>Ga0179593_1707953_pt1 | contig 14461 bp, 13 predicted proteins | sample CZODoug2_1_08_16_FD_185931 | JGI IMG/M metagenome (GOLD analysis project Ga0179593, IMG submission 185931) | Vadose zone soil fungal communities from Angelo Coast Range Reserve, California, USA - CZODoug2_1_08_16fungal (PacBio error correction) | ecosystem: Environmental > Terrestrial > Soil >...
CCACCCCTCCAGTGACCTCCTCAAAGCGGTTTCTCCTCGACGCGTTTCAAGGGGCGCGGCCTCCAGCGAGCTGGGAGCTGCAAAGAGAAAAAAAAAGCGGAAGAGACTTGGTCGTGGGTTGAATAATGCCCGGCCGCTATGGGCAAAAAAGTGATGCCTCAATGACCTAACACCCCTATGAAGGGGGAAAAAAGTTCGACTGCTGTAGCTTACCGCTGCTGCCCGACTGCGGCAACTCGAGCTCTTCCATCGGAGATGAGCAGAACTCGGGTTAAAACTCACAACCACGCTCAAAGAGAGCTCAAAGACCACGAACTGGGCGCTGCTTATCAGACAGCAACCAGGCCCACGGGATGCGTATAAAAAAAACTTCCCAAGAGGGTGGTTCGGCTGCAAACAGTTGGGGTGCACCTGCGTCAGGTCGGAATCGGGCGATATCTGGCCCGCGTCCCCGAGGACAGGCGCGTGCGAACACACTCAGAATCCAACACACACTTGTCAAAACAACACTGCACGTGTTTACACACAAGGGGGCTTGAGGGGGGGGATAAAATACGAAAGGGGATAGGGAAGGACGTCCTGAAGTCCTGGTGGCAGTACCGCGCTCTTAGCAGCTATGGACAAAAGAGAAGACAGGAAGCGACGCATGTCGACGTGGAAGGGATAGAGGCAGTACGGGGAAAGAACAAAGAAAATAAGCCCAAGTCGAGCGCCAATTTCCCCTATGACATCCGAAAGAAGGGGGTGGGACGCAGCATGCCCGGTTTGCTTGCAGATAACTTGTCATTCGTACCTGCCCGTCGTTGAGCACGTTCCGCAACTGGACAAGAAAGACGATTGTTCCCGCGTCCGCTAGCTCAAGAACTTTCGGACTTCGACGAGAAGGGGGTGACCGGGCGCCAACGATCGAGCCAAACTAGACCCGCGCAATCTTTTGTCAGGAGAGTCCGTTCGGGTACGACATAGGTAGGGTGAAAGAACGTCCGAACAAAAAAAGAAAAGCCGCCACGGCCGTTTATAGTCCGAATCAACAGACAAAGGGAAATGAGGGGAATACCGTGAAGGCGCCGAGGGGAAAATCGCGCAGAGGCCTGGTCTACAACACGAAAGTACCTCCCTATTGGCTAAATAAAAGGAACTACAGCACGAGGAACCACCGTTCATATACGGGAGTCGAGCGGGGGAGGAAATTTTGGGAAGGAGGGGTTTGTACTTGGCAGTTGCCGTGTTCCCCGGTAACGAGGACGAGAAGCGATGAAGGAAAGTCGATCGCGCTTCACCATGGACAGTGATTCCTGGAAAGAAAAAGAGACCACGCTGTCATTGGGGACCTTGCAACGTCCGACCGCAAATGACGACGTTGGGGGGGGTGGGGAGCCACGGGCAGCAGACACATCCATCGAGGAGACGAGGGCGACACGCTCTGGTGTGCTCAAAAGAGATGAAGTGAAGACAGTCGTAGCGCCTAAAGTGAGAAAAACCACATTGCTCCACAAGCATCAGCTGAAAAGAAGGTCCCGAGGAATTACTGACGTTTGAGCCCGTTCGATCTATTAAAAAAAATAGCGCTGGTCCGAAAAGAAGAGGTTCAGGCTTCGACGGGGTATTTTGCAGACGAGCAAATTAACAACAGCCCCCAATGGGTCGCTTAAAAACGGGAAGTGAGCTTTGGCGCTGGCAGGGGGGGGGGGGTGGGGGGTTGGGGGGTGGGGGCGTCACAAAGAGGCTACTGAATCTAGGGGAGGGGGGGGGGGGGGGCTAAGTTTGAAGCCATCTAAAGAGAGAAACCGCAATCGCCCGATGCCCGAATGTTTGACAAAAACACTTTCTGAGAGAGGGGAGAGGGGGAAGGCCTGAAAGCAACGTGTAAGTGGGCGGCCGACTATTGGGGGGGGTGCACAGCGCGACGTCGTCACGCCGGTGTCACGCCTGGGGGTACAGCGGAGGTCTTTCGTACGGCAAATATCTCAAGATGACGTCCCACAGAGGCATACTCGTCCAGATAAAGGACAGGACCCAAAAGGGAAGACTTCATAAAAGGGAGAGGAGGAGACTGGCGGCGCTGCTTTCGGGAACCCGGAAAACAACCCGCAAAAGTCAACCGAAAGACACCGACTCTTCTGGATCATGTATCGGCGATATGGGAAAAGGGTTCAAAAAACGCTGAAGCAGATCTAGAATCGCCGACTAATTTTCCGGGTCTGGATCACCGGAGCTTGCGCTAACGAAAACGGCGACTCTCGTCTGCTAGGGTCAAGAAAGAAAAGCGGGCCGGGGCAGTGCCTCCCAACAACATCGCGCTTACGCAAGAGGAAACAACTCAGGGTATGTAGGAAAGCCCCTGAAGGCATAAAACCGCGGACTTCTGCAAAGCTACGTTTTGAGACGGGGGCAAACTTGGCTCTTGATAGACAATGGCTCGATGCGAAGGGGTTACTCGACCCGGTGTGCGAGGAAAAAGAGAGAGCTCGGGGGACTCCGTAAGGTTCCAGCGCGGACGACGCCTTACTCTGAACTACACCGTGAATGGAAAGGGCAAAGCAGCGAGACCGAACAAGAGCTGCGGAGCGCCGGGGTCTATCTGCCTCAACGAGAAAATCCTGGGGACCCTGGCCCCGACGACCGACAACCCGAAATCGATAACACGGACTACGACGCTTCTCTCGATATTAAAGGCAAGCTTTCCCAAAAGATCCACTATAACATAAACCAACGAAGCTGGCTTGGATTAAGGCTCCTCGCATCGCACGATTCGACAAAGCGGCCACTCAAGCGGGAAACGAAGGAAAAGGGGGGGGATCGCGATGGGCATCAGTTCCGCAGCAGAAACGCCATAACAACGGAGGAAGCACTCTCTAAGAGTGAGAGATATGACGTACAGAGTGGTAATTGGCGAAAGTGCAAAAAAGGGGAGGAGGATCGCCAGGATCAAATATTTGGACAAATGTCGTATCGTGATTGTCAAGGCGACAAAAAACCGAAATCAGGAGGGAGAGAAACTTCTAACAGCCACAGCAATGCGGGGGGGGATTTGATAAGCTCTTGAAAGTCAGCATGAGATCAAAGAGGAAATACTAGGGGTCGGGCAGGATTGAGTGACACCCCGGATACCCTTCCATCTTCCGTGTGTGAGGGGTCTAGACACGAAATCCAGGGTCGGGCCGCCGCGGTAGAGCGCACTAAAAAAAAGTTTGGTCGTTGGGCGCAGGCCACGGGTAGGTGTAGAGGATTTCAGCGCGTCGAAGCGTTGGCCAAAAAGGAATGCGAGAAACCCCTACTATGATTTGGGGCCGCACCGAAAAAGAGAATTCCGAGTAGCAAACGTCACGGTGATCGAGGGACGGAAAAAAGAAGGGGACCCGTACATCAAGACCCGACAAATCGGGTTCGCCAGGTCTGGGGGGCGTTGAACAGGAGGGCTCAAGTGTCAGGGACTGGAAAAATCCACTAATGAAGGAAATACCCCAAAAGGGGGGGGGTACTCGTGGAGTCAAGCTAGGAGGAAAAATTTGAGGGGGACACGTAATCGATGTATGATCGCCAAGCCATGGAGGTGCTCACGCCGGCGGCGAAATAGCGGCGTGATTCTTCAGACTGTAAACCGATCATAGTCGCCGATGAGGCCAATCGCCGCGTCCTTGTGTCGGAAAAAGACGTAGAGTAGGCGGCGTGGGAGTGGTGATGGAACGCAAAGGAGAGAAGAGAAACTGAGTATGACTTGCGATCAAGCTTAAGTGTCCTTTGCCTTATCTGGTACCGAAGACCCAAAGTGTTCGGGCGGAGGGGCGTCGAAGAAGACAGCGGCCCGAGGGGAAAAGAACGGGGAAAAGGGGGAACTGCTCTCAGGGAAAAAAACCACTAAAGGAGCCGCAAAGCAATCGCCTACGTCACACGCTCCCTTCTTCCCGACCCATAAGAAGTTGGCGAAAAAAAGAGGGCCACGGGCAAGATTTGGAAAAGTAATGGGGCTGAAGGGAGAACCAGTCCGCCCTTCCCCGCGACTCTGCGCGAAAATGCTGTGTAGCGTTCATAAAAGGACCATCGCGGAGTCAATCAGGACACCTTGTGTCGGTGAGAAATCGACAAATAGGAAGAGAAAAAGGCGGAAATGGGATTGTCGGACCACGCTATCAGGAGAGCGCCCGCGGGGCATCACCACAGGAGGCAAAAGGCATGGCCCGGCAGGGGGAAGGAAGTCGAAGGTCGAACTCTTGATCTCGCTGCGACTGTCGCGTAAGAAAGGTCCTCCTAAGCGACAGGTCCGTTTGAGCACGCCCAGAGTGGTGCAAATGCTAGAAGATGACCGTGTTGAGGGACGCGCCGGGTAACAACAGCAACTTCCTTTGCGGACGATGCACTTTCACCAATGAAAAGAGAAAAGGGGAATGGAAGCTTTCCGGAAACGCAGTCTGGAAGCGCGATCGACTGTGCTGCACGAAAAGGCGTCCGCGTCGAAAGAAGGGTCACCTGACACGCGACAAACAAGTCCAATTACGAAGAAAAGAACGCCCGTAAGTATGGAACGGTTTGGGAACTCACTCGGGGGGGTAGGCTGCGCCGCCTTTAGGGAAAAGCCAATGGGGAGAAAGTCACGGGGAAGGCCAAAAAGGAGCGCACTACCCTACGGACGCCTCGGGCTACAAGGGGGAGAGTCGATAGTGTCGGCAGGGAGTGGCAGGATCGCCGGATGTACGAAGAGTGAGAAAAGAATGGGGAAAGAAGGTGACGCGGGTCTAGGCTCGATGGGGAACCGGCTCGTCACGTCCAAGATTGAAAACTCAAGAAGAGCATGAGTAGCGGACCTGGATTAGATCCAGTCGTGGGTTAACACAGGACCGAGATCAGAAGACTGCAGACGACCGTACGCTAAAGAGATGAGGGAAAAAAAACGAGCGTACACAACTCCGCGAATCGAGGAAGCGGACACTGTTAAAGTCGTGGAGGAAACGGGGGGAGGGTGAATTCGTGCTGGTCTTGATCACCAGACAAATCCCTAACGTTCCTCGGCATAAAGAGGAGCCGGAGCGGGAGTGGGTGGCCATAGCGCTAAAACGCAACAAGGGGATATGTCAAAAATGAACCCTGCAGGAAATTCTGGAGAAAATGCTGCGCAACCAATCCGGGGCATGAATGCCCGAGTCAGGATGGGGAGACGAGGGGACAGTCGTCACCGAGTGGAAACCGGAGGCCTAAAGGCCTATCGAGCCCGAGAGAAAAAAGGCCTTGAAGGCCGGTAGGGCGCTAAACCGAACAACACCTCAAGCGGCGAGGGTTGGAAGGGAGAATATTCTGAAATCCGCGCGACACAGTGGCGGATGGCCCGCGAGAAGAAGTGCGCCTTTGTCGCTGAGCACAGCAAGAAACCACGAGTTTCTCTGAGACAGAGGGGGGGCCGACGATCTAAATTGCAGATTAAGATCGGCAGTAGCTACCGCGGGGGAGGACAACCTTTAAGAAAGATAGGTTGGAAAGCCATTGGTTACTACACGATCAGGGAGAAGGAGAAATCAGAGGTCTGCGAAAAGGGTGGCTAAAAGTTCTTTTTTCGCGAACGCGTTTAGTTCCTTCGAAAGAACGTCACCCTATAAAGGAGAGAACGGACGCAGTCGAGACTTGGACACCCTGTGGTACAAAGGCTCAAAATTCTTCTAACAAAAAGAGGATGAAGGTTTGAGCAAAAAAACGTGATTGGACACGCCAGTGTCAGAAACTCGAACCTGCAGCGAGTGTCTCTCTCGGCTGCGCAAAAAACCTCAGAGAGGTATGATGAACAATTTATTTAGTAATCTAAAGACGTTTGTAAGGGTGGGACCCCGGCTCCGAGATTTCTAAGGTGCCGTGGGACCTGACAACACGAGGCCAAGGGGGTGTCGAGGAGGTAAGGACTGGGGGGATGCAGACTCAGTCTCAAAAAAGGAGCTACTTGAGATATAACGTGGGGGGGACATGTCTCGAAAAAGCGCAACTATAGAAAGGGAGGGCAAGACAACACCGCAAGGGTCTCTGATTGCAGACCCGCAAAGGGATGCAAAAAGAAAGGCTTACGGACGACGCGAGGGGTGGGTGCTGACTGCTTCAGAAAATCGCCGATACCTGACAGTATCGGCATTCACCAGACTCGCACTTGAGTACCAAAGAGAAGGAATCGAAGGGCATTGCCGCAATCCGTGTGACGTCGACAGTCGAAAGAAGGCCATCGGTCATGTCGTCATTCGGACATGAGAACGGGTGTTCCCGCTCGTCCTCGGAGGGAGCCCCACTCGCAAACAATCAACGAAGACTGGCGACGGGTGACACTGGAGATAGCAAAGGGCGGGGGGAGATGAAATCAGACCAGCCGCTGTAACAACCTTCGATAAACGGACTTTTAAAAAAAGTTCATCGCGAAATAGCGGACGTATTGGGGATGTCACGGTTTGCTAATATATGAGGGGAAGAGCAATCGTCTTCTGATGCGTAAGAGCGTTAATGGGGGCAATTTGGTAAAAAAATAGTTGTGGCCCGCGGTCCGGGGAGAAGAGATATCGGAGGGCTTTCGCCGCTAATACCGATCGGGGAAGACCAGAGAGCCTAGACCCCAAAAACCATCTTCCTTGAACCATTCTTGAGAGGGGTTCGGAAAAAACGGAAAGAGCCTCGGCCGCATCCGAAAAGCGACTCCCACATAGTTAAAAGAAAGAAAGCGCCGAACAGCCAGGCTGTTCAGCTAGTGAGGAGAATCATAGCCTGCGCACCGGGGGCCCTGTCTAGCCACGCCATAGAGGGGGGGGGGGTCAAATAAAAGGCTGTCGGCCTCCCCACTCCTCGTTATTAAACTTAGTGTCAGAGACCGATGCGCAGCGCGGGGTCAGGAAGGAGTGAGCGCGGGTGGCAGCAGTGCCAGTTCTTTCGTCCGGGAAAAAGACCGCAGTACTCGAAGGAAGCGCTGAAAAAGGACTCTACCAAAGGGCTGAGTGCTTTTAAAGGCCTCACATAATGAAACGGAAGAGTTAATTGGGGGGGGGGAGGAAGTTGACGGGGCATCGTCAGCAGGTCTCAGAAGCTGAAGTTGCGTGTTTGGAAAAAGCGACGTCAAAATCGCCTGGGGGGGTGCTCGCAACGATAGGGCGAAAGCAGGCTCAACGACCTAGTTCCTTGACCGAAATCGGAGCGGCAGCCTAAGGGTTCGCAAAGGAAAGCAAGAGCAGCGTTTCCCCTCACGGGAATCGCGAAAGGAAATTGCCGGGGATCCGCGGGAGCAGGGTCGATTTGAACCGATAGCGCTTGTCCGGACCATCGGGGTTTCCCTCATGGATAGACGTTCCGGATTTGAAAAGACCGCTTGATCTACAGAAGGCTTCCGGCCGGGCTGGAGTTGAGGGGTGGCATTTGTAAATTAAAGGGAACACTTACACAGACCGGGCTGCGTAGAAAGGACGATGTAGAAGAAGGGGGAGCGGAACAGGGTGACGGGAAAGCTAACATCTCGAGAGGACCTGACCGTCTCAAATGGGTGTGGCTAAAACACTTTGATGGTCAAGGAAGCCTAAAGGGGGAACCGTCAACGGCGATTGCGGGCTCATCAGAAAGGTTAAACGAGATCTACGAAAAACGTGGGGTTCCACCTAGGGTGAAGCATTGCCAGCTGTCGGTCCACGGGGAGCGAGCCAGCCACCTCCTTCACTTTTGGTCTACAAGGGCCAAGAAAGGACAAGTAAAAGAAGGAAAGCTTTGATCAGCGAAGTCCAGGGAGAAAAAGGCGGACTGTCAGGGGACTGCTTTTCGTCACCCAAACAAAAAGACGCCCTATCCACCGGTCACCACAGGGCTCGAGCACCCGGAAAAAAAAGGGCGCTGTATCAGAACTATGACGGCTCGGGGTGAAGAAAAGGAAACAGGAGCACTACGTTGGCCTGAGCACCGCCAGGCGCCACAGAAACGACGGCTATCGGCAAAACGGATGTTAATCAAAACATGAAAAAATCAGCGAGGTTAAGCCAAGACCGGTAACCTAAGTATGACAGACCCAAAGATTGTGGCCAGCTCCATCCGAACGCGCCCTCTAAGTGAAAAATGGCAAGGGTGCCTCTTGCGAGTGAGTCGGCTACGGTATCAGAGGAAGAACACGACAAGAGGGTGCTACAGGGCCAAGGTGGCTCTTTAAGGAGCAAAATCCTCGTACGTCCGATCTGGGCCCTACGCGTCTGACGTAAGCGCTAAAGACGCGCTTACTGAAGAATCAACTTGCAAAACCTAACGGGGCCCTTGCGCCAAAACTAGTCAAGGAAAATGCGACCGACGAAAAAAGGATCACCGGGAGTAAAAGGGGGTCGAAAAGAATCAAACAAGACAAGACTGTTGGTAGGGAAAGTGGGTCGCACGACCGGACGGCGAAAATCTAGAAAAGGAGAGACGCTGCTCTCGAGGGCAGCCGTCAGCTAAAAGTACAAAAGCAAGAGATGGGACTGGATGAATCTCATAAAGCCTCTTCCTTCTACGAAAGGAAATACGGCCACTACCTGCAGACTCAAAGATCCTTGGGGGACTGAGAATCGACTCAAGGTCAAACGAAAAAGTGGGACAATAACAAAGGTACGTCATCGACGGAAAGGAGAAAAGAGAGAGAGGCGGGAAATGGTGGCGAAGCGTGAATAAGTTTTGTGAAGAAGAGCGATACATAATCCAAGAACTAAAAGGGGGGGCCGTCTCGTGGGTCACGCGACCTCTGTGGCGTCAGAGCAAGAGACTGGGCATCCCAGTCCCAGCTAGCGTGCTGGGTTGGTTTTATAGCTAGTAGGAAAAGGAACATCGAATCGGTACGGGCAAGGTTATCGGGGCGGGGCCGTACGTCGAGGAAACCCTGGGGCCCCACGCACAGTAGGTGGTGAGTAGACCCGGTCAGGTCGTCATCCAACTGTAGGCTCGCTGGAAAGAGAAAGAAAGGCGTTCGCACTTGTGGAAGCACAGATAAGTTCCGGAAGCTCTTCGGGCTGAAAAAAGCGGGACCGTCGAAGATAAAAGAAAAGGATTTTTGCCGGGAGCAACTAAAGCTACAGGGCCAAGAAACCCGGTAAGGGCGGGAACGGTCCAAACGTCCTTGCCCAAGAGAAGAAAAAGAGTGTGGTCGCCATGTAAGACGTTTGAAACGGGAGAGACAACATCCGGTGGCTGATGGGAACAAGTCCGGTATTTCCGAAAACATAACCGCGGGGGGGGGGAAGGCTTGGCTCATAACTAATTGGTTGGGGGAAGTCCTTCCGCTATTTAAGAGCCGTCGACCAAGAGTAGAAAAGCCCAAAAGATTGAGAGAATGTGGGTCGCTTTATCTAGGGAGAAGTTAAATTATCGGTCAGAAAAATAAAATGAAAAAATGACCTTCTTCCGGGTTAAACGCCGAGAGGAGACGGAGAAGGGGTGGGGCGTGTGATGACAAAAGAAAGCAACGGCCGAGAGATGGGGGATGACGTGAGATCAAGCTCATGGGGGTAGTCATTACGGACCGATAGACCCCTAAAACGGCAGAGTTTGGATGAGGCTCAAGAGGAATAGAACATTGTGCTGCTGCCCGGGAACCCAAAGTGACGTACATTAAAAGGACCAAAGCACGATAGAGGAAGACGTGAAAAAATAACATCTCCGTTCTTCCAAAACGGGTCCAGTAACCTATCCCTCGAGGAACGGGGGTCCTCCCAACATGGGGATCTCATCCGGTCGTTGGAAGGAAAAATGTGAAGGGCTCCCTTTGAAAAGCCATTAAACCTTCTACAAGCTCTAGGGAATGTCCCTTACATACTGTGCCATGCGGAGGAAAACAAGGCCCGAGCCAACTTTTTAAGGTAGGCTCCAGAGGCAAATACCTCTAACGTCGAAGCCTGCGGAAGTCCGAGAAGAGTTTAGAGCAACGCGGGCATCCACTGCGGTAATTTAGAAATGATGGAAGGGGAAACTGCGCGGCGCCGTAAGGTTCTAAATTTCGGGAGCGCAAAAAGCAGTGACAAGATTTCCGCCGAGAAATCAGGGAGGGAAGAGGGTTCTGAACAGCTCAAGGACGCTTGTGCAAACGCAAAAACACAGCACGTCACAAGCTTCGGAGGATTTTCGAAAGGGACGAATGAAAAGGGCCAGGAAAAATGAACAGAGTCGTCAGCAAAATTGAGAGGAAAAACGAACACAGCCAAGAAAGATCGAATAAACCGGAGAGGGGGGGAAGCGTCGATAAAAGGAAAGAGGCACTTCCAAACCAGCGCGAAAAAGTGGCGGGGTGACACTCGAAGCTAGAAACATAAAGACGTGATATGAAAGGGGTTTTCCCTCAGAAGATGTCAAAGCCTTTTATTTAGACCCCATAGAGGATAGACAAAAGAAAATCGAAGACCCTACGACAAAAGTCAAAACCTGGACATCCATGCAAGGGTAGTTGGCTTGAAGCGAAACGCCGCTGGGGTGAAAGTCGGCTCGTAGGGAGAAGGAAAGAATCATGGGGGGAAAGTTGGAATCTGTGTCTATCTCTGAGGGGGGAGACGTCGGACACGATCCAAGATTAGCATCAAGCGAAAAAAGGGACAAAGGGAACACCAGAGGGAATGGGAAAAAAAGACCTCTTGTAAAGGGGAGCGACGACGTCCTCATCCTAAGGGTCAGAACCAGTAAAACTACTTTCAAGGACAACAGGAAAGCACCAACGAAGACTCTGGATCAATTCACAGGTAAAAAAAAGTCAGGGGCTCTCCAAAGTTCTGGAAAGGGGCATAGGTCTATAAAAAAAAAAAAAAATTACGGCGGGATCTCGTCAAAGGGGGACCAGGCGACTTCGTATGAGAAAGCAGTTGTCATAAGTCAAAGAGACGAAAAAAGAGGGGCTTCCCACGTGAAATTAACGCATGGCAAGTAGGAGAAAAGAAAAAAGAAAAAAAAAGAGAATGTCAATGAAAACTCGGGGGAAAAAAGTGCGGACGCGCCGATTGGGAATCAGTGAATCTGAAAAGGGCCATATATCGAAAAGAGGAGGAGGAGGGAAAAAGGGCCGGAAAGCAGAAAAAACCAAAAAAAAAGACGGGGGAGAGAGCGTTTTTTGGGGTCATCAGAACTGCGTCTGCTGGAGGGAAAAGAAAGAATAGGGTGGAGCTGCCAAAAGGGGGGGGGAAGAGAAAAGTTTTGGGAGTCTTCAGGGGGTTAAAAAGAACTCCTATGGTCTCAATCTACCTTTCTGGGCGAAAAATTCATCTATCTTCCTAGACCCGAAGAGAAACAAACCAAAACCAAACCGGAGAACAAAAAAAACGAGCGTCTCGAATCAGGGCACCTTGTCAGGCAAGAAGGGGTTGTTAACTAAGAATGAAAAGGGGGGAAACAGCTGAGAAGGTAATAACTAACAGAAAAAATATCGACAGATTGGTCAATGCAGAAACTTGGCGTGAGGTCAGGGGAAGCTAGAACGACATCGAGGATAGAGAGAAAAAAATGGACAAAACTGGCTAAAAAAAAAAAAACAAGAAGAGATAAGCCATTAGGGAGGTAAAAACTCCCATGGAAAACCTCGAACCGTCCAAAGAATCCGACCGGATCGGTTCTGTGCAAGAGAGCAAAAAAAGACCTATTAGAACCCAATCTGGAAAACTTGGAGTTAATTACAACAGACAGGCTATGGGGGAGTAAAAAATGGATTCCTTCCAGGAAAGTGAACTGGTCTTTAAATTGTCGACTGAGGAAGAACGCTGCTTGACTAAGGGGAAAGACAGACTTCGAACTCATGGAAGTCTAAAAAATGGAGAAGGATACAAGGGGCGCATAAAAAATGTAAAAAGAAAAGAGGACCCTCCTCCCGGGCAATACACCAATTTCGCAAACGATCCTAAGGACGGGGAACAGGAGTCTCGCAAAAAGAAAAGTGGGTCGGTGAAGCTTCCCTACAAAGAATTCGTCCAAGGAGCGCGATATTCCATATCATCTCGGAGAATGCTTGTAAGCAACGGTCACTGGGCCGCGTTTGCAACCGAGGGATAAAGGTCGAGAAGTACTTGATGGGCAGTTCCCTCGGGCGAGAGGGGAGATTGCGTGGCTTTCTACTAAAAGTCTACAACTAGGGAACAGAGGAGGTGATGTATTCTGGGGAGGGTTTCCTGGGAAACTAAACTAGCCAGATGGAAGAGAGCCAAAGCACGGACAGACGGAAGAAAGCTTGGTTCTACGGGGGGGACACTCAGGAGAGACAGACGTTCGGGGGGGATAGGTCAAGAACTAAAAGGCTGGCCAAACGCCCGCTCGAAAAACCGAGGGTACACCTGCACGAAAAAAAGACTAAAGGGGGGGGTGTATGAGAGGACCTGCCATGGGACAAAAAGAAGGGAAAGGTACGGGTAGTAGAGCAGGGGGGGACGGCTTGATTAAAGGGACATCTTTAAGGGTTGTGCCTGACAGGGTGACAACTCCCTCGCTCCCGGCTCTTGGGAGGGAGGATTGAAAAGGAGATAGCCGTGGGGGGGCTTATCCAGGGGAGAAAAAAGATGGGGATAAAAACCACAAAACAAAGACACAAAAAAAGTTGTCAAAAAGCGAGTAGGGTAAAAACATCGTCGAAACCTATCCTGCGACCGTAAAAAAGAAAAAGCTTCCTTTTATATCCGAGAAAAGAAGAAAAATGAAAAGGGCCAAAAGGGCTGAACCAAGAGAAGGCGGGTCATTGTTTAGAAACAAGACAGTCTGACTAAGGGTCGAAGGAGGTAGGTACCTAAAAAGACCAGGGAAAAACAGAGGTCCTATAAGGCTCGATGTGGTGAAAAGAAAGGGGGCGCCGCAGGGGGGGGGCAAATTTGCTTCGGGAAGGGGAAAGGAACCGAGTCGCTTGGAGCACAGAAATAACAAAGGGGAGGATAGAAGGAATAAGAAAGGGAAGGAAACGCAGTGGCACCTTTGTACGGAGCCCAAAAAGGGCAAAGGGGAAGGAGGTGGGGTTGAAAGCCGACTGCGAGTCCTAAACACAGGGAAAGAAGATTTGTTCTTCTGCAGACGAGAAAAAAGAAACAAAGGGGTCATAAAGAAAAACAAAAGGGGATTAAAAAGGGGGAACAGAACGGCAGAGACAAGAGGTACATTCTAAAGGGAAAATTCAGACAGTCCCTCATGACCGGGAGGGGTAAGGTGGGATAACGAAAGCGATCTATACCGGGAGCGAACAAGAGAAATTTGCCCGCAGGGAAAGCTGGGAGGGGTATTAATCTCGCCCGCATTCCAAAGGGAGTGCGGGCAGGACGGAATGAGGGGGGGGAGGAAGAAAGGTTATTTAACCTTACAAATTCAAGAGAGGTTTCGCGTACGATGTCGCGAGGGACAATGCACAGCGCAAAAAAAACAGAAAGCGATCCCAAATGGGACTAAAACAAGGGGGAAGATGGATGAAAAGAGGGGGACGTGGATTCAAGTCTGGGTGCTGACATGATTCCGTTGTTGGTTCAGTAAAATCCCTGCGCGGGGAAAACCGAAGCGGGAGGAAAGAAAGGTAAGAGAAAAGGGCAAAAAGGAGAGCCGAACAGAAAAGAGTTGAATCGTTCCCCGGGAAAAAACAAAATCTTGAGCGCAGCAAGACAAAAGGTAAGGAGAAGGTCAAGGCGCGGACTTAAACCCAGGAAAAACTGCCACGAGCAGAAACAGGTGCAAAGGGAAGAGAAAACAGAGCAGCGAGCTTAAAAAGAGGAAAGCGCTACTTGAAGGGAAAAAAAAAGCAAAATGGGGCCCAAAATTCGCGACTAACGTAAAAGGCTGGAGGACACCGACCTAGGCGCAAAGAACCTTGGGGAGACAAACAGCGGGCCTGTATGTTCACAAGGGGGGGAGAACATCCTGCGTTTAAAGAACCAATACCGAAAAAAAAAAGAGGCTTTGAAATACCCGACGATGGTCAGAAAAAGATGCTATTCGACAGAATAGGTGAAACCTAAGTCTCCACCTAACGGTGAAAATGGAGGGAGCTAAGGAAAGGTGGAGTAAAAATCAGGGTGACTTAAAAAGGTTGCTAAAAAAACGGGCGCAAGTGCGGGAAAAACGGAAAGCTCGGGTGCGACTAGGAAGGAAGGGAAAGGAGAGGAGGAAAAGGAACTGAAAAAGAAAAGGGAAACCTACACAGCGAACAAAACCTTTCTTTCAAAGAATAACTTCGAGGAAAAAAAATACAAGGGAGAGGAAAATGTGAAAATTAAATGGGGAGGGAATCAAAACCTATGTAAGGTGTAATCAGTTGGGTTGTGTGGGGGGGGTTGGGGGTGGGTTTGGGACAAGTTTTCCAAAAGCACAAAAGTTAAATTCAAGAAGTCTTTAGCATATAAGAATTAACACATCCCTGAAAAATCATAGATATAAAGAAAATAGGAGGACTGGATGATCGAACAGAATAAAATATCCTACAGAGCGTAAACTAGAGAGAAAAAAAAACGCACGGCTACCCGGCTCATGACGGAAAAAGCAACGCAGAAAAGGAAAGAGGGAAGCC
>Ga0179593_1323952_pt1 | contig 14460 bp, 10 predicted proteins | sample CZODoug2_1_08_16_FD_185931 | JGI IMG/M metagenome (GOLD analysis project Ga0179593, IMG submission 185931) | Vadose zone soil fungal communities from Angelo Coast Range Reserve, California, USA - CZODoug2_1_08_16fungal (PacBio error correction) | ecosystem: Environmental > Terrestrial > Soil >...
GGCCTACATTGTCATAAGGTGCAAAGACTCGGAAGGATAGGTCAAATAGGGGGGAAAGCCGGCATTGGGATTCAACCGATATTATACGTCGTTAATGGAAGGGGAACTCAAACTTTGTTGGAAAGGATCCTGTCCTGGACCTAGAAGGTCTCAAAGACCACGGTTAACGAAGGGGTAACTTGAACGCGCGTGTGAAGAATAAGGGGAGGAGAAAGTAACAAAAGGGGTGTGCTGGAACCTTTAAGAGAAGTCCGATGTGAAAACGTCAAAAAATTTGAGGAGGAGGACGAAAAGGGGTCAGTCGCCCTTAAAGAGAAAAGAAACGACCACTTCTTTGCAGTGGCGTGCCCAAGGTCGGGCGTGGACGCAGACCGCTCAGGGAAAGATATGATTATTGACCGGGTTTGGGGGCTCCAGGTAAAAAGGCATAATCCAGCGGAAGGAGAATTCACAAACAACCAGAGAGCCTCCTTTAGCAAAGAAAAACCGTTCGCGGGGAGGATGGCCGGCTGCCAAAGCAGGGGGACTGAAGTCAGCTTCCGGCATCGGGGGAAGAAGGGAAATTATGCAAAATGTTATACGACTCGAGTGCCTGGTGGGGGGTCGCTGTCACTGGAAAAGAAAGGGGAGTTGAGTGGAGTTATATAGCCGTCGGGTTGTCGACTTTGTGGCGACCTGGAGCGGAGGAGCCAAAAAAGAAGCGGTACCCAACCCTGGGCATTGTTTCATTGCCGGCGGGCTGGCTAGGAAAATGGAAAAAGACCGCAGGGTCAAACACTAAAAAGAATGGACGGCCCCTTCTAATGTGAAAAACCGCCCATTTTTTATGCGAGGCTAGACACTGGAGGGGGCAAAAAAAAAATCACCCAACTCTGGTGAAAGTCTTGCTTTCCGCGTCCAAGGGAAAGGAAAGGAAAAGGGAGTCTAAACGGGCGAGCCCTGATGAGGGAAACAGCCAGGAGGAACGACTCGAAGAAGCCCGGAGAGAGTGTTGGACCGTCTGATGCCTAAGACTCCTAAATAGCAAGCATAATAGTGGGGAATCTCTACTGTTAGAGGGGGGGACTAGGGGGTGGGACAAATGCGGTTTAGGAAAGATAACTGTTGGAAAAAAAATGCTCCAATAGGTTGTGGCCGAAAGGTCCAAGACAACTACGCGACCAAGGAGGGATAGGAGTTAGGGGCGTACAACGGTTAATCCAAATGGCTTATGTGAAATAAAATACATTTGGAGGAAGGGAGGGGACTTGAAGACAGCCGATTGGATGCTGTGAGACGGTTGACAGATCACGGGTCCATGTAATGGGCAAAAAGAGAGAGTGAAAAGGTTTAATAGCTTTTCCTTCGGAGGATGGGCTAGCTAGATAAGGAGGGAATCTGTGAGTAGTAAGTAAGCAGTTGGTGGAAACGCTGTGAAGAGGATACAGGGTAAACTTTCGTAAAGTTAGACCCATAGAAGAAAGTCTCACGCTCGAGGGGGACTTGAGGGGGGAGGTCAGAGCAGGCCTTGAAATAACTGGGGGGGACGTTGTTATCGTACATTTAGTGACAAAGACATCAGACATTGTCAGAAAGGCAAACAGAGGAATGAACGTACCATTACCTCATCGTGATTAAGACGGGAATACCTGCAAAGGGGAGGGGGAAAGAGTAAGGGGGAATATTGGACAAATAGAAGTTAGAAGCTCCATCAAGGAGCAAAGACGCCAGTTTAAAATTACGGAAGTCACAGCACAAGAATGGGGAAGGGTTTTTTATAGGACGCGAATTGATTGCTTGAAGGGATCATTTACTTCTATTCAGGAAGGGGGGCCGCGGGGGGTAAAAAATTCAGTACGAAAATCGTTGAGTGAGTTTTTGTCAGTCTGAAGGGTCATAATAGAAGCTCTACTTCTGGGGGGGGGGGGATCCCGATAAAAAGGAAAATGTGCTTCGCTACGAGGGTTCGCAACGGCCAGTTAGCCGGGGACACCACAAGGGGATAAACAAAAATAAAAACTGTTAATCTGGGGAGATAGGGGCTGGCATCAAGTGGGTTTTGTACAGAGCTGAACCACGCGCGTGAGGGGCGAAGAAAACTGGGGGATCCCGGGGCTGAACGGAACTTCGGAGACCTGTTCGCCCCTCGGACTTATCCCAACCGGAGAAAGAAAGGAAGGGTGGAAAGATAGAAGTGGCCAGCGCGAAGAGGAATTGTCGTTTGGAAATTGAGTGAGATAGCCGGGGAATCTTAGACGGTGGGACAAGGGGTAACGGCGGCGGTCATTTAACGGAGAAATGCGTTTTGCAAAAGAAAAAAATGCAGGCAGACAGGGGAGTGAGTGCGCATCGTAAGATTGTAGGGAACCGGACGGGAGGGAATACTGATACCCGAAGACATGTGCGGTGGTAAATCTCGGAAGGCCGGAAAGAAGAATGCAACAGGGGTGTTAGGGAAATGTTGGACTTGGGTAAACCGTATACTGCGGAAGAAACTTGCGAATTAATCACTACGATAGTCGGGGTATGTGGTAGGCAAAAGGCCGTCTTAGCCAAAGTTTATCAGAGAAAGGGGAGAGGAATTCCGGGATCGAAAACCGGGAAACTAGAGGAAAAAAATCCGTGCCATTATAGATTCTGGGGGCCAAAACAATGTTCATGAAAGAAAGGGGGGAAACAGCACTTGCAAGACGAATCATAGACTGACTCAGTGGTCGAAATACTCCCCAGAAAAGAAAAAAGCGTTAAGAAAAGAAAAACTACGACTCGAAGAAGAGTCAAAAAAACATATCCATTCCTTCCTGCACAACAAATGGGCACGAGAGAAGGAGGGAATCTGAGGTCAAGAAATCCCTGTTCAAACCGCAACCGGGTTAAAAGGTAGTGCAATTCGACGAAACCACTTCAGGGGGATCCTTCCGGGAAGGTGTCCCCCGGGAGGAAAACACCATCGAACATTGGTAAGAAAAAGGAAGGGATCAGAAAAATTGGCAAACCAAGGAAACTGGTTGGGCCTCTGGGACTAACAGAGTGGGGAAGACTAAGTGATATTTAAGAGGGAAACAACCCACACACCAGGACATTCTGTTGCTTCCCCCGAGAAGGGACGGGAAGTCAAGAGTCCCCAGAGGGGGCCGAAAAGGGGAGAGGGGGGGGGCAAAAAAAAAGACCAACACCGTCTTGAAAAACAGTACAAGGAGTCTCCTCGTCACTGGAGAAGCGCACGGGGACGGCAGTGGCCGGACACGAAAAGGTACACTTCACTGAATTTTCAAAGAAAAAAGGGGGGGTGGAGGGACTGAAATTCCTGTCCTGTCAGCAAGAAGAGTATCAAGCGCAAAGGGGGACCAGAGGGCCTAAATCTTGAGGGTCAGTCCAAATTGGGTTAAATTGAAATGAAAAGCTCCCTGAATGCAAGCGCTGACAGCTTCGGGGGGAGGGGAGGAGGAGGGCGGACAGAACATAAGGCAATCTCCGGAAAATTTCGAAAGTGCGGTGTACGGATAAGGACATTGTTCCCGGAAATAAGGAAGGGAGAAAGACGGGATGAAGGAAGCGGAAGAACATGTTTAAGTTGAGGAGGGGCAAGACTTCTGGACAAAGGCAAGCTGCCCCTGAGGAGTAATGATTAAACTGAGCGGGGGGCCCACTTTTCTCTATTCACCACAATCCATCTTCCCTCAAGAGAGGAGGGCTCCCAAGTGTGCTAGAGGGAAGTGCCAAAATGGAATAAGCACTCGCCAGAATTTGGGACATTTCCCGAGGTCATCCCCCGTCCTTGACGTAAGAGATCGAAAAAAAAACTTAGAGGAAGAAGAGAGAGATCGCAAGGGTGTCAAGGCAGTTGCAGACTCGTACAGAGCCTGACGAAAACTCGTCCCCATTTTAGGGAAATGCGATTAAAGGGGGGAATCAAATAAAGGCCACGAAGCACAAGCGGCTCTGTTTGCGAGGGATCGTGGGAAAAAAAAAGAAACGTGAAGCCTCAGTTTACCGGACTTTGAAAAAGCTCAATTGGCAGCTTTGGACGGTGGTTGGCAGAGCGTTCCAATTCCACTTCAGGATGTAGGGGGGGGGATTATCGTCGGTTGGAATCGAGTCGTTGAAAGAACTATCCTGTACAGGAAAAGAAAATGGCAAAAGGGGACAATGTATCGCACCTCCCGCGAAATGTGGGGGGAAGGATATTTCTCATGGGGGTGATATCCGGGACCTCCAGGGGAGTGCAAAAGGATCACAGAAGAGGAGAGCATTCAAAGGGGGAAGGGTTCCAGCCAATGAGTTACTAATATTTAATGGAGTCCGTTGGGGAGGGAGGTAAAGGAGCTGACAGGAATTAGGGAAAGTTGCAGGGGGAAGAAACAGAAAAAACAGCCTTGTGTATTTTGAGGGGGAGCGCAAAAGCAAATATCGGGGAAAAGCATTCGCGCGGCCTTTGTCAGCGACGGTGGCATGTTGGACCTCGGCCCTCTTGAAAGAACGCTGGACTAGAACGACTACTTTATGCGTATCCAGAGTCCAGGGAGCCCCTCGGGGGGTTGATAAGAACGGAAAGATCACTTAAGGAAACTCGGTTCTTGGGAACGAGGCAAAAAACATAAGGGGGGTTGCGAGAAACAGCCAAGTGGGCTGACAAAGATGTTTCAATTTGGAAAAGGACACGGACCACCTCAATGAAAGAAGAAGGGAAGGGAGTTGGGGTAGTCGAAGGGCAAGATGCCGAACGGGTAACATCGGATAGTAAACGGTTGTAACATTGATTGAACGCCTTGAGAAAGAAGGGGAGAGTAAAACAAAAGATTGTTTTTGTAAACGGAGAACAGAAGGGGGGGGGGGCGGTGTGAATCGAGGACTATGCGGTAAGGTTTCAACTTAACGGGAATTGGGTGAATTTCTTGTACTTTAGAAAGAAAGCCAGTACGGCGGGATTGCACGATGGCAATAAGTGGGGGGAGATAAAGGGAGTAATTCGCCTGCTAGATGGCAAAAGGGCGATCAGTTTTCGTTCGTATCCCGGGATTAATAGCCATCCGAAGACACTGGAGGATCCCGCAAGGAAGGAAGAAAACAAAACTGCAAATATATCTTCTAGGTATAGTTAAGTAGGAGGGAGGGCTGTAACAGTATAGGACCGCAAAACATTGTCCCAAAAAACATGACCGTCCGGAAGAAAGGGAATTTAAAATAAAATGTACTTTGGAGTGGTCAGACCTTAAGATGCCGGACGGGGGCAGAATACAACTTTGCTGTACGAAAGCTCACCGTAAAAGAAGGCCTATGCAAGTTCTGGTGAGGGGGCAAAAATGAAGGACGCAGGAAAAGGAAAAAAGGGCTGCTTCAACGAAGCGAAACCTACCGAGAAATTGAACACGCCAAAACGAATCGCGCGGTGCAAACTTCTACCGCAACGGCGTGTAAGGGGGGGTATAAAAAAAGGTGGCGGAGGAGATGGGGGAAATCAAGGCACGGAATCATACCGAAGTCCAGTACGGTAACGGGGTTAAATCGGCGCGTGGGACAGTACAGGGGAAAAGAGGGCACTGATGACAGCACCCCTAAAATCAAAAAAGAGGAAAACGTGGGCTTTGTAATCGTGTGCCATCAAAGACGACTGTGGGGGGCAAAGACCACAAGAAAATCACCGGAAAGAGACAATATTAGCAGGGCAAAGTATCCAAAACAACGATATATCTAGGAACATCCGCTACTGAAACGAAAAGTGTCAAAGAGGATTAATGGGAGCAAAGAGAACGTTATCCGAAAAAAATCCTGACAGCCTAAGGTACTGCGGAGAAAAGCAATCAAAGGGTCAAAAGGCCGAGCCGAAAAAAAAAAAGTTTACATACTCTTAGTGTTGCCAATGCAGACAGGAAAAGACTTACTTGCCCGGGCTTGCGAAACCAGTTGCAGGGCAAAAAGAAGGAAAAGTACTGACCTTCCACGGGAATATAAAGGGAGGAGGTGGTAACGGAGGGTGGGGGGAAAGAAGATACGGGAGATATGGTACGTCATTGATCAGAACGCGGTAATCTTACACCATTGGGGACTTTAATATTGGGAGGGAAAAGAAAGGTCAAGTAATCCCGGTCCAGCAGAGTGACGAACAACGGCCAACACGTCCGGGAGCACGAAAGGGAAAAGGGACAGAGATATTTTAACGACAGGGGGCAAATCCTGAAGGAAAAAAGCCCCTGCTGGGCCACCAAGACCTACTCACGTAACAGATGCCGTCCGGAGGGGGGCGATGAATATTACCGAAGAGGAAACGAAAGAGGAAAAAGACTTACCGTACTCGAACGCAGGAAACCCGAGGATCGAAAACGGAGACCGACAGAAAAGCAGTGCTTGGAAACTTAGGGAAAGAACTAATGGATTGTAGAGAAGAGTACCCGAAAACTGAGGAGTGCAAGTGTTGTAGAAAAAATGAAGAAATCCCTTGGTCGCGAACATCTGATATTGAGGGCAACACCCTGCGGGAGAGGAGATGTAAACATTAAGTCCTAAAAACTCATTTCTACAGTCAAATCAAATCGGAACAACTACCTAACAAGGTGGAAGATCTTCCTTATGATGGGCTTGACAAGCTAGAAAGGAGTGGGAAACATACGTAAAAAAGACGTATCAAGCTTGTGGCCAGGCTTTGGCCTGGCGGGAGAACGATCCAAAGGCTCGCCGCGATGAAGGAGCTGGACCGTAAGTGAAAGGAAGGCCGATCATGCAGTGGTTTCGGGCTTGGAACATATTGAAGGAGGCCAGCTCACTTTCAAACCCGGTTATGCGGGAGTTTGAACCTTAGCTAGGTCAGGTAAAGGAAAGTTTTTGGGAACCCCTTGGTGCGGAACCATGGGGAAAGCCAAGGACGGACGGGAAAAATTTAACCCGTACATCAGGGTAATGGTTGGGTCCAAAGGAAAAAAGGTGCTACGAGAGAAAGGGCCACAAACAGAAAACTCAGTCGACGGGGCTATAGTGAAAAACTCAAAAAAGTGATTGCTTAGACAGCGACCAAAAATCACTCCTAAAACACGTAGCGAATTGCTTGGGCAGAAAAAAGGTTAAACTTCGGGCGAGGCTATTCTCTCATAAAGAGTATAAAAAGGGTTGGGAAAGCCAGAACCTTCTCGACCATCCCGCGACCGTTACGAGAAAAACCGTGTGGAACAGGAGATTATCCGGTGGTGACTCTTGAGAAAAGAGCAAGGTGGTAGAAAAATTTGGGAAGGTGAAAGGGGGGAAAAAACAATAAAAGGAAACTGAAGCAAGGTCTAGGAAACGGCCCGAAGGGGACTGAAAGAGGGCAAAAACCGGGGGGGCAAGGGACACGGTAGGTAGCAGGGAAGAGGAACCAGTTAAAACCGAAGGGCGCACCCATAGCGATAAAGAAACTATGACGCGCCACATAGAAAATAGTAGTTCAAAGCAAAAAAAGAACAAAAATGGGCTCAGAAAAACTTTAGCTGGAAAAAGACGGCAATTGGCAAAATGGGAAACGTCTTCGGGAAATTACAATCCGGAAGGAGACGGACTGAAGGGAAGGGGGTCCGGGTCATCAAGGGGAATGGTCGGCAGTACGACGGTAGTCTCTCAACAGGCGGTCCGAAAAGAAAGGGACCGCCTGATTTAAGGGAATGGCATAACAATAATGACAATGGCCAACGCAAAAAACTAACAACAACAAAAGAGAGAGAGCTCGCAGGAGATGGAAGCATTGTCATATTTATCAGAAATTGCAATAACTAGAAAAAAGGGAAAGAGGTCAAAAAGTCAGTTTATCTGCCCGCCAGGCAGTGTGACCATAGCCGATTTAGACGTCCGTACTTGCTGCGACCCTTTTGAAATTTGATGAACCGCCCATCCTGTCATAGAGTGGAACTAAAGACCCGTGAAGGAAGGATCATAAGAAGGGACACAAAGGGAAGGCAGGGGCGCTGGTAGATACTTTCTTGATAAAAAGTCGCGGGCGTGGGGGGTGCTGTGTAGTGGGGAAAGGGTCAGGGGGCCCGACTAGGAGTAATGTAGTCGCTAAATGAAAAGTCGTTTGTCAGGCAAGGAACCGATTCCCGCACATACCGGGAAGGGCGGGGTAACGTAGTAGACGTGTGGAAGGAGCAAGAACCTCACTAAAAGCATATTATATGGTCGGGGGGGGATCAAAGGCAAAGGTCAACTTGCACCCTAACAACACATCGTAGAAAGAGTCACAACAAAAGAATATCCTCCTGTCCCCGCGAGGAAAAGTCAAAACGATAAGAAGCAGGGGAGAAAAAAAAGGGGTTAACTTAGGTCAGTCGACAAATCCGAGCCCGGGGGAAAGGGAAGGGTTGTGTGGGGTCTCAACGGGCTACGAACGGGTTTTAGATTTCTTTTGTTGGTACGCTGTCACGGGAAAAGGGGCAGGGGGCCCTAGAGCCGTCGAGGGGCGGGGAACCTGTTAAGATTATTCCACCGAATCAGGGGAACCCATTTACCCCGGATTGGTCCAAGGGGGTTTCCAGGAACGGAGGGATCACGTAAAGCCCCCTGCCGCCAAAAAGGTGGTACACAGGCGCCGAAATGAGGGAGAAGTAACGATTAAAGGTGAGCCTGGATGAGAGAAATAGTCCCTTCAGAGTGGACAAAGCCATCAACAACACTTTTTCGTCTTGATGCCCGGCATCGTAAATAGAAGAAAAGCTCAAAGACTGCGGCCGTGAGACCGGCCGAGGCCAACACAGCAGGCCCATAATAGGAAAGATGCGGTTGTACACTGGATGCCGAACTCCTAGAGAGGCCAAGCCCAATAGTAAGGAAAGAGAAAAACACTTTTATGTCATGGGGACCGATATTGGAAGTCAGAAGAACTGGAGGTTAGGCAAATAACTTGTTGGTAAGCTACAGGGAGACCAGGGTTGAAAAAAGGGACTCAATTGCTACAAAACCAAGGTCGAGAAGTGGCCTGCGTGCGTAACTTGAAAGCAAAAGCTGTATGGTTTCCGAAGATCAGAATCTGAAAAAGGTCGTAGGTGAAGGGACTTGTTAAGCTCTCCAGCCAGTTAGGGTCTACGGTTGTGAAACGGGGCATACGGGTCAAGTGGCGCGGTAGATGATCCGCTATAGGTAAGTTGGAAAGCTCTTTTTGCGCGGAAGGTTGTTAGGCAGAAACCTAGAACTCTATCAGACGCATATGTTACTGGTAAGGTAAGCATGGGTGGGGGGGACCGCAAACGGGGAAGAGGGGGGGAATCCGGATGGCCCCATTTGGTGGAGTAAAAAAGTGTAGGAAAACAATATGGACAAGTTACTCAACTGGGTCCGCTCTCCTGTTGGACGTTGAGTAATAAATCCGTGGACTTGAAGAAAGTAAGGTTGATCGGAGAAATTGGGTTCAAAAGGCAAAAAAAAAAGAGACCAGGTCGTAAAGATGACCGAGATTGTTCAAAAATACGTCTAGGGTACCGTAATCGTAAGGGACACAACTCAGAACAGACTGCAAGGGGGAGATGACGTAGGGAGTTCGTAGGAATATTGAAGAGATAAAAGCACGAAAAAGACACGCCAGGCAAGGATAGGAAGCTGATTAAAGGCATTGGCACTAAAGGGGTAACGGTTTGTTGGGAGACGGGGGGATCTTCAAAGGGGATTGAGGGAATGTAACAGGGATAACCTCGGTGGTCAGGTCGATGAAGTGGAGAGACGCCAATTCTACTTCAAAGGACTTGTGAGGGTCCATCTGGGACGACTGTCATAGCTATAATTTCGTTTGTTGGTGGGTAATGTTTGCAACGATACTGTTAACCGTGGATCAGGGGGAAAAGATGGAGAAAGGGGCCTGTTCACCCAAATTCGTGAAGCGGAAACTGAAAAAAGGGAAACAAGTGTTCCTACGTTCTTTTAAGTAGAAGGCAGCAGTGTCATAAAAGGGGGGAAATCTCGTACTGCCAAAGCGCGGGGGGGAGTATAAGGGAAACTAAAAACTTTACCATGGGGCGGATGCTGACGTTACTGAGATTTCCATGGGTACGAATCAAGCAACCTAGAGAAAGCCAACCTGGTAAGGCTCCAATAGTAGCCGGGGTCAATAGGGTAATTGAAAACGTATGGGTTTGTCCTGGTGCGTGTCAACTTGCCAAGGGGGAAGCCGTAGGGGAGACTCGGGATCGGTTGGCAATCTCAAGGACAGGGTCCCCGGGAATATGCGTTGGGGGGGGAAAAGAAAAAGGCAGAATACAGGGAAAAGGTTGTCCTAATCTTGAAAGAGTTTATGGAACTGCCGGCCGGCGAGCTCGAAGGACAGGCAAAGGAAAGGTCGTGTGAAAGTCCGTAATGCAAAGGCCGATGCAGGTGGGAAAGGTAAAAGGGTTGCGGGTTTAACCGGTAAAGGAGAACAGCCTCCTGGGAAGAGGAAAATCCAGATAGCGAGAAAAAACCGTCAGTGGGGTTAAGGCCGGGCTGGGAAGGCCCAAGTGTGAAGGGGCTAGGAAGTAAGGAGACTACCAAGGAAAAACGAGCGAACATAAAGTGCCCTGAGAGTCCCTTACCCTCATTTTCCTGACGAAAGAACAAGTTGCCCATCAGCGGGGCGAAACGAAGGATATACTGGTCAGGTGGAAACTACTCCCCCTCGCGAAACAGGTAAAAGGAGAAGAGAAAAAAAGGAGCATAGACGACTCACGATACTTCACAAACCGGGGGGAAAAAAAGTACTGGCTCCGGCAAAAAAAATGGGCGGATGCGGAAAAAAGGTAGAAGCGGAAAGAAAGGGTAAAACCACCAAACACCCGTGTTACCGTTATCCGGAACCGGGAGGCCGTAAGGCCAGAACTTCGACGAAACCCCACTTCCCGAAAAGAGTAACGGGGAAGGGGAAAGAACCAACCAAAAAGAAAAAAGAAGGGGGGATAAAAATCTGTTGCTGTGAAGGATAAATTTGTCCCACAAGCGTGTCTCATTGCTGTATAAGGAGTGGAAGAGCGAAGAGATTCCAGGCTTGGGTAAAAACCCACCCCATTAAGCGGACGGAAAAAAAGAACAGGGGGGCAATACAATGCGGTTGTTTTCGTCCAGTGGAAGAGGAACCGAATAGTGGGCCATAGGCCGAGGAAAACAAGCAACGTAAAGGCAAACAAGCGTTCGAATCGGACTGGAAAGAACTCTCGCTGCGGGAGGGGACCCACTTCAAAAAAAGTTTTCATTGTGGGTTAGGGCAAACAAGCTGAAAGTAAGAAGGTCCGGCAAGCCGAGCGTTAAGTCCACAACCAACGGACTCTATTTCTTAAAAAAAGAGGGTCAACCAAAGTGGAATTGAATTACCTGGAGCAATAAGGCTACTCATCGCACTCTCTACCCAAGCGGAAAAAAAGGGAAATACATACCACCATGCGGAAGGCTCGTACTCAAAGGGGAGACGGGAGGTGTTCGGAGAAGGAACATTGTAACAACTGTTAGAACGTAAAGATGAGGAAAAAAGCGGACGGGTTATCGAGAAGAACCAGCACATCAATTGGGTGAAAATGAAAGGGGGCAGCCGCTTGGAAAAACGGAAAAAAACCCCGCGTAAGCGGGAAAACGGGAGGATTGAAACTTGTTAGATTATTCCGAAAAGCTTACGTCACTGAGCAAAAAAAACAGAACGTGGGAAAGTGGGCTAGACGGGAGGTGGGTTCCACAATTACTCGGGACATGGAAGGCGCAAACTTGGGGAGAAGGGTCAAGGGAACTGTACGAGAAAAGAAGACAACCATTTACACCCGGGGCGAATCGAGCTCAAACAAAAAAACGGAGGAGAAAGAGCTTAAGGTGGTGGCAAGGACGGGAGAGAACTCTTATTCATATAAGGAAGAAATCGTTCCCCAATTTCTGGGGAAGAAAAATGGGCGAGGGGGATCTCACTGAAATAGGAGAAAAAGGTTAACAAAAGGATGTGCAACAGACGTATCGCTGTAGGAATAGAACGTGAGGACGGATCAGGGGTACTCAGTACGATCAAGGGAAGGTGGCTTGTGGTCAGAGGCCAATCGCAACGGAACAATTATGTGTAAGGGGGTTGAGGCAGAGCAGGGATTGAATGCAGCGTCAAAGCGTTGAGACGATCCTGGTGGGTAAAATAACACGGCATGGTCAATTTACCGATAAAAGAACCCTCGAAGTGGAGGAGATTTCCGAGGGGGTTGGAAGGGACCTCCTAACCTTTTGTCAAGAGAGAGACGAGAACAGGGTCATCAGTTCAGTTTGCAAGTTAATGGCAATTCCAATGGGGGGAGTGCGAAGATTTTAAAAAAATGTCCGGGGAGTGCTGTTGACTTCAACAGCAGGCTGACAGGAAATGAGGAAGGTCAGGGGCCTCCAAATGAAGAACAGAAGGGGGAAAGTGGGGACCTGTTCTGAGCCAAGCGAGCGCTTCTTACAGAAAGGGTAGACGCCTGGGGGTAAAGTGTGGTGCAGCTACGGGCGGTGTTTGGGGGCCAAGGCAGGCCCTCTTTCGGACACTCAAAAGGCATCAGACTTGGACGAAAAGAGGAAGAGACCGATAAAAAAAAAAAAAAAGGGGGGGTGTGATACAGCCATGGAAAAAAAAGAAAGTAAGGATTCCCACGAGGTCGGGGGTCACAACGAGGCCAGCAGCCGGTTGTCCCACTTTAGAAAGACGACAGCCATATTTGGGCAACAACTGAGGGGAAGGTTTGTTTGGGAGAAAGGAACCAACCTAGTCACCCCCCCACCCACCCAACCCAAGGGAGAGTTCGGAAGTTGGGGGACAAAGCGACGAAGGGGGGGGAAGAGAATTAAAGACATCGTACGTAACACGGGTTAAAGGAGAGTTCCTCATTAGAAGGGCAGAGGAAAGCAGCCGTGAGTTGTTGGGGCAAAGGGAGTCAGACTGATCGTTTGTGACTCCCGGGACGAAGAGGCCGAGCGGTAGAGTTGTTGGAGGTTATCTGCGGAAAGAACGTTGGGGCTCTGTGTATTTTAGAAATCCGAGCAACCGGGGTTTATATGCTCAGGGAACGCTGGGCAACTGTAGTGGGCATAAAAAAAGGGGGTACGGAGAGGAAAGATAAGGAAAAAGGCTTTCTAGAAAGGGGAAACGTCGATCCCTGAATTAAAAAATAAAGAGGGATACACTTGGGGTCTGAGAACAAACCCTGCCTGGAAAGTGACCTAAGCGGCTATCTGTATTGGTCCGATAGCACAAGTTGGAGGGACTCAGAGAAACCGTTTCAAACGCGCAAACCAGTTCAACCTAAAACAGAGTCGCCATCGCATTCCTTAATTGCAAAAACGTAGTTGGGTTGGGTTGTGGGAAACTTTATGGAAACTTAACCTGCCTGAAAGAATACCTTTTCTGGAAGACTGGAACGCCCGTAAACTCTCTTCCTTCAGGGTGAAAAAAATTTGGGGCAAAACGCAGTAACTACCAAAAATGCCCGAGTACAAGAGAAACCTACTTCAGGCTCCCGGTGAAAAACGCAAGGAACCTGTCCGCTGCTCAAATTAGAGAGGGAAAAGCTAGTACATTCAAAGGGGAAAGCCGAGGTGTGGGCATGAGTAAAAAGTTCAGAACAGGCAGCAAACTAACTTTTAAATTAGGGGGAATTTGGGACACCAAGAAAAACCGAGGTGGCCGGACATAGACAGGACACTGAGACAAACAGCCCTACTCTCATACGAAGTAAAAACGTTGGAGGGTTAAAAGCGTGGAAAAGAAATGGGTGGCCAAGAAAGTGAAAAAAAACTCGTAGCGAACGAGCAGTGCCAGCAACATAGACCAAAAAAAACTGAAGTAAGAGATATGACGTCAACGCAGAAATGGAAACGGAAATGTAAAGAGTGGAAGTAAGAATGGGACCTCTACACTGTCACCATTAACTGTAAAAAATAATATACTGCTGACTTGCAAACATCAATGATAGAAACGAATAAACCAACAAACAGGGGAGCATCTTCGGGTGTGCCAATGAATGAAAATAGAGTCGTAACTTGGAATGGGGGGTTTGGCTCAAGGGGGTCAGGGGATCTTTCAACTAAAATTCAGCGAAATTCCTAGGGAAGCTCAAAGTGCAGTCTGTGGAACGTGTGGGGAGAACGAGAACGGTACGAGCCTCATTTATCCTAAACGCGTAATCGGAAAAAGGGGAGGCGTTGGTTCGTCCTTCTGGTGGTGGGCTGAACTAAAAGTCGGAAAGACAAACTGCCAAGGGGCAAAAGGCCACTGAGACAGAAAAAGTCCCCACGGAAAATCGCAACGTGATGGGAAAACATAGGGGGGTATACCTTGGTTTTAACAGAAGGGGCCAATCTGGAAGTCCTTCAAACGAGAAAACAGTTACTGACAATTAAACGCCGTAGGGGTCGAAGGAGGCCTTTACTAAAAGTTGAGTAAAAAGAGCTCTTAACAAATAGAACTTCGGGCACTAGCGACGGAAAGTACAGGGGCGTAGGAGACAACACGAGAACTATCCAATCGGCTGGGAGCCTGACAGCCGAAAACACGCAAATGGGTCT
>Ga0179593_1439584_pt1 | contig 14460 bp, 25 predicted proteins | sample CZODoug2_1_08_16_FD_185931 | JGI IMG/M metagenome (GOLD analysis project Ga0179593, IMG submission 185931) | Vadose zone soil fungal communities from Angelo Coast Range Reserve, California, USA - CZODoug2_1_08_16fungal (PacBio error correction) | ecosystem: Environmental > Terrestrial > Soil >...
GATACTGAACATCGAAACTCCTGGAACGGAGGGGGGTTGTAAGAAAGAGGGGGGTGAGTCTACCTGACAGTAGGCGAAGGGGAAAGGGGAAGGGGTTGGGAGAGGTGATGGGGGTTTGCTCAAAGCCAAAACGCTACGGACAGGATCCAGCTTGGGGGGACTTTGCGAATAGGGAGGGAAAGGGCACCGGGGAAGAACAGGGGAAAAAGGAGAAAAGAAAAAAAACGCCCAGAAAAGGTGGGGACGGCAAGGAGGGAGGTGGTTAAAGAAGAGAAAGGGCAGGTCAGGATGAAACAGGTCTCAGGGGTTTATTTAGCAGAGGAGAATGGGAAAGGAGACCAAAACCAAGATGTCGGGACGAAGGAGAAATACTGGGACGGCTCACTGTACAGGGGACGGGGGGGAAAAAGGGGGGGCGGCCCGTCTCAGGGGAAGGGAAGGGGATCGAATTCCAATCGAGACAGGAAAGGGGGGACAGGGGGGTCGAACCGTAAGCAAAAGGGGGAAAGTGGTTACGGCCATAAAAATGGTTGGACGTGGCTCCTCACGGACAAAGAAAGGGACGGGGCGACACAGAAGGAGTCAGGCAAAAAACGATGGGGAGACAGAAACGCGGAGTTCCTATCAGCGGGGAGAAGAATCGGGGTTCGGGGATTCTACTTGTTGGGTGGAAGGTGGCGACTGTTGTCGAGTGAATGATTGCGAAGCAAGAAAAAATAAGAAGGCAAGGTTGCTTCGTGACCAGACAAAGCAAGATTGTCGGGTAACCAACTACATCCGAAAAAGGTGGGCACAAAAAACGTTTGTCGAACGAGAGTAAGCCGCGGGAACGGGGGCGGCAGGAAAAAGAAGGGGGGGCAAAAGAAAAAAAGAAGCGCCCGTCGGAGAATGGCGCCTGAGATTTATTTTCCTAACTGGGATTAGGAAAAAAAAAATACTACGAAAACGTTGGCATGGGAGGTGAGGGCATAGGACAAGATCAAATAGCAAGGGACCTCGGTGGAGGGGGGGGGGGGTGGCGGGGGGAGCAAGGAAAACGACGTGGGGGTGGGTTGAAACCAGAAGGGTGGTCAAACAAGGGAGTCAAGGGGGGGAGGGGGGAAGTCGATCCTACACGGAGTGGGAAAGGGAAAAGGGGGGGGGGTGACCGACCTCAATCAAGCCCACGGAAAACAGATTTTTCCAAGGCGGAAAAAGGGGGGGCAGGGGGGTTAAGGATGGGGGGGGTGAACAGGGTCGAGACACGGCTAAATCCGCGAGAAGAACCGGGCCCGGACATTGGGGGGACTACCTGGGAAGGGATTATGGCCCTCGTTCACCATAAAAAAGAAAGGGAGGGTAAAGGAATGTCGGACCAGGGTGTGGGGTGGGGGTCATACGGGGGGAGAGACAGAAGCACAAATGAAGGCAGGGCAAATATCATAACAAGTTGAATAAAAAATAAGCCAAGTATTGACGAAAATGATGTTGTGTTCATAACACGAAATACCCGTTGGTCCCAAAACTGGAAGGCCCGCGTCTGCGCGTGAAAGTCTTGGTGACGACAACCTCAAGAACCTGGTGGGAAAGGAAGCAAAATAGGGGGGGGAGTCCGTGCCATTTTGCTTACGGGGGGTAACATTCATCATCGCATCCAGTTGGGGGGGGAACTGAAGGGGAAGGCTAAAAAAAAAATATTTCCCTCCAGAATTGGTGGGGGGGGGCGCCACGAGCGGTCGGTAATAGGGGGGAACCAAGGGTGAGGATAAAATAAATCAGAGGACCAGATTAGTCTGGTACAAGGGTTCGGGGGGCACGGGGAGGAAAGGGAGGGAGGAGGAAAGGGGGAAAGAGAAAAAGGAAAAAAAAAAGGAAAAAAAAGGGGGGGCAGGAATGTGCGGTGGGGGTCAAAACTTCGGCGGATAATAAAACGATATAACCATGACAGGGGACAGTATGTATGGGCATGGGGGCGAGTGGGGTGGGGGGACGGTGCGGGGCTTACCGGTGAACGTGGGGAACAGATGCGACAAGCAAACAGGGGGGGCTGGCCTGTTTGTTCGCAAAGCCCCATAGGGGGGGAAAAAACTCTCAAAAAACAGAAACAAAAGGAGGAGGGAAGGGGAAGGAAAAGGGGGGGGGCACGAAGAAAGAGGGGAGGGGGGGGAGATAAAGGGGGGGCTAATGGAAGGGGGGAGACGGGGGAGAGAAGAAAAAAGGGGGGAGGGGGGAGGCTGTCAAGGGAAAGAACTAGGGGAGAAAGTGGAAGGAAGGGGAAGGGGGTAGAAAAGGGAATAGAGAGGGGGGGGGGAGAAAAACAGGGGGTGAAAAAGGTGGAAGGGGGAAGGAAATGAAAAGAGGAGGGAAGGGGGGAGAAGGGGGGGGGAGGGGTGGAAAGGAGGGAGGGGGAAGAAAAAGAGAAAGGGTAGGGGAGAAAAAAAGGAGGGGGGGGGAAGAAGGATCAGCGAGGAAGAGAGAAGGGGGGGGGGGGGGGGAGGGGAGAAGAAGGGGGGAGGGATAAATAGAAGGGGAGGGAAGGAGAGAGGGGTAAAAGAAAATGGGGGAAAGGAGGGAAGAGAAGGGGGAAGAGGGAGCAAGAAAGAGGAATAAAGGGGGGGGTAAAAGGGAAAAGATAGGGTGGGAGGAAAGAGAAAAGAGAGGTAGGGAAAAAAGGAGGAGGGGAGGGGAGATGAAGGGGGAGGAGGAGGGAGGGGGAAAGAGAGGAGAGAATGGGGAGGTGGGAAAAGGAGAGTGAAGGGGGGGGGGGGGAAAGAAGGTATAGAGGAGGGCGAAAAGGGAGACATGGGGAGGGAAGAAAAAGGAGGAAAAGAGAGAAAGGGGGGAAGGGGAAAAAAGGAGGGGGATGAGAAAAGTGGGGGGGGGGGAGCGAAGGTGAACGTAGGGGAGAATGGGTAAGAGAGTAGGGGAAAGGAAAGGGGGGAGAAAGAGGGAAGAGAGAAGAAGGGGAAGGTGGGAGAGGGGGGGGCGTAATGGGGGGAAGGGAAAGGGGGGGGGGGGGGAAAAGAGAAGAAAAGGACAGGAAGGGAGGTAAGGTGAAGAGAGAAGAAAATGGGGGGGTAAGAGGGGAGGAAAGTGAGAGAGGGGGGGGGGGGTGGAAAAGAGGGGTAGGATAAGGGAAAGGAAGCAGGAAGGAATCATGGAGGAAAGTTAGGAGAGGGGAAACGGGGGAAGTGACAAGAGATAGGAGGGAAAGAAAAGGAGAAGAAGGAGGGAGGTGTGTGGAGGGAGAGGAAGGAAAGGGTGAGGGGAGAGAATAGGATGTTGAATGAGAAGGAGGCGAGAGGAACAAAAAGGGGATGAAAGGGGGGGCGGATAAGGGGTAAGGAGCAGGGTGGCGGAGGAAAGTGGAGGAAGGAGGGGGGGAAGAGAATGGGGAGGGGGGGGGATAAGGGAGATGAGGGGGAGGGGGGGGGTAGAGGAAGAGGGAGGGGGAGGAGAGAAGGGGGTGTGGATGATAAATTGGAGAAACCTGATGAAAGGGAGAGTGAGGGGGAGGGGGAAGGAGGGGGTGGGGGATGGGAGGTGTGGAGGAGGGAAGAGTGGGTAGGCGGTGTAGGGAGAGAGGTTGAAAGGGGGAATAAGAGGGAAGGAAAGCGGGAGAGGAAGGGGAACGAGAAGATGGGGGAAGAGGGGGAGGGGGAGAGGGCAGGGGGTCAGAGAGGAGGGAGTAGACAGAAGGGGAAAAAAGAGGGGGGAGGTTTTAGAGGGGGAGGATTAGAGCGGAGGGGGAGATGTCTAGTCCGAATTCTTCCAACTCTCTTCGCACTTACTAATGGTCAGTATAGCCCACCTCGTCAAGAGTGAATCCTCACTCCGAAGTCACCAATTCGAAACTAAATGAAACCTCAACGTCGAACTCACTACAAACATCCGACAATATGACCCTCTTGTCCACACGCTGGGGACATACCGCACACTTCTCCGGGACACGTGTAAGCATCTTTACGATACCTTAATGTTCAACCATATTCTCTGACCTCGCTCTATCAATCACCACTATTTTTTCTTGGTGTTGGATTGTTGGTGGAAAGTCGATGGCCTCATTTCTCGGCCAGCCCTGATACCCTCTATTTATTCCTGAAGATTAACGCCCCCACAACAAACAAACACCAGCAAGAAAAACCACACTTGTGATAAGGAGCGGTGTGGAAATGATGAGTGGGGAAAGACAGAGGGAAAGGTGTAGGGAGAGAAGAGCGCCGGGGAAAGCAGAAAGAGACGGGGAAGGGGTAGAAATATTTTTGAAGAGGTGGGTTTCTTTCGTCCTTTGTGAAACAAGAAAAAACTGGGGGGGCCCTCCACGCAAACGAAAAAGTACCTGAAAAGTGTCATGAGACTCAAGGGGGGTAGAAGAAATAAGGTCAACGGGGGGAAATAAAAGGTTGGGCGGCCGCAGGGAATAGGGACGGATAGCAACGACGAGGGTTTTGGGGGGAGGAGGCCCTCCAACAAGGTCAGAGACTGGAGTCGGGATGTTTGGGTCACGGGACACACGAAAAGGGGAAAAAGAGCCAGAACTGTACATGGTCCAGGCCCCAGGAAAGGGGACGAGGTCAAGGACAGGAGGTTACTTGGGGAGTCGGCAAACGAGAGCGTTAAGAAGAGCGTCGGCACCCCAAGGACGATCCCCGCGGGCAAAACCGGCGGCCGGTCAGTTTGGGGAGAAAATTCGGGTCAACACAGAGCATCTTATCGGGGGGGGAGGCTTGAGGGTCGTCCCCCGTGTGGGAGAAGAAGATGATCATGGAACTCTAGGAGAGAGTAGAAAAGTGGCCAGGGCGAAACATGGAAATCTGTCCCGTCAAAGGTCGTAACTTGTAAAAAGAAAGATATTGACAGAAGACATGGGACAAAAAAAAGAAAAACGGGGTGTTCCTAGACTTCGACAAGGAATGGGGTTCCGGTTACGAGAAGAAATGCAAAGGGCAGAGATTTCACCCCCCCGTTTCGGCGGAAACACGGGCCCCACATCGGTGAGCACGGGAGGCAGGAAAAAGGCACATCCCTGGGGCAAAAAAAAGGGGGGACAAAGACGCCAAAAAACCGAAGGTAGCAGAAATTGAACGGGGGGGGAAAGTGCAGAAAAAACATCACAACCGAAAAATGCAAGGGAAGGATAGGACGAACGGAGCGGACACGACCTTTCAAAATGTTCCGAGGGGCGGCGAGCGTCTGGGGGAGTCTCACAACGGTTGGGTTTGGGAAACCGGGGAGGCAATCGGTGGACGTTGGCGGCAGGTGGTCAAACGGAAAAGAAAGGTGCGTTCCCGCTGTGTAGTGCAGGGGCTGCAACGCACCCCGAGAACAAGTCGGGCCCAGGGGCAAACAAAAAAGCCCCGGGGTCCCACGCCGGGGAGAGGTGGGGCAACGAGGAAAAAAGCCGGCGGCCCGTTGGGTTCCGGTTGACAGGGTCGGCCCGAGGCAATAGAAGTTAAAGGTCGTTCAGGCAGGCTAACCGATAGTGGCGCAAAGGTGACTAAGGGCAGTGGGGTAAGAAGGGGAGGTTCCCATTGGCAAGGGGGGGACGCAAGGTCGGGGACGGCGGGGCGGTGGGGGTGGAGGGAAAAGCACAAGCTTCCTGGAAATCCACCCCGGGTGAGAGAGAGCTAGAACGGAGAAAAAGACTCCATGTTTTTGGGGGGTCCCGGGCGCTAAATCTATGGGAAAAGGGGAGCAATAGGGCCAGGGTCGAGTAAAAACCAAGGGAGTAAGGCCAATCCCGAAAAGGGCCTTTGACGACAGCGGAATGAAGGGACAAGCCCAAGGAAGGAACGATCGTCCAGAAGGGGGAGAACCAGCCGCAGGGGGGGAAGGGGTGAAGGCCGGAGGAGGAGCTACCAGCATGCCAAGGCTAGCTTTTAGGGAAGAGGGGCGCGTGGGCGAAATAGGACGGGGGAGAGAAGAAAGAGGGAGTGTGAAGCAAGCACGGGAAGAGGAATTGGTCGAACGGAAAGAAAAAACAAAAAAAGAAACCACGAGGGGGGAGGAGCACGGGTATAACAATGGCGGAGGGAGGTTCAAAGGGGGAAAAAAGGCACGAAACGTTTCGTGTCACAGTCAGGGAGGGGGGGGGGAGGGAAGAAGGAGGGGAGAAGGTAATAAAAAGAGAGAAGCCGGCGGGGGTCACTGGTGGACATATCGAGGCCTCGGGGGGAGAGGGAAATCACAGAACTACGGCGGCGGAAAAGGCTTTTTGCTAGTGAAGGAGACGGTGTGTTTTAGAAAAATGGCCGGGGCCGTCCTAAGGAGAAAAAAACGTCAAGTCTGGGGGGGAGGCCAGGCTAAGAGGCCGCAGGGGCGGAATCTCTGGGTCGCCTTGGGGGTCCCAGGATTGCATCGGTCCGAAGGGGGAGAAAAAAAACCGCCCTGGTTGAGGGGCGGTCTCCAAATCCTAAGGTCTAACCAAAAAAGACAGGGCGGGGAGCTGATCGGCCTCCGCCAGACGGTGAAATGATATGGGGGGAAGTGTAATCCGCCTGGAGACCCGGGCGAAAAAAGGGCGCACCCGATAAACTGTGGGCCGGTAAAAGGGTTTTGGGGAAAGAAAAGGCTGGCGGGGGGAGGGCGGTGCTGACGGAAAGAATCCAGAGAAGAGAACGCAAGGAAAGATATTGAGAACGGGCACACATGGCCCGAAAAACGGGGAAACCGAAGGGGGTGAAGGTGTATCCGAATAACCCGGAACCACCCGGAGGAGTGGAAGTGCAGCTCACTGGAGAAAAAGGAACGGTAGAGCCGATTAAGCCCAACCGGGGGGGGGATGTCGGGACAAATGAACGAAAGAGTTATCTAAGCAAAAAACGGTTCTTGGGACACCGAAACCATCAAGACAAAAGAAAAAAACGGGAGCAAAGCCAGGAACAAAGTTGCCAAAGGGAGGGGGACCCACTGGTGTTATTGGTGGAACCGCGGGGGACTCAGCAATAGGCAGGGAACTGTAGAATTTGCAAGGAAATCGGGGGTCAAACTGTGAGGCAGCAAAAGAGAGGAAGATTTGATGGAAGGGGTCGTAAGGCCGAATTTGGGGAGATATTTGTCCCGACCGCCACCGGGCAGGGGGGCAAGAGGATCCAAAGACGAACCAGTCGCAAGGGGGGTTGTCGAAGGGGCCCAAAGGAAGGGAAGGGGGTCAAGTCGTTACGGGGGTGGGGAAGAGCAACCAGAAAGTCAGAAGCAAGGGGACAGACAGTGGCAATGGTAGCAAGAAGGGTGGCCTGAGATCGAGGGCAGAGACAAGCAAAGTTGAATTGGGAAGGAGGGAGGAAAAGGCCCCCAACACAAAAAGGCCCCTAGAACCGGGGCAGGGGGGGGCGGAGTTGGGAACATGAACTCCAAAGGACGCGGAGACGCGGGAAAGGCCGAAGGGGCAGCCAAAATGCCCCTTGGGCCGTTTGAGAGGTAGGTATCGGGCCGGGTACGAGGGCGTCGGCGGATAACCTAGGGGTTGTGGATGCTAAAAAAAAAAAAGGGTCTGGAAGCGGGGGGGGGGCCAGGGAAAGCCGCTTAACTGAAAGGAAAACGGCACTCACAGCAGGCGCGACTCTTGCAAAGATCGGGCTTAAAACGCTCTGGCAACTCTTAGGACCCAAGGCGGACACAACGAAAGTTTGGGAAACAGAGACGTGGTTAAAGGGGAACTTACTCGGAAGGGTCGGCCTATCGCAAGAAAGACAACACGCAATGCTAAAAAAGGTTGGTGGAATGACAGCGAATAAAGTGACGAAGAGGAGAGAAAGGTGGGGCACCAGAGTGTGGGGCCGGAAAGTGGGGCAGCAGTATCAGGGCGTGTACGTCCATAATGTCAACTCGGAAGATAAGTCATTTCGGAAGAAAAAGAGGGAAGAGTGGGGCAGGGCGGGGGGCAGCACGGACTGGTCCGGGAAATCGGCATCCGCGATATTCTCGGCGGGGTGGGGCTGAAGATAGGGGGGGGGGGGGAATTTTCAAAGGAAGGAACCGGAAGAAAAAATGAAAAGCTGCGCGGGACGAAAAGAAAGGAGCGATCAGGGGCAGGGGGAACGTTTGCGGGAGTGCGCGGTGGGGAAAAGGTGTTCGCCGGCCAGGGGCTGTCGAATGGGGACAACCGGAGGACGGCAAAAATAAGGGCCAGAAGAGTCACGAGGAAATTTCCAACCGGAAATACGAGAAAGAGGACGCGGCCTAGCCAGGTAAAACTTCTGGGGGTAAGGGGTCGGGGAACCGGCGACCTGTGGATCAGGAAAAGGGGGCTCAGGAGGGCCGGGAGAAAAGGGGGGGGAGGGGGAAGAATGGTTTCGGGGCACAGATTGGGGTTTGGGGCCCACGGAAAAAGGGGAAAGGATCGGTTGAGGCTGCAACGGCGATTGCGAAAGGTGGGGGGGTGGGGTGATGAGCAAACAGAGAACAGGGTCTTTTTTTTCGGCCAAGACAATGAAATGACGGACCACCGAGACAAAAGGAGGAAACGGCATGAAAGGAATGGACAGGGGGGTGAAAGTGTACCCGAAAAAAAACCTGAAAGCGAGTAAAACTCCTGAGACATGGGCAGGAACGGGAGGGGCAGGAGAAGAAAGTGTAAAAAAAATCTACATGTAAAAAGGGGGGGGGGGAATGGGCGGGGAACATCGGCCCGAACTCAGTGCTAGTTCAGGTCAAGTATCACCTCGGGGCACGAAGCGGCGTTCGAGCCCAGACAAGAAGGTCAGGGCGATTACGTCGTGGTGCCACTAGGGGGACTGGAGGAAAGGGGGAGAAACGGGGCGTCGGATGAATCAGAAGAGATCGTTGTGCCTCGCCGACGGTAAATGGGAGGGGGTTGCAACAAAAAGCCGGACCTCCGCAAGGAGGTCGCGGGGATCTACAAAAACAACGGAAGAGAGAAATAGCGCAACCCACCAGAAACGAGAAAGGGGAAAGCCAAGACGGTGGTGAACGTCGACCCAAATTACCGGACCGGCAAGGTAAGACCGAAGCAGCCCTCAAAACAGGGATCAGATTGGCCCAGAATCGCTCAAGGAAAGCAAGAACGCCTTTTTGTTCCCGCCGGCGAAACAAGAAGGGCAAACGGAAACATACCGGGGACTAGGGGGAGAGAAACCGGAGGGGAGAGGGTACACCAAAAGAAAAAAACGGTCGCCCGAGGACGAGCGGGAGGAAAAATGGTGGGGGGTAAGGCCCCAAATGTGGCCTGAGAAGGACGGCCGTAAGGCTCGCAAAAAATCCTGAATGGAATTCAGCGGGTTATGGAGGGACCTGTATAGTCGAAAGAAGCTTCAAGTTAAGGCAGGACAGGTAATACAGAAGGGGGGTCGTGGAAGATAAATTGTCTTTGGGCAAAAGAACAAAAAAAGGGCAAGGTCGGCGCGGGGAAAAAAAATCAAGGTCCCTCAATAAAGAGGCGGAAGCCATTGGAAAGACGATATGGCAAAGGACAGTGCACAACAAAACACTCGGAAAAAATGCAAAACCGAAAAAAACGCAGTCCACACAAGAGTGCGGGAAAACCCGAGAAACCAGGACTCGGGATGGGGGGGACCAGAAAACGTTAATAGAAAGATAGGAAGGCGTCGTCGTCAGGTGGGGGATAGGATGTTAAAATCGCACTTGCGATTCAGAAAGGGCCAGCAGGACCAAGGGAAAAAGATGACGTGGAAAAGGGGGGGGGACCAAAACTCTACGGGGGGACTCTTGGAAGGGAAAGGTTCTCGGGGAAAATTAAAGAATACCGAATAGCGAACTCTAACGAAATTCCGAATTGAAGGAGCGCAGCGCTCAGGCGTGGAGGCCGGCGCAGGGGGCAGTTTAAAGGAGATACAATGGAGTCGCAAGCCCAAAGGGGGCGAAGACGATGAGCGGAGTTTTGGCCGAATAAAATTCGGGGGGAGGAGGGGAAGGGAGAGAGAATGCCAGGGAGGACGTGAAAAAAAAATCCAAAGGCAAGAAGCAGGGTCACACCGGAAGTGAACTCATTGTGGGCCCGGTTCAAGGTTTGGCGGGAGGGGGAAGAAACAAAAGAAAAGGAAGCAAAAGAACAACCAGCAGCGACCCACCCGGGCGAGATTCCGGGCAAAGGGGGCCGCCATCCGGGACGAAGACTAAACGTCGGCGGCGAGGCCGTCAGCAAATGCCGAAAGAAGGGAGGAAAAACTTTCAAAGTGAGAGGGAGACAAACCGAGGGGGCGGGGCGGTCTCCACGGGACCGTGAATTGGGAGGGACTCTACTTCTGGCGACCCGGAGAGAGCAAATCTGAAAAAAGGGACAGGTAGCCGATTGAGGGGGGGAAGGGGTGGGGGGGGTCAGCACTGGCGATGAGGCGAGTTCGGGAAGGCTATTCTGCAGATCGCACAAGGGGGGGGGGGTAGGTACCTGGAACGCGGGTGTAATCGACTACCACGACGACGAGAGGGGGGTAGGGGTGGAAAGACGGACGGATCTCTACTTGTATCAGACGTCCAACCTATAACCGATCAAGGCAATAGCTAACGTAAAAGCATGAAGTTGGCTAGAATTGTAAACCCGGAGGTCGAGGGGGAGATCGTCGCAAAAGGCAGAGAAGGTTAGGGTGGAATTTTGGGTGGAACGGGCAGGACCCAGGAAACGACACTGAAAGAAGGGGTGGTGGGGTTTGGGTCAGTGGCTGAGGGGTGGTTAAAGGGTGATGATCCGCACTAGAAAACCGAGGGGTTATTTCAAGGTTCAGGAATCCAAGGGGACTCAGGGGAACTTGCCTTGGCCTATTTTAAAGGCAAGCAGTGTGGGAATGGAAACTCAAAGGGACGGGGGGAACCCGGAATAACGGGTAAGGAGAAAAGGGGAACCAGGACGTGTCAAAAAAACCATTAGGTGATTTCTGGGTCACGCAGCCGGGGGAGGAAACAAAACGGAGGCGAGTCGCGGGGGCGAGGGAAGAAACGAACGCCGGGGGGTGGGGTTTGGAGGGGGTCATCAGTCCCGACACTAAAAATGCCAAAAAATAAGCAAGAGGAAAGGGGCAAAGACGGTCGGGGAGGGACGAAAACGAGGAGGTTGAAGAAAAAAATGTAAATGGTGGGGATGCCCTCGAAAGGTTTCGCAAAGTTACCGAAGGGAAGGCAACAGCCTTTAGAGGGATGGGGGGGATCAGGCACTGAAATAAAACAAAGCTCATGGGTGAGGGTTGTGAGAACAGAAACGGATTGAGAAGCGGGACGGGCCCGGGGGGGCGGGTAGTTTGTAAAAAGAAGGGTAAGGAAAGGCCGCAAGAGGAACAGCTTGGGGCCACAAGTTGTGAGGAAAGATGAACAAGGGACAAAGGCCCAGTTGCAAGGATCCAAAGGGAAGGGGGGCTAAATCCTGAGGAACCGGGGAAGGTGAGACACCCTCAGAAAATCAAGGGAAAGTAAAATTCAAAGGCGGCGGGTCCCAGAACAGGGAGCAACGTGGGATTGGAAGCCAGCCAGAAGTCACAACAGATGAACGGAGTGAAGGATGGGGGAAAAGGGGTAACAAAAGCAACTTGTAATCGGGCAAGCAAGGGACTCGCAAACGAGAGGTTACCGCGGGCCGACGGTTAAAAGACCAAAGAGGAGGGGGCCGGGAAGGGTCAGGGGCCAGGGGTGAAAGCTGCGGCGAAAAGTAAGCGGGGGGACCCCGGGTCACACGTACAACGACCTTCTACTTCCCCGTTGGGAGTCAAACTTCGGGGGCGCTGGGAAGAGGATGTCTTGTAATAAAGTGCGAAAGGAGCGCAGTGGAAACGATGGGATAAATTTGTCTAGCAAAAAGCCCACCCACATATGGGGTGGAACGGGGAACATAAGGCCCGAGGGTCGAGAACTGTTGTGAGGGGGCCGAGGAACACAAAAAGGACAAGAGGGAGAAAAAAAGGGAGTGGAAACGGGGTCATTAAGGAATACGGGCCTGTCACATAAATATGAAGAAGCGAAGGAAGTTCCCGGAACAAGGAGACGAGAAATAAAAAAAGTAAGGGTTCTTTTAGGGGTTGGGGCCTCGAAATGCCATAAATCCAGTCTCAGTACAGCCGAAGGGAAAAAATGAACGCAAGGCTTCCCGAGCCAAGACTTGAAGGGGCACAGCGAGTTTGTGGGAAATCATTGGGGGGAGTTGCCTGGGTACCAAGTCGCATGGGGGGAGAGGTTGTTGGAGTTTGTAAGATGACGTAAAAGGGGGGGGGGGTAGACAATGTGGGACGCCCAGGAGGGGGGAGGGGAACGAACCGCCGTTAAAAGGGCCAGAATCACCAGCCGCTGTGGGGGGTCAGGAGGCACGAATTTAAAGGGGGGTCGGCTCTTGCCGGAAGAAAAAAAAACAAGGGGGTAGGGGCAAAGGAAGACCCCCGTCTGAAAGTGCAAGGGGGCACGCAAAGAAGTAGGTTTGGGGGCACTGGGGGGGGGGGAAAAAACCGGGAAGCGAATGGAAGAAGTGAAACGGGGACGGGCAAACCCAGTCCGAAAGTGCCGGGGAAAAATAGAAACTCTAAGATGGGGGAAAAGCGGGGGTGCGAAGGCCGAAGCATGGAGGGGGGAAAGGAGGAGTAGGGGGGATCGAAGGGGGGGGGGGTGTGTGGAGAAAATGAAACCGGAACGAAGGAAGAAGAGGGGGGGGAAAAGGGAACCGGAATCGAAAAATGTTGGACTGAAAATCAACTTGGAACAGAGAGCACCCGGCCAAAAACCGAAAGAAGTAATCGCATCCTAGGGCATCGAAAACGGAGCGATGACGGACGGGTCCGGGCGAATCACAAACCGCGCAGAATGGGAGAGAGAACTAAGCGGAGTGGGGGGGAAATACACGGGGACCGTCTCAAGGTCAATCATAAGGGGGGGGGGAAGGGAGGGGAAGAAGCGAGGAGGGGGAGGGAGCCGATCGTGAGGCCGGGGGGGGACAAAAGGAAGTCAGCGTGTCCTTGTTAAGGAGTAGCGAAAACTAGGATTTCAGCTCCGAGGTAACGGGAAACGGAGATGAAACAGGGAAGCCCGGGGAGAAGGGGAGTGTCCTACGCCCCCCTGGGAGGGTGGCGCGCGGGCTGGTCACCCCAGTCCCAGCCAGAAGCTCCAAGCTCAGAGGAGGGGGGGGGAGGTTTTCAAAGGGGGGCGGACGGTTGGGTAAAGGGAGGCGAGAAGATAGGAAGGGGAGAATATTGGTTCTTTAGTGCGCCAGGGGGGGCGGCACACGGGGAGGGGGGGAGGCACTCCGGGCTTCAACGTAAAGACTTGGAACGTGAATGGCAGGAAAAAAAAAAAGCAAGAAGTGTGTGGGGCCTGACCGGGACTGGCTAAAAAGGGAAAGGACGTCCGGAGGGGGGGGACCAATTCTTCAATATAAAGGAAGCTAACTGTCATTGAAAGGAGCCAATATTCCCAAGGGATCAATCGTCCAGGAAAAAAATGGGGGGTGGCTGGGGAGGGTAAACGGGGAAAAGGGGGAGGGGGCATGGGGAAAGAAAAAAAAAGGGAAAAGAAAACGGCGAAAGAGGGGAAAGGGGGACAGGAAGAAGGCAAAGGAGGGGGGGGAAGGAACGCGAGGGCGGCGGGAAGGAAAAAGAGTGACAGAGAGGGGTGGGGTGTAGTGGTGGGTTTTCCCACACCTGGGTGGAGTATTGCCCATCATCCGTCGTACAGAACGGACAGAAAGAAGGGTTCCAAGCGGGGGGTAAAACGAAGTTGGGGGGGGTCACAGGAGACAGGGGAAGGGGAAAGTGGGGACAGGAAAGATGGGACAGAAAAAAAAAGGCAAAAAACAATCGCGACTTTCGAAAGAAACAGGGGAATACATTGCGTGGAGGAAAAGAAAAAGACTTTGGATCGGCCCCAGAAGGGAAAATGGACGAAGGGCTACATTTTTTTGGTGGGCAAAAAAGGGGTCAACAGGAGAGAGTGAAAGGAAAGACGATCCGTAAAGGACAGAAAAAGACGACGAGCCGCAAAGGACAGAGGGGGGGGAAAAATTGTGGGACAAGGAGAAACATTGGACAAAACGGAAGGGGGCCAGTCAGAAAACTGTGGGCCGCGGACGGCTTTTGGGCAGCCGGGAAAAAAAAGAACAGTGGTTGCACGAAGGCAGTGGTGGGGGGGTTAGGCAGGTGCCCCAAGTTAAGGGGGGAGGGAAACGGGGCATCATCGTACCCAATCAGTGGCCGTTACAGGAGGAAGGAACGGGAAAAATGATACGGAGGAGAGGGGTGCGGACATAAACACAGCAGAGCCAAAGCGATATAGCCCGATAGAGGCGCAAAAAAAGAATCACTCCAGATTCTGTCTGTCCCGGGGGCCCGAAAAGCATGGAGGCAGGTGGAAGGGAAGGGGTCGAGTTGGGTGGGGGAGGGACAAGTCGACCACACATTGGCACAAGGAGAGCGAGGGGTCCGTGGAGTCCTCCCCCATGGGGTCGGGGGAGGGTCGGGCAAGAAAGGGAAACAACCGGGGAGGGAGAATTTTAAGAAAAAAGGATTGGGCTGCGAAAGAAATTTATTTGAAGGCAAA
>Ga0179593_1472928_pt1 | contig 14460 bp, 20 predicted proteins | sample CZODoug2_1_08_16_FD_185931 | JGI IMG/M metagenome (GOLD analysis project Ga0179593, IMG submission 185931) | Vadose zone soil fungal communities from Angelo Coast Range Reserve, California, USA - CZODoug2_1_08_16fungal (PacBio error correction) | ecosystem: Environmental > Terrestrial > Soil >...
CAGTTGCGAAACACGAAGCAAAACCAAGAGGGGGGAGAGGGACGAAAACATTTGCTTAGAAACCGTCGACCAGAATAAAAAAGCAGCGTTGTCCTGAGAAAATCAGTGGGAAAGAGGGGGAAGTGATCGCGCCGACAGTGCATGAATCGAGAGGGGGAGAAATGGCTCATACACCAAGAGGCACCGACCAAAAAACCAGCCATCAGCCCCCCGGAGAGAGGGGGTTCCTTGTCCAGGGAAAGGAGAGAGACATAGAACAACAAAAAAGGGGAAACTCCCAAGTGAATGTGGGTTTCCCTACAAGGGGAGGGAAAGAAAGAAAAAATAATCGTCACGACGCGCTATCATAGCTCCTGAAACATTGAGCATTATAAGGAAGGAAGGACTAGAAGATGAACCCAAAAGGAGGTGGGGGTATTCGAGCCGGTATAGAGAAAAAAATAAAATAGCCACTTTAAAATAGGAAGGAAGTTAGAAGGGGGGACCTCAAAGAATACCGAAGAGGGAGAGATCAACAGATGGCAAATACATAATACGAGACTACAAAAGGGAAGAGGTAGCGGTTTAATCGGGAGTTCAACTCCATAGTGACATTACCTTTTCAAAGGAAGCCCTGAACGATTATAAAACGAGGGGAAAAGGACTTAAATCTTAAAAGGTGGAAAGGGGCCGCGTAGACCAAAAGGGGAGAAGGGGGAAAAGAAATCGAGTCTTAAAAAAGCCGGAGAGAGAGTGGAAAAGATAGTCATTTCGGGGAGAAAAGCCTGTATCGGGAAGGATCCCGAGACCTAAGCCTGGCCAGTGGTAAAGGGGGGGGGGGGGGTGGTACATCGAGAGTCCAGCATTCCGGAGGAGAGTGGAAATCCCTGAGGAGATCACGCATATTCCAGTTGGGTAAAAAAGAGGATTTGGAAAACGGCCAACCTGGATCGGGGAACTGTGAAAGGGGGGAGAGAAGCTCATGTAAATTCGGGGCTCGGAGAACGAAGGTAGGGAAAAAAACATACAGTGACGTGACATGGGGGGAAAAAAGAATGTTACCGCGAATAGGGGTAAAAAAGAATCGGGATGCAAGCTCATTCACGAAGAAGGGCAAGCTTGCGAGGTGGCAGCTAATGAGAAAAGCCCGTAGATGAAAAGCAAGCGGAAAACAATTCATGTTGGGGAGGACTCAGGTCGGGGGAAAAGATTGAGGGCGATTAATAGTTCAGACAATCAGCGAGACGGAAAAGATCTGAGACAGTCCCTCACGGTTGGGAGAAACTTTCTCAGAAATCCAGCCGCATCGTCCTCAGAGAGGAAGGCTCCCAAGGGTTCTTAAGCAAAGGGAAGTCTTCGAACGAAAAAAAAGAGGATTTCAGTTCCACTCAGGGGCAGTCCTAGGGCAGATGAAAAGGTTTCTTGAAGAAAAATAGGGAATGGGAGAGAAAGAAACAGGATTAGATTAAGAATACCTTGAATTGAACGAGGGTTGCCACAGAAAAGAGCGCTGTAAAATCTTTTTCTCAGTCGAGGATAGAAGAACGAAACTGATTGTGGCTTACTTTTCCGCCAGTGGCAACAGTGTATCTGGAAGAATGAGAGGAGATCATAATTGTCAAGGAGATGGCTGGGGGGCCTAAAGTGGGGGGAACCCAATGCAAGAGGGAAAAAAAAAGGAGAAAGGCAGGTGGAGGTCGTTGTTGCCCAAAATGCAAGTGAAAAGAATCGAGGCCCGGAAGACAAAAAGGGACGGCGGAAGGATACGGATAAACAGGGGGGAGCGGAGTCTTGCTGGCTCTCGGAGAGGGCTCGAGCCGCAACACAGGGGAAGAAAACTTAAAAAAGGAAATACCCGAGGAGGGAGGGGGGGATACGTAGCTCTTTGGAAAAAGAGTCACCATTAAAAGAAGGCCTGGGGGGTAACCGTAGGCTGGGCTAACGGCGGGGAGGAAAACGGTTCTCTGGGATAAAAAACATACTTCCACGAAGAGGGTGCCATAAGGGTATCCCATTTCAAGCATTAGAGGGGGGAAACAGTCATAAAGTCTTTGGACCTATAGGGGAGTGACTGAACTTTGATGTCACGCTAAAATGAAGGGGCATGAAAGAAGAGAGGGGGGTGTTCTCCCTTCATCTGTCGGGAAGAACTGATCGGGAGGCTGGAAGGAAGGAAGAATCTGCATGTTCGATCTTTGACGCAATCGACTCCTTAAGTAGAGAGAGTGGAAGGCTTAAGGTTGAGGTCCTTGCGAGCCAAAGGAGCCGTAGTGGGGAAAGCGCTGTGGTGCCCGACATTACTAAAAAGGGAAGGGGAAGAGGAATGTCCCCGGCAAAGTCCTTTACCCGTAAAAGCCGTAAATGGAGTGGGAAGGAAATGTAAAACGGGCAATATGGATACTAGGATCGGAAAGGGACATTGCAGGCAACAAGATCGTGATTTTTGAGGGAAGGAAACTTAAAAGAGTCAGGAAATTCTAATCCTGGAAGGGGGTGGAACCGATGCTGGGGAAAAGAGGGAGGGAAGGGAAAAAGAGGAAAGTATCAGGTCCGGTGGGTCAGAGGGAAGAAAACTGGGTTAAAGAAAGGGGAAAGGGGAGTATCGACCGGAAAAGAGCTATAGCTGAGAGAGGAGAGGGAAAATTGGAGGGCGGAATGCCTAATCCCGGGACACCTGACTTTTGAAGGGGCCCTGGGGGGGGGGGGGAGAAGGGAAAAATCACGGAAAGGGAAAGCCTATGCCTGGGGGTTGAGGGTGGTAAAAAAAAGCGTATGTAAGCATGCTCGCAAGAGAAAAAGAAAAGGAAACAAGAGGGCATCTTAGCAGGAGCATCCTCTACCGCGGGAACTAAAGCGCGAAGAAAAAAAGGAGGGATGGATTTCTGTCGAGGAGGTATAAAGACTGAGCCTGGGAGAAAAGACATATCATCAGAAGGTGGCTCCACTGATCGGCAAGGAAGACGAGCCAAATAAGAGGGCAGGCGGTGATCCCCTGGGGGTGTCCCTTCGGACTGGGCTGCAAGCACTTCTCATAGAAGACGCTGCGATTAATACAAACTCTCTAAAGAGGGGGGAGAAAAAAAAGTAGCCAACAGTGCACACCTCAGGACGAGAAGACACGGACTCAAAGAAGGCCGGCGTTCTGGAAAACTTAGAGCAGAGTAGAAGGGTGATGTGATCGGAAAAAAGCCAGAGTTCGGGAAGAGACATCGGCAACGCCACGAGCTACGAGAGAAATTGAAAGAACTAGAAAGGCACGCCGAAAGACCTACACCTAGGATAGGGCGGAGAAAAGTTACCGATACCAGAAACGATATATCGCCGTAGAAGGTAAAATTAAAAGTTTACGGGTGGGTCGGTAACATGAGGAAAACAATGGCAAAGGAAAACTCCGCTAAGAAAAGAGTACACGAAAAAGAGCTGGTCTGTCACGAGTTCATTAAGGAGAGGGGGAAGAAGGGTAAGATACGGCAATATATCGTCGAACGGGCGGACAGCCCATGAAAGGCGTAGCAGAGGGTCTTAGAAAAGAAAGAGACCAGGAGGAGCAAGGACTGAGGGCGAATGCAACAAAAGCCTCCATCTAGCTGTCAAACCGTCTCTGGGAAAGGAATAGAAAAAGAACGGAGAGAACGATTCCGATCTACTAGGCAAGGGAAATAGTGGGCAAGACCTAAGAGGGAGGAAGTCCTAGCCTCCAACAGCCATCTCATTAAGGGGGAAAAACTGGGGGGAAATTCGACCTACTGGAGGCTGCGACTGACCTAAAACACGGATTAGAAAGAAAAGTTCTACGACCTGGGCTGAGCACCGGTGGGAACCATACTTAAAAAACAAAAAAAGACAAGCTCGGACAGAAAAAATAGGCAGGGAAGAAAAGGAGACCAGAGGAGGAAGGGTGAAGTACGATGCTGAGGAAAAGAAGGGGAAGTGAAAAAGAAGAATAGAGATTACGATTCATACGCACTCGAGAGGGTAGAGCTCGAAACCACAAAGAGACACTAGAGATAAAGCGGTAGGGGAAAGGAAAAAAAAGCGCTCATTATGCTCGTGGAGGGGGCAAAAGTAAGGACTTGACCAACACCCTTCGAGGAAGAAGTGAAAAAGCAGCATGGTATTTGTGAGCGGGGGGAGGGTGGATGTGAGCCGAATGGCTTGCAGCAAGGGAAGTCCCAAAGAGGAGCACCGGACAAAATCATCTGTGAAGGGTAAGAGCAAGCAAGCAATCAGAGTAAAGAGAATGTGGCTCGGTCAGTCCGTCGTCATAGGAAATGACTCATCTCCGAAGGGGGGGGAGCCAAAAACCGCAGAGAGGCGCTCGGAGAAAAAGAGGGACAAGAATCTTGGAGGCGGGGGGGAATCTGCGAACAGCGTCCGGTAAGCGGAAGGGGATGTTGACTGCCATTCCGCGAGTGAGCCTAACCTTTACTATGAAGAATAAGTTTCATGGCCTTGAGCCCAAGCCGTTCCCGAAAGAAGAGTGAAGAGACGGGGTTAAGAGTTCAAGCGGCCGCCAAATGAACTCCATGTCCATTCGCTCCACAAGAAGGGGAGGAAAGGCTAACAGCTTGCCTGCCAAAGGTAAGGTGCAGTTGGGAAAGGAGAAGCGTTAAGACCGGAGGGAAAAAAAAAGCCGAGAGGGGGGGATTTATTGACTACTATATCCCGGCGATCGGGCCCTCTGTGGGAGGGAATCAATCTCCGGGTCTTTCGGAAGGGAGGGGAACAAGGGGAAGGGGAAGAGCGAGACTTGCATGAATGGGGGGGCATCACAAAGGTGTCATATATTTTCGATTGGGGGGGGGGATAAAAAACTGGGGTCAGTTCCGAACAGGAGAGTAGAATCCGAACGTCCCATAACAGCCGGACGGAGCGGATCAGGACTGAGCGGAGGGATGGAACAAACATGTTGGAGAAGTCCACCCACGAAGCGATTGGGGAAGAAAAAAAGAGGAACGGAACCGCTATAATCTTGATTTGCAAGCCAACGCAGTAAGGACAACCCAGGGGCATCAAAAAGCACAGAGGGGAGGGGGGATGCTTGTACGGAAGGTTTGGCAAAAAGGGGGGGGACCTTGGTCAGAAAGTGAGAGAGGGGGGAAGTAAGACAGGTAGCGAATAAAAATCTGCGAAACATAAAGAATAAAGAACAAAGGGGGGGTTTCATACCCGTCCTGGCTTGGAAGGGGGGGGAGAGAGGGAAAGACTAAGGATCCGATGATCGAGAAATGGTAGCCAAGGGGGGAAAAAGGAGACATACCGTACATGGAACGAAATGTAAAAAAAAGAAAATTAGGCCCACCGAGTGGACCCTTGCGGAAAAGGTCTGGAGAAGAGAAAACAACCCCCGGGAAAAAAAAACAAACAGGGGGGGCCCTGAACGGTTCAATATCCAGACCTCACACAGGCCTCCAGGACTCCTTCTCAGATATAAGGAACCGTCAGTTCTAGCCACATGGAAAGAAAGAGGGAATAGAACGATTTGGTATGACCAGAAAAGGAGGTGGATTCGAAGGTAGACTGAGAAAACGCAAAGCACGAACCGCACGCCCAGAATGAGGAAAAAAAAAGATGAAAGCGAGCATAATGGTGAGGGGGGGAAATCCGAAAACCTAAGTCGGGAATAAAGCATCACTCCTACTCGAGAAACCCAGTTGGTGAGGAGGGAGGGCTTTGAAGCTAAGAAAAGCGTCAGGAGAGGGCAAAAAAACCTGGAAACGGACAAGGAAGTTTCCGTCGAATGTAGAAAGTTGACCAAATTAAAGGAAAGAGGGAGCAAAAGGGCCCGTCTGGGAAGGGCGAAGCATCGAAGGTACTTCGTACTCCTTCGACAGAAGAGGCGCATGGCGGAGGGAATGCGGATTCGGAGAGAAAAAATGGAGCGACAAAAGAAAGTGCCGAATAAAAAAAAAGACTTTAAACGGTTAGGGGCTCCTCTATCGGAGAAGGAAGGAAGAGTGCTTAAGGATCCGGTCAGTAAATCGATAATGGTCAAAAAGAACCACACAAGGCACTTGCAAAGAAGATTTTTAAGGGACTCAAAAAGGGGAGGGGGGGGAACAGGACAAAAGAGAAGAGAGGGGGAAAAAGGAGTCAATATCAAAACGGTCGAACGCATCCAGGTATACAAAAAGCAGCCATGAAAGGGAAAGAGGTACTGTTCAGCCCAGAGGCCAAAGCAAAAGAGGTCAAACCACCGTGCAGAGTCAATCTGAAGAAAGTACAGCTCCGCAGGCGGGCTTAGCGAAAGGTGACAGGAAGAGGGGGAACATTTCTCACTCCGGGAAGGAGCGGGCAGCCAGGAACAGCTAAGGGGGCCAGGTGGGCGGAAGAAGTCGGGGACGGAGAAAATGATGGGTCGTGCAAAAATAAGAAGATGTCAGAAGGGAAAAAATCATCATACGAAACAATGATTACTTTGGAAGGTTTCGGAGTCACGAAAAAGAAAAATCGGCCTGGGGTGAAAAAAAAGAGTTACCAAAAGCGAGGGGGGGGGGAAAAAACTTCGTGTAGGGAAAATCATTTCAAAAAAGAGACCAAGTGCGAGAGGGAGGCATGCTTGCGCACGTCGCGCCAAGACTCTGAATGGGAGTATGCATGTAGAATGAAGGGAATAGCTATCCTAGCAACAAAAAAAAAAGAGGGGATTAGTGGGGAAAAGGAGTATGATAACCTCAGCCAGGAGGGGACCTGAGCCTCATGGAGAGAATTGTGGAATGCTGTGCGGCCTCTCATCTATCCAACAAGGAGGGTTTTTTTACTAAAGGCGAGAGGGAATATGGTCAAGGAAAGGTGTCAGGGAAGGCTTCACGATCGGGGAAAAGGAAATTTTCGTCTACAACAACCGCGGAAAAAAAAAAGATCAGAGGAAGGTTCGTCCTGGGGTGGGGGAACCCAGGTCAAAAAAATATGACGTCTTCATGGACTGGGAAAACTGGCCTGGATCAAGGGGTCGGAAAGGGAGAGTGAGGATAGGAGAAAATGATGAAGACATAGAAGAGCAGCTACCGCGGGAAGGATGAAGGGACGGAAGACGCTCTAGCAGGTTTAGTGTGGAAAAAAAGGAGAAGATTTCGGGGAGGCAAACTGAGGGGATGAAACATTACCAGAGACAAGGGCCGACTGGCTTCTTGTAACGGCCTGCGGCCCGTGAGAGGGAAGAAAGGCACAATAAGAGAAGAGTTTCTCTACCGGGCAGAGATACTTAAAAAAAAGGAACCTTTCTGGGAAAAAAGGGGAAGAGATTGCTGCATCGGGGTTACCATATCGAGGGAAACCTACGATAGTGCATATTTCCGAAGGGATGGAAAAAAAAAGTGGTGCCGAACATCAGCCGAAAGGGTGCACTTATGCGGCCAAAAAGGATAGGGGGGGTGGAGGGGCTCAAGGACCAGCTCGAAGCAAAGGTTTCATGAAGGGAACGTACATCGCAGTCCCAGGAAGATGGGCGTGTAAAAAAAGAAAGATGAGGAGGCGGGAGAAGCGGGACTCGGAAGGATTATCAAAAAAATAACTGCCGACCAACTGAAGGTGCGCAGGGTTTCCAGTGCAATGCAGACTAAGGAAGAGAAGAAGACGGGGCTGTTTCCCGCAAAGCAAGACAGGTTTGAAGAAGGTATTGTCGGATAAATGGTGAATCAAGGGGCCAGAAGTAAGTGGGTGGGGGAGGAAAGGGTCTTCTTCTGCCCTTGAGAGGCCCTGAGAAAGAAGAGGACGCTTCGTCGCAAGAAAAAAGGAGGGATTGGGGAAGAGGACAGCATCGTGAAGTCAAGAAAAAGGCAAGAAGGGGGGATAGAAAGAAGGGGAGAAACTGTGCCGAGTCGCTCGAAAAGAGGGGGACTGGGGAAACCTTCGGAAAAACTGTGGAAGGAATGGGGTGGGGGGTCAGATGGAACTAGCAGGGAAGGGAAAGAATCCTGGGCAAGAAATTGGAAGGTGGTTTATTGCCCGGGAAAGGAGCTTTCTGGGATAAGGCTGACATGTAGAAGGAGAAGAGAAGCAAAGAATAGGACTGCTCTGATAAGACCTCTACGGCCGGGAGGAACAAGGAAAAAACTTCAAAGAGAGGAAAAATGGGACGATGAGAATGTTGCCTTTCTATCAGACTGCAGAATCCGAGGAACATCATGACTAAGGTAAAGAGGTGGATCCAAAGGATCGTCAAGCAGCACGCCAAGATTGCAGGAGGGGGGGGGTCAATTTGGAGGGAAAAGGGGGCTGGGAAAAATAAGGTTCATACGAAAGAGAGAGATTAAAAAGGTCGAAGAAAAAAGAAAGAGGGGAACAGGGCTACAGCCGCTACAGCCCGAGATTCGGGGGCTTTAGGGCGCTTCTTAGAAAGCAACCCTTAAAGAGGAAAATAAGCGGGGATGAGCTAAACTCGAAAAAATACTTAAAAGCCCAAGGGGCTCAGGGAAGAATTAAAGAAAGGGAGAGCAACAAGGAACACGGAACCACTATCACTAAGGAGGAGGGGATTTCAGGGGAAAGAGAGAAAGCCGTAGAGCTTTAGAGAGAAAGGTGGAATGGAACCCGTAGTTAACGTCGGGTGTGTAATTGAAAAGAGAAATCATATTGCCTACGACCGGCAGAACGCGGGAAGGGGGAAAGTCTAGGGAGAAAGGGGAGGGAACCGTTCATCTAGTCAGGGAGAGGGAAGGGATTTACGAAAGAGGGCAACAATATATCGGACTAACGCGGGGAGATAGCCCTTACATAGGCAGAGAGAAGATGGCTAACCGCTGGAGGGGCGAGAAAGGAGAGGTTCACCTCAAAATCAGAGAAGGGGAGAGTCTCCCCCCCCGGCAAGTAGCTAATCAAAAAAAATAGGTATATCATAAAAAGCCGGGCTCTTACAAACGACTCTGCAGTACCAAGGGGTGGTGCCGAAATTTTTGGGGCGAGGGTGAGTAGTGCCAGAAGAAGACGGAGGCAGAAAAAGTTAAAATGAAAGGGCCGTTATCTACAGGGCTTCTACCGGAAACTAGGGGAAGGATAATTGCACGGCTGAACACGCGGGATTTGACACGGAAGCCATTAACTGGTGTAGTAGAAAACGAGAAAGGAAAAAAAAAGAAAGAAAAGGACAGCCCGCAGAGGGAAAACCCGGATAGGGGAAGCTCTAAGGCTGCGGAAGGCTTTTCCCGTGAGAACAGTACATCTCACAGAAAAGGAGGGGTGAAGGGCAAAAAACGCGCGCTTTTTCGAGATCCAAGAAGGAGGAGGAAAAAAGGAAGAGAGAAAAGAGAGGAGGGGGGTTGAATAAGTCTCACCCTCGCGAAGATTGCACAACGGGAAGAGAGTGAGGACAGAGACTAGGCCGGCCGGCGAGTGAAAAGAGGAAGGAAATAGAATGTGGAAGGAGGGGAAAAGGCGGGATCGACGCTGGGGGTGTGGAAGGAAGGGGGGGGAAGAACGGTCTTTTTCCAAACGGAGAAACGGGACAGGAAAGCAGGGGGTCGTTAAAGAGCGAAGATAATCTCAGAATGAAGGAGGAGGGGGTGAGAGACAGGGAAGGCGAGGGCCTCTGACGCATACGCCTCCATATAGAAAAAAAAAAAAAAAGCGGGGGAAGAAGGAGGAGGAGGGCGGGGGGGGTCTAGAGACGAAGGGGTATAAGACTAAAAAAAGGAATCGTCGGAATGGGACAAGTAAAGAAAAGGGAAGTCACCGGAAAAGGTCGGGAAAAATCCTAAGCCGGTGAGAAGAGGAGAGAAAAGGGGAAATGGCCAGAATGGGACCCACGAGATTGCAGAAAGAGGTCAATCTCCGAAAAAAAATTGTCATAGGGAAAATAAAGAAAACGAGGATCAGGTGCGGGGGAGCCAGCTTGCTTAAAAAAGAGGGATCCTTGAAGTTTAGGGGGAACGGGAATAGAAGAGTTCTTTTCGAACCTCGGAATCGGACCTCGGACTATCAAAGGGAGGAGAGAGGAGGGATACTGGCCCCCGAGTGGAGCAAAGGAAAAAAGAGAAGGATATGGGTGTTTACATGTCGTGAGGAAGAGCTCGGGGGGAGAGCTAGATCTGGCTGTTCAAGAGGGAGAGGTGGGGGGTGAGCAGCACGAAGGTGGCAGGGGCACGTTCTGCCATGAAGCGAAGAAGGATCGTCGAAAGCCGGAAATTACGGGAGGGAGAGCAGCTTGAATTTGTTCAGGGGGGACCTTTTCAGGAAGAAGAGGGGAGAAAGGAGACGAAGGCGGGGGGAAGAAGGCTATCAGCTGCTGGGGGAAAGCCGAACTAAGACAAAGGCATCAAAAGAAAAAGGAAGGGAGAGATACTGGAAGGGACATGGCGACAAAGGACATATCGAAGAACTAAGTCTGAGAGACAGGTATCTTATAGAAGAAGAAAGAAGGGGAAGCAAAAAGCACTGGGTGTCGCGAGCGGGACAAGGAAGTCTGCGCAAGGGGGGAGAAGGGAAGGATCAATTCGATGATCTAGAGAGGATAATTTCCAGCTAAAAAAAAAGGAGAACGCATGTCGACCATATAGGCACACCCCAGGAAAGAGTCACCAAAGAGGGGGCCCTTGCCGGGCATAGGGGGCAAGGAAAAAAAAAGGAGAGCCCAATCAGTGGGCGAGCTAAAGAAAAAAAAAAAAAACTCTCAAAAAAAAGAGGGGGTGCCGAAGTCCAATGAAGCAAAAGAAGGGGGCCAGGATGCTGCAGAGACGATTCTGAAGATCCCAGAACGTGGAGAAACAATGTAGGAAGAAGGTCAGCAAGCCCTCCGAAAAGAATAAGGGGCGTCCAGGAGAAGGTTCGAGAAAAGGGGGCCAGGGAAAAGGAAAGACTAAATCACCCGACCGTCGGGAAGACCAAAAACTTCCGAAGAAAGGAGAAACCCGGGGGGAACTTTTTTGGCATGGGAGCCAAAAAGACAAAGGAGCGAGGCCTGAGAAGAGGACTTGCTGGAACCTAAAATCTGAAAAGAAAAGGGGAGAGGGACTGCGAAAATACTTTGACATTCATCAGAGAGGAAAGAGTAGAATTGCAAAGGAAATCACCATCGTCTACAAGCTCTCGAAGGCAGGACTCAAGATTTCGCAAGAGAAGAAGGCAGGGGTAGGGGGAGGGGGGAGGGGGCTGTCCATTTATCTAAAACGACGCATGTCAGGTCCCAGAAAAAGGGAAATGGGATTATATCCTCGATCGTCAGAAAGAAGGGAGGAAAATAGCAGGAAGAAATCGATATGGTCACAGATAACCGAACAGCCTGCCAAAACGGGAAAACGGGATGGGGAAGGAGGGGAACGGGGATCCTGCATCGCAGGGGAGCTCGCGGCTCTGGAATCAAAAAGAAACGGTCGACGTCATTTAAGAAGCCAGTCGGCCATTCATCGACTGGGGGAGCAAACCTCTAACGGAAAAAAGAGGCTAAGAAAAAAAAAGGCAGAACCGTAGACAGAGTAAGAAAGGTAATCGAAGGAAGGGAGCTGGCGGCCAAGATTGCGCAAGAGTGGTCCATGAATCAATAGAGGAGCCCCGTGATAAGAAAAGTCCGTTGCGGAACGGGCGATATGAGGGAGGAAAAGGAGAGAGGAAAGGGGGGCTGGGCACAAAAAAAAAAAAAAGACTAAGGAGCTGGGAGGGGGGGGGCCATCACTGTGTATAAGGTAAAAGTTCAAGGGCCCCTCTCTCGACTCGAAAATCGGCTTGCCCAGCTTAACCCTCGGGAAATAATTTTAGGAACTCCTACAAAGCGAGGGAAAGGGAGCGGCCCAAAGGGGCGGATAACTCACAGAAAAAAATGGCAAATAACTTAAAAATGGGAAGACAAAAAAAATCAGTGCCGAATAGCAAAATAAAAAAGAAATGGATCTTCAACACCGAACGGGGAGGAAGTAGTCCTCTCTGGACATGGAAAAATGCTTGAAAGGGCAGCGCAGGGGGGAGAGGGGTAGCAGAGGCGCGCGATCCGCATGCTGGTCGAGGGTCAAAAAAGAGGAGTCCAGCAAGGGGGGCAACGTTGGCAATCCTCGGTTTCAGTAGCGGATTCAATTCAAGATGGATGAAGGGATGGACCGCGGTCCACCCCCGTGGACCGGAGAAAAACCGCGGACCGGCGGAAGGAGTTTGTCGAAAAGAGAGGAATGTCAAACATCCTCAAAAAAAAGGGTCTTAACAAACGAGAGAATAAGTGAGGAGAGGGGAAACGGATCTGGGAGTGGCCGGAATGGAGGGAAGCAATAGAAAGAAGCACCCTAGGGCAATGAAAGGGATCTGAATAAACTAGGGGTCGGCCCGTGTCGGAAAGGACTATTTAAGGGGGGGAAAAAAAATCGTAGGGGGATGCCACCTTCCTATGTCACGGCAGAAGCTGGGTAACGGGCTGAGGGACGACCGACGACTTCCTTGGGGCCAAAAAAAGGATGGCCACAAGGGAAGGGGAAGCTCGTCGCAAAAGAAAAAAGATGGCCGCCGGGTCAAAAAGGCAAGGACTTTTCGGAGGAGTTAAAAGAGAGAGTTCATGACAGTATATGTCCGCGGGTGAAAAAAAAAAAGAAAAAGGGGGGGTAAGAAAGAAAAAAAAAAAGAGGTCAACCGTCTTCGTCTGCGGAGCGGTGAGAGTCTCTAATGGGGAGAGGGGGGAATTGTTGCCTCCATAAGAAGACGCAAAGGTCGGCGCGTGGGGTACGACGTAACGATCAGGGCAAGGCGACAGGAAGGAAAACAGCCGGGCCTACCTGACGAATGATGCTGGTCAACGGCGTAAAAAGTTTGGAACTTCCAGGGAAAGGAAAGGCTGGGCGCCATTTTCAGCGGGGGGGAAGAGGAAGGGGGCCGAAGATTGAAAAAGAAAAAAAATGTTGGAGGAACGAGTATGAGTATGAAACATGGGGAAGGGCAACCGACGGGCTTTTAGGGGAAGGAAGGGCAAACCTTAGAAACAAAAAAGCGCCTGGTCGACTTGGAGGAGGGAGGAAGGAGGAGGTCCGGGAAGAAAAGGGGAGTAGCCTAAAAAAAAAGGATACTGAGAAGAGGGGATTTCAGAACATGGTGCTCTAAAGGAGGGCTAACGGTGAGAAGAGAGAGAAAAGAGAGATTTCGTGGGGGGGGAGGGATAGGCCTAAAAAGAAAAAAAAAAACAAACAAAAAAAACACCTTCTTGACAAAAAGATTTGAGCTTCCCTGGGTGGGGGAGAGGAAATCAGCAGTTCCAAAAAGAGGGGCCAATTCCTGTAGCGAGTGAGGGGAGGAAAAAAGGAGTGAGGTGTAAAGGGATTGTCCGGAATCTGCCACAAGCGCGCGGGATAGCGAGAGGGAGGAGGAGAACATCCTACCGAATTGGGAGCTGAAACAAAAAAAAAACAAAGTCTGATCGATTTCTAGCAGAAAAGAAAGGGAGGCGTAAAAGGGGGATATCCATCCGGCTGCCGATGTCATGAAGGTGCGCCAACCTGATCGAACAAGTTGACCATAAGAAAAAGGAGAGGGACTGGATAACCAGGGTGAGGATTCGGGGACTGGGACAGAGCTTCTCCTCTGAAAAAAGGAGATAAAGCGGTAGAAAAAAGGGAGAAAAAAAAAAAACCTCAGAAAAGCCGCAGGACGCTCCGGAACAAAAACAGCCGGACGGGAGGGTCGGAAAAATATAGAAAATACAGGAACGAACCGGCAAAAAAAAGAGGGATGCGAAAAAAAGAGAAAAAAGATCTGAACACCCGTATATCGAAAAGACGGAATTCAGATGCGCGCTAAGGGCTGACGGCCAAGCCCTGCAACCAACCTCAGCCGAAGAGAAGGGTGGAGAAAACGAGACACACCTGATCTATCAAGCTGATCGGTCAGAGAAGGAGTTTTAAAAAGGGTCGGACGGTGTGGCAGTCCCGCAGCTTCAAAGCTTCCAAGGGAGAACTAGAAGACCGAGGAGAGAAGGGAAGGAGGGGATGCCGGCGGACACGCGCTCGGGCAACGGAAAAATTGAGAAATTCGCAGTGAAGGGGACGTGGGGCCGATAGCGGGTAGATTCCAAGAAAGGAGGGAGGAGAGGAAAATGACAGAGATATGAGGGCAACGTCGTCAGCCAGAAACGGGAGAATAACACGATGGGGCGAAGGGAACACAATCCCGAAATACTTTCTTCAACAAACAGAGGGGACATGATCTCAGAAAAAAAAAAAAAAAAAGAGGATAAACGATCGAAGGACTTCATTAACAAAGGGTGGGAAGGGGACGAGATGGAGTCTATCGCAGGGAATGAACGGAGGGAAAAAAACAACATCAAGATAAGTAAGGAGAAAGGGCAGTTAGCCAGACTTGAAACCTCACAAAGAAAGAGGAGTACCTTGGGAAAGAGAAAAGGAAAAGGGATTTGAAAAAATGAGGAAAACTAATCCAAAACCGGGAAAGAAAACAGCTGTCAGCGCCCAAGAAGGGAAAAAATCGACGGAGGGAAAAGGAAAGGACTGGCGTGATATTCTTCGACCTGTATTGCACCATAAAGAGTTGGGGGGGAATTAAGAAAAAAGAAGACTTTAA
>Ga0179593_1553447_pt1 | contig 14460 bp, 21 predicted proteins | sample CZODoug2_1_08_16_FD_185931 | JGI IMG/M metagenome (GOLD analysis project Ga0179593, IMG submission 185931) | Vadose zone soil fungal communities from Angelo Coast Range Reserve, California, USA - CZODoug2_1_08_16fungal (PacBio error correction) | ecosystem: Environmental > Terrestrial > Soil >...
AAGGGGGAAGGCATCGGCGGCATGCCTTCAAAGACAGTCGATGGTTGTGGCTTCGAAGTTCTCCAAGAAAGGACTACAAAAAAATCTTTTGCCTCTCGAGCAAATTTAACAGGTTACTACACGGACAAAGGGGTTCCGACGCCGGTAATTTTGCCAGGGCGCACGCCTGTGGCCAACATGGAGGGGGGAAAGAGGAAGTGCAAAAAGGGGGCCGTTAAAGTTGGTTCCAGAAGGAAAGGGGAGGGAAACCGAATGGGGCCAAGCAATCCAGAAAAGAACGGGCAGGTGACTTGGTCGGAAGGGCCCGTGGATGACTACCTACATATAAGCCTGCGAAAACAAGAAAAAAGAGAAGAAAACACCGGCGGAGGAGGAAAAGAGAGAAAAAAAGGGAGATCTTTTGGAGGGTGGAAGGTCAAAAGAAGCTTGTAATCTGTCAGGTAGGAGAGGCCGGCAATTGGGTCCTGTGGTTAGACATCACCCTGCACTGCAGAAAAATCGTGTAAAAAAGAGAAGGAAAAGGGAATGCTTGAACAACTTAAAAAAAAGGGAAAGGGCGGGCCAATGGAACGCTCAGAAAAAGCCACAGCGTGTAGGAGTTCTAGGCATAGAACGAAACTCCTGTTTGTCCTTTTATGCAGGGAAAAGATCCACGCGAGAGGGGAGGTTCCGACACTCTGTGGAAAAGTGGCCTGCCACTGCCTACAAAAAAACAAAAAGGTCTTTTATCTTCACTTGGAAGGAATCCGATGAGAGAAAGGAGGAAACAGAAGGGATTAGGCTGCAACACTAGACCCCAGAAAAGGTGTTCGACTTTGGCGCACTGAAAGAGGAGAGCTGGAAGAAAGCGAGCCGCTGTCGTCTGCCTGCCAAAAGAAGAGGGAAATTGTGTTTGCAAAAGGTGCAAGAAGGGGGGAGGAAACCGGGTTCGATGTGTCTCCAAGAGCGTGCGAAGGTCACCAAGTACTAAGCGAGATGAGAAAAAGAGGGCCCTTTCCTATGGAAAAAGGGTATGCAGGAAAGACAGACAGAAAGGATTCGCGTTCAAGTGGGAAGGCTTGACTGGAGGACCGGATCGTTCGACCGAGGGAAAGCGTTTTTACTGCGAAGGGGGAAGGGCTTATCTGTAAAGGACACTAGAGCGCCACTCCAATGGGGAAAGAGGTCAGGAGAGAGATGGAGAAAAGGTTGCAGGAAAGGGGAGGGGGGAGAGGGGCTTATCTGGAAAGCGGCGCCATTACCGGGTCGGAGGAGAACAGGAGAAGTTGAAAGGACAACTCCTTTCTTCTCGGAAAAACATTCACCCGCTGAAGGAGGAGGGAAATTCTTCAACGAGGGGGGGGGGGTAATTTCGTTCCTTAGAGAAGAGAGGGGGGGGTTTCGCATCATCACTCGGCCCCTTCGCGGAAAAGCCCAGTGGTCACCGAGAAGTAATGTTGGTGATGAAAAAACCGGAATTCGGGCTGGTTGTGGCTGCGTTTACGACAACTGCTCTTCTAATTGTTATACAAAAGAAGAAAGGAGAAAAGAGTATGAGGGGCGAAAAAGAACAAAGGACGGGAAGGTGCGGAAGCATCGGCGTGGAAAAAGTGCTTGGATTTGTTATTCGAGTCAGTTAACCTGGTAAGAGGGAATTTTACTGGGGACGCTGCAATCCCGGTAGCGAAAGGAAAGATGGTCGTGTGTTAACCAGCAAAAAAAGGGCTCGAGAATAGAGCCATGGGAAGAGAATAAAGGTGTTTACAAAAAAAGTCGACCTAGCCATCTCCGCTGCAGGGCTATTCCCGCCCCATGACAGCGTGGGACTGATTGGGTAGGGGAAATCGGCCCTTCCCCGACGCCTATCGGGAAAGGGCGGTCTCGCTCCGGGAGGGGGGGAAAGGACCGTCGGTGTAATTCTGAGAAAGTTGAAACCCAGTCTCCTCCGCAGGACGAAAGAAGAGAGCATGAAAGGGAAAGGAAACTGCCTGGCCTCAAGTTCTAAAAAGGGGAAGAAAGGGTTCCCTTTGGGCGGTCAGGAATAAAATGCTTCAGCTGTAAAGGGCGACCTAAATCGGGGACGTTGTCTTTCTGAACAAGGAAGCCTAAACATTCTGAAAAGAAAAATCCGCATCCATATGAAAAAGCAGGGCGCGCGGGCCTGCACAAGAAGGCTTCTCGCAGCAAAGGACTGGATGTCCAGATCGTGTGTCAGGAAAGGGATTGCCTCGGCGTTTACCGGGCATTCCCCCGTTGTGCGGATTGCGCGAGGAGAGGGCGAGGGGCAATACGTGTCCATTTATGGGGGAAAGAATGGTGGCGGGGGGGGGGGGGGGGGGGGGGGGGGGGAGTGGGGGGTTGTGGGGGCAACCAGAGGGGGTAGGAGGTAGAGGAGGTGTTTTTTTGTGGGTTTTTGTGGGTATGTCTTCTTCCTCCAAACAGCCTTGAAGGAAGGGGATTTTCCAAAGATGGGGGAAGGTCCGGTTTCCTCAGGGGTCTTTCCCGCAAACAGCCAGGGGAGGTGAGAGGGTGCATCTCTTCTCCTCAAGAACGGGGATTGGGTGGGAGAAGGGGAGGGGCCGAGTCGCTCAATTGTCAATAACTTCAGAGATTGTCGTGAACCGAGAGAAACTGGAAAGAACCTTTATACGGGTGTTTTGAGGCTGCCGCAAATATACCCCAAAGCACAAAAAGATTGCAATCACAAAGAACTGCTAGAAAGGGGAGTTTCTGGCGGAAGGGAAAAATGCAAAGCCGGAATGAAAAAGAACCGCCGGGGGAAGGAATGAGAGAGTCTTTGGATATCAAAAAAAAACATACAACAACGGAGGAGGAGGGAGAGATTAAAGGATGGGAGACAGGATGGAAAAAAAAGGGGATGGTCTTCCCGTCAGGGTTTCTCGAAACAGCAGAAAGAAAAGGAAGTTTGGGGGGGGTGATTGAATCTTGGTGATTGGTTGTTGTAAAGGGACTCCTACTATTCCGGAAGAGTTAGCATGTGAGTTACTCAGAGAGAAAAGAAAACTCTCTGAAGTAGGGAAGGACCCGTGCGGACCCGAATCGGCAGACTCTCGCACCCAGAAAACGGAAGATTCTACTATAGAGAAAAAAAAAGGCCGTTTGGGTTGGGGTGGAGGAAAGCAATACGTGAAGATTAATTCTCGATGCCGAGAGAGGGTCTTCAGGCTTTCAAGGTGGGGAAAAAATTTTAGGTAGGGGGGGGGGGAAGGAGTCAAAATGGAAAAGGGGGGGAAGTCCTGTAGCCGACCTCTAGAGAGGAACTAGACAGCTGAGAGCGGAAAATTCGTTAAACGACCAACAATCCGGAGGAGCAAACTCGAATCTGGAAAAGTAATAATATTGAAGAAGATATGCTGTCTATAAGAAGGGCCACGAGCTCTCGCTTACCTTGGAAAGGGAAACGGGCTTATATCTTTTAGGGGAAGATTGTTTAGGGGGAATTCAGTGTTGACCGTCTCCCGCCTTAAAAAAACGTTGAGAGAAACAGCAACCACCGACCAGAACCACAACCCACACAGAACTTTCTATTCAAAGAAGAAAAAAGTCCATCGCGGGAGAGTCATTTTGTAAAAGGCGGCGTAAAGGGAAATAGGATGAAAAGTTTCTGCCTTCTTGAAAGAGGCTGGTCTCAAGAAAGGCATAAGAGACTCTTTATACCAAGGTGTGGAAGGTGTCGCACAAAAATAATGCTAACCGACGGCAAGGACAACTCCGTAGCGGAGAAAGGGCCGTATGGGGACGAGTAGGCTTAGGGAGGGTTATGCCTACGTAAAAAAGGGTCAGAAGCGGGAAAGGGGAGGGAATCAGGTCAGCAAAAGAAAAAGGAGACGGGTCTTACTGGAGGAGCGGACACAAATATCGGCAAGAAGGATGTAGGGGGGGGGGGGTGGGGGGGGGGGGGGGGGTGTTGATTTTCAACAGAAAATCATGCGAAGGGGTTATTTCTTTGTCAGGGAAAAAATGTTTCTACAACCCCGAAAAAAAGCGTCATTAAAAGGGGACAGCGAATCCCACAACCACAAAGAAGAGGACGCAGGGAAGGAAAAAGTTTTTTACGGGGGAAGGGAGGAATAACAAAGAGGGAAAGCATAGAGGGGGGGACGCCGTATGATCCAAAAAGATTTGTGATGGTGCTGTTAGACAAAATAAGAGGTCAGGTCTGATTCCGTAGAAAGGAGGTAGTTAGTTGCGGATGGTAAAAAGAGTTCAGTACGGGAATTCCTGTTTGATCTTAGGGAGGCTGCGGTGACAAGGGGGAAGTCGAGGCGGAAGGGAGAGTGGCGGATGCTAAACGAATGCCAGGTCTCTCCCGGCACGAATGACGAGCACATCTTTTTAAGGAAGGAAAAAGCAGAACGGGGTGAAGAAAAAAAGAAACGGCGTGTAGTAGCAAGAGCCTCAGGATGTTCTCAGGAAGGGGGGGGGGGTGGGGCTCCACGGGAAAAAACTGGGAAGGCCAAAGGCATAACAGCAGGGGGGAAGGATACAATTGGGGGGAAGAAATCGCATCTGCTCGCCATCAAGCTCCTCAATGGGGAAAGGTTCCCATTCAAGGGGGGGGTACTTAAAAAAAAAAAAAGCTAATTGACCTCTTTACAGGTCGGGAGAAATCTTCCCCTACTGAAAAAAAATTTTATATCAGTTCATCGCCAGTGGAAGACTATCTCTATCCAGAATGTGAGAAAAGAAGGGTTCGAGAGGAGCATCCCATTTTCCACAGAGATCGGGAAAGCACGATTGGGAAAGGGGGGGCAGATGGGGTATTTAATTTTAGAAACTTCAGCACTAGTCAGAATGAGGGGAGACATCTCGAGGACCATTTTCGAACCTTCAAATCAACTACCATTAGGGGGGGGGATGCAAACAGTTTCTTGAAAGCCTGCTCCGTCTGGGAGAAGCTCATCTCCTCAAAAGGAAGCGCTAAGTAACGAGAAAAAATTACTGTAAAAAGGTTGATAAGTTGAAAATCCTATAAAAGGGTTTCAGAATTCGAGGCATGCATAACAAACGTGAAAACATTTTTTTAAAAAAAACAAGTTGGCGATTTTGTTGAGCGTCCGTGTCATGAACAAGATACCCTCCTCTGAAACAAACTCGGGGGGACAGCTTGTGGCGGGGAAGTCAACCATTCCGTTGAGGAAAAAAACGTCTTAGGGAGAGAGACCGCTTTAGGGGGGGGGCCTTCCCTATGAAACATCCTGTTGTCTCACCAGGGGGTCGAGGGAGAGTTCCTCTCCTTCCAGGGGGGGGGGCACGAAGGGAGTGGATAGCTTGCGGAAACCGATGTTCAAGATCCAAAAGCTTGCATTGGAAAAATTGTGTCGGAACAGAAACCAATTGCCGGGTAGGCCGGATAGGACCTGAGAGGTTCTCTTCCACAAAAGCATAAAAAGAGGGGAGAAAGCGAATCGGGACAACCAACACACTGGAGGGAGATTCGAAAAGAAATCTTTGTATGGGGGTCAGGTTGCTCGCGACCAAGGGTTATCTGGGGGAATCTCACGGCCGCACGCTGGAAATGGTTCGGTTGCGGGGTGCAGTTTTAAAGGAGATGCCTGATCCGAGGGGACTATGTCTTTTGGCCAAATACTTGCTTACCTACTGACCCCTGGCAGACGTTAAAAGAACAAGAACATGTTAATTCTGCAAATTTCTCTGGCATAGATGTTGTTGGGAAGGGGTTAGTGCGCGGGCGGACGGCAAAATAGATCATTCTCAAAATCAAAGGGGACCGTTTTCAACCGGTTAATGGGCGGATATATCTCCGCGAGTCAACAACTACCTCGGGAGGTCCGGATCTTTGCCTGCCTGACGAAAAAGGGGGGGAGAGCTTTCTGGTAAACTCTCGGGGGGGGCTTTACAGGTTCAAGTTCCGGGTCTACTCACGTAGAAGCCACTCGATGGTAAAAGCCGTCTTATGGGAAAAACACGACCCGCAAGCTAGGGCAAGGGTTGTTTTTATTCGAAAAGACGAAGTCATCTCGGGGGGAAAAAAGGGGGGAAAGCTCAAAGGGGGGTCATCTTGCTGAGAGTCTTCTTCCGAAGTCGATATTCTAAAAGGGGTCCTCCTCTGAAAATGGTGGGGGTTTCTGGTCTCCCGTACGGTTCTGCCTGGGGGTGAATTTTCTATGGTTGGCTGAAAAAAAGGGTGCTTTCCTGGGACTCGTGCGAAGAAAGTACCTTCGGCTCAAATATGCGGGTAAACTCTTATTGCGGGGGTACAACGACGGTGAAACGGGTTGCTCCTTCCTTCTGAAACGTCTGGGAAGTAAAGATGCTTGCGCGTGGGGGGGGGGAATTCTTAAGGCCCTGCTTTAACGTCGCCTGCATTTCATTCCGAAGTCGGTGAGAACAAGCGGTAGTGGGCGAGTTGGGAAAAAACTGTCGACTGGTCTAGATTAGTCGGTGAAAAAAAAAAAAAGCTTACAACTATATCGAAAAGGGGGGGATCTGCTGGGCGAGAGTAGGGGAGGGGGGTCGGAAATACGAAGATCGTCCTAGGGATGTTAGATCTGTTTCTAAAGAGCACCGCTACAACAGTTGTCCCCGCTGGGGGGGTCGAAAAAGATGATATTTCAAGAGAAAGTGGGCGGGGGCGGTTTCAAATCCTTCTTCTATGCCGGGGAGTCACCAAAAGGACTGGCGGGGGAAAGGGGGGGAATCTTCAACGGGGGTGGTAGGTATGTGGTGCCGGGGGGATCTCTTTTTTGGGGGGAAAAGGTCTATCGCAAGGCAGGGCCTGTAAAAAGCAGAAGCCCTTTTTTTAAGTGGGGGGGGGCACGGCGGATAAGGGTGTTGAGCGGAGGGGACGGGTGTTTTATGAAAGCGATTTGGAAACGCCGGCTTCATCGGGAAAAAGGCTCGAGAGGGGGGAGACTGTCCGGGGGGGCCTCGGGGGAGGCGAACAATGCACCATCACAAAGGGGAAAAGACACTTGACGGCGGAGAACGACGGAGGTCCCGATTTGATTTGTTATTGGGGTGTCATGGAAAGACCCTCTGGGAATGCGGTGGGACCTCTCTCTAGGGTATACGGTGAAGGTCGGGGGGGCTTCAATCCTTCTAGGAAAAAGGAGAGGGGGGAGGGGGGGGGTAACTCATGCGTGCGCTTTGGAAATAGGGTAGAGCCTTTGTTTCGAAGAGGGGGGGACGCGATGGAGGGGGAAACGCCTCCCAGGAGAAAACAGGATTTCCATCCGGAAATCGGGATCCTCCCCTATTTCAAGGAGGGATTGGTATGGTATCAAATCAGTTAAAAGAAGCCGCGGATCTAGTAAACCCCCTCAGGGCGGTCTCGCAGAGGGCCAGCGGCGGACTGTGTAGAGATCGTTGGCCTGGCGGGGGGGGAAATCCGGCGTGAAGGAGCAGCAGGAAGGGAGGCAAGAGTGGAAAGAACCGCTAAGTGCAAGAGTGTAGAAGGGGGGGGCCCTTTGGGAAAGGGGAGCTGACCAGAAGAGCGGAAATCTCAAACAGCCTCAAAAAACCTGGCGTGAGTGGGGGGGCGGGCGGATAACACGGGGGAGAAACATTCCTTTCAAAAGCCGCAACATCCGCAGTCCAGGAGCAAAGGGCCGCGAAAAAAGCACTGGGGAAAGACCGCAACGCCTTCTGGGAAAAAGTCGGATAATATCGAAGTCTGGGAGAGTGTTTGCGTTGAAGCCTCGACGGATGGGGCGGAGGGACTGTAAAGGCCTTCCTACAAAAAACGGGTGTTCTGAAGATCTGTCTTAAAAGGCAGAGGAGACGAAAAGGAATGCAATACATGATTACGCTGGTCAAAACCGTCAAAACGGGTCCCAGAAGTGCAACGAAATGAGAAAGACTTAAAAATGGAATTTAGGAGGGCTCAAAGTGTCTTTTGGGGTTCCGGCAAACAAAACATCGGGCGGGAAAAAAATAGCATATCGTGCATCAGACAGGGAATGAAAGGGGAGTTTTGGGGAAGCGTCGATTACGAAAGGCCTCCCCTAGGGAAGGGAAGATCAAAGGAGTAAAAATTTCTACGGCGCGATAGAATAGATCTGGAAAGAATTCCGGAGGGGGGTGTTTTGGGGTACAGGTCGGAGATTTCACCTTCACCAAAAAAGAAAAGAATAGATTGGGGACAACCAGGGCACGCCGCAGTGGAGTTGGGGGAAAACTTGGGGGGGGTCGGAAATATCATTTTCCTATCGAGAAAAAAAAAGAACAACCCGGCCGGAAAAGGAGATCTTTGACATGAACAAGAGACGGGTCTTCTTCTTAATAAGTCAAAAATAGATCTGTAGGTAGCCTTCTGGGTAGGTGTGTGGTCGTCCAATCGCGGGGGGGTTCCGAAAAAGACAGAAAAAAGGGCGAAAGGCATTGGTGATTAAAGGGGGGTGGGGTAAGTTTGGGAAGAGGCCGTTGTCCCCAAATAGATAAAGAAGTTTAAGAAGAAAGGTGAATGTTGCGAAAAGAAAAAAAAAAAAAACCAAGGGAAGAAAAAAAAAAAGAAAAAGAAAAAAAAAATAAACCAAACCCAACAAAAACCAAAAAAACAACGACACGCCCAACAAACCCCCCCCACACCACCCGAACTCCCCCACAACTTAAAATTGCTGTTTCTTCTCTCGTTCGGGAAAATCTTCCGTGATTCGCTATTTTTGCTTGGCACTTTCTTACAGGGAACTCGGATCCATCCCCTCAGGGGGGAAACGGGAGAGAAGATGCAGAGTATTTCACGAGCGAGAAGAACTCAGGGCATGGGTTTTTCGGAAGAAGACGGGAACCCGGCATCATTTGGGGTATCTCTCAGGGGGGGGGACAAGGTGAATAGCAGGCAGTGGGGGCAATTCGGTGTGACCGGGGGGCATGAAGGGACGTCCTCGAAGATCCTCTCGACAGAGCACCTTCAAGCAAACATTTTTTGTATGTCACTGCCGGAGGCAGGGGAGAATCTGGAAGACGCTTTTCTCAGAATAACAGCTAAGAGCCTTGCGCTCATATAATAAATTTGCCAACGTGGCTGTTCGATGTAAGAAGGGACGCGCGAAAGATCTCGCCAAATTGAAGGGAAGATGAAGGAGCTTTTAGTGGGAATGAGCGGAAAGGGTCATGTAAGAAGCCCCCGGGAAAAAGCACCTATCTTAAGAAGGGTAGGAGAGGGACTATATGGAGGTTTCAGGAAAGACGAGTCCAATCTACTATAAAAAAAGGAATTTTCTGGGAAAAGGTTTTCGAGGGGAGTCAGGGCATTGCTCTAAAGAGGTAACGGATATACCGGTTGTGAAATTCGGCAGGTAAAATAGATTACTAAAGGAAACTACAAAGAAGGCTCACACAAAGGTCGACGCTATCAACGCGGGGATCTCGGAGAAACGGCCCGCCAGATACCAGACAAAAAGCACGCTGAAGGGCGGTTCATTGTGGGGGTAGAATTCAGAAGTGAAGTCTCTTGCGAAAGGGGAGAGATTTGGGAGGTCGGGTCAAAGACGCCTCTCGAGGATGGAGTCGCCAGACGGTGCTATCTCAACCTGGTATGTACAGGTCTCCTGGAACTTATGGGACAACGCCCTCGTTAAAGAATTGAGAATACTCTACTTGGGGGGTCTATAAATCCCAAAAAAAAACGTACGGAGATTCCGCGAAAAAAAAGCTTAACGGGTTTATCGTGGAGAGCTCCTAACAAGGGGGATCACTTGGGGGGGATATTCTTTATAAAGTGCTCGGGGAACTTCGAAGCGGGATTTCTGTTTCACCTATCATGTCTCCTGATTCCCTGAGGGACCAATGAGAAGGGAATGAAGATTAAGGTAAAAGATGGTTAAGTATGAAAAAAAAAGAACCAACAGGACTGGGGGTGGCTTCAAAACGATTCCTTTCTATTGGGAAATTTTTGTCGGTTAATTTCTCCGGATTTCTAAAAGAAAAATAGCATCATCTCTCCCCGAGAAAGGGCCTTGCACCTTAGATTGAAGAATGGCGAACTACCTTCAGAAGGGGTAATTGCGGATCCTACTTGGGGTTCATCAATGACTCCTGAACGTAAAACGCTTTTAAAAGAGACCGGGGGGGCTCCGAGGGAAAAAGAAAATGGTTGAGATAAGGATCCAAAGACAGCAGTTTACGGGGGAGGGTTTCTCGAAAGAATCTCGGGAAAGCTCCAAAGTTTTGAGGGGGGGAAGGAGGGAAAGAGCAGAGGGAAAGACTTCCTTTGGTGGAGAAGAAACGTTTCCGCTTGCCATGGCATTAAAAATAAGCCTCTCTTACGCGAAGTTTGAAGCTCTGGAAGCCAGTTCTTGCTTTTGGACGCATTCGATCCAAAGACTGTCTTCCTTTATAAAAATGCATCCCAGAAAACTTCAAGGGGAGGTCAGCTTTCACTTCTGCAGGTGGCTCAGGGAATTGTACTTTCAAGAAAAACCATGGCAATGAAAAATCGAAAACGGGGAGGGGGGCCTCATTTCTGGGGTATCACCATTAAGAAAGGGAGCCCGAAGGGGGTAAGGATATTCACAAGGGGGGCTCTCTTTATGGAGTCGAAAACTCGTCTTTGGAAGGAAAAAAATTACTGGGGGGGGGGAAATGTTTCGTAAGGGGGGGATCATCCAGAAAAAGTTCGTAGGGGTCAGCGGAGTCGTGAAGATCGTGCCAGGGGTTTACCAGGGGATGGGTGGCACGGATACCGGGAAAATTGTCTTGCCCCTCGGTTAGTCGCTTGGAGAAGCTCAAGAAAGGAACACACAAGGATTTTCGAAAAGACGCAGTAGGTTTCATGGCGAGACCGGACGTCGTCCTAAAAAAGAAAGGATGAGGGTCGATGAGAGTTAAAAAAAATTCCGAGGTGTCGTTAAATGAGGAAGGGAATTTGAATGGTTGGCGTAAAACCGTAGTATCCAGGAAAGGGATTCAGGTTGAAGGAAAAAAAAAAAACAGAAAAAAAAAGAACAAAAGGTGGAAGAGGAAAGATACAGATACAACGCTTTTGAAGAAACCAAAGCCATAAAAAATAATCTTCTGGCTTCACAAAAGAGGAAATATAGTAAGAGGCAAAAGAGCAGATTTTGAAGGGGGTTTCGCGGCCAGGGGAGATGTAATGTCATCAGCGGACCCGGTTTGGCCCCGGGGGGGGGGGTCTGTTGTGACGGATAGAGGGGGGGGGTTTGCCAATCCCCCCGTAGTCTCCGCTTCTGCCTTCTCGGCCAGTTTTCTCGAAAGAGAGAAAAACACCTCCCACGGTGTAGGGATCGGGGGGGACCCCCCCCTTCTGCACCGAACTTGAAGGAAAGGGAAAACGACTAACCAGGAAGGCGGGTCAATGGAAAAAAACCTCAATGTTCTTGGCGTTACAGAAGGGGGAAGAGAGTCTGCCAAACCTATACTCGGGGAGTCAAAAATCCGGGACACGTTTATTATTGCACAAATTTTTTGAGGAAGAGACGCGATGTGCCGAAAGGGTAGGATCTGGGGGGAGGGCCCTTCACTTCTCTGGTGAACACCATCGTCTGGCGAACAAGGGGGATTGTGAATCCGGGTCACGTTGGGCACAAGCTCGTCTGAAGGAAATTAGGAAAACGGTGGAGTTCAGAAAAAAAGGACCCCACGAGGGAACGACAAACACGTTATCATATGTGGTTCTACTGTGGCGAAAATTAGGGATAGGGTATTCAGCTATTGTGGGGAGCGCTCTTCGGGGAAGAAAGCCTCCCCCTGGGGGGGACCCGCGGGTGTTTGAGGAAATGCTTTAGGAGGAGGAAGGAGGGTCCAAGGGGGTCTAGTGGGTTCCAAAATTGCGCAAAGGGGGCTAATGGCTCGGAGAAGTCGCGTAAACAAACGATCGAGAAACAGCCGGAGACCGTTCCTATTTAAGGGGGCTCGGTGAAATGGTGGAGAGAAGAGGCATCACCCGACAGAGGAGAATGCGAGATAGTTCCCCAGGAAAAGAAAGGAGAGGATCCACAAGGAAAGAGTATTGCGATGTGAGAGGATGTGCCATGGCACGCGGTAGGTCGCGTGAAGAGAGCCACTGCCCCTTGGGGAAGATGGATTGCGGTGTCGAGTAAAAAGGGGTAATCCGTCGCCTGAGGAAGGGGAGACTGCCCGCTCCCAGTGGGGGAGCGGGGATGTTCTTCTATTTAACCAGAAAAGGGCGGAGCCAGAGAGGGAACTCAAAGAAGTCGTCTAGGGGAAAGCCTTCAACCCAGCACGGGCAGGTGCGCATGGGGGAAGGTGATGTTCAATTTGGAAGAGACCGCTTTGTGTGGTTTAGGAAGCATGGAAAGACCGCCTCGAATCCCCTGGCAGACCACTTTAGTTGGTGGGGAAAAAAAAAGGGGCAACGCAGGATGGGCGGTGGGGGTGTACTGAAAGAGGGGGGGCACTTCATCGTAACTTCTCAGGGGGTCGAATTGGGAAAGAGAAAGGTCGACGGCAGTTATAATAGAGAAAGGGGGGGGGGGAAACCATCACAAATAACGTTAGAAAGGGGAAGGGTGCGGATCATCGACATCAAAAAAATATTTATTGGAAAAAGGGGGGCAGTGAACGGAAAAACTCTTGTAAGAGGGGAGCCGTTGAAGGGAGTCCGTGTTAAAAGGGGGGGAAAATTCTCTCCTGAGAAGGGCGAATGAGGGGGGGGGGGGTTGGTTAATGCCAGCGAAGCCAGGGCTAGAGATAGAGAAAGGGGTCGAAAGAGCGGCATACATCGGGGAGAGCGGATGTTATTTGGGGGGTGAACGCAAGAAAAGTCTCCATAAAAAATGGGCTAATGCAAGAAAGGGTTGAAGTCTGAAAAGGGGGGGGTCTGCCTTTTTCTTGCGGACGATCAAGTCCACACTCAGGGAGGAGAGACACGGCTTGTGAGCTCGAGCGGGCGAAAAAAAATCTCGTTGGCCGGAGAGGACCAGGTATCCTCCGGCGGTGGGAAAGGGAGCATGATGGTTCCAAAGTGGAGGGAAAAAAGGCCGGGAAGGAAAAAAAAATCGTATATTATTGCCCTGAAGAACCTGACACATTCTTGAAAAGGGCGAGAAGGCGTCAAAAAGCGTGCTTCTCGGGGGACGGGGGAAGGGAAAAGGGGGGTGAAAACAATATCGCCCGAAGGATGCCCGGAGAAGGAAAAGGTAGAGAACGGAGACTCGCGGCCTAGAGCATCTCAAATCATATAAAAAAGGGTAACTGGAGGGCCAGTCTGGGGGCGTTGCAGGACGGATTTCCGTCGATTGGAAAAATTCCCGACGGGGAGCTGTCTGCTCGAGGAGAAAAAAAAAGAATGCAGACGTCATAACGGCAAGGGGAAAATAAAATCTCACTGCGGTATGACGCAAAACACCGAAAAGCATTAGGCCACTATAGGGAAAAAGGGGACGTATTGTCCTTTACCGGGAAAACAAAGGCAGTTGCAGTCAATCTCCGATCAAAGGGACAGGCGTTGACACGTGGGGGAGGGGGGCTGGGCGGGGAGAAAAGGGCCGTCACCTTCTGGGAACTTCGGAATCCGAGAGAAACGGAGGGTAAGGCTTCATGCACTGTAAGGAAGAAAAGGGATTCGGCTCTAGGGTTGAATCGCCCCTCCAACAAGGGGAGGGCAAGTCACACCAGCTGGCAAGATTTCGGAAAAGACCAAAAGGCGCTGACTGGGCCACCATGAACTCGACGCCCTCCTATAAGAGAGGCACAACAATCTAACTGATGAGGGGGGGGGGGGAGTTCCAAGATGCGGAGGTAAAAAGGGGGGAAAGGTGGGGGGGTTTTATATGGGGAAGGGTCGGCTAAAAAGGAAGAACAGCTCTAGAGATGAAGAAAGTGTGGGGGGGGTGATGGAGGGGGGGGGATTGTTTGTGTGAAGGGAAAAAAACGTTCCCTCAAAACACGCACGAAAGGGGGACAGGTTGAAGGGGGAAAGAAATCTCTTTAAGTATTGAAAAGAGTAAAGGGAACTTCGAAAAAAAGGCACATCCCCACTTAACCGGTGAGGGGTCTCGGAAAAGTCTTAAAGAAAAAACCTCAGAGGGGGTGGGGGCCTTAAGGAAAGAAATTCCATCCCAATGAATGGGAAGGATCTTGGGGGTGGTCTCTACATACCGGGAGGGGGGGTTGCTAATGAGTAATGGACCGGAAAGGTCCTGTTATTCGCGAACTCCGGAGAGCTCAGTACAGGAGGAAAAGGAATTCTGCGGACCGTATGCAATAAGGGAAGGGACTAAGCAAAAGATCTTGCAAAAGAAGGGGAAGGGACTTCTACTTAGGCGAGAAAAAAAGTAAAAGGGAAAGCGCGCTCACCTTGCCAAAAAATAGGGACGAAGGATAGCGTGTAGGGGGGGTGTAGTCTGCAGCAGTGATTTCCGCCCAAGAAAGAACCGAGGCTGACCGGGAAGAGCCGAGCTGAATGGCAGGGGAAAGGAAAGGAAGAAAAAGGCACAGAAGGGGAGAGGGGAAAAAGTGCGTCGCGGTCTGCTTGGAAGCTGGCTCAGCGGAAAGGGGACTCGTAACATATCTAAC
>Ga0179593_1348912_pt1 | contig 14459 bp, 19 predicted proteins | sample CZODoug2_1_08_16_FD_185931 | JGI IMG/M metagenome (GOLD analysis project Ga0179593, IMG submission 185931) | Vadose zone soil fungal communities from Angelo Coast Range Reserve, California, USA - CZODoug2_1_08_16fungal (PacBio error correction) | ecosystem: Environmental > Terrestrial > Soil >...
AGGTTCCTCGACTCAAGCGGTACAAATGGTTACCAACCTATGCAAAAGAAGGGACCGTGAAGTTACCGAGCGGGGGACATACTGAGGGGAGCCAAGATCGGCCCCCTCCTGAAAATTGGAATGGGGGGGAGCTAAAGATGTAGGGCGAATTTTGCAACCAACGGCCATCGGACGGTATTGGGACTGCCAAAGGGGGGGGGGCGGGGTTCAATCTCCACTAACTCCTGCAAAAAAACTAGCGGGAAAAGGCTTTGAAGGAATCCAAGATTCACCTAAAACTGTCGGATGGCGGGCCCACCACTCATCACCACAGGGGGAACCCTTTTTTTTGGGGGGGGGAAAGTTACTCCCAAAGGTATCGGCCCCCGAGCAAAAAAACAACAACAGTTTCCTGATCGCAAAACCGTGGTCTATCCCACAGGGGACGCGGGGGAAATGTCATTTGGTTTTTGGTATAAAGAGAAAATCGGATTTGGGGGCTGAGCAAAGATCGACCGTGACAAGCATCAAGCAGCCAGAGATTGGGGTTAGCATCCGCGGCCGCGGGTCGACGGTCCGCTTCACCCGGGGTTTTCTGGCAGAACGACAAAATCAAAATGACGGCAGCCTCGATGAGGCACCTGGCCTCTCCGTGGTTGGGGGAGAAGTGGGTTGTTGCGAGGCCTTGAATTTGAAGTGGGTTTCAAGGACGGCCCAAAGGCCATGGGGAAAGCTGATGGGGGGGGAGATGGGGATAGAGACCGCCCATCGCCAACGGGTCCCCGCACCGAGCCCAACCCCCCCCCCCCCCAAACCAAAAAAAAACCCCACAGACCATCCGGATCGCTGCTTGGCACGTTACGTCCAAAAAGTGTCGGGCCAGGTCACCTACATTGGCCGATGGGCAGGAGGAGTGCGGTATCTCGCCGGGAGAAGGGAAAAAACGACCAGGTTTGCTGGTCGGGCGGAAGGTTGGAGCGAAAAAAAAAGAGGAAAAAGAAAAAAAAAAGCCAGTCACTGCGTCGAGACCGGGGTGGGGAAGCATCTCATTCCAAAACGTCAAAGGAAAAACACCGACCAAGGCTCGAGCAAACAACCGTTTGTAAAACCGGGCCCGGACACTCAACCCCCGAGGGCTCGCCATCAAGCATGGAAAAAGAGCTTGATTCCGGGGAGAGGCTTTGGAAAACCGTTAAACTAGGGGGGTGGAATCCTGCGAGCCTACAAAGAAGGCAAAGCGAAGCTCGATGGCCAAAGTTGCACCTACACTGGGTTGGTAAAAAAAAGGGCGAACCGCATTACGATAGGTAAACCCCGGATCAGCAAGAGTTAAAAAAGGAGCGATCAAAACGAGCCCGGCGGCCAAACCGGAACTCAGTGAGACGACGCGGGGAATTTGTGTGGTTAAAAAAGGCCTGCTCCATTTCACCGATGGGGCGTGGACAATCACAGCCGTGTGGTAGAAGACGGCAGGGGGAACGGGAGTAATGAACAAAAGCACAGGAAAGATCGAAAAAAGGCGGAAACCGCAGTCCTCACTGAAAAATGGGAGAGGTGTGAGGAAATTAAGGCGCGTGTGACAACGCCAGCAAAGGGACAACGTTTGAAGAAAAAGAATTCATGTGAAAAAAGAGCATTCAACCGGGAAGGGCAGATCTTGAAAGCAAGTGACGCGAAAAAGCAGCGAAACGACGAAGATCCTGATCCCTCAAGTTGCTAAGGGGGTTCTTAAGGGAAAAAAAAGAGGGTGCGCATCAAGGTACAGATCGGATGAGGGGGACAACTGATGAAAAACTATCGCAAAGACCTTTCACAGAAAAGAAGCCGGAAAGAAAAAGGCAATAAAGCATTGTCCTTGCAGGGCGGAAAAGGAATGGCGGGTTAGGGGACCGGCCAAGATCAAAGGGTGAAAACCTAGTCCCGCCGGGTTAGTTAGAGAAAAGAGGAATGAAAAGAGAAAAAAGGCTAAAAAGGAATAGGAGTCGTGTTTGTGAGCGTACGGGGCTCAAAAAATATTCATGGGGAGCGAAATGTACGGTGGCAAGGAGAGATAACGTGAGTGGTTACACTGTATGGACTGAAGGGCCGGTGCACCCTGAAACCAAAAACCACCCCCCTGAATATATCAAGGGCCAAAACCAAAGGCCGAGTGTCAGGGTAGTTGTAAGCGGCAGGCAAGTAGCGTGAGGGAGGAACAAATAAATCAAAGTAACATAAAAAAAGCACAAGTAAGTTATCCCAGTGAGCAAATTGGCAAACGGTGGCAGGGAAAAATCACGGGGGGAAAATGTTCGTCAAACCAAGGAAATAGGGGCCTCTTCCGGAGATAGGTGGGAATACAAGAGTATAAAGATGGGAGTTGTTGATAGCCAGCCCGTCTAGTGGAATGGGGAAACAAGAAGAGGAAGTGTCCCGGAAACTTCAGAGGGGGAGAAACGGTGTGAAAACCGGTTGGAAGGGAGAGGAAAGGGAACAGGAGTCAAGGAAACAGACCTATCAAAAAGTCCAAAGGCGGGAATTGTTTTGTGTAAGTCAAATTGGGGAATCAGAAAACGTTTTGAGGGTGAGACACCTCCAAGGGGGAAAGTCCATCTGACCCCAAACAATTCATGGGGAGGAATAAGAAGATGTTCAATAGTTTCCGGTCCCCGACGCGGAATTGAACCTAGAAAAACCAAGCGTTCAGACTGCCTGGTGAGAAAGTCTGGGGGGGAAAAAAAAGGCGAAAAAAAGTGCAGGATTAGGAAAAAGGGAGCAAGCAGAGGAACCCGAAGGTGGCGGAAGGTGAGCACGGATGAAACGCGAAGCCCGACGGACCAAGGGAAAAACTCGCCCGAACCATAGCAGGAAAAAAAATCGTCCATGAGGAAGGGAAGGACTCGAACACCCCCGGAATAAGTCTCGCCCGCTTTGTCCAGTTATAAAGAGTTCAGAAAAAACCATTATTAAGGGGGGGGAAAAAAAAAAAATTAACGTAGTTGCACTCGAAACATCGAGTTCCGAGAAGGGACAAGCATATAGTGGGAAAAAAAACAAAAAAACAAAAAAAAAAAACAAAAAAAAAAAAAAAGTAAAGAATCTGGAACGGTGGAAGGGTAAAAAAGAGGCTCCGCAAGGCATTGGGAACAACGACCGAGACGTTGGACCAGGAGGGAAGCACCGGAAAGGAGGTTGCCCGCAAAAGCTACTGCCGTTACCGTAACCTAATTGAAAGTGGATACGTGCTGGGCGAAAAAAAAAGAGGGGGGACGGAGCGTGATCGAAATAAAGCAAAAGAGGAGATCCAGGGAAGGAAAGATGGGGAAAGAGCACCGAAGCAGCGCGTGCGGTGGTGATGCTCGCCCAAAAAGGAGGAAGGAAGGAAGAAGAAAACATGGGGGAGAGACAAGACCAGAGAACTGAAAACAGAGGTGAAAAGGGGAAGGGGAGAGGAAAGACTCTCAGGTAGTTCGAAAGGAACAGCTCAACACAAAGGGAAAGACTGGCCTTCTCGTGGAGGACATCAAGAGGAAAGCGTTTCACTCGAACCCACGGGACGAACCGTTAGAAGATCCGGAAAACAACCGCAAGACGCCAAACGTGGGAGACCAGAAAAATGTCATAAAAGACGGAGGAAAAAAAGCCAATTTGGTAGGACCGAGGGTTTACTTGGGCCGCCGGAAAAAGGAGAGTCCCAATTCTTGCGCCTGGGTGACCGCACGGGCTCACAGCACAGCCATACATGGGTTATGCCGCCTTGATCATAACCGGGCCTGGACAAAAGGGACCAAGGGGAGGCACGAGAAGTGGTGTTGAAAAAAGGGCAAAGACGTGGCGCAATTAAAAATTTGCCAGGGACGGCAGCAAATTCGGCGAGGGGCCAGGCAGGGGGAAAAAAAAGTGGCGATTCGGGAAGTCTCGAAAGGTGTGCAAGAAGGGGGGCAAAAGGAAAGGGGATCACCACGGAGAGAACGACCGGCAGACCCGTCGCGCCGAACTTGGGGGGTGTCACGAAAAAGCATTCGAACAAAAGTGATACAACTTTGCAGTTCAGGCGGAAATGGCGCGGTCTAAAGACTGTCCGGGGTAAAAGACTGAACAAGCTAGATTGGGGGGGGTGGGCCGCAAGTAAAGGGACTATGACGATAAATGGGAGGAGCGATCAACCGTATCAGTGGACTGCAAAAAGGGAGGAGGTGGGAAAAAAAAAGGACAAATGGTGGTGAACGGGGAGAGCCGAAATGGGGGGCGAAAAACAGTGTACTCGGGAACAAGTTTTCTAGAAAAAGGAAAAAAATAAGACACCCGCCCAGAAGGTCATCGCAGGGGAAAAAGGGGACGATGAAAAACAGAAAAGAGTAGAATTCGAGGGGGAAACACGTGACGGGCAATTCCTTCACAGAAACGGAAAAGAAAGATTAGGAGTCAGAAAAATCAAAGTTGCCTCCATCGGACCCAAGGTTCTGAGAGCCCACATCAAGGTGGAAAGCCGTGGGGGAAACTAATTGTTTGGGAGAAGCAGGCTGTTCGGGGGGACTGGTCAAAGAGAGGAAGGGAACCCCATCAGGAGAAGTAAAATACCACGGAGCTCAATAAAACAGTCAGGGGGGGATATATCAGGGGGGGTACGGTGGCAAACCAGGCCCAAGAAGTAAATATAAATATGTCGGGAGAGGGAGCTCCACAAGGGATAGTTCCTCTGTCGCAGTACTGCATAAATAAATTTATAGAAAAGGGCGGGACGCCACTAAAGTTTGGTTAAAAAGGGGGGGGAAACGAGTAATTAAATCTACACTAAAAGAGATCTGCGGACAAGAGAAAGGGGGAAGCTGAATAGGCGCTAACGTAAACTACAACTTCGGTGCTACTTCACCCGAGACATGGTCGCTGACTAAGGAAAAAGGTCACCAGAGGCACCTTTAGCAGGTGTGAGGGGAGTATTCGGCTGGGAGGGAGAGTCTTTTGCAGTTCCTGGGGACGAAAGGAAAAGGAAGAAATAATGGGGTGGGGGGGAACCTCACCGCCCTTAATGCCCCAAGTGGGTCGAAGACCCCGAAAAAATCATGTAAGGAGGCAAAGGCTTCACGAAGCACCGAAGAGGAGGGGGGACTAGAGCACGGAACAAGGACACCCCTTTGGAAAAGGGGTTTGGGGGTTGGACCAAAGCTTTCGTTTTTTAAAAAACCAAAGAATCGGGACTTGACACGTAAAAAAGGAAAATGAAAGAAGGGTGTGTCCGCGCCGAAAAAAGGGGGAACTCAAAAAAAACAAAAAAAAATCCAAATCCCTCAGGATGGAGGGGAATGTGCGGGTTTTTCGCAGGGGTGTTTTTTTGGTTGGGCAATGGCCGAGTCCTGTAGGTGAAAGGTTGCAGAAAACCGCTCACTACAACTGTGGGGAGTACTTCAACGACCGCAAGGAGGAGGGGAAGGGTTTCAAAAGTTGTGGTCCTAAACAAAAATTACCGCGAAAATAAGTGGGTAAGAAGGGGGTTATTCATCACGAACGGAGAATACGAAGGATTGTGAAAGGGGTGGGTGGAAGGTCGAATGCGGGTAGGCGGCAATGGGGGTAAAAGTCGAGGGAATCTGAGTCAATCATCAGGCGCGCCCAAAAGGTCAAACCTACGGTTTGGCAGGCCTTCGAACATACAATACCGGGGGGGGGAAGCTTTTTCCAAAAAGGAGAAGAGCAAAAGGGGGGAAAAAGGTTTTTTCTCAAAGATCTTCAAAAAGGTTGCATAGGATGTCAGAACTTTTGTGGCAAGGGGGGGACAAAGTCAAATCCACTGTGGGAAGACGGCAAAACGGGGGGAAGGTGTATTTCCGGAACGGCACAAGCAGAGAACAAAATGAAACCAAAAAACGCTAAAACCCGAAGAAAAACTCCTACCCCAAGTGAAGCAGCCGCAACGAAACGAGGGTCGCAAGTCAGAGCAAAAAGGCGAGAAATGACAAGGCTCAAAAAGAAAAAAATCGAAAGGGGGGTGGGGATGGAAAAAAAAAAAAACACAACCTGGTTTGGACGCAGGATCACAGGCCACGGCAAATAAGAACCGAATTGGCATGGGGGGGAATTTGCTCAGATTCAAAAGTACTGCTATATAGGCAAAGTCTATCCCCAAAAGGGAAAAACCGCATCAACTCACAGGCCGGAGCCGAAGTTGCAACCAATCCAAAAAAAAAAAGAAAGAAGGCAAGAAAAAGAAAAGTAATAACCGGCGAAAAAATTACTAAACCAGGTGCAGAAAATCAAAATGAAAAAAAAAGGGATCGAGAAAAGGGTAAAAACTGAACGCTTGCCCATAATAGGAAGGAGAAAAGGAAGGACTCTGCTGAAAAACAGGCCTGCTTGGGGGTGGGAGATCGGGTCAAACGATCAACCGACTTTTTCGCGACAAACAAATCCTTGGTAGCGCTCAGCTAATAAAAGGGGGAAGCTCGGCGCTGCGCTGACAGCAAGGGGGGGGGAAGAAAACTGGTTGAGAAGACAAAAAAAGTCGGTCTCCCGATACGATTGTTGGGGGGAGGGGGACCCCGTCAAAAAAAGTTCCCCATGAGCTGTTGGACGTAGATGGGTGGACTAGCAAGGCAGCGGAAAAAAAAGGGGTAAGAAGTCAATGTCCAAAGAGCAAAAAGGAAGCTATTGAAAAAAGGATATGAACCGAAACAAACCAGGATAAATACCCGGAAAAGGGGGAAAGGTTGGGAAACCCCACGCAAAAGACCAGACGTAACACATACAGTAAAAGGTGAAAAAAACTTCATGGCTGAAAATGGGCAGATCGCGCCCCTGAACAGTAGGTAAATAAAAACTCAAAAAGAAAATCGGCAGCTGGGGGAGGGGGGAAGGAAGCGGCAATCAAGACCTCGAGAGAACACAACAAAAAACAGAGGGGGGGGGGGGGAAAACAGGAGGATCAAGGAATAAAAACGTACGCGCGCACGTACCCATAAACCTTACCAACCGATGCAAAAAAGGCCGTGAGGGGGGGTACCAATCTTCTACGGGGGGAGACCGTTGCAAGCGGGAATCTAAATCCAAAAACGTGCAACACAAGTGTTGATGGGGGAAAAAAAAAAAAACGGTCCCCGATGACACTGCAAAAAAGGCGGTGCAAACCATTCATAAAGGAGAGGGGGGGGAGTCAATGGGTTCGGGGGGGGAATCAAAAGTCCCCTGCTGTCCATACGGAAAAAAGAGAAGGGCAGCAATGGATCAAAATCAAAAAGTAAACGGGTGTAAGACAGTGGAAATGTAATTCAGGCAACCAGCATCATTTAGGGGTTTGGGTTGGTTTACATGCCACCACAAGGGGGAAAAAAACCCATTCCGAAAGGCGGGAAAACCTTTTTTTTCTATCCCACATGGGGGAAACAGGAAAGAAAAAGTTTAGAAAGGGTGGGCACCAAAACACGGGTAAAAAAAAAAAAAGAGAAACAGCGATTATCGACCGGAAAAAGCGGAATAACCAAAGAGTGGAAGATCAGCCGCGGCAGCGGTCAAAACCAACTATCTGCCGCACTTTTCAAACGAAGGAAAGATCATGCGGACTAAAAAAAAAACAATTGCACCTGGAGTAATCCTGTCAGAAAAAAGGGGGTCGCTATGACCAGGGCCAAACTTCCGCGGGCAAGTGCAAAAGGCCATGTAGGACAGCCGGCAAAGATGGGGGAAAATAGGGGGGGAGGAGTCTCGCAAAAAAAACACACACCAAAGCCGAGCAAACCCAACAGAGCCAAGCCTTAAAGGAAGCGGCCTGTAAAGAATACACTTAAAAAAAAAACCACAAATTGTGCAATGGGACAAAAAAAAAGAACATGCCTGGCGAAAAAAGGGGTCATATCTCGCCGTGGATCTACGACAGTTTACTTGGAGAAGGCGGGGGAGAGAACTATGGCGGCAAAACTCGAATGGGGGAAGATGGCCTCTCCTCGGGGGGGGGGGGACAGAGTCCAATCTGAAAAAGTAAAGGCTCGCAAGTTGAAACCTTAAAATGCGGCCATCGACCGAACGCAAAAGGGGAACAAAGTCGCTTGCAGCAGGTTGGAAAAGGGAAGACAGTTTGAAAGAAAAAAGAAAAGACGAGGAGGTAGAGAGGAGCCCAGAACTGAGTTAGGGCGTCCAACTAGTGCTCGTAGAGGAGGGGAAAAAAATGGTTCCAGGGGCGAACCCTGACAAAAGGGGGGCACGATCAAGACCGAAATTCGGATAATTCAAAGAGAATAAAAAAACGCGCCCCCGAAAAAGGAAATAACCCGGCGAAAAGAAAAACCCTTTAATAAAAAATTGTTGTTAACAACCGTCACAACCGGGCAGGAAAAAAATTCCGCCCCGAGCGGCAGAACACAGCGTTTATAGAGCGGAAGAAGGTTGCAAAAAAAAAGGCGGGCCATTGACTAAACCAAAAGAACCGAGAAGACCTGGGGGGAAAAATAAACCAAGAGGCTGGAAAAGGGGGGCCCCCTGGGAGGGGGGACGTGAACGTTGAACAGCCAAAAGGGAGGGGCCGTGCGGGGAATTCATTTGTAAACAAAATGCGCAAACCAGGGAGAGAATCAGGAGAGAGGGAAAAGCCGAAAGAATTATCAGCCGTGGAAAAAGACAAGTGTGGGAAAGGGGGGGGAGGAGGGAAACAGGTTCGCCTGAAGGGAAAAATTGCCGGTACGGAAAGGATTGCCACCCCAGCAAAAAACTGCAAAAATATATGTATCAGCAAAAAAAAATGCCTCCCAAAAAAAAACCCCGGGGAAAAGTCGCCTGACCCGCAGGGAGCCCTAGAAATTGGAACGGTAAATGGTTCCGAAGAAAAAACTACCTTCGTCTCCCGGGCGCATAGAAAAAAGATTCCGGGGTTCGTAGGAGGGGGGTACTCCAACTCCAAATTACGGGGGACGGGAAAAAGAGCGCCATTCATCAAAAAAAAATCAAAACGGTAGGGATGCAGGGTCGGCACAAGGGCAGTTCCGTTCACTCGAAGAAGAAAACAGGCGAACCCATGTTTGACACTGGGGAAACTTGAAAACAAAACCAAACACAGCCCCCTGAAACTTCAAAAACAACGCCGTTCTTGAGCAGTGGGATCGGAAGCAGCAGACAGGGAAACGGCGAAGTCGCTCATCGGTGAAAAAAATTCAAAAAACCTGACAGGCACGGGGTGCTAAAAAGGCGAAAGGTCGAGGGGCACAGGCAATTCAAAGAGCAAAGCCAATCGAAATCCTTGGACGCGGAAAAAAAGAAAAAAAAGAGAAATTAGGGTGCATAGGTAGGAACGAGCCGTGGTAGCAAGGTGATATGTGGGAAAAAAAAACATTCCTCCGAAAGGGGTCGCATGGGGAAAGAAATCCGGCTGAAACGGCCACAAGGTGTTCACAGTGATAGAGGAACACGGGGTGCAGGAAAAAAAAAAAGGTCAAAAAACCAACATCGGCAAAGACGTACCGTAATCCAAAAAGTTTGTTTGTTTGGTGGGGGGGGTCCCTCATAAGGGGGGGGGAGTGGGAAGAAAGTATACTTGTGTTGGACGGGGCGAAAGGACCCCATGTGAAGGGGTGTGGAAAAGAAAAAAAAACCGACATAAAACGGCAACAAACAGAACTGTACAATAAGGAGGTCCCCTTCCCCCGAAACGCGACAACCAAAGTTACCGCCGGTTAGCCCCAGAAGAGGGTTCAAGAAGGTTGCCGCCTTGGAAGGGCATGGTCGTGTAGAAAAAAAAAGAAAAAAAGTCGGCAGTGACCAGCTGCCGGAAATCAACCGATCCGCGATATCAGAAATAGGAAAGACAAAAAAGATGCGACAAGGGGGCCAGACTATCAAGCGAAGTAACGCGTCAACGCAAGGACAAACGAAGGACAGGCAACATGACGAACGGCCGGGCACCGGCCAAATCGAACCCAAAAAAAAGGAGAAAAGGGCAGCAGCCCCGAAAGTGGAAAAAAGTGGAACTCTTTGGTTTTTATTGAGAAGATTTCGCCAAGGAGGTAACTTTAACCCGAACCTTGGAGACCAAACATCAGGGAGAATGGCAAACAAAAATAGGACAAACCGTCCAAAGAAAAAATCAAAATAGTTCCGTTCCAAAAATAAAAAGGACGGCATGGAAAAAAAAAAGTGGTCCGACGAGCCTTGGCCTCGGGGAATGGGGTCCTAAAACGCAAGACAGGGGATTCGGTACCCGTCGAACCGGAATAAGGATTGGAGGGTGCTCAAAGGGGGGAAACCGAGAAGAGAGTGACAGAAGGGAATGCTCGAACTCCCGGGCTATCCAAATATCAGATTCCAAACAAAAAAAATGATGAAAAAAACCAAATCCCTCAAAAACGGGGCAGCCCGAAGGATCAGAGACACAACTGAGGAGGGAGAAACGCACTTGGGAAAGGGAAACCTGACTCCCGTACGACTAGGAAACCGGAACCAAAATTGACTAAAGGGAACGAAGAAAAAAAAGGAAAAAGGTGAAGAGGAAACGAACCGTAACTCCCGGGCCTAATGGAAAAAAAAGGGGAAGGGAAAAAAAAAGCCACTTTGAAGCGTGGTCCGATACGGCGGACGGGACAACGCTGCAGGGGAAGAAGCTTGGCTGGCACGAAAAAACCATACTAAAGCCACGGCCTCAGTCGTGCTCAATAATCAAGCAACGTACAAAAAAAAGGGGGTGGAAGGACGGACTCGCGATGCGGGTTTTGAGTTGGTAAAAAGAAAAGACTATATTGCTACTTCAAGAGGAAAGCGCAGGGGAAAAATACTTTCACGTTAAGGGAAAAAGGGTGCTCACAGCCACATCCTGGCAGTAGGCCGCTTAGGAAAATACCGTGTGGCGGAACCCGCTGGCTGCAATGGAAGCCTGTCTACATTGTTGCCGCATTTGCGCGAGATTTCGGAAGACAAAAAAAAAGGTTCATCATGCTTGAACCGAAAAAAAGCAAAGAGGTTCGATCCTAATGAATAGAAAGTAAGACCGCAGGAGATGATCAGCACTGAAAAACGCGGAGCCCAAAAAGCAAAAGCGGCTGCAAGGTGTGGGGTGTGGGAAAAGAAAAGACACGCCCCAGGCATTAAAAAAAGCGAGTTCAAACAGAAAAGGGCACGAAAAGCTTCATTCAGCAGGGAGCATCGGCGTCGTATGAAGTCCTCACAACTATGGGCAAAATGGAGGAGCCAAGGGGTGTGCCGCCCCTGGGGATTGGGAAAGGTGGAAAGATAAAAAAACATGGGAAAGGAATCCAACAGAGACAGTAGACGAAACTCCCAACCCATGGAGGAGGGGGAAAACCGCAAGGAAAGGTGCCCTCATGCGTCCGGGCCCAAAACAAATGAAATTGAATTACAAAAAAAACCTGTGGAAAAAAAAAACCGGGAGACAGAAGCGCAAAGAAAAACAGACATCTCTTGAGGGGACAGTTATCGGGAGGGCTTCTCAAGAAAAAAGCGCGTTAAATAAAAATTGCTATGGGTCCAGAAATCAAAGAATAATGGCTGAGAAGGAAAAAAAGGGCTGTTCTGATGGCGGAACACATCCTGTTTTTGCGGGGAAAAAACGTGACGAGTTGCCGCCCCGGGGCGAGACCAGCAGGTCAATCCAAACGGGGAGGGGGGTTCCGAGATAAGGCCCAGGGGGGAACGTGCCCTCCGGTCGGGGGAAAAAAAAAAACTGACCAAGAAAGAAAAAGCTAAAAACGACCGGAGGGTTTGGTATGGATTATATAAAGAAGGAGGGCCTTGTGTGGTGGGGGGGCCCGGGGCAACGGAAAAAAAAGAAAATGAAAAATTGCGCCATCTGGGGAACAAAGGGGACGCTCTGAATCCGGCAAAATACCCAAAAAGCCGAAAGAATCATATAGTGCAAAAGGGGACTGAAGGGGGGAAAGGTATTACTTAAATTCGTAAAAAAAATCTAAGAACCGAAGAGTGAAGCTTCTGGACTGGGAGAGACAGGTTTAACATGACCAACTAAACCATTAACGTGTACAAGAAAGGGGACTTTTCGGGGTAGACTAAAGGAGGGGGGTGAGGGATTTGAGGAGGGAGCTGCCTGAATAATATAGGGTTGGGAGATCGGGGGGAGACGGACGACCAAAATAACTTTTCAAAGTAATTAAAAAAAAAAACGAAAACAAAACCCATAGGGGGGGGAAAAATTCACCGCAACGGGAAAGGAGCCAACGGGGTTTTTTGGGAAAAACTGTCCAATCAATAGGGCGCCGAAAACGCGAGAAATCCGGCTAAGGAGGAATGGTTGGTAAAAATAGGGATCAAAATGAATCTGCCGGTGCGTTGGCAGCTCTGTTTTTACAAAGAGAATTCCTCCACCAAGAGAAAAAGGCCCTTGCTGGCTTCAAATCACGAAGAAAAAAGGACTGCTAGAAATCCCCTCGGAGGAAACTGCGGTTTTAAGGGCGGGGGTAGCAATGGCCACCGTAAATGGGGGATAGTCGGGGAAAAAGCGGAGAAAAAACGACAAAAACGCAAAGTCGGACACAAAACAACAGAAAAAAAAAAAAATGAGTGTCCGTTGTAGTAAAAACAAAAGCAGCGGCAACGAATAATGAAAAGTCGCAAAGAGCCTCCGCGGAAGGAAGACGTAGGCTGGGATCGGGGGGTGAAAGCGAAGGGGGAAAAAAAAGGCGGTCACGTAACTCCCAGAAATGAGCAAGAAAAACGCAAAACTACACGTGAGAAGGGAAGGCAGATAAGACCAAAACCGTATTTTTTGGGAGGGAAAAGAAACGCTTTTTTCCAACAGAAACGGAACAAGGGGTGTCGACGGGGGAAAATCCTTTTGGGGCCAATAAAATGCCGTTTGGACAGGAGAAAGGGGCCGGTAAGCGCAAAGGGTTACTTGAAGCAGGGCCGGTGGGAGATTTCAAAAAAGAACCTGAAAACAGAAAAAAAAACAGAAGGAAAAACGAAACGGACTCAGAAAAGGGCCAGAAAGAACAAATTTATGGGGGAACAAAAACAGGAAGGCCAACTAACCTTACTGTGGGAAAAAGAAAGCCAAAAAAGAATACCGGCTCCTCTACCTTGCTGGGACAGTGGAAACATACCGGGGGGGTACCGGGGATAAAAAACAGGCCAACCTGCCCAGCAGGCGGGGAAGGGGGCTACGGGGAAGGGGGTTCCGTCTGACGTGAGAAACGCCGAAGGAAGGCGGAACATCTCAACGAATAAATGGTAAAACATTCCTTTTAGTAAAACCGGGCAACCCTGCCCCCAACCATCAAATTGCCCAAAGAAAAATCAAGCGAACAAAAAAAAGGCAATGACGATAATTCAAAAGGAGGAGCTCGATTCGGCAAAGACGCGCGCTGGGCAAGATAGGAAAAAAAAAAAAAACTAGCGAATCCTTCAAATGAACTCCGGGGAGGGTGATAACAGATCGTGGGGAGGCGATCAAAAAAAATCCTTTTGCTCCCCAAAAGACAAACGTTGTGAGCGCGACCTTTCAATTAAAACATGAAAAAGATAAAAAGGCGCTGCGAAACAAACCAGATAGAAAACGGTTTGGCCTATAACAGGAGTTAGAGCCGGCACGAATCGAAGGGGGGGGTGGCATGTTAACCACAAAAAAAAAAGCCATGAACAAAAAAAATGGTGGATTGATGGCGCGCATCGGGGAAAAAGATTAGTATTGAAGAATGAAGAATGGCAAACAGAAAGGCACAGGCCTAGGGGGAAACACAAGCGGGGGGGGAAGGAACCGCAAAAATGAATTCAAAAAAAAAGCAAAAAGAAAAGACCAAGTGGCACCCGAAAAAAAGACTGACAATACATCTGTTCGACCATGAAAAGGCTAGATTTGCATACCAACGGGGAAACTGAGGACAAAGAAAAGGCAGCGCGCAAAATCGGGACCGAAAAAGGACCGGGATGCACAAAATTTGGGGGGGGGGCGTTTTTGAAAGAAGTGCAGGAACGGCCGTCAGGGAGAGAGAGACAACTCAACAACAAAAAAGGGACAGGAGAAAGGATGAAGAAGGAGAGACGAAAATAAAGAATAAAAAAAACATAAGACAAGGGGAACGGCACGTCCGTTTAGGAGCGGCAGAACGAGTAAGGGGTGCGCGAATCTAAAAACCAAACGGCAGCCATGCAGGGTGTTCACACAGAAAGATGGAAAACAGGCAAAGTCGGTCCAAAACAAACGGAAACGGGGGGTCGTGCGAATTGGACCAGGTTGCACAAAAAGGGGGGTACTGCCACTCCCCAAAAACTACAGGAGGAGAAAAGTGAGGAAAGCGCAAAAAGGATCCGATTTCACTGAAAAAAAAGAAGCGGGAGTAAACCAAAACAAGTCCCGCAAAAGAAGTAAGTTTTTTTGCGGGGTTGGTACAGAAAAAAAAAATGAAGTCAAAATCCGCTCAACAATACCAAAAGGAAAGGAAGGTCTACGCAACAAAATGTTGGGCTATCAAAAAAGGGAACAGCGCCCCGAGATCAGGGGGGGTTTTGGGGAGAAGGAGCGATTAAACAAGAGATGCTGAAAAAGGCAAGAGGCG
>Ga0179593_1367603_pt1 | contig 14459 bp, 20 predicted proteins | sample CZODoug2_1_08_16_FD_185931 | JGI IMG/M metagenome (GOLD analysis project Ga0179593, IMG submission 185931) | Vadose zone soil fungal communities from Angelo Coast Range Reserve, California, USA - CZODoug2_1_08_16fungal (PacBio error correction) | ecosystem: Environmental > Terrestrial > Soil >...
ACTTGGGAGCAATTGGAGTCCGAATAGAAAACCGCCGCCAGCGGAATTGGGATCTATCTCAAAACAACAAAAGAAAAAGGGGGGGGAGAGATCACAAGCAGGCGGTGTTATAGCAGGTAACCTGGAAAAAAAAAAAACAAAACGCAGCAGAGACCACCAAAAAACATGCGATGAAAACCCCCCCTCCCACCAATCAGGTCAGGAAAAAAACGGGGCACGAAGCAGGGAAACCAATAGGCCACTGGGGGGGTCAATGAAAAAAAAACGAGACTGTAAGGAACTGCTGGGCACATGCAAAAAAAAAAAATGTCTCCAAAGGAACGGGGGTGGTGGGGAAAAGTTGGGGACAGAGGAGAATGACTCAAAGCGGGGGTACTGCGCGGCCAAGTGGGTTCCCAAACGAAAGGCGAGGGGGGGGGACGATGGATTTGGGACGACAGGGGGGGTCTCGGCTGTCACTGAACAACCGCCAGGAAGGCAACCCATTTGGAAAACAAGATATGAAGAGGTCCCTACGCTTTAATCGGGGGGGAGTTGGGGCAAAGCGTCAAGAGCAGAATTGATTGGTCCGCCCCAGCAGGTAACATGGCTATCGATGCAGAAAAACGAGGGAGGGGGGGTCTCCTCCCCGGAAAAAACAAAGAACTGCGGAATGCCGTCCGGATATCGACTGGGAGTCGGCATGGGCCAGGTGAAATCAGGCCAGGGGCGAAGAGTAACCCAAGAAAAGAGAGCGACCGTTGTGTGGAAAACAAATGAAAGGGGGGGCAAGGTAGTCCCAAATCATCAAGGGGGGGCGTGCAAGGGGGAGAAAACCAGTTGTTTACCGCCCCTCGACGCAGGTCCGAAGAGGGATCTTCACCGGAAGGGCCACGGGGCTTGGGCGCCACAAAAAGTCGGATAAAAATAGCACAAACTGGGGTCACGGAAAGGGTCCAGAAAAATCGGCCTTTAAACGCAAAAAACCCCAGAGGGGGGAATCCAGATCTGTGGAACTGGTTGGTAGACTCCTGTCGGAAAAAAAAAATCCGTGATGGAAGAGAAAAGTAAACCGAAAAGAGTACCTCTCAGGAAGGAAAAAGGACGCAAAAAAGCAGAAAATGTCATCCCTCAAAGGACGTATCCCAAATCATATGAGTAACGCCGAAGGTTGCGTTGTAGAGAGACACACCCGGCCCACCACAAAGAAAGACAAATGTTTACCCACGGGCGGGAAAAAAAGACAGAGAACCGGGAAACAGAGTCCTCGAGCGAAATAGAAAAAACGAAAACGCCCGGGGGGGAAAGAAAGGGTCATTCTACCCCCCCCGAGGGGGGAGAACGGCAGCGTCGACAGGTCAGACCGCTCGAAAAAAAAAGACAAAAACGGGGGAATTGGGTTGCTGACCAACTATCGAACCAAAAAAGTACCCGGGAGAAGTCCACGGGTAAGAAAAAAAAAAAGGAAAGGGACTTTTTGCCGGAGCAGGAAGAACGTGTCCCGGGGACCGTGACCTCGGCCCCCAAGGAGGCTTGGAGTCAAGAGACCCCCCAAACACCCAGGGGAAAACAAAGACCCTCAGGGCGGTGTTACGGAAACAAAGAGGTATATGACGCACGGTTCAAAAAGAGGTCAGGGGGGAAAAACCCCGCAGTCCCTATCCAACGGGCGACATGACCGTGGGGAAGACGGAAAGGGTACCTTCAAGCACGGCTAAAAGTGGGGGGAAACGACGTGAATAAACGACAAATCCCCTGGGACCCTCGGTGGAGAAAAAGCACGAACTTGACCGAAGTTTCAATGACGCCGCGCCCCCAAAAATGCTCCAAAAACCCCCCGCCCCAAAGAAGGAACAGCCAGATGCGAAAAAGGGTTAAACCGGAGCGTGGGTCCTCAAAACTTTGTTTGGGGGTGTGGGCCTGAAACAAAAGAGCCTCTACCAACTCGAAGGCCTGAAGAAAAGTCACAGGGGGACCGTCCATAATGCAAAAAAAAGAAAACCCCGGGGGGTGAAAAGAGGCAGCCGAATAGAAAAGAGCAACAAAAACAAACCCACCAACAGGTTTTGAACAACTACGCAAACGCACGGGTGAGGAAACCGACCTTTAAAAGGGATTGGGGCTACAGGGAAAACGTACGGGGAAGTCAAGGGGTTGGTTGGAAAAAACGAACGTCGGCGGGCAAGCACCAAAAAGGAGCAAGCAGGCATTGCAAAAGTTAAAGGGGGTAGAAAGCGGCAAATGGTCCGGACGGTGAATTCTACAAGCATCATCAAACCAGGGCGAGCGATAAGCAAAGGCCCAGGCTATTGGGAAAAAAAGGGTCGACGGCGACTAACAGTAAACCAAAAACGCGCAAAAGGGTGGAGGCGTGTACGCAACTGGACCAGCAGCAAATGAAGAAAAGGAAGAACCGGACCGAGTTTTGAAACCTGGAACCACCGGGCTTGTCCCCAAGTGCAAACGAGCCTCAAGTCCGGGGGTCCGCCGCACCGACAGGAGCCAAAGGGGGAGGCAGGGGGGCATTTGAGGCACGAAGCCCGGATGAGCGTGAAAAGTGACGAATGAACGGGAGACGGGGATCGACCAACGGAGGCAACCCAGCACGAAGACTCAACTCGCAACGAAGGGGGCCTTGAGACAAGAGGGAAAAAACGGGAAAAAAGGGGACGGACCACCGTGTCCAAGGCCAGATTGTCAGGGGGCAAGGTCCCGGAAGAGGAGCGTAGAGAACAAAAACAAACACAACTGTTGCCCAAAAAAAAAAACCGGGGGGAGTGTAGGACGGGGAGGGTGGTGCTCGAAAGTTGCTGTGGCGGGCGAAAAGGAAAAACGGCTGGCAAGGCCGACTGCAGGGGGGGCGTTCCTCCCTACAAGGGGAGGGAAAGGACAGGGAACGGTTGAACGAAATGCCTCACTTCTAAAGAAAAAAAAAAAAGGTGGCGGACGGGCAGACCCAAATCAAGTAATCCTCTAAAGAAAGCACGAAAGGTCGGAAACGAAAAAGGAGGCCAACGGAGATACCCAACGAAAATCCAAACGCGGCAAGGGAAATATTGTGAACGGGGGGCACCGCGCATTTTTCTTGGGGGACGCGAACCGGGAAAAGAAGGAAAGCAAACACAAGTTTACGACCGCGGTGACCAAAAGTGGAACCAACGCCGAGGCGGAAAGCCGGGGAAGGTAATTACGAGGGAATAGTCCAGGGGGGGCCAGGGTGCCAGAATAAAGAAAAGAAGAGGAGAAAAGCATTAAAAAACGGAAAAAAGGAGGCGCCAAAAACAGGTCCTGGGACGCCGGGAGACCGAGGGGGCTTGGGTCAAATGCCCATTTCACCTCGGGGACGAGAAACAACGCCCCTGACCACATCGGCGGTTCAAAAAAACTACCCAAAATGGGGTGAGAAGTGGGGGAAAAAAAGCAACTCCTCCCAGGCTAAAGGGAGGCAAAAACAAAGGAAAACCGGAAATTACAGATACAACAAGGAGGGGGGTGGCGAGACGCGTCAAAAAACAAGGTCGAATAGCTTCAAACACAAAAAGGGAGGAAAAAGAGAAAGGAGAAAGTCAGGACCCCTGGGAAAAGGATCCGCACAATACGTACCGGGGGAAAAAGGTGAGAGGAAAAATTCTCACGGTCGGGGGGAGGCCTGGGCGGAGTAAAAGGGTCAGAAGCTCACCAAGTAGTTTTGGAGAACAGGGCCGATGTTGGTACAAAAGAAAAAAAGGGGGGGGCGGGTGAGGAAGGAATGAAAAGCAGGAGGAAAGCAGGAACGATTGTTTTGCGCACAATCGAAGGACAGGAAAAAAAAAAAAAAAAGCCGTAACGTCGTGTCGGCAAAAAATGAAAAACCCAGGCCCGAATGAAAGACGAAAAAGACCTTCGGAAAGACAGAACCGACTCAGGGGGAGGTAGGTTGGGGGGGCGCCACCAACGGGGCAACAACTCGACGGGGGGAACGGCAAATCATTCGGTAAAAAGGCAAGGCAAAGGGAGCAGGCCAGGTCCCGCGGGGGAAAAGGGACAGGGGCACGAGGGGGGAAGTGAGAAATAATGAAAATCAAGGGGGTCAAAAAAAAAAAGGGTCAAAGGTAGAAGGGTAGGAGGAAGGAATTTGTGAGGGAGTACGCAGGTAGGACAAAGCCACACTCGGCGTAGAAGTTTGACCGTGGAAAAAAACCCGACCCTGAACGAAGGTGTGGGGTTCCTCTTGACAGGAGAAAACGCCCCACGCATCAGGAAGACAAGGGACGGAAAACCGTTTCAAGCAGGAAAAGAGTAGCTCACCCGAACGCGAAGCAAAAGGGACTTGGGCCAGGGCGGAAAGCTATCGACTGCCTTGCGTCCAACACCGCTGGGGACCTTGGAAAAAAGAAGACGACAACGACGCACGGGGGAGAAACCTTTAGAAAAGAGAGAGCCGATGGGAAGGACAAGGAGGGGGGGACCGAAAGAGGGGAGACGAAATCACGAAAGTCTAAACTCGGGCCACGAGATACTAACTGGAGGGGGGGAAGAAGAACGTCGACACGACCCGCCCTGGGAGAAAGACGGGAAAATAACGCCTGGGAGAAGAAGAAGGGGCAGGGAAAATGTGAACAGGGGTGGGAACAGGGGTTCTCAATGACAACACCTAAAGTTCAAGAGTTCATGATACCAAGTCGAGGCCAAAAAAGCGTGCGGAAGGGCGCTAATGAGACCGGATTTTGAAGGGGGCGAGACGACTTGGGCACAAAAAGAAAGAAACCTGTGGTGGAAAGTTTGGGGGGGTCGATAGGCAAAACCTGACAGATGCGGCCATCCAGAACGGCCCACGGAGAAGCACAGTGAATGGAAAAAGCAAAGGCCGAGACCTTCCGGGGCTTTTTTGACCACAAGCGGGAAAAAAAAAAGATTGGGGACAAAAAGGCAATGATAGGGCACACTGACAAAAGAAGTTAAAGGATCTCAAAAAACACGTGCCGGGGTTGCGGTAGGTAAAAAAAACAAACACCCGGGGTGGGGTGAAAACGGGGGGAAAAGCAATCAAAACCACGGGGGTGTCCGGAGGGACTGGGACGGACGAACCAGGACAAGCCCGGCGGGGAAAATAAAAAATGTTCTAAGAAAAAAACTTGCACAATAGAAAAAAGGAAATGGGGACAGAGGGGGGGGAGATTCGGGTCTGGGCGACCTTTGGGGGCAGCCGCGGGAAAAAAAAACCTAAAAAGTTCGGGGAAAAAAAACCCCTCGAAGCGGGGGGAGTGCAAGAAAAGGGGGAGGAGAACTGCAATAAAAAGGTCGTCCAAAACACGAAATTGCGTTAAACGGGGGGACGCGGGGGGTGGGCAAAGGAACTTGGTGAAAGGGCAGAAATAAACACCCACGCCCAGCTGGCCGGCCACAAAAATGAAAAAAAGGGGTGGCCTTTTGCCTGGGTAACTGCTGTTGGGGAGCCTCCAAACAGAATCAAAAATCAAAGGTGGCCAGAAGGAAAACGAACACCCGTCCACTCAGCAAGACCACGACAGGGGGGGATAGATTGGGAAAAGGGGGGACGGGGGGTCGAAGGGACCTAGGTCGTCGCATGTCCTGGACCGTGCAAGGGAACAGGAGGGCGCCTGGAGCGGAAGACGGCAGCAAGTAGAGGAAAAGGTAACGAAAAAAAGGTCGGAGGATTGAGGTCCGCAAACGGTGAGGTAAACAGGAAGCGGTGGAATCCCTGACGACGAAGAAAAACAAAAACGCTCTGCAAGTTAACGATATGTTTGGGGGCGGGGAAGGGGGGGGGGTGAGGCAAACATGAGAGCGAAAGGGAACCTCAAGTAAGATACTCAGAAGCAGAGGGGGAGTTACAAACAGAAACCAGCAGGGGAGAAAAGGGAGGAAAAATATACGAGAGGACACAGTGACTCTGCCCAGTGGGGGGGTATGATGAAAAGAAAACTGACCACAAAGCCGAGCAGGAAGCGTCAACCTGCGAGGAGGGAGGAAAACCTTTTCTAAGGGCACGCACCGGCTGCAGTGGAGGGCCCAAAAGAGGGGCAAAAAAAGGGGCACACGTCTATTGGACAGTCTAAATTGGACACAGGAGGCCCCAAAGAAAGAAAGATAGTCGAACTCACCGGGAAAAAAGAAGACCATTTCAAGCACGGCAAAGGGTTAGGCCCCAGCGCGGCAATAAGATCAAGAGACGAAAGGCAGGGCCTGAGGGCAGACAGGACAATAAAAGGGACGCAAGCAGGCAAAGATCTGGGGGGGGGAAAAGACAAATTGGGGGGTTGTGCAGGCTGAGGGGTGCTAGCCCCCAACATAGAAGGGAAAACCAAAGACTGGCAAATGGAGCAGCAAAAAAGGACCACGTTGGAAAAGGGGCCCACAAGGAGGAGCGACACGAATGTAAAAAAAAACAACCTTGGAGAAGTCTTGAATTGGGGCAAAGATCCCTTACAAGAAGAAAAAGGGGGTACAATGAAGGAACCCGCTTGAAGACCGGGTGAAGATCAAAAATGGTGGAAGGGGGAACGGAATTTCTTGTGGCAGCTGCTGAGAGTAAAAAGTGAACGCCGAAAGAAAAAAATCCTCTCAAACACAAAAAAAACAACAAAAAGGAGGGAAAAGAGAGAACGACAAAAATCCCTCTGGCGGAAGGGTGTGGTGTTGAGTATTCGTAAATCCCTTGACTCAAGGCCCAGCCGCAACAAAAAAAAAAGCGAATGGCCCGCCTCCAGACCACAGGAGAGGCAAAGGCAAAAGCCGGGCCGCACGCAACCATCGCGGACAAAATGACCACCCCCACCGATCGGGTTAAACTGCGGGAAAATCAGAAACAATTGAGAAAGGTCATGGGGTACTGGTTGGGTGAACCTCAGGGAATACAACGTGGGGGGGTAAAAGGAACTGCCGCAAAGGGGGTAAACCCGAGGAGAGTGGTATCAAATCAGTCGGGGGGTTTAAGTTAGTCACGCCCAACCGCAAGAAAACAAGGGTGGTTAACCCAAGACGTTGAGGAACCTGGTAAATCTTTGTGAAAAAACTAAAATGAGTACTTGGTTGTTTGCCAGAAGGGTCATAAGCGCCGCGATCGCGGGAACCAACACGTCTCTGTCGTCTGAACCGATGGAAACCGAGAATATTAGCCAAAAAAAGGGGGGTCTCAAACCGGGAACTTGGGCGGATCGCCCGAGATATCGGAGACGAAAAGTTCCAAAGTAAAGTCACAAAAGGGAAAAAAACAATGAAGACGGAAAATAATCCCAGAACTGGGGCAAAATAGGGAACAAGGAGTCAACCAAACTGGCAGCCGGGTGGCGGTGAATAAAAAAAGTGAAGACCGAGCGCAGGTCGAAAAATCGCGCCCGCGGACCCGGGATGGGGGGGACCGCGGGGGGCAGCAGAGGTAAAACGTCCTACTCACCACTGGATCGGTTAGTGCATCGATAGGAAGGAAAGATGATTTGGGGGGCCGAAAGCAAAAAATTCTGGGGGATACTTCGCTCGATTATCGTAAGAAGGGAAAACGAGGCCTCCAAACCTCGAAGGGGGGAAAAAAAAAAAAAAAGGAACACCAAAAGACAAAAGCATAAGCCCCCCCAAATTCACCAAAAGGTCAATGTCCTCGCCGGGAGAGGGGGAGGGGGTCGAGCCAGGGCAAACGATCCACAGGTGAAAAACAAACCAACAGAACGGAGCTGAAAATCGCCTCGCGGGACAGAACGATCATCGAGGAAAGACGTAATCAATCGGGGACCAGCGACCAAACGATGGGGAAAACTTCGCATGCCAGGACAGGGTTCGAAGCCGACAAAAAGTCAAAAGAAAAACTCCCCATCCTGGAAAATTGGAAAGAAAAGGGGTCCCCTTTTGTCCGGGGGGAAGGAGCAGCAAGGACCTGTGGCAAAAGGAAGGCAAAAACGGACAAAAAGGCCCGGCGTGCTGGAGAAGGACACCCGCCCCGGGACCCAAGCGAAAAAAACTAAACAATAGCCAAACCCGAACGGGGGGGGAAGGGCCCCACAACAGACGCAACGGTCACGTAGAACAAAAAAAGTAAGTCTTCCCCTGAACCCTAACTCAGGCGAGGAGGAAAGGGGGGATAGCGAACACTTAAAACTAGGTGGGGGGATCGTGCGCAGTAAAAGAAAAAAAAAAATGCCCTTGCCGGGACGAAGACCGAAACTCAGGGACGTGTTGCCACCAAGGAACCCCCAAAGCCTCGGGAACAAAAAGAAGAACAAAAAAGAAGAAACAAACAAGGACAGAGAAGGAAAAGGGGGGTGAAAACCTATCGAGAACCTCAAAAAAAGTGGGGGTGGTGGGCCCGGGATCCCCGGACTCTGGGACACGAAGGAAGAGATGTCAAGACACGGGAAAGAAACCGAACACCCCCCTTGGTGAAGAAGGAAAGAAAGAGTAGCCTCACACCCAACGGTGGTTTGGTTACCCACTCGCAAAATAGGGGAAAAAGGGGGGGGGGGGGAGCACAACTGGAGGGGGGACTTCCTTATCTGGACGCGCCCTAAAAGGGGTCGCAGTTTTTTCCGACAGAATGGGGGGGAAAAGGAAAAACCAAACCAAGCCGCTCAAAAGGTTGGGACCGGAAAAGGAACGGCAGCCGGTGCCGGAAAGAGTAAAAACCACATCAGGCTTAAAGAAACCAAACTGGAGGACAAAGTATAACGAAAAAAAAAAGGACACGAAACCAACTTCGGGGGGACGCAATAGCGACGCAAGGTAAAGGTCCTCAAGGGAAACCAGAAAAACGCTTGGAAAGGAAAAAAAAGCAGTGCCCAGGAAACGGGGGTTTATGAACTGTCCCGCAAAGCCATCCCGCCTGCTCCCATTGCACTAATGAGTCCTGGAGGCGCATACGGGGTCAATGGGAACAAGCAAGAGGTCAAGTGGGGGAAGGAGGGATCACTTCACAAAGAAAAGCCAGAAGACGGAGTGTGACCCCGATAAAACTGTGAGGACAGGGGGAAAGAGGGGAGTAACCCAACGACTGCGCCAAAATGTTAATAGTAAAAGAAAAACCCGAAAGTGTTGAAGGAAAAAAAAAGACCGAAAACACCCGGGGTACGAGCGTAGCCCGCACAGAAGACATGGGGACGGCAATGAATAATATCTGTCGCTACAAAAACCCAAAACAAAAAAAAAAGAAAGGGTCCCATAGCAAAAAAAGTTTGGGCTTCCGAGGTGAAAACCTGACTGGTCGCGACGTTCTTTCGGAAGGAAAAAACCAGACCTGAGCACGATGCAGAGAAGGTTCGCAGATGATAATCCAAAAAACACGAGGACAAGGAAGAAAAGGGCTCAAAGGGACAACACACTAACGAATTTTGGGCTTGACAAAAAGGCCAGGGGTCTGAAGACAGCGACCACACGTAAAGTCCAAATAAACCGGCCGGAACTACCAGAAAACAAATTGACTGCCCGGAAAAATTTGGTCTTAAAAGAAAGGAAAAAGGCAAGGACCCCAGGGAGCACTCGGTAACTGGGGCACGGATAAGGGTTTCTGCGGAGAACGGGGAAAAAAGGCCGGGCAAAAAACACCAGAGTCGTGGCCCAAGGGGGGGAATCTCCCCCAATCCACGCCGAGAGGTGGGAGCTTTTTGCAAGGGGCAAGAGAAGGAATCGGGGCAAAACTGGGAAGGGGTGTGCCGGGAGAGAGAAAAAAGTTCATTGTCCCTGCAAGTTGAGGGCAAAAAGGGAACAGTCAAAGAACACGTTCAAATCTTTCACGGGAGAAAAAAGAAACCTGAACGCGGTTTACAAAAAGCTGGGGGTGTCGAAAAAAAAAGAGAACCCCGGAGACAGGCCTCAAGGGGAGGGACTGGAACCAGGGGGAAGTACTTGGGGTCAGGGAGGATCCTCGTACAAAAAAAGGGAGGCTCCCTCTCGAAAAACAAAAAACGAGGAGAAGGAAATAAAATCCAAGGGACGGGGGGGCCGGGGAAGAACGCCGAAGGAAGTAAACCAGGGAGATGGAAATTCTCACACCTCGTGTTTGAAGGGAAGACGCAAGGGGAAGGAAAGGGGGAAAAAAAAAAAAAAAAAAAAAATATTTGGTTGCCGCGAAAAGGGTGGGAAGGGAGGGGAAAAGGGAAGAGGTGAAGCGAAGTGGCCCCGGAACAACTTAAAAAAATTGTTTGCGACCAGAAGAAAGGGAAAAAGCGCGGCCAGAATGAGCGCAAAAAAAATGCCACAACACCCATGCCGAGGTAAAAAAGAGGCACCCTCTGCATTGACAAAGGACCAAGGGGGTTGACAAAAAGCGTGCCCGGGAAAGGGGGGGGGGGGCGCCACAACCCCTGCAAACGCCACAAGGCGTAAAAAAAACCGATTGCCTCTTGAAAGTGAAAAAAAACGGGAAAAACTGGCAGGGGGAGGAAGGTTTCCAGTGATTGGAAGGGAGAAGGCGAGTTCTCGGATAATAAAAAGTCAAGACAAAATCTGGGGGGGTGCGTTCAGGAAAAGGGGGTAAGCAAAGAGGATTACACAGTGGTCGGAAAAACCGAGCCACACAAAAAAACGAGGAGAGAGTTGAAGCACGAAGAAGACCAAAAATGGACCTCAATGAACTTAGGATAACGCACCGATTAGGACAAAAAAAAAATCAACGTCTCCCAGGGCCCGGAAAAAAAGACCGAAAAAAAAGGAAAGGACCAGAAACACGGTGGCAAGAAAAATGGGCAAAAAGGGTTGTAAGAGAAAAAACGGAACAAATTCCGGTCCGCAGGGGGGAAAGAGGGGAATTGGGGACAGAGCACCGTGGGGCAAACAGGGTCGAGAAACTGACCGGTGAAAAAACCTTAGAGAAGATTCCACAGGAAAAAGGGGGAGGCAGCGGGTGAAACGACGTAGAAGGAGAAAAAGTCCCGAAACAGTGTCAAAAAATTGATCACTGGCAGTCGGGGAAGAGACCAAATCTGGCAAGGAAACCCTGTTGAAAACTACGGGCGGGCGAAAAAAAAAAGCTCAGGGGGCATGATGTTGCCAAGAATGGGGGCAAAACACCGGTAAAAAAGACAAAGGGGGCCCGTGAATGTGCATCCCAAGGGTCCAAAGAGAAAGACGGAGCGACTCACACACAAGGGGGAGGAGATCGACTTGGTCCAATACACCCTGGTGTGGCACAGGGGGGGGGGCGAGAAGCGATTGCGGGTCAAAAAAAAAAAAAAGCCAAACCGCGGACGCCAACCCCAGGGGGCCTTCCTCTTCTCACGGGGAAAAAAGTGCAAAAACCAGGCGTCGGAACCCGGAGGGAAAAAAAAATCCAGTAGACCAGGATGAAAAAAAATTCAGGTCCGGTCCACCAGTTGGGGCGGGATGAAGGAAGGGGGGAAAAAAAAAAAAAAGGGTGGGGTTTGAGCTAAAAGGAAAGGCCCCATCAGGTGGGAGGGGGATGTCCCAACGTGGGGAAGGCCATCGAGGGGTAGAGAAGGAAAGAAAACCAAAAAATGGGTGGAAGAAAAGCGCGAAAAAGGGTTGTCCCCCAGAAAAGGGGAAGGGGAAAAGGGGGAAAAAAGACTTCCGGGGGCGGAAGCAACGGGGCAACAAAAAACTCCGGCAAGAGTTAGTTTTAAAAAACCCGCGCAGGGGAGGGGGTGCGTTCTCAGCATGAAAAAGGAGACGCTTGAAAGTCCACTCCAGTATCCAAGGGGGGTTAAACGGGGGGAAAGCCAAAGGGAAAGCCCGCGGTTGGTGGTATACGGGAAAGGGAGGATCAAACCACAAAAAAGGGGAAGTGTGTCAACACATCCGCCTTGTGAGGGGGAAAATGGGGGGTGGGAAGCCCGGGATCTCCCCACGAACCCCAGCAAAAAAAAAGGTGGACCGATGCTTACCGGATCAACCGAACTAGTACTAGCCGAATCGGAAAAACCACGAGTGAGGCGGCATGGAAGGGGGGGGGGGAAAAAAGGACGTTTTGTCCGGCCATAGTAAACTAGAAAGATGGACAGGAAGTTGCGTGTCACCTCGGCAGAGGGGGGGAAAACCTAGGAAAAGGAAACCTGAGCCGATTCAGGGGGAGGCCCGAACGGCGAGCAAGTGGGGAAAATAAAGAGGGGTGGCCGGGGTAAGTGTTCTGACAGCAAGCGAAAAAAAAAAAAAAAAAAAAAATGGAGGCGTATTAGTTGGGGAGCGGAGGCATGAAAAAAAAGGGAGGAATCAAATTCTGGGTTTGGACGAAGAAAGAAGAAAAAAAAAGGAGTGCAGAACCAAGAAAAAAGGAACCCAATAAATGCCGAAAGAAAGATGGATCGACCTGACCGATGACCCAGGGAAGGGGTCTTGCGAAAAGAAGGGAGGCCGTGGACCGAAACCCCAGAAAAAGAAGCCTATCGTGTCGAACGGAAAGGAGAAATCGTCAAAACCACCTGGGGAAGAAAAAAAGGGGGGCAAAGCAAACGGCCTGAAAAACAACAGATCTGAAAACAAGGGGGACGGGCACCGGAAAGGGGAGAACGGAATCGCCAGGCCCAGGAAGGACCAGGGAAGAAAAATTATACACCCAGAAAAGGGGGGAATCAAGCCGTGGCAGGGAGAACACCAGCGGCACTTGCAGAGAGGGACATGACTTGACCAAGTACTAAACAGGTCAGCGGGGGGGGGAAAAAAGAAAGGGAAGGGGCGGGCAAAAAGAATTAAGACAAAATATCAAACCAACTAAACCTTGGGGGGGGGAACGGGGGCGGGCACTGGAAAATCAGACAAACTAGTAAGATGGTAAAAGACTCCGGGTCTTTGGGAGTCCGTCAGCAGGGGAAAAACAGGGGGTTTAGGTCATCCGCAGGAAAACAAGTAAAAAAAACAACCATAAAGGGGGAGAAAAAAGGGGAGGGGAAGGTGCAGTCCCAGGGAAAAAAAAGAGGGGGGTGGGTCAATGGAAAGCCGCGCAACAAAAAAAAACGAGGGAAAGTAAGGTTTATAGAGCCTGGGGGTGGGGGGGAGCGGGAAAAGCGACCGGGGGAGGTGTAAGAGGAAGGGGAGAGTGAAGAGGATTACTAAATAACAAAAGAAGAAAAAAGAAGGGTGGGATCTCACAACAAAACAAAACGTAGGAAAGAGAGATCAAATCGCGGGCGGAGGTGGGTTGGGTCGTCGTATGCCTGGCCGAAAAAGACGAGCGCAAGCGACCAGGAACAAAGCAACACAGGGGCCGATGCCACGCGAAAAAAAAAACCTAATCCTTAGACTAAAAAAGAGGAGAAATCACGGGTGGGGGTGCAAAAAAACCCACACGGATCGGTGGGGGGGTAAACTCTTTGCAAATTCAGCACACAGGAGAAAAAAAATTGACTTGTGGTAAGGGGGGGGGGGAAAAAGAAATGCAACAAAACAGGTACACCGGCTGCGTGGGACCCGGAAGGTACACGAAGAAGGGGGGGACCATGTAGTTGAGTTGGACACTACCCCGACCATCAATCTACAACCCCATGTGCAAAAAAAAGGAGAGGAAAAAAAAGAAGAAAAAAGTTAATCGTGTGTGTTGGGGGACCGAAAGGGGTCTTAAACAGACCCGGACCGAAAACCCAGCGTCGGTCCGTGAGGGGAAAAAAGGGGAGAATCGGAGGCAAGACCGCGATGGGGGGGGGTCTCCACTAAAAAACCACCGGGAGACTGGCGACCCGGGAAGGGGAAGATATCGAAAAATCTTGACCCGTGGCCCGGAAAGGGGTCCTTGGGGAAAAAAGCACGAGACCAAAAAAAAGAAAAACTGTGGCCAAAAAAGGGGAGGGGTGTGGAGTAGTCCCCACGGCAGCGGGGAAAGGTAGAACAAGGTGGGAAAAATAGAAACCTCACGAGCAGGTAACAGAAGAGCGGGGGGGGGGAAGAAAGGGCACGGGCAGGGACCCGGGGCGGAAAAAGACGGGAAAGGAACCAAAAAAAATGGCACAGTCAGGTCCATCGATTAGTTCTGACCCGAATGAAAAAAAGGGGGGGGGGACATCCCCGGACAAATATGGGCAGGGTGACAAAAATTCGCACTCAGTGAGTTATCTAAAGGAACCCCTAGGCTCAAAATAATCCTAGAAAGGGGACGAAACGAAAACAAGACCCGGCGAGGGGGTCGGGCAAGAAAAAGGGAACACCGTCAATAGAAAAACCGTTTTATCCCCCTCACGGGGCCAGGGAAAAAAAGAAAAAAAAAGGAAAACTCCCCATCACGGTCGGAGGAAGAGAACCGGAATAGACAGTAACGAAACCGGGGCAAAAAAAAAAGGGGCGTACCAGACGACCCAAGGAAAAGTTGTAACGGCAAAGGGAAAAGGAAAGAATTCGACAGACGGGGGGGAAAGAAAACGTCCCACTTTTAAACAAACTGGAAACCTAAGGAAAGGGGAACGGACCATCCAGGGTCCGGAGGTCCGACAAGACCCGATTTCGCGTGGGGGTACAGGGAAACGGAAAAAAAAAGATTTACAGGATGAGCCACAAAAACCAAAAAAACTCCCAAGGAAAAAGACAAGACATGAAGTATTGGAACATTACATGCA
>Ga0179593_1552342_pt1 | contig 14459 bp, 9 predicted proteins | sample CZODoug2_1_08_16_FD_185931 | JGI IMG/M metagenome (GOLD analysis project Ga0179593, IMG submission 185931) | Vadose zone soil fungal communities from Angelo Coast Range Reserve, California, USA - CZODoug2_1_08_16fungal (PacBio error correction) | ecosystem: Environmental > Terrestrial > Soil >...
ACGCAGAGAAGTGGAAGCAAGAGCTAGAAGTTCAAAAAGAAAGAGAGAAAGAAAAAGGGAGAAGGGAGGCAGGGAGCTCCTGAGAAAAAGACCGGAAACCTGTCCGTCCATCGGAGCGAAGGACGCCGCCGAGGGGGAAAAAAGAAAAGCTCAAACCCGATCGTCCTGATTCGAATCCATCGAGAACGGGAACTGGACGGGGGGGGGGGGGAGACTCGCCGCGAAGTCAGCGCCCGGCGAGAAAAGGTCACTGCCTGGGAGAACTGAAAAAAAAAGGTCGGCGGTGGCAGTAATGAGGAGGCCGGCTAAGAAGGGCGCTCAAGGTCAAAAAACCGTCCAAGGGTGGTCTTCGACGTGTATCGAAAAAAAGGGGTTTCAAACAACCGGAGAAAAAGCGAGAGGGCGCCGGAGAAGAAGCGGCGGTAGGACCAGAAGACGTGTTGGCCCAATGGGCGGAAAAAGAAATCGTATTAAGAGGCCTCAGGCGGGGAGGCGGAGGGAAGAAAGATGCACAGATCGCCCAGTCCTCGGGAAAAAAAAAACGCAATTCTCGTCGGTGAAGGCGAGGTCTAAAAGAAAAGAAAGGAGGAGGGGTCGGAAAAAGTTCAGGCGTGCTTATAACAACGGTCCCGACATATGACCGTAGGCTCGCGCCATCACAGAGAAATGCAATGGACTAGAAGGGAAAGTCCTAGGGCAAAGCTCGTGGAGACGGAGACCCGGAAGAGAAGTGGTAACGTGAAACCCCATCTGTAGAAGTCAACAAAAACCCAGAAGAGCGCAAAACGGCGGGCAGTTCGACAAATCCCCTCAGGACATATCGGCGATAGTCGAAACGCGAGGGTTAACGTTCAAGAGGAGAAACAAGCGATCACGAGAGGTTGCGAACGGCATGGTTGACGAGAAAAGGCGCGAAAAACTAGGGGGCGAGGATTCAGGACAATAAACTAAGGCAAAAAAGGGGTGGCGCCTACATACCGAGTCAAACAATCCATCGGGGAAGGGGAGCGCCCCACCAAGACTCATAGAAAGAAAAGGAGGGTGGGGGGGTACGCCGAAACAACGCACTATACTTCCCAGATAAAGAACCTAAAAGAAGGTAAGAGGGGGGAGGCAATCTCAGACAGCCGTTGGGAAGGAAAGGGAAGGACAGGCGGGTTGGCCTCTTCGCGGCGGGGGAAATCCAACGGGATGAAAATGAGGCGCGCTATTGGACGGCTTCACAACGGAGAGTGGGGGTGGCGCGCTCGAGGGGATCGGGGAAACGAGATAGGAAAACGAAGGGTCCGTGTGCACGAGCGGCTGACTACACGTACAGAAAAGATAACGTCAAAGAGACTAAGACGAGAGGATCGAGGGAAGGCGCGCCGCCGCAAAATCCAGCAGGAGGAATGAATCAGGCAGGAAAAAAACGCATAAAGGCCAAAAATTGGAGTTCGCTCGAGGCGCTCGAGCAGTGAGCGAGGAGCGCGCAGGGAAGAGAAGGGGATGGAGGAAAGACAGGCATAGGAGGTTGTAGAAGGAATTAGACAGGAATGTCGCGACACGAACTTGCCGCTCTTTTCGAAGACCGGTTCCCGGGGGAAAATGGCTAGAAGAAAAGGATACTAAAGTCCAGAGCAAAGGCGAGAAAAACAAAGGTATTATTTCTCGGCCATGCTGAGAAGGAGGACGCCGCGCACAAGGGGATTATGGAGCGATAACCGCCGGCGCCGAGAAGGATGACTGAGTCCCCCCCCTAGACCGGGGGAGATGGGGATTCGGAAGGCGACGCTGGCCAGCCTTGGAGAGTATCACCAAAGGGATTCTCAGAGTCGTCAAGCCAGGCGAGATGGCTGAAAGCTTTGAATGAAAAGCAAAGTATCTGCGAAAAGGGAAGGGGACATCTGAATGAATCGCCAAGAAAGGAGAAAAGGGGATTGAGGAAAAAAGTATGGGAAATTATTTGCCGGCATAACTTGATGGCCGTTCCCTTCTTGGAGAGCCTACGGCGACAATCAATAAATGTATAGACTTCGGAGGAGAGGGCCTGGACGCGGATGGTAGTGGAGAGGAAGACCTGATTGTTGTAAACCGAGGTCATTCGCCGCTGTACTATGTCCCACAGGCCACTCGAGCGAAAAAAATGAGCAGAACAGATGCTGGGGAGGAGCCGCTAGCGCGACGCGTGTTACTTGAAAAAGGAAAATAAAGGACAAAATACATCTTCCATCAAAGGCTACCAGTTCAGGATGAAACGCAGTTAGGCTAAAAGGGGGGCTGTAAATAAGGCCCGTGGTCAGGGAAGGGAGAACGAAACAGTAGGAGGAGTGACAAACCATAAGGGAGGGAGGAAAATGCTTATGGTTTCGCTCCAAAGCGGCGAAACCGTGGGGGAGGCCGAGTAGGAATATGCAGGGAAGGGGAACCAAAACTGAGTGCAAATTGGCTGTGAAAAAGGCTATCCGTATTCAAAGACGCGGCCAGTTCTCGCAAACCCCGGAGCAAGAGAAGTGCGGAGTCTTCTAAGGAACTATGGACGCAAAGCGAAAAAGATACGGACGAAGGAGTCTCTATCTCGGCCCTCTTCTATGTCCTTGGGGCGATACGGAACCAGAGATCTCTGAACGGAGAAAGAGAATCTGTTTGTAGATGGGAAGAGGAGGTCACAAACTTGAAAAGGCCTCTACTAAAAGCTCGCGCCCTCGGCAGCCTGGAATCTTCTCGTGTCTTGAGACTATACTAAGGTTGGCCGGTGAGAAGCGAAGAAACCGTGAGGGGACCAAACTATTTTCGTTTGACACTTCTCGGGGAAAATCGAGCGGGAAGGGCGCATAAACGGCAACGAAGGGTTGAAGAAGAGAGAGGAAACTCGCACAAAGCGTCAAAAAAAAAAGACGATGTTCGCTGGTCCCGCCAGAAGACTGGGAACAACACTGAAATGGGTTCCGAAGGAGACTTGTAGTACGGAGGGTGCGAAGACCGGAATGAACAGTCAAGGGATCAATGATCGAGCTCTTCGCAAAACACGGGCCGGTGGACCATGGGAAAAAGGGGAGGTAGTGAAGAGGGAAAGGAATAAAAGTGTCGAAAGAAAAAAGGCCGGAGATCGGGAAAAGAATCGTGAAGAAGGGAAGAAGAGGGCGTACCGGGAAGTACGAAAGCCATTTCCATGGGATTATTCGGAAAAAGCCGATCGGTTCGCGCAAAGCTTGAACTCGAGAAAATAGGGAAGGGGAAAAGGAGGCTAAAGAGAGTTACGTCCGGAGGGGGGGAATGGACGGAATCCTTCAAAAAAGAGTGAGAGACACATCGACAGACGAAAAGTTCGTCGGGTACTCCTCTCTAAAGGCGAATGAGGAGTTCGAGAGAAGGGACTCAAAAAAAAAAGGAAGGATTAGGATATAACGCAGACTCATTGAAATAACGACAGTTCGAAAGAAAAAAAGAACCTCCGAAAAGAAATCCTCACTATCGGAACGAAGTATTCGCAGGGAAGCCTGCTGAAAAAAGTCATCTGAAGGTAAGGTTCTCTCGAGGAAAAAGAGTAGAGGGACCGAAATCATGGACGGGGGAGTAAAGAGGAAGAAAATAAACCGGAGGAATCCAAAGCGAGGTCCGCCCTCCGTCGCCGGCTGCACGATGAGCGAAACCCTTGGAGGAGAATATGTTCCGCAGAGGAGAAAGCGTTAAGTGTAAAGAAACCTGCCCTTTTGTTCGGTCGAATAGCTCCTCCGATGAATTGCAAAAGACCACGTGCGGTCCGGTACGATGGCGGATAAGGAGGCCTGCTGGTGGAAAACCTAACATCATGGAATTAGCGGAACGCGGAAGGGGAAGGGCGAGTGAGGCGTCCTAAATTCGGAAAAAAAAAAGCTACAAGGGACCCAGAGTATGAATGACTTGAGGAAGGAAAACCAGATCTCTTCAGCCCACTAGGAGGTCAGCTAGAAGGAATGCAGGCAAGTGAGGAAAAGAATTCCCTAGCACAGCAACGAGAAGATGAACCCTCAATAGAAAGGGCATTCAAGTGAGAGGAGGGTCGTCGGAGGGGGGGGGAAAACACAGAGGGAAGGAAGAAACAACCAGATTACTAATGAGCGCGGCGGGAGAGGGGGGAAAGATCTGGGGAAAAAGGGACGGGGATCAAAGTCAAGGACATCTGAAATAGAGATCTCGGAAAGAAACATCTTACTTTCGTACTTGGAAAGAGAAGAAACACTAGAGTAAGAATCATCTCCCTGGTCTTAAGGTCTTATCAACTGGGGGAGGCGCAGGACTAGACTGGCTAGGAACTTGGGGAAGCAATCCGGAAAGGAAGCGTGGGGTTAAGAAAACGAATTCCTCTAGTGTCAAATCAAATGCTTTGTGAGGAGGGGAACAAAATGAAGACATCAATTACACACGGGATGGAAGCACAAAGCCTAAGAGGCCGCTCTGGGTTCTGGAGAAATACCATGGAGGAGGGGGTCCTTCGAGGAAAGCAGATTTTAGCCTGAGAAAACTCCAAGGGGTGAAGACACGTTCGAGCGCGAGGAAAAGAGATGAGCCTGAAGTCTCTTAAAAGGCCGGCTTCACGCAGACATAAGAGTCCCTTTTGGTAGAGGGGGGGAGGCAAGATTGCACTAGGGGGGAAATAGCGCGATAAAGGCAACATCATAGAGGCAGGGGGGAAAAAGCCGCGCACCTACACGTACATGTCCCAAAGGAGCCGTCTACAACTAGGAGATCTGTAGCGGCAAAAAAATATCTCAAAAAGGTCTTCAAAAAGCCATAAAACTAGCAAAGAAAAATAAAGAAGCGACGCAAAGAGGGGGGTTGGGTATGCAAGGAGTAGGCGGATTCCTGCGTCAGACTCGGGAAGGGGGGGAGCAGGGGGGAGCTTAAAGACACTCCCGGTGAAGAGGCCTCACATTGAACGAATTCGACTACCGGAGAGCTGTAGAAAGAAATTCTTACCCCGATTCAAGGAGGATAAAGCGAAGTCGAGGGAGAAAAGATCCGACCGACGACTCAAATATTGGGGGTCGCTCCTAGCTCTAAGGCGAACGATCAAAAAAAAAAACGGAGAGAAGAAAAAGGGGAAAAGGAAGCACTAAAAGAAAAGACTCGTCTTGAGTCCGCTCTCCTTGGGGAGGAGCGGGGAAGGACCTTCGGAACTGCTTGACAAAGAACGGCAAAAATTTGCAAGATTCCAGGGATCGTTACGCTCGATGGAGAAGGATCAATGCGAAGGAAGGGATCATAGCCCTTGCGTGTCCGAAAGGAATCTGTAGGCCAAACTTCTGAGGAAAGATCATGAGATCAGACTTCTGAAAAAAGAAAAGCTTGAGGGAAGCGTATCGAACTGCTGGCCGTGCCCTTCAGGGGGGGCTTCGGAAGGAAATACGCTCGTAGAAGCCTTCGTATAACGACGGGGGAAGGAGGATGTAAGTGTACAGCCAGCTCAAGGGGAGGACGATTTGTAGGAAAGGAGGAACCGCTTTAAGGGGAGAGGGGGGGCGATCGAGCAAGCTCAAACAGAGAAATGAGTCAGGAAGACGCATAAGGAGACCGAAATCGGGGTGTGGATCGCGGCCTGAAAAATGCTGGCCAAAGACATCTCCGCATTCACTAACTTACGAGAGAGGTAGCTTCACAGATGCCCAACCCGAACTGAGATGAACGAATGTAGCGGGCATTATAGGAGGCTGAGGTGCCCATCCCGTAGGTCCTTGATCAAATTTGGGGAAAACACCCGGAGGTGATGCGGGGAAAAGTAAGGAAGGAAATAAGGGCCACTCCCGTGTGCCGGATGGGGGAGGTATGAGCAAAGGGCCCGGCGACGAAATGATCTAAAAAGGCCCTTCAAGGCATGCAAGGGGGGGGGCGATAGAAAAAAGCTGGGAGGCGAAACAAGACAAGACTTCTGTCGGTCGATCTAGAGAATAGAAAGGGAGAGGGGGGCGAAGGGCCGAAAAAAAGAGATCGCGACATAGGGTTTGGAAGTGGGCCGGAACGTCTTAGCCCTTAGAAAAACCCTGACATGAGGAAGGTCCGCAGTCACGCGCGCGCAGGACTCGGACGTATCTCTGGGATTTCTGGCGATAGAAGAGATATTGCGTCCCGGCGGAGAGGAAAGAGAACCTTGGCGCCGACGTGCGATTGGGGCAGCGCCAAAAGACATGCGGGGCGTCAGGGGGACTGGACCGAAGCATGGCACACCAAAGGGGCCGCGGCCTCTATAAGGGATGTGGGAGTGGTAACCAAGGGGCCAAGAGGACTTGAATATCCGCTACGGCCAGAAAACCGAAAAAAACCATGGGGAACTGAGATGTGCTCAAGCTGTCTCGCCCGAAAAACGGCACGTGGAAATTGGGAAGAAAAGGAGAACGGTAGGCCGAAGAGGGGTTCGGCAAAAGGAGAGCAAGGGTTAGTAGGATTAAAAAGAAATCAGTCCGGCTAAAGCTCCTGGGCTACCTTCAAGACCTAGGAACAGAGTTGAGAAACATAAAAATCTGGTTCGAGAAAAGAAGATTGGCGTTGACCAGAAGAGCTCCCAAAGAGAAGAAGAGATTGGCCTTGAAAGGACCTCATTCCCTGGAAAAAGCCTTCGACAGATCGGAGCTCCAAGAAGGACCCTGAAACTCGAAATGACTTGCGAGCAATGAATGAGGAAAAACTTCTCAACAAAAGAGAATGAAAAGAGGGGGAGGGGATACCTCATCAAAGGGGGGGGTCGCTACCGACGAAGGGGGCACCCCATCCCCAAAGGATCAAAAAAAGAAGTTCGAGGATTCGAGCCGCATGGAGGACAAGGTAAATTATGGGGAACACGGCGCGCATCTCGGAGGGAAAAACTCCAATCTCTTTCTTCGATCTTCAGGTCCGAGGACTCATCAATTGACTCGGACGGGGGGGGGAAAACTGAAAACGCCTGTAAAAAAGGAACTGAAGCCGTCTCTAACGGAAAACCTTGTGTACCCTAAGGAAGGACGCAGGGCGGCGGGAAAGGGTTCACTTTGAAAAGCGTGATGCGAAAAAGAGAAGTTAGTGTCAAAAAAGAAAAAAGGCTTTCCTAGAAGAAACCAGTCCGTCAGGGGAAAGCTCGGGTTTTGGAAAAAAAGCGAACCTCTGAGGACGCGGAAACAGAGGCATGCGGGATCCTAGAAAAAAAGTCATGAAAAAAAAAAAACACAAATGCTCTTCGGATGCTGGAAGGTCTACAGAGGGAAGAATCGCGGGAAGGAAAACTAGGAGGCGGCGAAAACGATCAACGTGGCCTAATCGCCCAGGCAAAAGTAAGGGCGACAACGAAAACAGAGAAAGGTGCTAGAGCGTGAGTCGTCGTGACCCCGGAACTAAGGGGCAAAGAGGAAGCCCAAAAGAGGGGAGCGACGTAAGCGAGGGAGGAGAAAAGAGCTGGAAAGTCACCGGGGCGACGCCGATCCTTCAATCGACCGGAAGAGGGAGACATACAGTAAGGACGGGAGGGTGCGTAGGAAGGAAATCTCAACAAATCAAAACTCGGCCCGGTTTCAAAAGGACGAGAAAAGGAGGACTGCTCACTAAGGGCGAGAAGGGCCGCTACAAGGGCAAAGGGGGGAGAATACTCTTAGAAAAAAAGAAAAATGGAAAAGCCATCAACTTTTGGTAAAGGGGGGGGAGGGACGTGTAACAAATTACAGAGGATGGGGGCATCCGAGAAGGTAAGGCAGAGAAGGTGAAAAAAAAGGAAACTCCACTAAAGACTCGGCTGCCGGCAGAAAAGCCGGCAGGAAGTTTTCCTAGAACTTTAGAACGGGAATGCTGGTTAGTGTCTTTGACTAAAAGGGAAACCAAAATCGATCGAAAACGCGATAAAGGGGAGAGGGGAGTAAGATCACTAGTTTCTGGTTCCTTCGGGAGGAGAATGTTCCGGGAATCTTTAGGGCTAATCATGGTACTCATCAAACCTCTGAAGTGAAAGAAGCGCTGTAAAAGTCATCTATCCTATCCCGTTTAGAGCTGGGAAGCCGTCTATCACAAAAAAAAAAGTAATAGGGGGGCGGGGAAAAGCCGACTCTCTCAAGAAGGGACGGCCATCAGAAAGGAGATTACGAGTCAAAAGGGGTCAAAAGGGAGAGAGCGCTCTATCTGCAGTGGGGAAAAAAAAAGATTCATGCGGCAGAAACCCGTGGGAAAAAAGGGCTTCTCAAGAACGAAAGAAGGGAAAAGGGGCCTGACCTTAAAGGAGACGAAAAAGCCGTAAGGGGGTTCTAATACCCTGTGAGGAGGCAGCGTAGGAAATGGGAAGAAATTTAGCGACGACGATCCAGCGAAAAAAATCTAGCTGAAAAGTATTTTGGAAGCCTCTTCTCGTCAGGGCGCCCGCACAACACAACGGGGAAAGAAAGCGCATAAAGACATGTCCTGCTAGGAGAATCCTAACTTCGTGAGCTAAAAGAAATTGGGAATCGGGATAAATGAGACGGGGAGCGACTTTTCCCGAGAAGGGGGGGACAACGGTAAAATCGAACCAAAATATCGGAGGCCTAGGAGGCGTCCATGCGAAGGGAGCCGGCCACTCATCTTCCTCTGCTGGAAGAGCTCAACAACGGAAGGGAGAATCGCTCAAAAAGATCAGGAAAGCCGAGAATCTTGCGCGGAGATCGCTGGAAGGGCGGCCGTAAGGGAGTCCAGAAAGGTGAGAATAAAAAATGCTTCGGCAAAAGGGCGACAGAGACGACGGAAAGTCGAGAAGGGAAGGAGGGAATTGTAGTTGAAACTCAAGTGCACTTGCGCCCGAGGATTGATGAGGCTGAAAAAAAGGGGAAAGCTATGGCAAGCAGCAAGAATCCGAGCTCAAAGCCCAGGGAGAGGTAATAAATCGAAGTAAAAAGGAAAAGATTAGAGAGGGGGGTGGATCGCGGCCTTAAAAAGTAGCGGCCACAGACATCTCAAGCATGCCGAAAAGGGAAAAGGACAGGGAAAAAGGGTATCACCGATCAGGACCCCTCGTGCGTGGGCTGACGAAAAAATAGCCGAGCCGGGTCCCAAGTGAGATTTAATTGATCTTCATGGGGGTTTCGCAGACCCGTTGATGGAGGAAAGAACACGTAGCGCCAAAAAAAAGGCCGGGAAGGGGGGGAGGGTAGCAGCAGGAGGGCCTTTGAGCAAAAAAAGGCCCTGTTAAAAATGGGATAAGTCCGCGAAGGTATATGTCTACGACTCCGTACGAACTTACTTGATAGGTATAGATTTCGGGAAGGGAAACTGTCATGTTCTGGAGCACTGTAAAAAGATCTCTTGACGCGATTGGGAAGGGGGGGTGTACAGAAAGGGGGGTGTGCTGGGAGGAGAGCCCGTATCGAAAAACTCAGCTTACTACTAAGGAGAAAGGAAAAGCAAAGGGGGGTCAAAGATGAGCCGCTTAAAAAAATCTTATGGCCTGTGCTCGACTCGGGGCAAGGACATCGGATCGCCTAGCACCTGGAAAACCGAAGAATTCGGGCCGACGGGGGGACAAAAGGAAGCTCCTTTCATTAAAGGGCCCGAGTTGTGGGGAAAATTGAAGGAAAAAAAAAGAAGCAAGGGGCAAATCCGCAAAACTATTTTCGAGGTTTCAACGCCACCAGAGAGCTTGGCATTGAGACCCAAAAGGGGGGAAATCCGGTTAATTGACATTTCGAGTTGCTAAACTAAAAGTGGCCGGTGCCACCCATGTTGAGGAAGGAAAAACGTATCCGGAGTCGGCGGGAAGGGGACATCGTCGGGGAAAGATGGTCATCCTGAATCGCCGGGCTACCTTCGCGCTATCAGGGAAAAAAGGCATTTGGGGGAGGACCGCAGACGCCTAGAAGTTCGAGCAAGATCCACGGGGGAGGGTTCGGATCTAAGAGACTTTCGGGGCTGGAAGGTTACAGGACGGCAGTCGGTAATAAGGGTGTGCGGCTCTCCCATCTCCAAGATGTCTGACCATTTCCGTCGTAGCCGCTCGAAGAGGAGCAAAGAAGAATCTCTCAAAACTTATGAGGGGGGAAAAAAAGATACTCATCGCAGGGTCCCATTGAAGGAAGAAAAAGGGGTAAAAGCCATCAAGGGGGGAGGGGGGATCCCTCACGATATTACGGATTCGAAGTCACCTTCGGACTCAAAGAACGGAGAAATCGGTCGAGTGGCAAGAGAAGGAAGAGGTACCAACGACCGTGCGATCGGAACGTAGGAAAGAGAAAGCGAAAGTGAACCGGTCATCAGCTCGCTCCTCGAAGGTGAGCCCGGCAAAAAAAAAAGAAACGATGTAGAGCCAGCGGGAACGGGGGCACCCTTGTCTTAGGAGTAGTGTCGCCAAGGAGCGCTACGCGGGGAGGCAAAGGTTTCCCACTTCAACCGGCCCGGTGGTAAAGTTGACAAAAAACAGGGGAAGGGGTCAAAGAAGCACCGGCTCCACGCGGAATGCATCGGGGACGCCATCCTAGAGGGAATAGGACGTAACAGAGGGTTAAAGAACAGAACATCGTATTATCTGGAGGGTTACACTCGGTAGGCTGTCGTTGGCGAAGAAAGGAAGACTTAATAGGAAAATTGATCACCGACCCGAAGAAAGGCGAGTCTTCTAATGGGGAAATAAGGAGCGGGGAGGCCCAAGTTGCTCGTCGGAAATCCGAGCAGACCGGGCAAGAAAAAATAAATACTCGAAATCAGGGCCTCAGCCGAGGAGTGAGTCCGGGAAAGGAAATCAAAAAGGGGGGTGGAGGGGCTACTCGTTAATCCCAAAGGTTCTCGACGACAAAAATAAGAGGGGGCTTGACGGTCTCGAAAGAATAAAATAACAAGGACGAAAAGTCAGAAGCCTACTTTAGGGTTGATACGGTGGGCATATGTCTCTAATCGAGACTGCTACGAAAGCGAAGCATGGGGGGCTCTCAACTTCTCAGCGCGGACTCATCCGAGGGAAAAGCGGCACGGCCGGGATTTTTTCGAAGTCCGGCACGATCTCGAGGAGTTTTGAAAAGATTGAAGAAAAAAGACTCTCAAGAACCTTGGGCCGGACAAACGACCGAGAATGAGTTGGAAGCCAAGACAGTACAAGTATTGCTTCAAGATATGCGGGGAAGGGTTTTGAAGGGAACTAACTCGACTGCATGTGGAAGATAAGGATCCTTGCCGCGATCCAAACGATCGAGCAAGGCGGGAGAAAGCATCCGAGACACGCTCATGGGCGTGGGGAGCGCAGACGAGATGGGAAAGGGATCGAGGGAAAGCAGGCGGAACAAGCCAGGTAGAAACTCATACCTGTCAGGGTGCAATAAGCGGCGGACCGGAGAGACAAGAGAAATAGGGGAAAGCCGTCCGGCCACGAGGCGGATCTTCAGGCTGCAAGAACAAGCAGGGGTTAACTTAAGAAGACTAGAAGACGGCCCCTACCTCTCATTCTACAGGGCGCCAGCTTTCCGCTAAGACTGAAAAGGGGGAAAATTAGGGAAAGGGCGCCGCGGAAGGGTGGAGCCATAGGAGGCAAGTCGAGGGAAGCGGGGGAACCACCATTCTCCAGTCGACTCAGGGAAATACTAGGGGTAAAAGGTGCCAAAAAGAGCCGGAAAATGGGACTCAAAAGGCTACTACTAGAAAAACCTGATCGGGGCAAATGCTCAAAAAAAAAAAAGGATTATTTCAACGATCCGCGGCGAGCACGGGGCGAGAGACAACAAACACGAGAAGAGATATACGGCACCAGGAGGAAAAATCTCCATAAACTTCTTCTTTAGTACCTCTCATGGCAAACGTATAAAAAAACACAAAGGTCGACTGGAAGGGCTCTCACTTTGCAACTTCGAAAAGAGGGACGGACTAGAGAAGGATGGGAACTGGATAATTTGCGCTCAACGCCTTCTGCTTCGAAAAAGACCTCTGGCTGAACTGGCAACGACCAGCCGAGAAGAACCCACTCCCTCGAATGCTGTAGTGTCCTGGCGGGCGGAAGTGATGCCGGTCTTAAAACGGAGGACGAGGGCCGACATATCAAACATGAGGGGTGAGCTGAAAATGTAAGTGTGGTAGACTCAGCCGCCGGTCAACACGCCGCCGGAGGATGGAAGGCGGTTCTATTCCCGAAATGTAACGGCCATACAAGAACCAGGAGGGGGATAGAAAAGAGGGGACTGCGTTCATCCGATAAAAATAGCCGCGCCGGGCCACGCGGTTTCGAGAAAAAATCGGAAGGCGAATATAGGCCAAAAAAGCTTAAGGGCCGTTGAAGGCTTCAAAAAGGAAGAAAAGTCCCTCGGAATTTCGGGAACTCGAACCGGCCGGGTGCGAGGAGGTTTACAAACTCGAAAGGGAAAGAGGACAGGTTTTTTAAAACTCAAGGAAGAAAAAATTGAGGGAAAAGTTGACCCTCGAATTCTTGGCAGGCAGTATGAGCAAAAAAGGGGACCGAGTGCAGCCGCCGAACGGCTAGCGTAGGGACCAACCGTTGGCGGAAAGTTCGCAGACAGGGGGGAACTGCTGGCCGCCTCAAAACGATTTATCCGGAGACAGGGAAAAAAGCCAACGGAGTTCGCAGCTCGGAGGCGAGTGTCCCATGGGGACAAGCTATCAAACGAATATCTTCTTCGCGCGATGCGTCAAGTCTGGTTTGACTTCTAAAAGTGAAAAAAATGTCGGGAAAACCCGACAGGTTCCGCCGACGAAACACGCGCGCGAACGGGCAAAAGGGCGGATAGTGGAGATGAGTCGGATTTGCTTGTCTGAAGACCTAGCGGGCCGGAAAAGGGCCCCCTGTTGCACTACGAGAAAAAGGTGAAAAAACGCAGTTCGGGGGCACAGGTAGACCGACGCGCTACAGGAGGGAGGGGGGAAATTTCACAGTACTGGCGGGGGGTGTGAAACAGTGTCATGCAGAAGGAAAGCAGCCGCGAGAGATATACGGGGAGCGGGTTTTCCCAGCCAATCGCAGGGGAACTCGCTTGAACGGAGGAGGCAACGCCTCGTTTAAAAAAGCAGAACATGTTCCGATTTCCCAAATGGTCTAGCAAGGCTCAAAAAAAAAAAGTGCCGTGAACCAGAGACGCCAGTCTGCTTCTCAGGGGCCTCCGAGATAAGAAACAGATGAAAAGGGGGGGGGAAAGGTACCGTATTCAAAAGTTAGCCTTCTACGATGGGAGTTGGTCGGGTACAAAGCTGAGAACTTAGGAATTTCGGTATGAGGACACAACGCCGAGCTATCACTAAGGGGGGGGAAACTAAATTCTCCCAAAGAGAATTCGCACGATGACGTCCTTCAAGCGCGGGCCTCAGGGAACAATCTTAAAAAGTCACAAGAACGTACAAGATGGCGTGACAGACGTCGTAGCGAGGGAGAAAAAAAAAAAGCGATGAAGGGTCGATTCGGGGAAAAAAAAAGAGGATAGAAATAAAAGAGAAAGTGCAAGAACGCATCATCGCCATTTTCAGATCGTAGACTAAAAGAAGGTCACCAGGGGACCGTTGAATCCGTCAAAGAGAGTCGAAGGGATTCGCATCCGCCTCGGCCGGGCCCGTAAAAAAAAAATCTCCGGGGGTTATGAGGGACAAAAAATCTCTGCTCTACCGAAATCGTCTCGAGAAGCAGGGCCGAAAGAAAGATCCAGTCAGCCCTGCTCTAGTCGCAAGGAGGAAGCCGATCGAAACTTGTCGAGCATCTTAACGAATGATAGGGGGAAATGAAAAAAATCTCCTTCCGTAAACATGGTATGAACGGCACCCGAAGAAGCTTGCGAGCCATAAAAGAGCTGTTTGCTGCAAACGGAACACGCGGGCGAAGAAGCAAAGACCCGCGTGATACCGTCAAAAAGCGCTTTGTCAGCTTGTCGGGGAAGGGTATTAAACCGACGCGAGTCTGCGGGGGACGGCGGCGGCCCTGCACGGCTGAACCACAGCCAGTCCGAGGGAAGACCATGCAAAAGAAAAGCTTAGACGATCTTGCCAAGAAATAGCGGCTGCGCGGGGCCAAGAAATCAGGGAAAACAGTCGGACCCGTAGGAAAAATCAAACATAGGGGGAAAAGAAAAATTAGGGGGGGCGCTCGTGATCGGCGTGCGGACAAGAAATTTAAATAAGGCTACTACGGGGCCCAAAATTTCGCAGACGTCACATGAAGCGCGAAAAAAGGGGCCGGGCTAAAGGCTCAAAACGGCAAGGGTACATCTACGATGAATAAGGAAGAGGGGGCGCGACAAAAGCTGGGGGCGTACGTGCAGAAGACATCGGAAAGAAAGCCGAGAAGGCTAGTCGGAAGGTGTTCAGCGTCAAAAAAGAAGCAAGAGCCGTTCTTAAAAACAGCAATCCGACGGCCCGGGCGAATACGGCCGAAGCATGAACTCTATCAGAATAAATGAAGAAGGAAGAAATAAATCGAGGTGTGTTCCATCCCCGAACTAGAGGGGACCAAGACTTTCGTTTTCGTGAGATCTGGCGTAAAGGGAAAAAAGGGGGGGTTCCAAAATCCGGGTCGCCAAGGGGATTTGGAGGGAGAACTTAGA
>Ga0179593_1379830_pt1 | contig 14458 bp, 12 predicted proteins | sample CZODoug2_1_08_16_FD_185931 | JGI IMG/M metagenome (GOLD analysis project Ga0179593, IMG submission 185931) | Vadose zone soil fungal communities from Angelo Coast Range Reserve, California, USA - CZODoug2_1_08_16fungal (PacBio error correction) | ecosystem: Environmental > Terrestrial > Soil >...
AAGCGCTGGAAGTCGAACGGGGAAGGGGCGAAAGGAGTAAACATTCTTCAGGAAGCACATGCCCGGCCTGCCCGGCTTCCCGACTTCCGAAATATCGAAGACGACCTCGCAGGCGAAAAAACGCGGACGGGGGACTGTCACCCTATGGACGCATAGAACACCCACGCAATGAAACCTGACCAACGGAGGCTCAGAACAAAACCCAAAACTCGATGCCCGAGTACCTCTGGCAGAAACAAAGTTCCAGACTCCTCGCTCCCCTTCTTGCCAAAAAAAACTCGGAAAGAAACCAGACGGCAAAAAAAAAACCATGACATCGTCAAAACCAGAAGAGAGAGCTCGGCATTGGAATCGCATAACGGTACAGCGGATGAGGAAACCGCCCAGTCAAGGAGGGGATTCATTAGCAGAACGGAAAGGATCACCAACCTAAAGCAGGGAATGCAAGTTCCCCACACAGGATCTGTCAGGGGGGATGACACTGGTTCAGAACGCAATTGGGAAATACTTTACAAAAATCAAAGGGGGGAAACACCGGGTAGAGATCGTACGGAACTGGTATTTGATTACCGGAAGAGGCTTAATACGAGCTCAAAAAGCGGCTGCGCCGAAAACTGGGATAGCTGAAGTATTTAGACAGTTAACTGTCTTAAGTACGACCTTGGGGCATCGTTTAGCACCTGATAGCGAGGGGAGTCGCTCTTCTGCGCGATGCGAAGAAAAGAGTGAATGATCTCATCCTAGCGGCGTGACGGCCAGGCCACATCCCCGTCTGTCACCTGCGGCAACCAGCGGTGCAAACATTCCTCGATGTAGTTGCAGAGGCGCGGAAGGAGCAATCGGGGAAGAGGGCAGGGTGCTCAACCTCCTGTGGTAGGACGAAAGCGTCGCGGGGGTAGGTCATCTCCACCTCTGTGAAGAGTACCAGCAGCGGCAGGATTCTGGCCTCGTCGAGGGCAGGCGGATAACGCGACGGCTCATAATAAAAGTCAAAATCACCCGGTCGGCAGCCAACCCGCGGGGAGAAAGTGTAGGGAACAGGAGGAGAAAAGGAAGAGAACGTGGAATTTAATCTCTTCGAAAGCCAGAACGCGCGCCGACGCACGTCGCCAATTAGGGGACGTCCGGAACCGGGATCGCGCAGCCGCCTTCCGCCAAGGGAGCCCCGTATCCTCTCCGGGGGTGGGGACACGAAGGAATAAGACGACAGAAAATGCGAGGAGGTCGGTGAATGCACCAGAAGGGAAGGCACCAGATGTGCCGAACCCGAGCAAACCGTGGTGAAGGGAAATCGTACGTCCATTCGTAACGATGAGGAAAAGGCAGGGCGGTCGCTTCAATCCATACTGTAGGGAAACCCTGCGGGAGGACGAGTCAATCAGGCGTTCAACAGGGTCCAGGGAATTAACGGAGGGGGGCGGACACTGGGGGATCGTAGGGAAAAAAAAATGAACGCGCGAAGAAAGGCAAGGCTCGGGGCCTGCCGCGGCGAGGCGAGATGATCTCAGATTTACGGCCCGACGAAGAGGACCTGCTCGGCCGTTGAAGCAAGTGGGGAGACGCACCGCGCAAAAAAAAGGGGGGGAGAGGAAAACATATCCACAACGGCGCATAGCGTAGGGGTTCAGGGGGAGGGGGGGGGCGGGAATGGGCTGGAGGCAATCTCGTCTAAAACGTAAAAATGAAAGAGAAGAGATGCCGCGCAGCAAAACTGTCAACAAAAAAAACTGCCCCGACGAGCGATGGGTAAGGTGTCGATCCCCGGGGACGTCAAAAAAATTATAAACCTGGGAAACTGCACCGGGCTGGGGAAGGCCGGCATCCAGGGCTCGCTCTAGTTCGAAATCGGGAGATCAACAAAAGGGGGCCGATACCGCGTACACCGGAACGGGTCAAGGGGAAAAGTCTCTCTATCTCCTCGGCAAAAAAAGAAGGGGGAGAAGAGGCTACAAAAAGCCGCCGCCGTAGCAGCATGAATCCGGAAGAAATACGGCCCGGAAAAAAAGCTCGTCTCATGGACTACGCGCCAGGGAAGTAAAAAAATCTTCCCTAGGTGGAAGAAAATGCCGAAAAAAAAGACTGGGGAGAAAAAACGGTTCGAGAAAAGCGGCCCGTCCCGATTGCCGGCACTGCAGTAAAAAGGAGCCTGTATTCTAGACTTACCAGACAGTGCAGCAAAGAAAAAAGGAGGGGAGGCCCGTTAACGGACGGCGGCGGCGCGATCCGGGACGGGAAAAGGAAAAGCCGCCGCGCTCGCGGCCCGGATTGACTATATCTCCCATCGACAATAGGGCGAGGGAATATGCCGGGGTCAGGGAGTTGGACCGCCCTATGAGAAGCATACGGGCGAGCCTGTGACAGGAAGACCTGGTGATGGAAACAGGATGACCGTAAGCAGGGATAAATATGGAGTCCATGAAAGAGCCAAGATGACGCACACCAAATCGGGGGAGGTGGCGCTGACGGAAGCGCCAGAAGTGGAGAACCAGAGGGCGCAACACTTCAACTAGCAAGAGCAAAAGGGAGGACCGGGCAAAAGCGTCATATGTTCAACTGTGGGGAGAACGCTACGTGGGCAGAGGGACCTACGGGGAGGGGGGAGCCAGGTCAGCCGTTAGGTAAGAGGAAAAACCTGGTTTCGAGACTCCTTAATCGGGCAGAAACGAGCGCCTCAAGAGCGTCTCGCGTTTCCTAAAGGGCCTCCCTGTCACGGGGTCCCCGGCCCGAAGGACGGGTACTCACGGGTGAGACTAAGTGAGGCAGCGCCGAGTGGAGCACGTCGGACTCAGGGAAGGGAAAGAAAGAAAAGCAGGAGGCTCAGATACGTTGCAAAAGGGGATGGTGTAAGAAAGAAATCCATGGGCAAACCCAGTAAGGGAATGTTGGGGGTGCCCCAACGGATCATCACCTGCAATGATTCGGGAGGGGGCGGCCGCCAAGGTACGGCGGCGAGCAATAAGCCAGCAGGACGGCAGGACTGAGACTGAAATTTCTGGGATCTTCCAAGCCAACGAGCGCGATCCAGGGGGTACGATGGTAAGGGTAGGGTGCGAAACCGTACTGCGCGGGCGGTAGGGGGGGGTCGGTGAGGAAGAGCCAACGAGAGGATCCAATGCGGGCCAGCAGGACGAAAGGATCACCTTGGCGCACGTTGTTATCGCCGCAGTGGGTTCCTGGAAAAAAGTGTTGCAGCGGAGCTGAGACAGCGAAAAATAACTGGGTGGGAAAGCGCCATTGGAGGGTCGCGACCATTTTCCGGGAAAAAAGAGAGGAGCAGGCGTACGGGGCAGACCAAAAAAGTCCAGGCCGGGACATGTGAAGCCTGGCAGGGCAAGCAAGGGGGTGTAGCACAGCGCAGGTCGACGGAAAGCAACCGGCAGCATAAAGTCAAGAAAAAAAAAACACGGGTAGAGAAGAAAGAGAAAGATGGCGCTAAATTGAAACACCTGACGCTGCAAGACAAAACCTCAGGGACCAATGACTTCACGCCCGGCAAGGGGGGGAAAAGTCAATCGGACATGGGACGCGGAAGAGAGATGAACTACTTAATGGGGAGACACCGAGGGACGAGGTCACCCATGAGCAGAACACGGAAAGGCAGGGCACATACCAGAAAAAATGGTTAGGCCATAACAAGGGGGCAGCCAAGTCAATGCTTCCCTCTTCCGCGGACACGCAGGGGAATACGCCCGCCCGAGGCCCATGAAAGCAAACTACCAACCTGAAAAAAAGCGTCAGGAAAAAAAAAACCCGCACCTGAAGGACCATCAAACTTTCCCGATTAGAAGATCGAGCGTCGGCTGGGGACCTACCGGTACCGCGGCGGAGAAAGCGAAAATGTCTTTTCTTCCTAGCGCCAGCAATGATGAGCCCAATGAGCCGCAGGCAGGTCAAGACCGGAGGTCACACTACAGGTTCTTCGCAGAGGTCCACGGGAGGAGTGAAAAATCCAAAAAGAAGGTAGGGGAGGGAGTCGTACTTCTTTCCGCCTGTTCGAAAGAGAGGGAAGAGAAGATCAATTTCGCCGCCAAAAAGGGGGAAGGATCATCCGGATGGGGGTATAACTTTCATATTAGGACGGGGGACCGTACCGGTGAGGAAAGGACAGCGCCGGATAAGAGAGGGGATTCTCTCTGCGTAAAAAAGAAAAGGGAAGAAATTAAAGCGCGGGGACCAGATCGCGGCGGACGCCAGTCGCACCTCCGTCGACAAAGGTCGAACGTAAGGGCGCAAGCAAGTGCAAAAAGTCCTAGATGTAGTGACGAAAATGCGCGAAGAATGAGCAACGAGATTGCGCGGTAGTTTGCTCCCAAGTGAAGGGTCAGAGGTTCGGGGGCTCAGGATGTGGTCGGAGTACCATCAGGACGCTTCCAATCTCACGGAGAAAGGCCACGAATGACGCAACTGGGACATAACAGGTAATCACGCATCGTAAGCAATGGGGTGCCCAGGATCGCCTTCTGTTGTCGAAGTGGGGGGCAGGGAAACGCAACCGAATAATGAAGGCACACTCGGATCCCGTTCAAAAAAAAAAGAGCGGGGGAGGGGGATCCCGCGACGAGAGAGGCGGCCGGGGGGAGACAGGATGAACTTCGGAGTATCGCGCCGCCGCCTGAAAAAAAAATGAGAACATTATCAAGCTAATTTGGATTGAAAGAAAAAAAGATGGACAATGAATCCGGATCTAAGGCTAAGTGAATGGGGAGACAGCATTGGCTCCTCAGTGAATGCCGAACAAAAAAGAGAAAAGAAGTCGGGGCCGCGGTTGAAAGGACGCCAAAAGAGAGATGTGGAACCGAACGTGACTCTCGCGCGGAAAGAGCAGGCTGGTGAGAACGCGAAACTTCATCCCTGTCAAAAAAAGGTACGGCGGAGTCTGGGGAATGACTAGCCCGTTATGAGAGGGGGCGCCGCCGCGGGCACAGCTGATCTTTTCCTCTCTCGTGTCTCGAAAAGGATCAGAGGTCTCACACTCGCGAGGTGCCCGCATGGACAATCGGGGGACCGGTACGTAAAAGAAGACAGAAGGAGGATAGAAACCGGCCTCTTCCACCCAAACACATCAGGGGAAGGGGGGGGGGTGACTTCTTTTTCTCGCGGCAAGAGGAGAGAAACCACAACAACTGGGGATGGAGGGGGGGAAAAGAAGCGCAAAAAAAACGCCTTCCAACACACCCCCGACTATGGGAAAAAGGGGGGAGATAAAAAGGTGTTCGAGCCAAAAGGCCTGCCACAATAACTAAAAGATCCAAGGAAGAAAGGTAAAAGCTCCTCTACAGCGATAATCTCGGCCGGACACCCGGCGCAAGAATCTCATGAGTGCCAGCGGAGCGATAGAATCGCAACAGGAAGCGGGCGGCGTCCTCCCTACCGAAGAGATACATGTTTGACTGCCAAGGGAAAGCCGACATTTAACTAAACACTCGTCAGCAGGGGAAAAGAAAGACGCCGCGGCCCGTTCGGAATATACGCCAGAACGTGGCGATGCCGTGCACCTGAGGCGAAGAAAAGCTCCTCGGGTCTGAAAAGGGTCAAACGCGGAAGAGGGCTGATTTGTGCTCAAACAAACATTCACTAGCGACCTGGGAAAACTGACAAGGACGGACAAGAAACAATCACCAAGGATCAAGGGCTCTCCTTGCGAAGAACAAGGAGGCTCATCCTTTACTTGGAAAGAGAAGGGAGGCGGGCCGCAGAGAACCGGAAAAAAAGGCGCGGAGTAAGGGGAAGAGATCAAGGGAAAAAAGGGCATCGGGACAGGAAGCGTCGTGTCCTAAAGGTAAAACGCCACTGAAAGAAAGACGCGAGGCAGGGTGGCCATGGCCGACCGGGAGGGACAACGGGATGATGAAGAAGTCAGCTAGAACATCGGGGTTCCGGGCTAAAAGGACGTTCCATCTCTATGATGGTCGCGACACATAAAGGTAAGCCACGAAGCGAAACGAGAGCCGAATACGAAGGGGGACGAACACAAGCACGGGGAGCGGCGCAACATGATCCTTTCTAAGCTGTCACAAATCGAGGAAGGGTGGAAACCTTCATGTCTCAGCGGGGCTTACCTCCTACGGAAGGTTCTCCGGCAAGTTACAGCAGGAGATCGGCGAGGATCAAAGGTTCGTCCTCAGGGGCCTGCAAAAAAAGCCTCACATCATATCTTCGAGGGCAGGCGCAACAAGTCCGGCCCCTAAAGAATAGGGGGGGAAAACTGTTACTCTAATTCAGGGAACCCTACACAGGGGGGAACGGTCATCAGCGGCCTCGGTGGGGTAGACGGATGCCGAAAGTGTCAAATAAAAGCGACCACCGGGAGAATCGACGACCTCTGCAAAGGGAGGGGGGGGTACCGCAGACCATTAAAGGAAACAATGGCAAAAGTGAAAAAGGGACTTGCCCCAGACTATCATACGGTACCTGAAAGTAGGCTCAAACAATTGGGGGGACAGGCGTCGCCGTCCTGCATGGGAAAGGAGGGCTGGACTCGAGGGGACTGGAGGGACCGACGCTGGACCCGTCAAGTTTCTCTTAAAAGCCAGATCTCGGTATCAGATGAGTTGGGGTGCTATGGTGACCTGGGGAAGGAAGTTAAGCCTTGGTGAACTCCGTGTGGTGTCAGGGGTGCGCTCACGCCGGGAGAGATTACGTTATATAAAGGAACGTGCACAGAGAACCTGATTTCATCTGCACGGAGGGAACGGGTTTTCCAGAACGTGTGGATCCCGCGTGTTGGCAGACGCTCGGGGGGGTGAACGAAAGCCCTGTGACCTCAAAGACGGCCGGTGTCTGGCTCGACCATGAGGAGCAATCCTATCTCTCGAAAAAGGACTCGAAAAAAGAGTGCCAGGCCGGCAGGTTGAAGTCCTTGGTCCTTCTAAAGAAAAGGGGGGGTCTGAACGGAAGGTCTCCTTCTAAGAAAGGGCAAAAAGCGAAACAGCCAGAAAACAAAACAACGGAGTAAGAAAAAAAAATAAAGGATATGGGAGCGCAGTGAGTGTTCATCTGAGCAGGAAACGTCCTACATCCGAGGCGCGGCAGGACTTCACAGGAGTACCAGCTGAGGGTCTAGACGGCGGGACGAAACAATTCGAGCTACCGGGCTTAGAATGTGCTACCTAAAAAAAGCGGGGAGGGCACCCATATGAGAGGAGAACCCACCCTTCGGTCTGCACACTCTAAAGGGACAAGAAATATGGTTAGGTGCTCCATAACTTCCGCGAATGCGCTTCTTCCCGGGGCGGGAAGAAAAACGAGGGGACTTCTCGAGAAACGGCTGATGCCGAAACACACCAGGGAAGAAGCAAATGTACTGGCCGCACCTAAATGGTCGTCCTGAAGAGAGATCTCTTCTCTGGAAAGGAAGATAAAAAGGGCCTGAGGATTCTAGCAAATAACAGCGCCTGCGGACTTAATTGTCCAGGATCCCGACTAAAATACGCCGCACAACGAATGCCTAAGCCCAGAAAATCGGATGGGGGTGACAACCATCCTGTGAAGAAAAAGCCTCAAGTTCCTAATGTAGGATTCCCCAGGGGCCACCGAGGTCGTCGAGAAGCGAAAAACTGGTCTTAACACGATTAGGGGACAGCGGAGATCACACGCTGCCGTGCGCCCTCACGGGATGATAATAACCTGAATGAGTTATTAACCATTGTCATAAAAAGAAGGGGAAAGGAAGAAAGTGGCTCAACATGACCACGAAAGCTTCAAGTTAGAAATCGGCGTCAAGAAATGCGGACGAACAGCGGGTGACTTGAACGCGCCTCGAGAGGACGTTTCACTGAATAGAAACAATCCCTAAAGGGAAGGCCGAGCGGAGCCCGACATGTCTAGGTGGGCCGCTGCCGCCACGCAACTTAAAAAAAAAGGATCGGAGGGTTACTCACCTTGAGGGGGGGGCGGGCGGAGGGGGTCAGGACAAGCGCCACGCGATGTGCACAGCATCGGACAGGCTAGGGAAAAGACGTCGATCCCGGACAGGATCTCAGTGAACTGATAGTCTCCCAAGACATCGGTGCAGCAAGTGGGTCAAATTTCGACGTCAGGGAGTAGAGGGGGGACGGAATAAAAAAGACGATGCGAAAGAGGACTCGTCCCGGGGTGTCCGCCATGTAGATCCGGGGCTAAGGGTAGGGAGGGAGGGCTGCTTCCCGAAAGTCAGGGGACTTTCCAGGAGAGAGCCGCCGCTGGCCTGCCGACAAAAAAGCAATCCCCTGTAAGGGCTCCGGGGGAGGGGGAATCGCCGTCATCTTTGAAGACGCCAGGAGATAAGGGGAGCTATTTCATTGGGTAGTGGGAAAAGAAGACGCCGAGCCCGAGGAGACAAAGGGGAGAGAGGAGAAGTGGCCTAATCGCCGTTACGCCTGCGAATAGGAGAAGGAAGAAGAAAATGCGCGCGTCGTCCCGGAAACGAGAGGGAAAATGAAGGGGATTAATCTGCTTCAACTTCCCTTATGGAGTAGGGAGGAGGGCGGGAGTCAGACCGGAGCAGAGTATATCTAAAACCGGGGGAGGGAAAACCGGCGGCTACCTGCTTCATCCAGGGTCCGCTTTCCTAGGGGGGATATAGTTGAAAAGGAGAGGACGAAACGGGAACTGCATTCCCTTCCTTTCCAAGAGGGGCCAGTCAAGGTGGTTTCGCGTACACCTATCGAAGGTCTGAGGAACACAAGGAGAATCGACACAAAGGAGAAGAAGGGAGGGGGCATGGTGTGTGGGTGAGGAAGGGGCAATCATCTCCACTAAAAAAGAACACCAACGGAGTAGTATTATGATGACGAAATCACCCACCGTCACCAAACCACCTCACCGGACCCCCACTCATATCGGGAAGGGTGGTGGAGAAAAGTGAAGGGGGGGTCTATCCCGCTTCCAACGGCTCAGTGAGAAAATTCTACGGCACCCTGTGAAGCCCTTTCCCAGGTAAAAGAGAGGCATCGTCAAGAAAATCGGATATCATCTCGGGCCGGGAGACAAGCGGAAAACGAGCAGCAGGTAGAAGACGGCGTTGCCGCGCGTACGAAAGACAAGCCTCAGAAAACCTTTCGAGAGAGGGCTGTAAAAAGGAAAACGCTAGCCTGGTACCCTCCTTAAGTCGAAAGGAGAAGATACCACGAGCTGACCCAGAGCGGGGAAACTCGAACAGGCAACCAAGGTACGCCGTAGAGAGCGGCAACGAAATGGCATGGCTTCCACCTGAGGGAGACTATCTACCGGGGAAAGAGTGCAAAGGCCACTAGCCCTCCCTGATGGGTGGACTCAGAATTCACTACCTATCTGAAACAGCTCCTGGAGCAGAAAAGGTGGGAGGCAAAACCTCGCAAAAAGGGCAAAGAGAAGGGCGGACCTTATTCTGGAGGAACGGAAGGAAAGGGGGAACGATCTTGTCTCTGGCCTCGCCTAACAAGCGAAATTCTTCGGAGAAAATATCCATTTGATGCAGGAAAGAGGAGGCCGAGGGGGGCCGGGGTAAAAGGAAGGACACTTCGTACAGCATAATTCGATCCTGGTGGCAAGGGACGACAAGGGTGATAAGTCTTATTATCAATGTCTAAGCATCGGGGGCGGACGGGGGCTCGGTAAAAGAGGGGAAAAGCCCTCGAGCTTTACCCAAAGAGGGGGGGGGCGCTGACCGAAACAGGATACGCTCTCTTCGACCAAAGAGAGGGTTGCCAAACCTGCCATCGAGCGAGGAATTACTTAGAAGGGGGATACGGAGGCAAAGAATGGGGGCAACCGATGGTCGCGGAAGGTACGGGAGACCGGGGGGGTTTCTCCTAACAATTCAGACACGCAGGGCGATAGTGCTCTCTATTCCAAGAGGGGTCTGAAGGCAGGATTCACCTCCGAAAGAATCACCGAGCAGGGGACTCGATGGCATGGCTCCACAATTCATCGTAAGAAATTCCACGACTACAACGATTTAAACGTTAAATAAAAACGAAAGAAGAGGAAATCCCCTGCAGAGGAAGGGAGGGGAAGATAGTCACTCTCAAGTCGGACGGAACGATCGAGACGCCTAGGGGAAACCGGTATGTGGGAAAAAACACGCAATTAAAAATGCGAGTTACAAGAAAAAACAGAGGGGGAACCAGAAAGTTTACCGGCAGGGCGGCGCAGGGCGGGTCTTCCTGGACCTCAGTCGCTGGACGGGGGCGACAAGCCTCATCAGCGAGGGAAATGGCTAACTCACGCGGTAACAGTGAGTGCAGAAGAAGGCATGCGGAGAGACTAGGCAGGGGGACCAGGAATGTCCTTGACGGCCGACATGGCGGTCATACACGACGGTGGGGAGTGCGGCATAGCCAATCCGACTGGAGAGCAAAGGCACAGGCTTGGAAAATCCCTCCTCGGTGTAAGAAGATCGGGCGCCCAAAAAACCCTTGTTAGGGCAAAGCACAGTGTTGGTCCATTGTCATCAGGGGGCAAAGCAAAGAGCGGTTGGTTCGCCAAATACACAAAAAAAAGGAAAAAAAAAATCGGGGACGAACCGGGGGGAGAAAAAGAAGGACAGGGCGAGGCGGTCAGCTTCTAGAGTCACACATCAGGGAAGCGTCCAGCAAAAATGGGATGGAGGGCCTGCCAAGAGGGGGGGGGAAGCACGTGACAATCTCATTGCAGCGGAAAACTCACTAGGAGAGAACAGATCAAAAAAAAAAAAAGAGCAATCCTATCAACAACAGGAAAGTAAAATATATATAGGGGATGAAAAGAAACGGGGGGCTAGACCGCAAGGACATCGTCTTAACCCCTGCCTGGCCAGGGACCATGAGTTCACCCTGCCCGCAATGGAAACTCTTAAAAGAAGATTCGAAAACTAGGAACTCAGTTAAACCTCCGTCGAAGTTGGAGCGGGGGGAACGGAAAAAACTTCTTCTTCTGGACCAGTATTGCGGCTAACACCACCACACGGACTCACAAAGGAACCCTAACATGGTGAGGAGTCATACAAGGGGAAAAGAAAACAAGGGGATCAGTCTTAACGGGAAGGGGAGCCCTCATGGGGGCCGCTCGCCCACTAGAGCAAAGGCTGATGAAGAACTACAAACGAGAAAGAAAAGGCATGTACTTCCCAAAAGACAGAACATCGAAAAACATGACGAAGATAAAAAAAAAATGGAACGTTACTCTAAAAAGTCACATCTGTAGCAAAAAAACAGTGGGGAATCTCATGACTGAATCTGCGCTCCCTCTACTGATGAGTCACCATAACCTAGAAAAGGCAGGTCCAAACAATTAATCTTCCTTGGGCAAAATAACGTCTTCCTACAAGAGTGCCTACTTTCGGGAGGGGGGGAAAATCAACAGTCCTAGGGCGTAGAGATACGGGCGGTAGGAACTGTTCGTCTAACGAGCGGGACACTATCCTCTGAGCTTTCTCAACCAGGGGAGGATCACTCAAAGTGAAGTGAAGGAACATTTCACTTAGTTAGGACCTAGGGGAGATTCACTTGGGCTCCAAACTCTGACTCGGTTGAGGGAAGAAGAGTCTCGAGCAAAGATCTTAATACCAATTGGACTGGTATAAAAGAGAGAATCAGGTGCCACGGGCCAGCCAGAAGATGTCATGGGAAGGACGGAAGAACGAAGCCAGGTTCCACAGGCAGACGATTGAGGTGGCCGCTGCTCCCAAAGAGACAACTTCTCCTCGACGGGGGAAAAGAGGGAAGGGGTCAAAACAAATCTAGTTTTATAAGGCGAGCTCGCGGCTGGTCATCGCACACTCTAGTGGGAGTACCCAGTAAAAGAGGGCCTAGGAGAGCAAGGAAGGCGATACTAATCGCGATGACCGGCCATAAGGGCATCCGGTCCAAAATAAACACAAGCAAACATTTCCACAATGATCAAAGGCTGAGGCTAGGATAAAGACGGGACAACGAAGAGGGAGACAACGGCTCTTCCAGGAGAATAGGCTTCAAAAGGGGAAGAGAACGAGATCCTCTCGAGGGGGGGATTAACGACAAATGGGTCTTTCATAAAGTATCGACCAGAACGTCCCCGAGACGAAAGGAAGCAAGATAAGGTGAGGTTAACCAAAAGGCAGCTGGTAATCGCGCCGGGGGAGGATAAGGTCGCTATGTGGGATAACAGAAGGGACGGGCGTCGTGGACTTGTGGGGACGAACCCTAAGAACACAAAGGGGGGGGAGTAGGCGATGAAGTCGCGGAAAGATCCGAAAAGTTAAAAATAAGACTAAACGGGAAGCGGCGCTGCTTCCAGAGCAAAACTGTGGGCGTCCGAGGGGAAACGCTTAATCGGCAGGTCAAAAGGTACGGAGGAAAGTAGCGGCGTTCTTCGGTGAGGAAATGACCTGATCATCCAGGGGGGGAGGAATGAGGAAATCTAACTTGAACCCGCTGAAGCAAGGGATCAGTGGTCCAGACGTCTCTCACGCTAGTGATCAAAACCTCAGGGAGGAAAAGAAGAGAAACGAGGGTACCTTTCTCAGGCAAGGGAAAGAGGGGAAATCATTGGAGAAGAAACCGAAAGAAGATCAGGATCTAACACCCTTCGCACTCCAAACGGCATAGAGAAGGATGGGAAGGAGGGGGGTGGTGTACCCGGCTGGGTGCTAAGAGAAAAAAAAAATAAGCTCAGACAAAAACGGAGGGAAGGGAATTAAGGAAAAAAGGGGAAGGGGACCAGCAACAAGAGGCCACCCCCACCTCCACTGAAAAAGAAAGATATGGAGAAGGGGTGAGATTAGCAAGGGGGTGGGAACCTCTAACCTAGCGGTGATCTCTAAAAAAACATGACTTACACAAGCTGGAAAAGAAAAGGGAAACAAGTCTCTGACTTTTCCATCTATAGAGAGAGGAAGGGGAAGAACAGGGGCGGCTTCCCACAGGGAAACACGGGGAAATATTCTTCGATCTCCTAAAAAGGGGAGATCGTTCTCCGAAAGAAAAGCCGCAAGAATACGGTAAGGGGGGGGGGACCGAAAAAGGATCCCCTATTTCCACAGAAAAAGACAACGAACGCGAAGCACACTTTCTATAGCGGAAGAAACTTGGAGGAATGCCGTCCACCGCTGGACCGAGGGACAGGGGGGGGGCGAACTAGGGGTCGAAAAATTCCGGGGGACCCGTCCCGTATTTGAAACGACACAAAAGACACGAGCGACCTTATAGGTGTTGCGAGTGAAAGAATACGGAGAGAAACATCACCCCGGAAAAGGTACCGTGTCACAAGGGGACGGCACGAACGGGCGGGAGTCGCTAGGGAGAACGGATTGTTCTCTTGCCGGGAAGAGAGAGGCGAGCAAGGCTTCTTTTCAGAGATTCCAGGGCGAACCCGGAGCAGGCAAACGTCGGGTCCTTCTGGGGGGTTAAGAAAAGTCACCATCATACGAGAAAAAGGGGGGGCGGCCGAATTTATGTGCCCGGAGAGAGACCGGTCAGGAGGGGGAGATATAGTGAGGCGTTCCTCGAAAAAGGGGAAGAAAGACGAATTCTTTTACTCGAAAAAAAAATCGAGGGGGGCAACTTAACCTCGGAAGAGATCGGCAGTATAAAACCGGGGGGATAAAAACAATGAAAGAACTGAAATCTTAAAAGGACTTAAAGGCGAGACGGTCACTACATCTAATGGGGAACGTGCTGCCCTCACGGAAGGAAAAGGCATAAAGGGGGAGTCCCTGCCGTTCAATCCTTAGAAGGAAAGAAAGTAAACTCTTGGGAGGCCTTAAGAGGGGAGAAAGAAAAAGCAGCACCAGCTTCTCGAGGGGCAAGCCTGCCGAGACGTACCAGTGACGCGACTAGTGAACTGGAATCACTAAATTCAGGGGACAAAAAAAAAAAAGAGCCGCCTTTTTATCCTGAGTCCCGAAGAAGGGGGGCAAGGAAGGCTAAAAGGGCCGTCGAGAGAAAAAAAACCGAGTGCAAAGGGGTATTTTGAAACGAAGAAAACACAGTTCCGGAAAAAAAAGGACGAATGGGTTCCAAGAAAGCGGGGGGAGGGAAAAGCACTGCGGGAAGGGAGGGGGGCGGCCGATTTCTCGGAAAAGAAAGAAAGGCCAGCATGCTGCTTTATTGGAGGGCAAAGAAGGATACCTCGACGAAAAAGAACGAACAGATCCCTACGAGGGAAAGTTTGCGTTTAAAAAAAAAAAGGCGAAACCTTACATTCGCTTTGGCGGGGGGGAAGAGGGGGGGGCGTGAGTAAAAGAACCTGTACTAGAGGCGATAATTCCCAGGCGGGCCAGAAGGACCTCTGGAAAAGCGGAGGAAAGTTTTTGGAAGAAGACACATTGGGCAGACTGTGTGAAGCTTCGGGGGGGTGCGAAACGAATACCTGAAAAGACAGCAGGGGGGTCGGTTAGCCAGACCATGTGGAGATGAGTCAGGCTCTACGAGGGGAAAGAGGCGGAAGGTAGAAGGGAAAGGCCAGGGAAGTGGAAGTCAATTGTCCGGCGGAGCCGGTGGAAGTGCGAGAAAGGTCGACGGCCAAAAAGAGCATCGACCAT
>Ga0179593_1459919_pt1 | contig 14458 bp, 20 predicted proteins | sample CZODoug2_1_08_16_FD_185931 | JGI IMG/M metagenome (GOLD analysis project Ga0179593, IMG submission 185931) | Vadose zone soil fungal communities from Angelo Coast Range Reserve, California, USA - CZODoug2_1_08_16fungal (PacBio error correction) | ecosystem: Environmental > Terrestrial > Soil >...
ACGTGTCTTGAAGAAGGAAAAGTTACGTCGGAAAGCTTGGGGTAGAATCTAATCCTTCAGAAGGACGATTTTCACAAGATGTTTAGAGTTGGCGACGCTCTTGGCCCAGCCTGAGAGGGCATCGGGTATTTCCGTGAAAAAAAAAGGTAAGGGGGCATGGCGTCAAGAGGAGATCGGAAGTTCGGCTCAGCCGAACGCGGGGGATTTTACTTGGGGGCCGTTGGAATCTCGGGATTCAAAGCAAGATAAGCCGGGGAATAGAATGTTGGGGCTTGTAAAGCGACCCTAGACGGATTGCCCTTAGGACCTGGGAGAAGGAATAGGAGTCCCACGATCGGGGTACACGGGATGGGGGAAATCCCCTGGGGGGAATCAGATTGAAAAACATCAAGAGAGATCTGATTAGAGGAATACCGAGGTATCTCTCAAAACAAACAGGAATAGAGTAAGAGGTATGAAGTCATCAACATCTATTCGAGGGGGGAGGGGAAGGAGCTGATTAACCAAAGAGGCCGAACAATCGAAAATGGAAACGAAAAGGGGGCCCAAAAGAGACGTCAGGGCGGCACCTGGGGTTGAAGGCAGCAAAGAACAAAAAAAAAAAAATAGAGGAGGGTGACAACAGGAGAAGAAAAAGCAAATGGGATTACACCGCCTGGCTGATAGATTGCCTCCATAAAAATCTGTAACCAAACCACCGCCCCCCCAAAAGGAGCGCGCATTGCCGCAGCAGCCGAGGGCTTGCGCACTTAACCTGGAGGGTGGTGAAAGGGGACAAGCATAAAAGAGGAAAATAAAGTGGGGGGCGAAAGCGCAAATCGACATCGGGAATCGGAGGAGGAAGGGTATTCTCGAGGCCCTCAATCTCAAAACAGAGGGGTAACCGGGGCGTGTGGGCAAAAAAGACGCGCATAGAGAGTAAAGGGTGGGGCAAGGAAAATGGGTACGATAGAGTTTTGCTCTCAGGGGGAGCGTGCTGAGGACGGGGTTGCGGGGGAGACTGCGTTAGACCTCCAAAAAAAAACCTACGAAAAATAACGTTGAAAGTCACCGGCAGTAGACACGGACAAGATCCAAAGGCAGGGAGTTAAACGTGTGTACCAAAGCAACTCAAGCCCCGCGCACCCAAACGGGAGAACCATTGCAAGAAAATTCTTTTCCAAAAAAAAATAAGAGGAGCAGCTCGAATCGGGAGGAGGGAAAAACTGGTTGCCTGACAACGGGCCGATCAAACGGACGGATAATTCGTTGAAGTTGAAAATGCGTGGGATATCGAGGCCGGATTACAAAACCCCGCAGGGTCGGGAGAAGGAGATGCAAAGTAATTCGGAGAGGGGGGGGGATTCATATAAGGAGGAGAACTTCCTCGGAAGTCGTAGCAATCCAGAACACAAGGAATGTGAGCACAAAAAAAAGGATCACGGGTTCCAAGAAAAGGAAGTTCACTAGGGGGGAACCAATAGGGAACATCCTACCGTAAGCTGGGGGAGGGGTTGTCTCTTGCGCTAGGAACAGTGGAAGAAAATTATCAGATCCTCGCAAGGAGAAAGATGGAGATATGATCGACTTCTTGAAGGGAAAAACAGAAAAGGCAACGAAGAAAGGGTGTTTGTAGCAGGGGAGAGTACGATTGCGGCTCAATGACATCACGGTTGGGCAGGTAGAACGGGGGGGGAGCGGGAGATAGGGAAGAAAAGACAGACCTCCAAGAGGAAAGGGTTACCCGCGCGCAAAATACCACCGCATCACCTAAAGAGAGCGCTCGTTGGTTCTGATCGTCGCAGAGACGCCGTGGGTGGAAAGCAAGCAGAAGCTGATATAGAAAAGGAGAGGGATCTCCTTAAAGCAACCGGCGGATCTCGATTCCGACCCAAAAATCGTCCGAGGAAACCTTGGGGGGTCCGTTGAATGGGAGACTTTGTTTATGAGGAAGACGAAAGAGCCTGCCTGACCGACAGGAGAGCTAATCGTGAAGTCGTATTTGATTCTCAAAAAAACAAAAGGCTCTGGGAACTGGGATCTAAAACCAAGGATATTGGGTCGAACACGGAGAGAGTCTCTCTGTTAGAAGAAAAGAGAATTCTTAACAGACCCGCTAAAGAAAAAAAATGAAGGATAAAAGGGAGATTAATAAACAGAAAAAAACCGAGGAAGAAGATTTGAAAGAAAAGGAAGTCATCAGGGATCCGGGGTGGATAGCTGTCCAATCCTCGGACAAGAAAAAGAAAGCATCTCGGGGCACATACAGAAAAGGGGGTTACGGGGGAAGGAAAAAAACCATCCAACGCTTGTGGTCTGGGGATGGGCGGGGGGTAGTCCAAAAGTGACCTTCGCGCGATGGACTAAGCCATTCGAACAGGTCCGGAATTAGTTTTCGGTCAAGGCCGGAAAAAAAAGAAAATCCGAAAAAAAAGAGGAAGCATGACGAGGAACCAGCAAGTTACCGATTTTTTGACACAGGGGAGGGGTTTCCAGCACATCAAACCGATCTGGGTGTGGGGGTGTGTGAGAACTGAAGATCGCAGTGAATAGAAAAAACGAAACAAACTGTGGGGGGAAAATTAATTCCCTGACGAAAATAGTGGATATTAAAATGGAGAAAAGGGAAAGGGGGAGAGGAAAGCAGCCGGGTTTGCAAAACACAAAGTTTGACCGGGGGGGGAACATGAAAGGTAAACAAGAGGGGGAACAGATAACCCATGTGGCGGGGGTTCGTTAAGAGGAATGTGGGGTGTGAAAAACTTTATTGGAAGGGGAAGGGGGAGGGGATATGTTAAAAAAGGGAACAGCGGAAAATCAGTGGAGTTGAGAAAGGTTCCTACGAAGAATGCTTTGCAGAAAGTTCAGCCAACTGGGAAGGGAATACGAAGAAGGGGGGGAGGGGGAGGGAAGAAAGAAGCCAAATGGACGACTGAATTTGAGACTACTATACTTTGGGAAAAAAGAGTCAACAAGAGGCATAGGTGGGGAGCATAGTGGAAAGGGGTCGCGTGGGTCGCTAATGGAAAAAGAAGCAAAGAGGACCGAAAGGAAAAGACTTCAGCCCGTGGATTAGACGACTTATCGCAGCTGATCACAAAAAAGATCATAACCGGGGGTGGGGAAAATCAAGGAACAATATGAGAATCAAACCGCTGATTTCTGGACGTTCTCCAGGAAAAGCTTCAGGTGAGGCAGCTGTGGGCGTTCATCATTACGTAGTGGAAGAGTGTGAGGGAGGAGGAAGACGGATGGCTGAGGGGGGGGCCAACGCCCAAATTCTCGAACAAATGAAATACTCGGGTGGGGGGGAGCAAAAGGGTAACTGGAGGGGGAAGAAAGGAACCCATCAATGAGGAGCGTCACAAATACCAGAAATGCGAAAAACGGCGTTCAAAGTAGCCAGGAAGCACATTGACTGAATAAAATTCTAAAAAGAAGGGGGCAAACAATGCAGAGTTGTCGGGGAGGGGGCAGAAAGGGACTCGATCGGAGAGAGGTATATGCAGAACGAGGCGTCTGAACAGGGTATAAAATAAGGGTAAGAAATCCCTTGCGGGTGAACGACTGGAAGACAAGATTCAGCTTCTTTTAGAGACCATTCATATACCACAACAGCACGTGGAGAGTTGCCTTGATGATGAAAGGGAAAAAATGAAATCGAAGGACGGAAAGGGGTGCTGGCGGAGCCAAAAGACGTTAGGGAGCGAGAAAAACCGGCGTTCAGGGGCGGGATGACAGTACGAAATTGTCTAGTGTCGTGCAACACAAAAAAGGGAAGGAAGACTGTCGACGGAGTGGATTGGGGTCCGCTCTGGGAGGAAGTTAAAAAACGTTTAGCGCGACATGAAAGGGTAACGGCACGATGTGACTTGAGAAGAGGGGGAAAAAAAAGGCGTATGAAATCTGCCGGAGGAAGGGAAAAAAAAAAGTCATCCGGGTTGCAGGCGTTCTAACCGGGGGGGAAGGGCGCGCTGGGCAGGAGGTTTCGGGGGGCTAACGGGGAGAAAAGAAAAAAGGGTGCTCTGAGAAGGCAATGGGTTCTAGGCTGACGAACGAGAGGCCGAACAAAGTAAGAGAAGTTCGGCTAGAAGAAAAGGGCACAGGGGGGTTGAAAGCGGAAAGACCGTACCGGTTCGCCGGATACTGAACTGCCCCGGCAAAAACCGCAAATTCTTGGACTACCCGCGACCCAAAAAGGTTGGCGGCTCAGGCGAAGTCGGCGAGAAGAAGGGAGAAGCTGCATCTTTAACCCGCAAGTTCCAAGCAAGTCCAGATCCGTTGGGGGGGAACGTAAAACCTAAGGGGCGGACGTTCGATGAACAGCTGCTAACCAACGGGACGGAGGCCGGAAGGCTGTTGGGGCAAGGGAGGAGGGCTTCCTCAATTAGAGCAAGTATCGATGTCGGGGGTGGATTATCTATTATCTCAAAAAAAAAAAATTGGGGATTGGGGGAGATTCAGTCGCTGGGACAGTGCCCCAAAGGGGTGGTTGGAAGACTGGTTAGGAGGGGAAAAAAAGAAGATAGATACGGAGTTGGGAAAATTTTGCCACCACACAACCGAAGTCAGAGGGGGGTGCGGGGGGGGGGCAGCAGAATGGTCTAGGCAAGGTGACGATGCTTTGGGCACCGTGGGCACGGGCCACGGGAAGGGTTCATAGGAGGACGTGGTTGGCGGAGGAAGGCCGGAGTGTGTCGGGATCTGTTTGGAAGGCGCGTCTTAAATGCGCGTGGACTTGGTGAGGAGGGCGCTTCAACCTGATGGGAAATTTCCTTTGACCTGGGGGCCGTCACTGTTCTCTTTTGACGATTGCGAGGGAGAGGAAAAAGAACCGTTGACGAGTGGCAAAGGTTGGGGCCTCAAGACACGAGAGACGGTCCTTGTCGCTGCGAACGGTGGGAGCGCCAATGGGCAAACAATGAAAAGAGGAATTGGAAAAGTACTATTATGGGGGGGGGAGAAACTAAGACGACGCGGAGGGGAGGAGGTTTCCAAGAAATAGGTGGTTTGTGAGATGGTCGTAAAAAGTAATCGCCAATAGTAGGAAGCGGAGGAACAGTGAGGGAGGAACGAACCTGGTCTCCCGAACAAGGAGCAGGGTTCAAGGTGGGGATTGGCCAGAAAGACTAAATCAACAACAAAAACCGAGAAAGAGAGAGAGAAAAAACTCAAAAGGACCAAAACCCACTCAGGGCGCCCCTGCGAAGGAGTCGTTCCGGAAGTCGACATTGGTAGCAAGACGGACGCGAGCCTTGGGGCGCGAGGCTACGGACATCTATCGGCCAAAAAAAAGGAGTGGAACACAAGAAGCAGAGCTCGCTGTCGAAACAAGGAAGTCCCTTGAAAAGGAGTAAGGGGAAGGAAGTAACATGGCGTTCTAACCACCGTAAAAAATCAGGAACCGTTGAGGAGGAGGGGCTTTAGATTGCCACCCTCTCATCAGATCGGGGAACCTAAAGGTCTGAAAGGAGAATAAACGAAGAGGAGAAAGCAAGGGACAAAAAGGTGTTTGGCACCTCCGGGCGCCCTAACGGGCACCCTCCTTCGATTCCGCGGGAAGGGGGTATAATCGGCTCCACGAAAATACCTACATCGCCGTGAACACGACAGCAGAAAACCACCTCGTGAACCCGTCAGGCACGGAACGGTCTAAAATTATCCCCTGAACGAGAGAGCAATCGTACACCCGAACAACCGAAGGAAGCGGGGGGGGGACATTTTGAACCAGATAGTAGCGCAGAAGACGTTGGGGTGAGCAGGAACGCTAACAATAAAAAGGAGGGACTGCCAAGAAGGGGGATCAAAGCCAGGATCAAGCGGGGGAAGCCACTCATCGATCCAAAGTTTCCGAAAGGAGGAACCTCATTGGGCTAAACAAAGGACCCGGCTTCCGAAGGGTCTGTTGTAGAAAAGGGGGTCTCTAAGCCTGGCCAATTGCGGGGGGAAGGGGGACTAACTCTATATGTAAAAATCCTCTATGGAATGCGTTGTACTGCAAAGACTCTCATCGTCGAACCTTCACCGATCAGCGACAGGCGGGTCAAGGTGGATCCGGTGAATGGTGGGGTGGAAGGGGGGTCATTTATCACGGCAAGCCGCCATTGAGGGAGGTGTCTCCCACAAAGTGGCAGCAAATTCGACGCAGCAAGGAAACGGTGCCTTGGGTAGATCGTTGCGTAAAAAAAAACAAAATGAAGAAAGAGAGAAACAATGACGCAGAGTTTCAATAAAGCTAAAATCGAAAAGCCGCCCCCTCCTCCTCTGCATAGGGAAAGAACGCCTGAATCTCTCGAGAACCCTTCTCGGAGGGGGGTGAGGCTACCATCCCAAGGGGGAACAACCTGGGAACGAAGACACATCGTGAAAGGCAAACAGTCCAATCGGTCGATAAATCAACCGGGAGCGAAATGGCAGGTACGAGACACGGGCTCTAAAAGAGGGTCTGCGAGTTGGGAAAAACACGGGGAAAACTCTTGGGCCGTCCCGATAAACAAAGAAAAAGGGGAGTTAGTGGATGAAAGGGGGGCTGTAAAAGAACGCCAGCACTCCTTCGCCTCATCTAGGAAAAGGTAAAGGAAAATCATCATCGCAAAGAAAGCTTGGTGACGTGGAGCGCGCCGTGGGTGGCGAACAATCATCATCTACGGGCGACATCTTCATCAACACTAAGTCGCTAGAAGTTGCGCTGGGGTGAGAAATAGAAATCCTCTGCGGCGCCGAATCGGCGCAAAAAAAGGGAACGTTTCGGCAACGAAAACCTCAGAAATTGACATGGGGACAGTTGCGGGGGACTTCATTTCATACGATTGAGCAATCATGTGCCGGAATCAAAAAGGTACTGGGACCGAGGGAAAAAGTGATTGTGGGGGGGGGGGGAAAAAGAATCTGCTGGGTCGGTCGCCAGTACACGAGACCCCGAGGTTCTGCTCATTGGAAAGTTGCTCGCCGAATCATGGGGAAGCGCGTTTGGAAAAAAATCATCCAATAAAGCCAAAAGAAAGGAGCCCGCCGGGAAAAGAAACAGAATTCACCCGAAGACAAATGCCATTACGCACTACGGAGGCTAAATTAACGACCGTGAACTGGGGGGGGTATTAGCCTCCAGACCAATCAGTGAATTGGCAAGGTGCAGACTTTAAATTCTAAAGGAAAACGGGAGACGCCGGAAGCAATTGCAGCGTTGCAGTCTCATGGATAGTTCCTGACTAACAGGGGGGGGGGGAGACACTTCAACGATGAGCTAGAAAATCCAAAAGAATCACGGGACGACAGAAGGCAAAAAGGTAATCGTCCCGAACAGAAAATGGATATAGGTTAGCATCGGGTCACCCTCACCTGAGAAAGAAGGGTTCCCGATTAACATCGGGAGAGCCGTAAGAAAAAAAAAAAATAAGGGATGGGCAAGTAAAAAATTGACGCCCAACTCCATTGTTGATGGCGCGGTGAAATGACCCAGAAGGGCGTCAGGAAAACGAAAAAAGCAAGAGTTTCCCACCCCAAAACTGAGTAGGGCCACCAAACCTGGGGAGTCCAACGCGGCTGAAATCAAGGAGGGTGCAACGGGATTAGTGAACAAAGTGAGGAAACCCCAAACTTGCAAGCAACTTTCAGAGACAGATTAAAAGTATTCCACTACCCGTGTCGTCGTGAAGATATTGCCAAAAGGCAGTCCAAAATTCTGAGGGACCTTGGGGGGGGTGAAAAATTCTGTGGGCGCGCTAGAGAATTTCTAACCGAAAAACAAACGGGTGAGGCCGCTTGGAAAACAAACGAACTGATCGGGGCAACAAATGAATCGGGGTAAAGGGGAGGTTCCAAGGGTAAACTTGGTCGGGGGAGTCGGAGTTTCAGGGGGGTGACGTTCGTCAGAAGGAGAAATCATTTCGACAGGGGGAGGAAAAAGTGGGCTGTATCCAGAGGAGAGGGGAAAATTTGTGGTGAAGCTCTCAACCAAAATCTCAGAAAAGAAAAGGGGGGGGTGGGTCCATGAAAAAACCCTTGGAGGAGGGGGACATGAGTCGAGGGTGGAAACTTAAGCATCTCATAAACAACGGGGGGAAAGGAAAACGTTATTGGAGCGTTTGGAGAGGGAAGCCAATTCGGTAGGGTGTTGTTGGGAGGGGAAGGAACACCCAAAGAAACACAAGCTGAATCCGGCCACAAGGTTAGGCTCGTTATGGGAGAAGAATTTGGTGGGAAGCTAGATACCGCATCTATATCCGGTCGAACAGAAAAGGGTGCGAGGAGGGGGTCAGGCAAGGGTTGTGGGAGCGAGAGAGACAGGCAAGAAGGAAAACCGCAAGACTGAGTCATGCAAGGCTCTGGACGGGAGGAAGAAACAAAGGCCGTAATCCTGTCACGTGGCCCCAGTTCGCGGAGGGAGGGGTCATCCTCGACATCGAAGAATTCGCGCCGGGCTGCACCAGCATACCAAAAAGCTGGGTATCAGTGAAAGATCGGCGGGGGCAGGATAGGGGATATACGGGGAAAGAAAAGAGGGAGGAGGGTGCTGAGGTGGCGGTCGGGGCGGCCCGGGGAAATCAGCTTGGTATAGGTAAATTGACTCAATATCCCAAGAGAAACTCGAAATGCCCAAACGCGGTTCAAAGCTGGAGCAATAGTGAAGAGTTCCGCCCTAAGGAAAAACACGACGTCTGAAGTGGGGGGTTGTGTGGGGGGAGACGGAAAAGGACGGGGGCCAGTCTCGCGAATTGGGGGAGACACGCTGAAAAATGTGGCTAAACAGGACTAGGGAGGATGTAAGAGGGTAGGTCATGGGGCAGTCGGTCAAGGGGGAGGACGGGGTCGCTGCTGGTGCGGAAGGGGTTTTGCATGGCATTGGCGACGACTTTAGAAGCAAAGATCTTAGCGGAGAAGACCGTGAGTCCGCGGGGAGGTCATCGACAAACACCTGCCGGGGGGTGTACCTCTATATACCAGCAGACAAAAGGAAGATTAAGACCCCATTCCGTGACCGGGAACAGGGGGAACCAACGGGGGCGTCGACTCAGCAAGAGCGAGGGAAGGAAAAAGTTGCATTTGAAAAGCAGATGGAAAACCTAATTTTTCTCAGATATGGGGCGCGGGGCGGGCGAGGGGCTTGGGAAAGAACGGAAGGTAAGCAGGGGGACCTAATCAGGGGAAGCCACACTTATAATCGGGAAAGTGGTGAAAAAGCAACGGGAAAGTTTTAATTAACTTGACAGGGACTGGGGTTGGGGCACCGAACAAAACCGAATCAAAGGCTCGGGAAAATCGGCAACACCGTAAGAAGGGACAAAACATAAAAAGATAGAGCAACAAAATGAAGAACGAATGCGCGTAGGGAGGGGAAAGCGCCCCGGGGGACGGATAAGGGTTTATATGGAGCCTAGATAAGGAAGTAGATCACCTGGTTCCAAGTTTAAATTTTGGGGAGGAGGACTGACAGTTGCCTTCCTTCGGAAGACTTTGAGTGGAAAAAAGGGGACAGTGTTTTCATATCTTGAAAGCGGAGACTCGGCCGGCCTGAGGAAGTCAACGCAGCAAAACCTCGAACGGGGGGTTGCGGGGGGAAGGGGATGAAGGAAGGGGCAAATCTAGAGTCCGGTGGAATAACTTTTATGGGGACTATAGGCACTGGAGACCTGGAGGCGGGAGGAAAAAGGCCCGTGCGCCTAGCGTCCCCTCGGGACAGAACGTTTACAAGCAAAGCTGAAAAGGGATCCCGCTGGTTGTTTGAAAGCAGATGAATGAACAGCAAGGCGAAATCGAATGAATGAGGACTGCAGAAAGGATTTACTTCTATCAAAAAAAAAAAGGGAGTGAAATATATAAAAGAGGGAGAAGTAGCTCAACTCAGATCGAGTGCTTGTTCATTCAGAGGAGTCAAACCAAGACGGGGCGGCCTCCAATCGGACGCAATGCAAATGACAACGGGCCCGAAAGGAAAGGGAGGCGTCAAAGAAATTGGATGACGAAGAAGAGGACGTTCGCGCAAGCAGCAGGGACCCTCAGCAAACAGTTCAAGGAAAAGGAAGAGGAGATGAAATGGCCTCCGAATGTCGTAAAAAGAAAATCCAAAAGCGCGTGGGAAGCGAATTCCCGCAGGCACGCGGCCGAAAACCGATCGAAAGGTAGAGGGTCACATTTTAAACCGTCAAGGAAGGACAGATATTCCTGTTTAAAAAGAGCACGCAAAGAGGAAAGCGGGTGAAAGCGGATTATAACGTGAGGGGGCTCAAAAAGAAGCTCACAAACTACAGGGGCGGCAACGCTCAAGAAAGATCGGATTCGGAGCCGGAGAGGGTCCATTATAGAAGGGGAGGGTGAACTCGACTTGCGCAGAAACTGAGAAGGCGGTAGTGAGAAGGTCGTAGAAAAAAGCAGCCAACCCACAAAGTAGCAAGGGACGTCAACCCACGGGGAGTAAATTCATCATTTTGGAGAAAATTCAAAAGCAAGGCCGTACATGACGTGTGCCAGCATCGCCAACAACGCGCACCACATCGAGAACCATTAAAGGAAAAAGTTTTCATGGGGAAATCAAGAGGATGGCTTTTAATAGCGTCAGGGGAAAGACCTGCAGGGGCTTGGGAAGTTAACGATAATCGGAGGGAGAAGCGGCAGGGGGAGGAATTCGAGCAAATGATTTCAAGGGCATTGAGAGGAAAGCCTAAATGAGGTATCTGGCCTGCGAAAGAGGGATCGCCACTGAATCTCAGGGAACTCGTACCATCCAGGGCAAACACGCGCAACAAACCAAAATGAGATCAGACCTAGAAAACAATAAGAAAGTAATACTCGGTTACATAGGACATAATACTCACGTCCTACTGGGGGGGGGAAGTGTGCTCTTCTCTATTTTTTACAATCATATGTCCAAAAAATCAAGAAAGAGGAAAAGAGACTTGGAAATAAATTATGAGGTAATAATCGCTTCAGGAAGCGTGAGGGTGTTGGGTTCTTAGGGGCTAGGCACGGTCATTAGTACTATTTTGAAAACAAGCGTTATGGACCGGTTGTGAAGGGTGTGACGCGTGTATCTGCGCTAGTGAGAGTCCCCGTTCTCCCTAACAATTCCACTAGGGAAAGGAGGCCCCACACCTCACCCTATCTCAGATCGCGCTCAGGTCATGAAGGAAAGGACAAAACTCCGAGACGTCAGAAGGGAAATAAATCAAGCGATCGGCATATATACCCATGAGAGGAGTCGCCCCGGCGGAAAGATCTCGACGCCCTACCACGCCCAACGGGAGGAAAGGAAAATTGGGGTCGGGAAAGGGAAGGAAAGAAGAATGTTGAATGGCAAATTCGCAGAGAGGAACAGCGCGGGATCAAAGGGCTCGTGAGCGAAGGCTTGCCAACAAAGGAGGATCTCCGAGCCAGCAAGGAGATAGGGGTTCACCGGATATCAGGGAGCGAGGGTCGACGAAAAAAAATAGGGAACAACCTATCCTCACGAGAAAGGAAACGGGGGAATTAGAACCGTCAAAAAAGCACAAACCCGATAGCAGAAGGGTCAAGAGAAAACGGATCAAGAACACTTGTTGGATAGGGGATAAGGAGCTCCCAAAACAGAGAAAGCAAACTCAACCCATAATAAAAGGGGATTTTGAATGGGGGGGGCCCAACCAAGTCACTAGATGTTTGCGGTTATTGGGGGGCTGGGAGAGGAAAAAAAGGGACCGGCCTACCGCAAGATCGACAACTTGACTATAGATTTGGGGATTCTAAAAGGGGGAAAAAAGATCGACCAAGGAACAGACGCCGCGCAAGGAGTACCGAAAAAAAAATTGTACCAGAGATTTGGTGACACATCACAGGAGGGGGGGGGGCGAGCGGACATCCGATCTTTGGGGGGGAGGTGGTGTCGGCTTCTTTCGAAAACATCACAAAAGGAAAAATAAAGAATGAATGAATGTGAACATGATTCAAGAGACGAAGGTGATTCATGGCCTAGGGAGGGAAGAGACGGTTGAGGGTCAACAACCAAAGTTTGGGTGCGAAAAAATAGGGGGAAATCAAAACGAGGTACCAGACGGGGAGGGAAGCTATACTCCAAGGGGGAGGAGTGCGAACTATACAGAAGGGTGGGGGGTGGGGTGTCAAACAGGTTTTTCTTTGTTAGGCGTAGATGATGGGGGAGGGGTCAACAGGCAATATGGGAGGGGGATTATGTCCGACTTGGCAATCCTTTACTTTAATGGGTGAAAGTCAAGAAAGAATAGGAAGAAAGGAAGAGGGGGAGGGTTGAAAATCTTTGGAATGGAGACGCAAGAGGGCGGTACGAGAACGAAATATGGCTAACGAACGGGGGAGGGGGAAGATTCTAAAAAGAGAGTACGTCAGCAGGGAACTAGGAGAGGCGACGAAAGAAAATGAAAAGACGGGTGGACTCACTGGATGGGAAGAATGGAAAAGAGAGGAACCTGTGGAAAAAGGAAAGATGGGATGGAGGAAAGCTAATCCACCATGCTGGTGTTCCTTGAGGGGAATCGAGAGTAAAAAAGGTCAGGCGGGGGGGGAGGGAGGGTTCAGGTGGGAGTCGGTTTCATTGAGGAGAGGGAGTTGTCATGGATTAAAAAGAAGAAAAAGCTGGGGGGGCATCCACATCAAAAAACTTGGTTTGTTTAAAAATAAAAATCGGGGGCCCTGTCTGGAGGTACTGACAATCAATCCACAGCAAGAAAAGGCAGTTAAAAATCAAAAACGAACTGATCACAGTCGAAAAAAACGCCAATCCACATGGAAGAATAAGTCAAGATGACGACAATAGAAAATGGCACAATAATCTGCGACGTCCTTTTGCAGGGGAACTTCATCCTGGTGCGCAACGAGTTTTCGGCGCTGCAGAAATGGACGTAGGGGAGTAAGACACGCACGGCAGAGGGAAGGAATCAACGGGGGAGCACAGACGCTGGACGGAGAGGACGCTTCTTGGTCTCTGCACCACAAAAGGGCTCATCCCCAAGCAAAACAATCAGTAGCTTGGAAGGGAATAAATGGGGAGGAAAACATGCCATCGAGATCCGGAAGGAGTGCGAAGGTGGAGAGAGGGCGGTCGCGGGGACGAGTAACCATAAATTAAAAGTGGAGTGTTAGTATCAGGGCGGCAGAAAAAGGGCGGATGATTTGAGTAAAGAGAAATCCGAAAAAAACAGCGCTCCTTGGGAGGCGATTTCCCGCAACGTGGCTTAGGTCGTGTGAATCGTTGAGTTGAGGAAAGAGTTTGGCTGTCGGCGGGCATGAGGCAAAAAGGCTAAGCAAATCGAAGGTACTGACTTTCGCAGTATTGTGCAGTCGTGAAAAAAGAGGACCTGGAGGGGAAGACGGGATCGGTTTCTCAGAAAAGCGGGAGGAAGGGAAGGTCTACGATGGGCATTGGGGACTTGCTTCACGAACGTCAGGAAAGAAAGCGCAAATGTAGGGAGGGAATAAAAAACTGGGGAAAAAAAACTACAGCAGAACCCTGAGAGGGATGCCTCGGAAATGACCTTCACAACATGAAAATGTAGGGGGGGGGGGGGGGGGGATAACAGGACGCAGTTATAGGAGGGGACGAGAAAAGCTCGACTGTGGGGGAGAGGAGGCTTGAGAAAGTAATAGCGTGATAAGGGTACCTCGCGTTGGGAAGAAAACCAAGAAATCGGGTTGGCTAGAAACGTGAGGAGGGGAAAGTGGCGAAAAAATCGAGGGAATACTGAAATCAAGGATGTGAGGAAGATGCTCTTCCTCCTAGAGCAATGGGGGTCTGTGTCGTTGGAGGAAAAAAGAGATGGAGTGGGAGGGTGCGAAAAAACGCTGGGCGGGTCCCCAACAGACTTGTTATGAGGTTCTTCCGACCAACGACGAGGATGAGATACCGTACGTTTGTGCAAAAAGGTTGAAACCAATTCCAACCTGGGTGGTGTCGTGGGTCGTAAATTCGGTCATGGCAAGGGGCCAATGTAGTTCACCGTTTGACGTCAACTTCAAACAAATGAAAGGGGGGGGGGCCTACTGGGCTTGAGCGGGGCCTGCGGTCCTCCTTGCGAAGCTTTGCTGATATCGTCGACATTGTGGGCAATTCAATCACTAGTAAAAAAAGCGATGGGAGGGAACGGGGGGGCATCTTTCTCCGAGTTCACTAGTCATTGGAAAAAACTTGTGGTAAGGGGGTATAAGGAGTCTTGGCGGAGGGGAGGTCTTCGCAAAAGGGGGGAAAAGGGGTGAAAGTGGGGAAGAATAAACACAAAAACGTTCCGGCTTAAAAAAGACGAAGGGAGGAGCAACATAAGACCAGACTTGATGGGGGGAGGGACGTCTTCAAATGGGGACTCGAAAAAATGGGAGGTGTAACTGGATTGGGTTACCACCTGAGTTTGGGGGGGAAAGTGTGTTACGTATACCTGAAGCGCCAGGTGCTCGGGGCGAGCACAATGCATGAAAAAACGAAGAGGGGTCAGCGGGGAATAAAACGTATAATTTTTTGGTTTTTAAGTTGGGTCTGGAATCC
>Ga0179593_1485025_pt1 | contig 14458 bp, 16 predicted proteins | sample CZODoug2_1_08_16_FD_185931 | JGI IMG/M metagenome (GOLD analysis project Ga0179593, IMG submission 185931) | Vadose zone soil fungal communities from Angelo Coast Range Reserve, California, USA - CZODoug2_1_08_16fungal (PacBio error correction) | ecosystem: Environmental > Terrestrial > Soil >...
GACAGAGGTTTGCCAATCCTAAAAAACAGAATACCAGCCAGCAGGAATGGAAAGGGGGACGGGAACGAGAAGCTGGTCCTACAGTGCGTCGTACCGGGGAAGGGAAAGGGGAGATAGAGGGCGCAATGAGAAACGGTACATAACAGGGGGGGGAGCCAGGTGGCGGCACAACTACAGGCGAAAATAGACGCGAAGGTTATTCCCCTCAAGTGAAAGGGATAAGCCCAAGTGGGCAAAAAACCAGGAAACAAAGCACGGGCAACGATGAAAGGAGAGCGGAAGGGGAGAAGGGGGGGGCGCAGGCCTTTGGAGCGGGCTGCAGGAGTGGTCATTCCATCCTCTGAAGCTAGAAACGCCGATGACCAGGCTGGGGGGAAGGCGAAGGAGGGAGGAAAAAAGGGGGGCAGGCAGGGGCACTTAGAGGGCCAGTATCCGTTTGTCACGGCAGCGGCAAGAGAGGCAGTAATAGAGAAATCAAAAGAAGGAGTGGGAAACAGTGAGCTGCATTTTATCAGAAAGAGCAGGGCGTAAACCCTTCAAACCAGGGATGGACCAAGACATCGTCAAAAAAACTAGGGAAGGGGCGCTTCGACTCGCGCCAAGGTAGAAGGGGGAGCCCGGGGGAACTGGAGACTCCCTCCGCATCTTATGGGGACGCGTTCAGACCACAGAAGACAGATGAAGTACGCACTATAGGGAACAGGAGAACATCAATGGAGAAAGGGCCCAGAGGGAGCATTTAACATAGTTTGTCTGAGTTTTTCAACGTTGGCTTGACCCCTTGTGCGTGGTTGAAAAATTTCTTCAAAAAAAAGGGGAAGAGCGGGCACACCCAGAAAACAAGGAGTAGTCGACTCGCGAAATTGGAAAAACGCGGGGGACACAACGCTCCAGGACTTTCGAAACCGAAGAGCACCATGACGGAAAAAAGATGGTCTTCGCCTGGTAAAAAAGAAAGCTGGATCTCTCTGGGGGGTAAAAAAAACAGGGCGTCGTGTAACAGCCCTTGGACTAAAGAGGGATAAAGAAGGGGACACCGTGGCTCCTTGGGTTCAGTAACCGTTTACCGCCGGTGAGAGATCCTTAAAAAACAACGATGGCTAAGTCGAGAAAGGCAGAAAGTGACGTACCTGAACAATCAAAAGGGATCAGCAGAGAAAGGCCTTACTCGCCAGCCTGCGCCTGACGCCCTTAAAAACGGGGGCATAAGCGGGCGGGCAAAAAAAGTAGGGGGAAACAGAACAATGGACGGATATAAAGGGACACAAGGGGAAAACTGAAAAAAAAAAGTCGGGGGGTCCCAGACAGTCCTGTCGGTTTCATGAATGTCACAGAGATCAGGGGTCGTTCTCCTTGGACGGCACAGGGGGAAAACGTAGATCTTTGTTCGCAAAGGTCTGCGGCCGACTGATTCCCGAATGGCAAATTCACCTGGCATCTGAGCCGGAGGGTAGGTATTTGCAAGGTGGGGCCCCATCCACATCGAGTAAGGGAGAAGCAAAATAAGCACAAAAACATCAGGGGGTGCCCCCTGAGGAAGGTGTACGAAGAAAACAGGGACAAGGGGGGGCCTTTTCCAATGGGGGAAGGTGACGAGGGATGTGAGCCGGCGGACTCAGCTCAAACAACTGATGAGAAGAAAGAAAGACACGTCCGTCGAAAACAGAGAAACTAATTGGATCAATAAGGAATTCGTGTGCCATCACGGAGGGGGAAAAGAATGGGGATGGAAGAGTGGAAGGTGTGCAGGGCAGACGGCCGGAGCGGGGGAAACGAGTAGCCAATTCTGCCGGCAACGGGACGGTCCCAGGTGTCGGGAAAAGTGAGAAGCATCACCAGGGGGGGGGCCGGAGACTCATTGCGACAAATGAAAAGGTGGGGGGGCCGGGGACACTTATACGTGAGCGGTGGGATGCCTGCAAAGCTCCAAGGAAGTAGTTGTGGAGGGAAAAGGCTTGGAAACATGGAAGGATCCCGGTCAGGTGAAAATGGAAGCGCGGCCCACCCAATTCCAGCATAGGAGGATCCGGCCGGGGGAGGGAGGAGGGGAAGGAGAAAGTCGCTGCGAAATAAACAGGCGAGTTAATGTGTCCTTTCAGCCGTTCAAAAAAAATGAGGAGCTCACTTCGCAAATCAGGAAAAAATTAGGACTGGCTGAAAAAAGACGAGACGGGGGAGACAGGGGGGGGAGGAAGCCATCTACGTAAAATCTGGTCCCATGAGGAAACGCCTTAAGGAAAAGGGGAAAAACCACTTGGGGGAAACTGGTGGGGCCGCGTACCACAAAAGATAGCAAAGCGTGGTCGGCGTAGAAGGAAAAAAGGGGAGGACCCGCGTATCGGGAGGGTTGGGATGGGGGCAGATGTGGGTCCCAGGCGGTCAAAACAGGGAAACTGAGGATTCGACCAGGGTTATATACCTGAACAGGGGGAAGGGTGGACATGGTGACCTCAAGGGAAAGAAAAAAAGGGAAGGGTCAAAAAAGAAAAGTGCCGTACAGCCAAACGTGGCGAAACTCAGCGGTATATCCAGGGGGACATTAATGTAAAAGGGGTGGTATAGTGACGCAGAAGGGCGGGGAATGAGAAGGAGGGGAAGGAAAAAACCGCAAAGAAGGGCTTACTACGTGAGCGCAGTTCAAAATTGCTGCCGGTAAAATTGGAGAGGTCGCCAAAGCGTGAAAACGTGCGGTTGTCAATGTTTCATACAAAAAGGGGAATGTTGTCAGTTTACGAACCCTTTCAACTGGGAAAGAAAAAAGGCAGGACACACGAAGGGGAAGAGACGGGTAGACTAATCAGACTGCGACATTGTTTTCAAATGGGAAGAAAACCGGCTATGGCCGCAATGAGAACACAGGGGAAGGCAAAAACCATCGCGACAAACACCGGTAGTCTAAAATTGCTGACTTGTCTGGCTGGACGAGGGGGAAAAATTTTCATCCAGGGGGAAAGGAAAAACACCGGCGCCGGCGCGGCCGAGAGAACGGAAAGGGAAGCTCCTTTTTTAGAAGCGGTTGGAAGTTGGGCGTACCTGCAGGGGAAGAAAGCGAAGGTCGGAACGAGAAGAAATAAGGGAGAATAGAAAAGGTATTGCGCCACCTGCGCCCAGGGCTCTGTGGGGAAATTTCTATGGCGTCGAAAAAAGGAGGCTCATACCCTCATCCGACGAGGGGATGCTCTGTCAGACATAACCGGCATCGAAAGAAATCAAGACTTACGGCTGGGCAAGCCGTGGAGAGGGCAAAAAGCTGCCGGAAAAAATACCGGAATAAAATCGGCAAACGTGGGAAAACTAAAGCAACCAACTTAGTAGGAAACGGGGGAACCCGGGGTTCGTCGCATCCGGTAGGGGACCGTGGGGGAATCATAACACCAGTGGGCTTTCCGCCCAGCATAAGAGGGGGAAAAAAGGGTCCGGAAACTATGCAGGAGGAAACCTGCTTTCCGTCGAAAAGGGGGGGAAAAATAGGGAAGAAAACGCAATTATAACTGTGACAAGAACTAACGCGAAGTACGGGCGCCAGGGGCAGAAAAGAAAGGGGAGCATAGAAAATAGAAGACTCTCGAGGAACACTCGCTTGCTCTTCGGGAAACCAAGGGGGGGACTAAAACGAGCCGCAACTTATCCTGCAGGTAGCGTGCAGCGTCGATCTTGCAAAGGGACCGTATGAGGGGGGGGGGGGGGACGGAAAAGAATCTGGCCGAATGTCAACAACGAGGAAAAAGTTTCCGCGTGGGGCTTGCGCTTTTAAGGGCTCAGAAGATGCCAGACGGAGGCATCGGGCAAAAATAGGAAGAAGTAATAGATTGAAAGGCTAAGGGCAGGGGATGCCGGGGAGACCATGTTAGCGTTGAAGACTTTCCAGCATGGGGAGAAAATTAGAATCACGTTGGGGGACCGAAATCACAAGGAAAAACTAAGCTGAGAGGAAGACCGGGAGTCGTAGACCCCCGCAGCTTCGATGGGAAAAGGCGTCTCAAAAAGACGGCAATCTTGCGGTTCAGATAGAGGACCATAAATAGGGAAGCAGCATATACCAAAATTCAATTTCCGAACGGGTCCATCAGCAGAGGGGCGCACTTTGGAAAAGGGGAAAGCGTTTTCTTTGAACAAAGGGAGGAATAGAAAAAGCTATGGCACAAAGGAACCGAAGGGGGGCGTTCAGGGTTAATAGCCCCTGGTCGTAAATTGGGGTCGACCATGGTGACGACAAAAAAAAAAAATGCAGTCGCCCCTCACGCTAAAAAAGAAGGCCCGCCCGGGCGCAAGAATGACAGCCGCACCTTAGCTTGGTGAAAGAAGGGGGTGGCAAAAGAAAAACATATGTGGGGTCAGAAAAAGGAGGTAACGCGGCTTCCCGAATGGAAAAGCGTACAGAGGGGGGGGCCAGGACCGTGTACCGGCCCGGTTGTTCCGGGGTTCCGGAAGACAAGCAACGAGGGGTTCGACAGCTCGACCTGCTGGAATTTAAAGAGACGGGTTCAACGGCTGGCGAGGTGAGACTGAAGGAGCAGAGCCTCCGAGCCAGTCCGATCATTTATATCTAGCGGGTTATTGTGGAAAACAGAAGCGGGAGGAGAAACAGAAGGAGGTAAAGAAAAAAAGGGACCTGGCAGGCACTTGAGACACCGCCTTAACAGAGAGGAGGGTCAAAGGGACGCAAGCCGAGGGCGTTGCAGCTCTCGAGGGGGTCGTCGCTTAAACGGGCGGCAAAAGGTCCGGTGCAGATAGGCGCCAAATGCGGGAAGGGACACTCTGTGATCGCATCCAAAAAAGTTTCGCCCTGCACATGCATAAAATGCTTGGCTATACCGTCAAACCCCCATAGCTTCCAGGACCGGCAAAAGAGGGAAGCCTCTTCCATCAGCCGGAGTGTCCAAACTAGGAGAGGAACTAGCCCTTCCGAAAGGCTTGGAAAAAAGGACTCGGCGAGGGAGCCAGGAGGGAATCGCAAAACCCACACGGTTTAAAGAGCAAAAGAGGGGGCCCAAACAAAAAGTTGGAACAGTCCATCTCCCGTCAATAAAGAAACCCCTGGATTTCCTCAAAACGCACAGGGCGCCCGAGGAGATTTAATACGCGGGTGGGACTGACCGGGAGCGTGTCCTTTGAATAGGGGAGGGGATCAAAAGAGGTCAATGCAGGAACACTAAAAGAACTATGCCTGTGCAGGCTGAACAAGGCGATGTCTAAGGAAGAAAAAAAAAAAAAAGGTCGACAAGCGAGAGATCTGGTAGACCAGCTAGGCCTCATTGGTGCCAAGCGCCGACCTATAGTTACTGCACCCCGCTAGGCTGAAAAAAGAACACAGGGGGGCTCGGAACACGGATCGAACCCGGAAAGGTCCAGGGGGGTTCGGCATTAGCTCAGGGGGAGAAAGAAACTAGACGCAATATAAGGGTGCTTCACCGGAAGGAAGAAATGTCGCTGCGATAACAAAGAAAAGGGGGGCTTCATATTGAAAAAAAGATTAAGCAGTCTATCTCTACAGCGAAATAGGGAGTAAGACGGGGACTACCATCTCAGACTTACGTGAAAAAGAAAAGATGCGGGACGATCCACGGACGGAAAGAGTCGGAGAACCGAGTCACGAGTGATGCACCTGACCCATCCTTTGGTTTGCCGTCCGGGAGAAAAACCATAGAGAGCACAAGAAGTGCAAGATAAGGGGGGCAAGACCCGGTGCCAGAGGGCGAATAGGAGGGGGACGAAAAGGGAAGCTTGTGTGTCCCAGGGTCAGAAATATCAGCCATCAAAAAAAAAAGGGTAACCTGCCCGCCCAGGGTAATAAGGGGGGGAAATGGGGGGGGTAGACAGGACAAATCGAGAAAGGGGCCTTAATACGTTTAGGAGTGATAAATAGGCACCGACTGGAAAAATGAGGGACCTGTTCTTTAGTGCAGCGATCTGGGAGGAGAGAATTGAGTCCTGGCGCACTAAGGGTCACTGTGCGTAGAAGGTAAAAGGAGCAAGGGAATGGCTGCTCGGATCGGTCGCCCGTCCCAAGCTTTAAACTGTGACCACCGGGGTGATAGTGGGTTCACAGGATCGCGGTGCGGGGTTACGAAAGGGAAATGTGAGGAGCAACGAAAATGCAGGAGCACGCGGGGTAGACCGAATCTATTTACGAACGAGCGGGGGAACCAAAAACCGATGAACTGTCTCGGTCGAGCAGATGCAAAAGCCAAAGAGGACAGCCTGGTCATAGGACTATGAGAAGGGGAAAGGCTAAACAGAGGCTGGGAATTAAAAACATTTTCAAACATAGAAAAATCTACAAAGGGACCAGCGCAAAGTCCTGGAAATGCGGACAGATTAAGGGAAGGTCTGAGGTATAAGCGGGTTAACAAGGGGGAGGTACCCTGACCAGGGAAGAGCAAGCGTTAAGAGAAATTTCTCTCTGGGAACTGAAAGGGGGGATTGGACCACCTGCACAGATGCAAGGTGTTTTGTCAACCGTTCTAAGAAAGGTTGGGGGGGGGGGGGGGGGGCCAGACCAGAGAAAGAGGGACGGAAGGAAGGACAGACCGGCGAGGGCATACCGGAAGACCATGCAGAAAGAGTTTGGGCACGCTCGGGGGGTGATGATTGGCAAACCAATCGGCCTAAAAAGGTGACAGGCAAACGTGGGACACGAACCCTCTCAAACCGGAAGGAAAGGAAAATTCGGGGTTCAAACACGTTTGCAAAATCAGGGGCTCGACAAGGTATGGAACGCGGCAGCATCACAAAACAGAGAATTTCGGATTGGGGTCAAAAGAGGGGGGAGTCCCGTGAAGGCTTCAGGCCGAGCAGCTGGGCTGCGGAGGAAGTTTAAAACTGAAAGCTTGATAGACGCAATGAAAAAAACGGTGAAAAATGGGGGGGACTTGCGCCAGGGGAGAAAGGAAAGGGAATTCAAAAAAAAGAGAAGAAGTCTCGTCTGATAGGGACACACCTCGCTTTTCGGAAACTGGTTCAGGTGTTCCGCACCCTCGGAAAAAAGGGGGGGGTCCAAGGCAGATGCAGGAAATCGCCGCCAGGCCTCCCGATCTGGGTCCGGAAATGGGGGAAGTCCCACTGGGGCCAGACCTTAATGTCAGGAGAATCCGAGGACGGGTAGGAGGATGGCGCCTGGGGGGGTAGCCGAAGAGGCTCCACGGAAAGCAGGCACGCACCTGGATGGGGTCGTGTGCAGGAGAAAACCCGCTCTGACACTGGAGTTATCGTGAAGAGCAAAGGAAACAAAAAGGCATTCCTATTGAGGACAAAACGCAGTCAAACCTTCAGTTTCAGTGCTGTGGCGGAAGCTTCAACGGAAAGAAAAAGCGAGGGAGAAAGAATCGCTCTAGACGCCCTCTCGCTCTGGAAACTAACCGAAGAAAAAAAAGCTCAGATAATTAAACAACAGGGGGGAGACATGGAAGAAAGGGGGTGGGCCCCAAGCATGCAGCTGCTTTCGACGGTTGGGGCGACGAACAAGGTCTTTTTGGACAGCGCAAATGAAAGAAATGCCAAGGAAACACTGATGGAAAGAGGCAAGGGAATTGATAAACCGTTGTCAAAGGATGGGGATCAGTCGCCCATGGACCAAAATGAATAAGTCTCATCGCCACCGAGGAGAAAACGCGGGCCCGACCTGGGCACTTAGTCGGAACAGCACGCCCAGAAGCTATGTGCTCAGCGAGGGAAAAAGGCAAAAACAGATGGGTTCGGGAATCAGAAGGGAAGGGGGATTAAATTCTAATGGAAGCCCGCCGGTCCGACAGTGGTCAGACCGGGGGAAGGAGCGGTCCGATAAAAACTGATGGAGAACGACTGCTTGACTTGTACCTGAGTAGAGAGGAATGGTTATCGCAACTTACTGGAACGGGCCGATCCCTAGTGCCGGAAAAGACGGATCTATTGCGCGGGAAGAAAAAAGAACAAAAGTACCTGAGAACAATGGACCGAGAAAAAAGCAAAGGGAAGAAACGGATCACTTAAACATAACGTAAGTTGCATGAAGGGAAATCACGGTCTCGTCAAAGGTAAGGGAATCGGGAAGAGAGCTGTAGTACGCAAATCTCCAAGCGGAAACGACTGGGGATCAGCGGAAAAGGCACTCTGGCATCTTGCCGAAAGGCCGGCGATTGGGCGAGGTCGCTCCAGCCAATAAAAAAGGGAAAAGGCCCAAAGGCCAAAGGCAGCGGCCTAGCAATTCCCTCGCTCCCAAGGAAGGGCAGGTTGATAGTCAACGAAGCCCCGGAGAAAAAAGGAGTTCTTCTGACGGGAGGAAGGATATCTCTCCTCAACACAAAAATGAAAGGAGATCATGCCGCAGAGGACACCGAAAATTGGACGAAAATCTTCGTTGCCGCCTCAAACGCGCCGCGGCTGGATGAGGGGGGAAGATGCGTGGAACGGTCGCCGAGGATAAACGAAGATCCATCGCCGGAACGTGATAAACGTGCATTGCGAAACTATCGGAGCAAAGGGTCGGAAGGCGGGGACTCGGAAAAAAGGGGGGACCTTTGTCGCGACGAAACAAGAAATGTAATCAAACGGACGATCGCTGCGCAGGGAAACTTATTGGAATGGAGTGTCGAGGCCTCGATGTCCTCGAAGCTGCCGGCGCAGCAGAACCAGGAGAAATGGGAGCCGTCCAGCCCGAAGGGGCCAGGAAAGGCAGGCTATCGAGAAGAAATTGGACGGGACAGGAAAGTCAAGCAGTTTCGAGAGACTTCGGGAAAAGAGGAAAAAGGGCGACCTCTCACCGAAGTACACGAAAAATGCGGAGCCACGGAGGGAGGGGGGACGGGAGTGATAAGCAGCAGTTCCGGAGTGGGAGTCCCTGAAAAAGCCGGGGGTTGGAACCAAAAGAGAAGCACAAGCTTAGTGCGATTTGGACGTAAAGGACATGGAGAGGATGGTCGAAGCAGGGTGGGGGAAAAAGGGTCGACGATAATTGGGCCGATTATTGACGCCCGCCCTGGGCGGGGGAAGGTGTGACCTCTGAATTAAAAGCCAGTGGCAAAAGAAAAGGCCGACAGGACAAAAGGAAAGCATTCATGGAATGTGCGAATTTAAGAGTGTTAGTGTCCTTGTTACAAGGGCGACTTATTTCTGGAGGATAGGAGGCAAGCCGGGAGGGAAGTAGAAGAGCGCTGGGAGGGGAGTCTATTGGGCTGACCGGGGCGAGAGGTCCGCCCGAGGAGGTCATGGTGGTGGAGGTGTCAGCAATCAACTAGACAGAAGTCGTTACGACCATGCAGGGAAAGAGAAAAAAGGAGTCATATGGACAAGGACAGCGCGGTAGACGAACCCATGAATTCAGGTTAGTTAAGGGCGAAAGGGGGGGGACGGGAAAGAGTCGAGCAGGCACAAAAGTTTGCCATACCGAAAAACAGCCTGGTTCAGCGGCGAAAGTTGAGATTGTCGCAGTCTGGCACAGAGGCTGGAGAAAAATTGGATCCAAGGGAAGCCAGATCTACCGAAGTCCTTACAAAAAAAGCGTGCAGATTCCGTGCCGGCTCAGCGGGGGGGGGAACAACTGGGAGGACCGAAGGAAAAGCAAAAATGGGGAAGGAAGAACCTCTCATCGGATATCGGAGAGTAATGGAAGTTTGCTCCACTGGCGACAGGAAATTCAAGCTGTCCCGTTCTTTGCTCCGGAGGGAAACCCTCATAAAAGAGACGGGGCAAACACCTGGCCTCGTCACCGGGAGTCAAGCAGTGAGCGGCAAAGAAAGGCTCATGGTGGGAAAATGCCGAAAACCTACGGATCGGACGAAACGGCAAAAACGAAGTCGCGAAGAACAACCACAATGAGTAGGGAAAAAGATGAGAAGGCCCCACTTGGGGGGAAGGTTTAGAAGACGAGGGATTGAAAAAGAGGTTTTGCCAATCATCACCAAATGGGGAAAAGAAACTAAAAAAAGGGAAATAGTTCGATTTATCCAGGGACGAGGGTCGGAAGAAAGACGGCCTGCAAAGGGAGTCAAGCAACTCCATAGGGGATAGACGCAGAGAACGGTGGAGGGGGAGAAGGAGTCAGCCATTGTGGCGAAGGTAGAGAGGAAAGGAAAAGTCTCGCGCTGAGGTTAGGGCCCTTACTAGTCCAAGGTCAGGGGGCCAAGGGGGGCCTACACCTCTCTAACAAGGGGGGGAAGTCTAGCGGCCGCGCCGGCCGAACGAAAAGAAAGGATCTGGGGCTCACTGCATGAAAATGGTCATTCAAAGTCATGTCAGAGCAATACCATTCGCTAGGTCCAGGATGGGGGAAATTTGGGCATGCCCTGCGCGATAAAAGGATTAATTTAGGCAAAGCGGAAAAGAACACTGATACATGGGGGGTAATATATAGAAAGACAAAATCAGTTAGTGCGTGGATCCGGCATAGTAGAGTGGGGAAGACTTCCAGATAGTGGCTAAAAACCAATGCCGATGCTCGGGATTAGGAACATATCACAGTCAAAACTGCAATGAGAGGAACGCGTCGACAACGAGCCCGACGCAAGGGCAGAACTAAGGGGGAGACGCCTCCGGCAAATGGAAGCGGACTCTCGCGAATCAAGAAAGGGGATAAGAAAGTCTACATGCAATCCGCAGGCGCAGGAAAGGGCTTAGTGGCGCGGGGGGCGTCGGGGCTCTTACGTTGTGAAGAAGGGGGAGTGGAAAACTCGGGCCGGGGTCTAGAAGGCAGGAGGGCCACAGGACACCAACAGAGAGGTGCTGACAAGCATCAACTTGGGGGTGATCTCCAAAGTGCTGGAAGGAAAAGGTACACCGAGACCATGTTGAAAGAGCGAAAAAGTCGCAATACCTCTCCAAGGGCCGCACGCGACGGGAGGACAGATATACTCGGGACTCGTTCGGCAAAAGAAAAACATGATGGTTCAGGAGAAGGAGTTACGGCGGCTTCTCCGAGACAAGCGTAAGAAAAAAAAGGCGGAAGTAAGGGACTGAGAATTTCTCCTTCTTAATACCACGTAGGGACGCCTCGAACTGAGGGTTGACTGACTTTACAACGGCTCGCGATGAGTCGAAAGAAAAAAAAAAAAAGAAAGGGCGAAAAAAACGAGCCTGCGCTCCGACTCTATTGCGGGCGGAGACAGCGCGTGAGCGCCAGCGGAACATGACAGGGGAATGGGAGGCTGTTCAACCTGGGGGACAGAGCACACGATGGGGAAAAACGACAAGGAGCGGTGCCTTTCACGCTCGGGGGCTCGTCGCTTACAGGGAAGTATCCTCTTTAAATGTCGAATCGGAAGGGCGGCCGACCTGGTGGGGGCGATACCCAGTTTAGCCCTGCACAGGGACGGGGAGTTCGAGACGGATATGGGAAAGAAGTTGCAGGGAAGCAGCAATCCCCAGATCCGTAACTTCCCAAGCACGCCAGCAGAACCTGACCCCCTGTAGGTTTTAAAAAATGCCAGGAGTTGATCCATGCAGTTCTCTGAAAAAAGGCTATGGGAAGCGGAATTAATCCAAACAAAACAGGTGAAGAGGAGAGATAGGAAGGGGGAGACGAACTCATTGGATCAAGCAAAGCTTGAGATCAGACATGTTTAACACGCAAACGGCTGATGGAAGAGGCTGTAGGGGACGGTGCCAGGTAAAGGGGGGAAGGTGACCGAAATACCCACCTGCCAGAAAGAGCAAGGTGCTGGGCGAACTAAGTTGGAAAAACGGTCTCTTGCGATAACAGACTCAGTTGCAGAAAAACGACCCCTCCTGGCGAGCTAGAATGGAACCAAGGGCTGTCGCGTGGACCCTATCGGGAGAAGAGGGGGGGGGAAGGGCCGCGCCGGCCATTTTCGGAAAAAACGAAGCCACCCGCTTCTGCCACGCAATAGGGACGCGTCAACAGCATATAGGAAGCGAATGCGATAACTCAGAGGACAGGGGGGGCATGAAGGTCCTCAAGTCCATGCGCGAAAAGCGAGGCTTCCTACGGAGACCACGGGGTAAACCTGACAGAAGGGGAGCCAAAGACAGGGCCGCATTGTAGGGAAAGCCCTTCCTATTAAAGAAGACGGAAAAAGAAGGGTTTTTTGGGGGGAAAGAAAAGAAGTAGTGCCGGCGTCACAAAGGCTCGGCCAGGGGTTCGACGCATGGTCAAAGCTGTGAAAAAATTGGTCGAAGACTACCTGTAAATCCGGAAGAAGAAAGGGAGGAAGCGCCTGCGGTTGTGTAAATGGGGACAGGAAGAAACGGCAGGGGTTCAAAATAGGACCACGGTGCGAAACTCATCCTGTAATGCCAAAGCACTGGCTGAAATGTTAGGGCCTTGTTCATTATAGGGGGCTCTACGTGAGAAGGGGATGCGATTGATTGCCGAAGTGGAAAAAACGGATTTCGTCTACGGGGAGCCTCAATTAAAAAGGGGACCGGGGAGCCGGAGGGAGGGAACTCATTCAAACTACCGTTTGAAGGGAGAGGGGGGCAAGTCAACGAGATCGCAGGGGGTTCGGGGGGACCAAGGAAAGGCTTCCACGATAAAATGTATACATCACGAAAGGCGCAATTATACTCAGTCTTCTTGACCTGAAAGGAGATGGGGGGAAAGGGGGCCGCGAGGGACTTCGGCAGGCATTCAAGGGTCCAAAAAAAAAAAAAGCCAGGTGGATTGAAAGTACATTCTGGCCATAGGCGGGGGGGGAAAACGGTTGTAAGGACAGAACCAGACATAAGGAAAAAACGGCAGCATGCCAGAGACTGCAGAGAGTGAACGCGAATTGTTCATAAGCTTGAGGCAAAAAGGGAGCCCGAGGGAATAGCAAAGCGCGGGGGAACTACATACGTTCCTAGGGGCACTGAGGAAGGGGTCAAAAAGGGCGCCCGTGAAGCCCAGGTATCAAGAAAAGCGTCTCTCCGAATTGAGGGCGCAAAAGCAAATAAAAATGCCGATGGGGTCCGGCAGAGGAGAAGGAACCGTGACGGATCTCACTCTTTCCGGGGATCTAGGGAAGAGATTTGGAGATTGGCAAACCATCTCCGGAGGCCGACCATACGAAAAAAAACAACGGGGAAAACTAAATTGAAAAGGAGGATGTAGTAAATAGAGAGATTTCAAAAGGTGTTCAGGGGGGGGGGAGAGTGCGGTCCGCTCTCCTGTAAGGGGCCAAAGAAGGGAAAAAGAATCAAAGAAGTGCTGCTTTCTCACAGTAGTTAAAGTAACGAAGACCGGGTCTAAGAAGCTGAGGAGACCTAGATGAGGGTCTGTCAGCAAATAACAAAAAGATAACTATACCTGTGCTCAGTAAGGGAGAAAAGACTACAGTCGAAAGAGAAGAAAAAGGCTGAGAGGGGTGCAGAGAAGGACGACCACGGCCGGGGGACCCAGGGGGGGCCTCCAACCGCTTCTAACAAGAGCCGGCGAAAGCGAGCGGAAATACGCCGGCGCGTCCATTAAAAAGAGCTCCAACTGGATGAAAAAGGTTTCAGATCCGGCGAGAGCTGCCACGAAGGGACCAAATGGGGTTCCGCGATGGGTCTTGCGAAAACTGTGTGGGCAAAAGTATCCGGTTTTCAAGGGGGGCAGTTCCAAGGAGAGGAGAGTGAATAGTATGATTGCCGTCTTAAAAGGGAGACAGGAAACGCATTTATCTGAATACTTTCAATTAACGACAACAATCGTGCGATGAAGGAAGCCGTTGATGCTGGGGAAGGAAACTTCAAAAACATCACGTGGAAAAAATGCGTTCGACCGAAGGAGACAGGGAGGGGAAAATGAAATTCGAATTCGCCCAGGGTATATCGCCTCAAAGGAAAGGAGGAGGACGCATCGCGCCGAAATATGAAGAAATAAAACATTCATGGACAGACAGGTGCAAGCAAGGTACAATGCTGAGTTTAGGTGGCGGGAGTTACGTATTGATCAGTGAAAAAGAGGGTGAAGTTGGAACGTGCGGCGGTGAACGAGGAAAAATGCCGCGGTAAAGCCAAAGCAGGCGGCGCAAGGTATATAATGGGGAGAGATGGTAGTCGCGACCAAAAGCAACAAGGGCCCATGCTAAACAACACCGACTCTCCAGGAAGCGGAAACGGTCTTCGCCCTGGATGACAAAAACTACGAGAACGGTTGGTTCGGGGGGAAGGGGAGGGGTCAGGGAATCAGCCTTTCTTACGAAGGAAAGAGGACCGACGCATCACGTGGCTCGCCGCAGTGGGACGGGGACCGTCCAGGTGAGAAAAATGGGGAAGACAAGCACTTTGCGGGTCGGGGAAAAAGGGAGGTCTGACTTAACGAAAAAAATTTCCACATCAACGGGGCTTCGTAAAGCGACCGTCGCGCATCGAACAAGAAAATCGAGGTGCTATGGCGCGGAAAAGAAGGGGTGGCGCAAAGAAAGAAACACATGACAGTTGCCGCGGTCCTTCGACAAGCGCGCCCGATCGTGGGCTCAAGGAAAAAGGAAGTTGCACGCATTCGATCAAAAGCGGATCCTTACGGCGGGCCGTTGAGAGAGGTAGCCAACCCTGGTGACGATCA
>Ga0179593_1566410_pt1 | contig 14458 bp, 18 predicted proteins | sample CZODoug2_1_08_16_FD_185931 | JGI IMG/M metagenome (GOLD analysis project Ga0179593, IMG submission 185931) | Vadose zone soil fungal communities from Angelo Coast Range Reserve, California, USA - CZODoug2_1_08_16fungal (PacBio error correction) | ecosystem: Environmental > Terrestrial > Soil >...
CAGAGTTCCGCGAAAGACGACCCGGCAATCATAAATAATTCTGGAATTTTTTGAATCTGGGGGAAGTCAATTAACATGGAGAAGAAATGAATCCACGAGGGGGGGGGGGGGGAAGGGGATCCAGTTGCAGAACGGGTTAACAAAACTACTTTTCATCAGGTGGGGGGCAGAGGGATGACTTAGGCGGACGGGCAGTACGCGCCGAGTCTTGGAAAGGGGGAAATACAAGACACTGTGCAAGGGGGGGCCTGCTTTTTCTGAAAAAGAAGCTTCAAGTAGACGGCGTGCCGACTATAAAAGGGGAGTACTTAATTTTTGAAAAAGGGGTGGAGATATAGAAAGGAAATGGAATGGCCCTGTTGGGGGGAAGGACGGTAAAGCAAAAAGAAGATGGACCGAAAAGAAGAAAAAGCAAAGTAGTGGAAATCCAGTGCATGGCCTCTCAATGGAGTGCTCAAGTGAAATGATGCCAAGAAAAGAGGGCAAAGGGGGTTAGATGAGAAGGAAGGGGGTGGGTGCTTGGGGAAAGGGTCTTAAACTTTCGGAAAAAAGAGGGAAACCTAGACTATTCCACGCTCTTCGCGGCCAAGCTAGAAGGGAAAAAAAAAGGCCGAGGAGTTCCGCGGCGCCCCTGGGAGAGGGAAGGGATGCAAACTAGACTGAAGGGCAAAGGAGGCAGGAACCAGTTCCGGGGTACATGGAAAAGGGAAACTGAATACCGAATAGGTCCGTCCGCCTATGAGGAGGTGTGCAGGGGAGACGGGGAAGGCTGAGGGGGGGGGAAGTGGGCCGATGCCAGACTGGCGTCGGCGTGTTTGGCAAAGACGAAGGAAGACAAAGGGGGGGGTAAGAAGAATGAAAAGAAAGGCAGAGCAAATAGGGGGAAGGTAAATGCAAGAGGGAGGGGGGAAGTGTTGCGGCTTGTCTCGGAGGGACAAGTAGAAAAATAATCAGTAGAAATACGAAACCGTGGAGGGGGGAAGGGGCGGGTCTAAAAGAAAGTGAAAGGGGGGAGCAAAAATATTCATAGAGAAATTTCGACCTGCATCCGCGGGGGGAAAAGGAAAAAAAAAAAGTTCCTTAAGGGCGGCACGCAGAGGGAAAAAAACAATAGAGGAAGGGAGAGTGGCTATTCAAGGAAGAAAAAAACATGGGCTGACTGTACTACCCCGGGGACAGGGAAATAATTCAGGAAACACACAAGAACGAGGGGGGAAGACGCTCAACCGTCCAAGAAAGGTTCGAGAAGCTTTGAAGGGGGGCCAGCAAGAAATGGTCGTTTGAATGGAGAGACGCCAACAAAAAAGAAGACGACTGGACCATAGACGAAAATAATTGCCAGAAAAGTTAGTGAGGAAGCTTGGCGATCCGGACTGGGGTGGGGGGGGGTTTGGTGGGGGGGGTCGGGTCAGGGGAGGAGCTCTTATGGGGAATGAAAGGGGAGGGGGCAGAAGGTTGGAGGCGACGACAAAGGGGGGGGGGCGTGGGCTCAGAGATCCTGTTACACCTCGTACTAACACGAGTCTGTCAGCAAGATAGGGGAGGGGGGGGCTCTCGCGTCAACATTCGCGGATTCGATGGGGGTTTTCGAGTAGGAAGAAAAAAGCCGAAAAGGCTAACGCCGAAAATCAGAACTGGGAGGGGAGAAGGGGGGGGGCGCCTGGGGCCAGGCATCAAATTCCTTATCACAGGAAATGCTGGAAAAAAAACCTGGCTGACGGGGGACTAAAAGGACAGTGGGGGGAGCGGGGGGGGTGTACTAGGGCTCATAAGGGTTTCGAACTTGATAGGGGTCGGCGATCGGCAGGGAAGGGGGGGGCCTAACGACTAGATAAAAAAAAAGAGTAAGAAGAAAGCTCTGACCTGGGGCAACGCTGCGGGGAAAAAATAGAGGCAGGAAGGGTGGAAACGACCTACTGAACCACCTAAAAAATAAAAAAACACGTTTCCAAAAAAAAATAAAAAAAACAGACAGGTAGAATGTGGAGGGGGGCAACACAAAAAGGGCATCACATGATAATAAGAAAAATAAGATTCGAAAACAAAAAAAAGGTTAGGAGGGGGAAAAAGCAAAGCGCAGGAGAAACAAAAATTCCAAAAAGAAAGACAGCGATCGTTAGATTATGCAAGTACCTAAAAACAAAGGGGGCATAAAGCATGGAAAATAAGAAAAATATTATTTCAGCATTATACAAAAAAAGAAGTGAACAGGACATTGGCTCCCTAATCACTCTATTTTGTCGAAAGCGGGGTGCACCCCGGATGGTAGGGGGGAAAAACAGTGCTTCAACTGCCACAGACGAGCAAAAAAAAGTAAGAGAAAAAAAGTCATTAAGAAACAAAAATTCAGCAGTGGGCCAGACCCCGGACCTAAAAAAAAAATAAAAAAGACGCAAGGAAGTGCTACACAAGTGTGAAAACGGGATGGAAAGATCAGGGGCCCGTGAGGGGCAATGTAGGGGTTGCCGGGCCGGGGGAAAGCGGTTGTGCGCGAAGGGCCGGGGGAGGGTCAATCAAAACTGTTTCAGACAGGGGAACAAAAAAAAAAAAAAAAAAATAAAAAAAAAAAAAAACAAAAAAAAAAAAAACAAAAGCAAAAAGCAATAAAAAAAAAAATAGAATAAAAGCCTTTACTGTAGACAGGGGGGGCGGAATGATCGCCTAAGCAGCGTCTACAAAAAAAAAAAGCGGGGAAAAGGGAAAAAAAGAATAGGGTATATTCATCAGGAATGTTTGGAATCTGCTAGTCAAAAAGAGATTGAACCAGAAATCCTCAAAATTTCAAGAAAAGGCCGATAAAACTTTGAGGCAGAGCGCGTCCGCAAGGTCCGCAAATGTACCAAAAAGTAAAGGGGTCTAAAAAGTGTCTACACAGGAAAAGGTGGAGGACATATAGGGAGGGAGGTTTAGGCCAATTTCGTCTCATTGGCTGCGCAAAGAAACAAAAGAAGGGGGGGGGTAAAGAGGGGGAGTGTGGGGGGCCTTGTGGGGGGGGGGGTAAAAAACGACAAACACAAAACGGGCCTTTGTGTGAACCGGGAGTCATGAAAAGGGGGGTGACACCAGAAGTTCTGTTGCAGTTGAAGGTAACCAGAAGGGAAGAAACCATGACACCCCTCCAACACGGCTCTAAGCCTCGAAGGGAAAACACGGGGCTCCTCTCAGACACAATCAGCCGAGGGTCTTAGAGGACAAAAAAAAAATTTCCTTAATAGAGGAGGGGGAGGAAAGAAAATTAATTCGCTATTTCAGAGAAAGAAATTGGTCTTCCTCATGGCACGCTAGATCGAGGATATATCGGAAAAGACGGAGGGATACATGGGGAAAGGTGGAAGAGGAACTCATCAGTGTGTGAGTCCAGATTCGTCCATGGGGGGGGGGGGGGGGGGGGGGGGGGTGGGGGGGGGTGGGGGGGGGGGGGGGGGGGGGGGGGTTGGTGGGGGGGTGGGGCGGGGGGGGGGAGGGGGTGGACTGGGGTTGGGTGTGGGGGTGTGGGGGGGGGGGTGTGGTTGTGGGTTTTGGGTTGTGGGGGGGCGGGGAGGGGGGGGGTGGGGCATCGTAGCTCATGCTATGGCGAAGCAAAAAAGAAAAATGAAAAAAAACAAACCACGGCGACAAAAACAAAAAGGAGACATGAAGCTTCTAGTAAGGGGAAGACTTCGTGGAATTATATGGTGGCTAATTGCACGTGATGCTAGGGGTCAGTTCTTGAAAAAAGTGGGCCTGGAAACATCTGCTGTAAGGAAAAGGTGAGCTTCTTCAAGAGGTTCTTGGTTTAATCCTGGGAAAGTTCCTAAGTAACTTATGAGGGAAACATGCGGGGGTGGGGGGAGGAGGAATACGGAGGGAGGAGGAGGGAAAGGGGGAGAAGAAGTGTGGCCTGGGGTAGTAACAGAGGCGGATGGGAGGGGTGGGGAGCTGTTGCTTTTCCTTGTCCTAGTCGCACGGAAGAAAGACAAATCTGGAAGGTCAGGAGTGGTGGCAGAATACTTATACAATGCTTCAAAGAAGGTGAACCCTTGAGCAAAGGACGGAAAAGGCGCTACTTTCTTCATGTTCAGGCCCTCACTGCGTGCAAAGAAAAATGTCATCCTGTGGTCCGTCCGGAAAAGGGCGAAGGGTAAGCGGGCAGTGTTGATGCTGAAGTGGCGCAAACCGAGGACATACGAAAAAAGGGCTTAACGTAGAATGTCGAAGGAAAAAAGGAAAGTAGCTACATTGTCGCGCACGAAGTAAAAAACCTCTACTAAACAGAGGAAAAAGAACGAAAAATAAGCGTGGCATCGGGACGTCTACAGATAAACTAGGAGACAAGAGACAGCTCTAGGCGATAGGGAAGGGGGTATGCTTAGGTCGTAGGGGGAGCGGAGTGCTAGGATACAGGGGGGGGCGAGGTCAATACTATTTACCACACCAAAGCAATCGGGGGGCGGGGATTTAGTGCGACAAATATATGTAATATGCTTTCGAATACACGAGAACATGTAACGAAGGGGGGAGGCAAAAGAAAGAACACGATTTCTGAAAGAGTAGAGTACTGGGGGGCAGCACAAAACTACAGGGTGGTCGGGGAGGGGGGGGGGGGCGGGGGGGGGGTTGGTGGTTGGTTCGGGGGGGGGGGGGGGGGGTGTGTCTGACATAACTGGGGGGGTATCTGGTGGGGGGGGGGGGGAGTCGCGGGTGGCGTGGGGTCTGGGTGGGGGGTTAGGGGGCTTAAGGAGAATAGAGGTGCAAAAGCAATGTTCAGCAAAAGATAAAAAATAAAAAAAAACAAAAAAAAAAAGAAAAAAAACACATAGCGGCTGGAAAAATTTCGTTACAAAAAAAGAAACAACGGGGGTCTGGGCGCTAGTAGAGGCCGGTAGATTTTCAGGAATCTGTCTAAATAATGTGAATTTCGCCATATTATTTGTTGCTTGTTTCATACAGGAGACCTGGGACAAAATTGGGAAAAGGGACAAGTTAAAAAAGTGGGAAGGCGTTAGTCTACTGTGGAAAACAGGAGCATAGCCAGGATCTGCAACATGAGCGTACATCTGCGCATTCATTAACAGAAAATTGAGGGACAACGCTATAGGACGAATTCAAATATATCTCAAGAATCTAATAGAGGAAGGGGGGCGGTTAGGCAATTCGGCTGCACGGGTCTGGGGACAAGTGAGGACGCAATTCAAAACAAAAAAAAAACAAAAAAAAAAAAAAAAAAAAAACCACAACAAACAAAGGGCACAAAAAACCGGGGGCAAGAAAAAAAATAAAAAAAAAAAAAAAAATCACAAAAAAACCAAAACAAAAAAAAAACACAACCAAAACAACAGGCAAACAAAAACAAAAAAAGAAAAACAAAAACACATCACCACACCAAAAAAAAAAAGAGAAAGAAAAACAAAAAAAAAAAAAACCCAAAACACAAAAAAAAAGCAAAAAGAAACACCACACCAACGAACACAACCCAACAAAACAAAAAAAAAAAAAAAAAAAACAACCACAACCACCCGACACCCCACCAACAAATCAACACAAAACGAAGCCAACTACATAAACACAACACACAACACACAAAAAAAAAACAGGACAAAAAAAAACAATACAACCAAATTCGTTCTTGGAAGGGGAGTACTCTTTAGTTTTAGTACGCGGAAACTAGGAGGGAAAGACCGCGGGGCGCTGCTTCCCCCCTTCAAATGTTCTTTCTGCTATAAAAAAAAAAAAAAAAAAACGGACGGGGTAGGGGTCTGCATGCTCTGAGTGTTTTTGAAGAGGGGCAAACTCTCACAATATGGACGAAAAAGCGGAAACGCCAACTTAGCTGGCCCCAGTGTTAGTATAGTAGGGCTGGGTGGGTGGGGGGGGGGGGGGGGGGGGGGGGTCAGGGGGGAGGGGGGGGCAGGGGCAAATGAGCGCAATCACACTGAGGTGGATGGGGGGGGGGGGAAAGCTACGCGGGGGGTTGGGCTTTTTGCTATTTTTTGTGGTTCCTGGTCTGGAAGGAACTGGGGAGTAAGGGTCCGTGGGGGGGGGGGTGTGAACTCTAGCGATACTTTTGGGCTCCGCAGGCGTGGGTGGGGCTGCCACTGTGCGGGGGGAAAATGTACCAAACGAAAGTGGGGGGGGCCTGCTGAAAACAGAGTGGCACCAATTAGAGGAAAAAGTAAAAAAAAAAAAAAAAAAAAAAAAAAAAAAAAAAAAAAAAAAAAGATTGCATTGGCTACACGGCTCAGTTGGAGGAAGACCGACTCGTTGGGAAAAGGGGGAGGGCCTCGCCGTAAATTGTTGAGATTAACTCGGTGAACCAAAAAAACCAAAAATAAAAACACAGGACATCATGCGGGTCTAGATAGCATGGGCAATAGGAAAGAACGAAACCGGGCGCGGGGAAATGATCGGAACAGGAAGCGGGTGGCGAAGCAAGTCCAACCAATGATAGGTTTCCACCCGGTTTGCTGTTCCTACTCAACCTAAAAAAAAATGCACCTCCAATACGGTGGGGACATTTGAAAGGTGTGGGGGGGGTCACTCACGACATCGTCACGCGAGGAAAAAAAAAAAAAACTCTCCGGTTAGCAATGGAAAGGGAAAACACTAAGGGGTCCGTCCATATGCCTATTGTGGCGCTTTGCAGCACAAGGGTTTAGGGGCCTAGACCGCGGGGTACAGAACGCCGCATCGAAATCACATGTCAGTGGCGGCATGTCATGCCAAAAGTTTTTACCGGTCGGAGGCGCGTAAGCACCAACACACGACCTTCTAGCCCATGAAGGTCGGGCATAACTTCCACACAAAAACAAAACAACAACACAAAGCCGAAGCCGAGGGGAAGGGGGGAGAAGGGGAGGCATGGTGGAGGGGGTGGGGGAGGGACGAGGGGGGCGGGGCCGGGCAGGGGCAAGACGGGAGGGGGCTGGAGGGGGGTGAGGGGGAGGGGGAAGGGGGGGTGGGGGGGAGGGGGGTGGGGGGGGGGGGTGGGGGGGGGGGGGAGGGAGGGGTTGGGGAAGCGGTAGCGGGGGGGGGGGGGGGGGTGGGGGAGACGGAGGTAGGGGAGGTGTGGGGGGGGGGCGGGGGGGGGAAATTGGGGAGGGAGTGGGGAGGGGGGGGGGGGGGAGGGAAGGGAGGCTGGCGGGGGGGGGGGGTGGTGAAGGGGGGGGAGAGTGTAGTGGGCGGAGTAGGAGGAGGGGAACGCGGTGAGGGAGGGGGGGGCGACAAGTTAGCAAGAGGAGTGAGGAGGTGGTGGGGGGGAACAAAATCGTAAGGAGGAAAAAAAGAGCAAAATGAGCAAGGGGGTCTTTGGTGATTTCTTCGTATCTGAGAGGGATAAATATCTTGGATACGGTGCACAAGTTGTAAGACGGGGAACGTGGGGGGGGGGGGGGGGGGGGGGCCGGGGGGGGGGCATTTGAAGGTGGGGGACAAGGTGGTCTCCTCCAACAGAATGATGTAACAGGGCCAAAGGAAAAAAAAAGAAGACATATAAGAGATCTTTCCACAACGGAAAAGAGAAAATTCTACTGCGCTCATAGGTAGGATCGGTACTGGAAACAGGGGGGAAGTGAAGATGGAGCAAAAAGGTTCCCATTCGCGAAAAAAAAGGTTTAAAAAGGCCCTGTACAAGAGACGACCATCGTTCCATATCAAGAGAGAATGCAATGGGGTGAAGCGGAGACCTCCACTGGGCAAGAAGGCTATCTCAAAGGTCCCCGCATCCAGTTTGGCGGGACAGGGGGGAGCGAGACTGGAGGCTGGCGAGGCTTGGGGGGTGGGACCATGTGTGTAGAACAGTGAGATATGCTTAAGAGCGTGAGAGCGGGCGCGCGTCTTTCATCAAGCAAAAGAGATCAGGCCTGACAGTGGTGGGTGGGGGGGGAGAAATGTGGGTGGGGGGGGGAAGAGGGAAGAGGATCAAAAACCATGCGCAGTCGGGACGCGTTCGCAAGTGGGGAAAGATGCGCTAGAAATCACCAAGCTGCCAAGCACTCCTCCCGGATTAAATGGACTGTGAAGATATCTGTTTCGTAGTTCAAGTAAAAGAAACTAAAGAAAAGGCACCACGATGATAGTCAAAAATATCAGGGGGAGTCAAAGTATGTCTGTTTTAAACTGACTTTGTAGGGAGAGGCGGGATAAGGACATTCTTTAAAAAAGAGAAAACTGAAAGCGTCTATGCTCTCTTCACAAACACAAGAGGTATGATTTAATGAATAAGGAAAAGGGAAAAATCGCTGTGCTCGCTAGGAAAAGGAACATCGGCATACGGAGATGTCGAAACTAATATTCATATGCGGTTCAGTATCCAAAGAGAAGTTCGTAATTGCGGGAAGGAATAAATGGGGGCATCGTCGAATAAGAGGAAACAAACAAAGAGGGGTACTTGGCGATCTATTCTTCAGTGCAAGAACAAAACGTATTAGGATGTCGGGCTGGTGTAGAGGCACCTATTGGGTTACAGGCAACGGGCATTGCTCCCGACTGGTGCGGATGGAAAAGACCTTCAGCAGGAGGGGAAAAAGAGAATTTGCGAGGGGGGTTCTTCCTGGAAGCTCGAGGCAAAAAAACGCTTTCGTATCTCTACTCTATAAACCATAGAACCGTCATAGCCTGCGGACTGTTAATATGGGGACAATGGGACGTTAAAGTAAACCAGGGGAGCTCGTCCCTCTTTCCTGAAGGGGGGGGCGAAAAGAGTCATTTGGGGGGCAATGGGAGCTTGAGAAGCGGACCAGAGAATCTTATGGTCGCATGGCATCCCGGGAACCGGGGAAGGGGACCGCTTTAATAAAGGCGGGTGAAGGGGGGGTCCCGGGGCAGATTGGAAGGTTAAGGGAGGGGGAATTCGGGCTAGCTCAATTAAACTGGGGCCACGGAATCAGATAACTAATTTCTATCTGAGGGCTCGAAGAGTGCGGCTGGTCAAAAATTCGGGTAAAGAATAGGTCAGAGTTTGCATTGTTTATGGGGGGGGAAGACTTGACGATGCATAGCAACAGATGAAAGGGGATAAATTCAGAACTGGATGTCTCACAAAAATGTGCCTTAGATCTAACTTCAGTGATTCCACCGACAAACACAGGGTTCTGTTCAGGGGGGGGGAAAAAAAACTACAAGAGCACGCACTGCTTCGATAAAAAAATAGGGTTTGTTGATCTGGGTTAGAGGGGACAAGAATCACTCTTTCGCTGGATTTTAAAAAAACCAAGCTGTGTGGGCAACGGATCTCAGGAGAGGCTGCGAAAGTGTAGGTCATTGAGGGGCGTGGAGACACTCTGGGGCCGGGCGCGAAATCGTGACTTTTTCGAATTCCAGGTCAAAGGTCAAGGGGGGATATTTGAGGGAAGAGAGACGCGATACTGGGTCGGACTTCAAAGAAACACTTAATTAATCCAGAGAGGTAGTAGTTGCGGAACCTGGTCAAAGTTTGGAGAGGGGAACGCTCATTGTATGCAAACCCGGTCTTATCGGAAATCGATCTTCTGGGGTGTCACAAAACGGAGTTGATGAGTACCTGCGAGGGCGCGGCAGTGAAGTCAGCAGACTCCGAGAGGGGAGAGAAATAAGCGGGGTGGGGAGAAAAAATCAACTGGGATTCAAATTCCTCCACGAAAGCTCAGTTAGTGTCCAGCAACGATAGATAGGGAAAAAGGAAGGCAAACCCACACTCTGAACATGGGGATAGTCGTGGTGGGCTAGTATGAGATGGAAAACGCTAATTTCAAGAAATCGAAGGATCTTATAGAAGTGTACTGAGCAGGGGCTATAACAGGTAGTCTGAGGGCGAGTGACTAACTAAAGCCATCTGCGCAGTGAAAGAAGACTAATCGGGTATATATAGTTAAAAAATAATGAAGGGAAATAATCTTATCGCTACTCCTAGTGAACCGACCCGTGCAGTGACTCAATAAGAAGACCTCGATAACGGGTACGCACCAAAAACTAGGGTCGCCGTCCTTAAACCAGTGTGATCGATGGGGGGGGCCTAAAAAATAATCAATCTTAGGGTTAAAACAAGACCTCGGGGGTGCTAAAAAACAATAGTAACTGTAATTGACGAGTTGTAAAATTTTCTCTAGGGGGGATCGACGCAAAACAGGGGAGGCTCCTACTTGAGTCTAAGAGGAGACATTCCTCGGCACTGGTCAGTATTTTGCACACATTGGTGGGGGGGGAGTTGAGCTTAGGCGGCTGCCATGGTCGGTGACCGCGTGCAAGTAGTACTCTTGGAGAGGGTACAGTGGGGCCGGACGCGGGCCTGTCTAAGGAACAGGGTCTCCGGCAACCACCTTAACACGTCAATGATATGAGCTTTACTGTTCATTGCTGACACAAGGTCAGATACTTGTACATTGGTGGGGGGGGGGGGGGGGAGGGGGTGCACACGACTGGTACGTTAGTACAAACGCAACATATATTAATTTACTAAGTTACTCTATCTGAAAAGGTGGAAAGGTGAAGGCGTGGCCTATATCCTTCCGGGACTAAAACAGGGAATTAACATACTCTTCCAATGTTGATGGGTTGTGGAGGAAGAGATTTGGTTCTAATACCGCCAAACAAAAGGGGGAGGAGAGGTGGTGTTTGACTGGAAACCCTTTGGACACCCATGGCCCGTTGCTCTGTATTGGTATAAACGTCAGGGAATGTCACCGCCTTAGAGCGAGCCTGATCGAAAAAAAAAAAAACCACTCGACCAAGGGGGGGAAAACAGGAAAGGGTCAGCAGAAAGATAGGAACGTACCCCCTTCCGAGTTCAATCGGCGGATCATTCACCCCCTGGGGGAATCTGTGTTATCCTAGGGGACAACTATTCCCTCTGCCCGGGAGAGGAGTTACCTGTAAAAAATATGTTCCACTTGAACATAGGAAATTAAGGGAGAAAAAAAAAAGTCAATAGCGAAGAAAGACAACTCTAAACTTGTCTTCAGGAGTCACCTACCAGGGGGGAAAAAGCTTTGAGCATCGGGATGAAACATAAGGCACTCTGAGAGCACAGATGTTTCCTTCGGACAAAAACTCAGACACAAATGAGATCGTTTCCGCCAAGCAAGTAGGGGGAAACGTTCCGGAATTCTTCTCTGAACCCCTGAAAAAGAAGGAGAGTGGGGGGGGTCTTTGATGCACTTATGCTGCTTTCGGACTAAAGTTTTAACAAGGGAAGACCGGCAGTTGTACAACGGGCGCCAGGCGAGAGGGGGATAAACCCTTTCGCAGAGAGGCCGAATGAGTGGCATACATGTCTAAAAGGCAGACTCAGGGGAGAAATAAACAAAATACTCAAAAAACTATACCGCATGTGGACTGTTGTGAAGGGAGCGGCTGGAACAGCAAGAGAACGGCACTACGGGCATTGATGGCAGCAGAAGAAAGCTTGGCGGTGGGAAGGGCAAGGGGGGGGGGGGGAAAACGAGGGAGGATGCGCACATTAGAAGTGGGGGCCACATAACGGAAGGAGGGTGTAAAGAGGGGGTCGGCAGAAGAGGGGGCGCTGAGCCTCCCAGTCTGGACTGGGGGGAACAAAAAACCGAGTGGGTTCAGGAATGCCATAACAGAAGGAGCGACCAAGTGAGAGTGTCTGAGATTCAAAATTAAAGCATTCAAAACATCCTAGTCACTTCAAAGAGGGTGGTTAATAATTGTCCGTGGGAATTGAGCTTTCAGCGATTTACGGACTACAAAGACATGGTGAGCGGGGTGCACAAATGTAGTGTTTAAGTGGAAACGTATTAGACAGTCTGCGCCTACGTAATAGGAGTTGCTTTAAGGGGGTGTCTGGGTTTAAAAGAGCCAAAAAGCACCAGCGGGGGTGTCCAGTGTCAGGTGGTCTGACACACGAAATATCTTCGATTAAAAAATATGGTAGGGGTGAAAGTGTACGGGGTTCTAAACATTGGGGGGAAAAGAATGGAAACATCCGTCGTTTCTGGGGAGTGACAAATAATAACACGGGCGCTACACATGGGAGGGAACTTGCTGATGGGGGATGGCAAGGATCGAATTAGAGAGAAGACAACTGCTGCTGGGTGTGGATTTGAAGGTCTGGACGGCTTCTTCCATGCAGCGGTCTTGAGGGGGGCGAAAAAGATGGTGAAGCGACCATTCCGCTAGCAAAGAAAGCGTAAGGAAAAAAAAACAAATGGAGGCTGTAAGTCAGGTCAAACGAAGAAAGGGCAAAAACGAGCACACTGGGGGGGAGGGCGTGGGTAAATAAGACAAGGCGAGGCGTGTCGGGGGCTCTACCAAGATAAAAATAGAAGAGGCAATTCGTCACACATCTCCAAACCAGGAGTCAAGAGATTGCTTCATCCCTTTTGGTCCTCTGCGTTATCTTGTAGGGGGTGGGCGTCTGAGGGGACAGTTAGTCTAGGGGGTAGTTCATTCACCCCTTTCCCTACTGGGCGGCTTATGTCATACCCGTAGCCTGTTGAACTGTTGTAGACAGCCTCCTTGGGGGTGCGGGAACCCGGGGCGTGAAAGGAATTCGACATAATCTGGACTTTAATGAAAATGTTCACACCTTGGAAACAAGGGGGGGGGGGTGGGAAGTCCCTTCACGGAAGAATTCTTTCGGTCATATCTACAAACTGACGTCTTCGGGCCAACTAAACAACAGGGGCTGCACTCCGCCAGTAAGGTAACCATGGTATTAAAATAACTAAAATTTGTCCCTTGGCCACCAAACCTGTGTATGGTGTCACCCGTGGCTAGATCCACCGGGATGGCTACAAGACTCGTCACCGAGGCAAAAACCAGGTACCATGGGCCACCCTAAACGTAGGTTTGACATCGAGGAACCGACGAAATGGAAGGTACCTAAAGGTAGAAAATGCCAAATGGACGACGGAAAAAAAAGCCCTCAAGGCGGCGGGGGGGGGGGGGGAGAAAGGAGCTAACTCACCAATCACGTGGGAAACACCGTGGGGGGGGTGCGGATGATGAAGGGCAAAAAAGAAGGGTCCAGGGTCAAGTAACACAAAAAGGTTCGGGACAGCTCGTCCGGGGCTTTAGGGGGGTGACGAAAGGGGAGGTACGCAAGCAGAATAGGAGGCACGACCGTTCACCGGGGAACGACAATTCTGGACAGAGGGTGTACACTGGTTCTCCTTCCCTAAACTGTCTAGAGTTGGATCAGGAAAAGATAAAAACTGAAGAAACTTTTGGCTCGAGCTTAAGGAGCGGGGGGGGGGGGGGGGGGGGGGGGCGGGGGTGGGGGCGATGTAAACGCTTATGACTTCTCTCAATGAACTGCGGGGGGGCGAGTTAATATTTCTGAGTGCATCTTTGAATCAAGTCGGGAGAAAAGAGCAGAACTCAATCTTTCAAAAGTCAAGTGGCAGAAAAAGGATATGACAGAAGTATAGTTTGCTATACCTTCTGGGGGAGGAACAAGATAGTAAGACAAATGAGAAGGGGAAGACATTTAAAAAAGTGGGGGATTGGATACGATAAACTATCACTATGGGAAAAAAAGGTAACTGGCCAGGCTCATTGCGATAGAGTGACACGACGTCTAGTAGTAAAGTATGAGCGGGAGACAGCTATAGACAAGAACAATACGGTCAAGTGAGGTAAAGCTTTGACGGGGGGGAAACGCTTCAGGGGAGAGTGAGCTCAATGGGGGGAAGCACAACGCACTTCAGGCATTAGTGTGAGGGAAAAGACATACAGCGTGGTAATTCAATTTCAATCAGATGCTGGTTCTTGGGACAGAATAGTGTCACAGGGGATTTGTTCCCCCTGGTCAAAGACTCCCGGGTGATGGCACATTGCTTGGGAATGCCAGGGGTCCTCTGATGGCCCGATCAGTGGCGAACTATTTTGGGAGTCCAGGAAGCTACAGCCACAAAAAATCATCAGTCTGCATGATATCGTCTAACAAAAAAAAAAGCGAAAACTCACAGGCATGCCTTCACTGGAGGCTGGCTGTAAGATAGGGGGGTTACTGGAACGTGACAAGGGGCTTAAACTTGCAATTACCAAGGAGGGGAGGCGTCAGATGAAAGGCGACGTAAAGGCTAGTGCTTGCAGAGTTAGGGCCAAAAGGGGACAAAAAAACAAAACCAAAACCAACAACAAACCAAAACCCCAAAACAAAAAAGCCAGAAAAAAAAAAAAAAAAAAAAAAACAACCCTTAAAAACCAACCCCCACAAAAAAACCAAAAAACCACAACAAAAAAAAAAAAAAAATCACGTAACAGGTGCGACCCAGATCGCGTGAATCCCCGCAACCCTGTTACATCACTAGCAAGGGAGGTAAGGAATTATTTTAGGGGGTCCGTACCAGGCGCTTAATGGGTGGCGCAATGCCGGCAGAGTAATGAGGAAAGCGGTACGGGTGGGGGGGGACCTAGCTGCGAAGATAGTGGGTTCCACCTGGGGAAGAGCAGACACAAAAAAAAAAAAATTGGGGGCGACCCCACAGGAAAACCACACGAACAAAAGACCAACCAAACACAAACAACCAAAAAAAAA
>Ga0179593_1676086_pt1 | contig 14458 bp, 17 predicted proteins | sample CZODoug2_1_08_16_FD_185931 | JGI IMG/M metagenome (GOLD analysis project Ga0179593, IMG submission 185931) | Vadose zone soil fungal communities from Angelo Coast Range Reserve, California, USA - CZODoug2_1_08_16fungal (PacBio error correction) | ecosystem: Environmental > Terrestrial > Soil >...
GGGGGGAACCGGTCCCCTCCAGAATCCGGGAAAAGTCCCTCTTACGGGAAAAGATCTCCGAGAAAAAAAACCCCCAAACCCGAAAAAAAGAAGCTGCAATGTGAAAGAAAACGGCCTCCCCGGGAAAAAACGGAATACCAAGGGAAAAACCTGCCTTTGTTGCGGAAGGGGGAAAACCCCCTCGTCCCAAGGGGGAGCAAAAAGGGGACGAAAAGCAGAACCCCTTGCCCCCCGAGAGATTGCCACTCCAGGAAAGGGGAAGGGAGTGGAAAGCGCGTGGGTTTCACAGGGGGGGGGAAGGAACGTTAGACGGTGGTTCCATGTGGTGAAAGGCCATCTGCAAAGGGGCGTATCTCATAAAAAGAAAAAACTCAGGAAGCCCAGCGCCCAAAAAAAGCTTAACAACCCGCAGCCCCCCCAACAAGAACTTTCCGAATTTGAGGGGGGGGGGGAGGGCAGGGTGGGGGACAAAAACCGGCCCGGGTGAAAAAGGGGAAAACCACCGGCGGGGTAACTGAAAAGGTCCCGTGCCAAAAAGAGCCGTTTCCTTCGAGCAAAAAAGGTCCCCCCAAGGGAGGGGAAGGACACCACTGAATACCCCGCCGTAAAAAGGTCGAAAAGAAAAAAGGCCGGGGGAGCCCCCCCGGGGAGAGCCCCATTCTATCCCGGAAAAAGGAGGGCCCGATGGTGAAAGAAGGGGTTCGACGCCCGAAGCCCCGGGGGGGGGGGATGGCCGTAAAGTATCATGGGTAGGGGGGAAAAGGGAAAAGGCTGTTTTTCCCAAAAAGGGAGGAAAATTCGGCGAAAAAAAAAAGAGGAAAAGAAGAAAAAGGGGCCCCTTGATGCGAAATCGAGAATTGTCCTAAAATGCAGTGGGGTGAAGATTCATCCAAAAAAACACGGGGCCTTCCGGTGAAGAAAAAAACACTAAAAATTCTTTTAAGGGGGGGGGGAACTCCAGGAAATAACCCCCTCCCCCCCCAAAAGCCTGGCCCCCCTGAGGGGACTGACGCATCCAAAAAAAAGGAAAAAGCTTTCATAAGAGGTTTTTTGCAGGGGGAGGAAGGGTGGGTGCCAAAAGAGGTCCATTAAGGAAAAGAAACCCGGGTTCAGAAGATGTCACGGAAAGAATTCTTCAACTCCCAAAGGGGAACACCCCGGAAAGAATGAAACCCACCACAAAAAACCCAAAACAAGGGCCCATGAGGAGTGAAGAAATCGTTATTCCAGCGAAAAACAGGGTATGACCAAAAAGGGAAAAAAGAAATGCGTACTTGTCCCGTGGAGGGGGAGAAAAAGACCTTTTGGGAAAAAAAAGGCAGCCCCTGGGAGGTCAAGGGGAGCGGTTCGTCGTTAACCGCCAGACCGGTGAAATCCAGAAGGTTCCCCGTTGTTCACTTTAAGAAAAAGAAAAAGGGGGGGGGGGCAAAAGAAAATGCCTGAACCTGGGAAAAAAAAGCGGGTAAAAACGTCTTGACAAACATGCGCCCCAAAAAAAAAAGTTCCCTCCTAACAAGACAAGAGGGGTGACCATCAGAGGAAGGGGAAGGAGGTTCCGTTCGTGGGATGTTGGAGGTCCCACTTTCCGGTCTGGAATCGAAACCGGGAAAGGAGGTACGGCCTTTGGTGGGGGAAGGGCAGCCCTTTTAATCCGAAGGAAGGGGTAGAACGAAGGGGGGGACCCGCAACGGAATGGAGAAAACGTGAACGTCAAAACGGTGGAGCAAAAAATTACCCCAGCCATAGAGGGGGAAGAGTAAGGGAAAGAGAAAAATCCAATGACTGCCCTTTGCCCAGGACCGTTCTTTTTGGGACGGGGGTTGGGTCGAAAGGGGTAGCACGAGAGTCCCCTGCCAGGCCAGACACTGCAGGGAGGGGGAGAGCCCCCTTTAATTTACGGAAGAACCCCACAAGAGGGGTTCTGCAAAAGGTGAGTTAAAGGAAAAGGGCCACATTGTCGCAAAACCAAAAAGGGGGACTCAATGATATTCTTGAGGGGGGCCCCCCCCCCCCTCAGTCAAAACCAAAAACAATGCACGGTCGCTTAATTCACCGGAAGAAATGAAGGAAAGAAAAAAAAAGAAGAGCGAAAATTTAATGGGGGGAAAAAAAACCCCTCAAAACGGACCGGATGACGGCCCTGGAAATCATCGGGGCCCCCCCAGGGGGGAAAAAAAAACCTTGTTTGACGCTGTGGCAGAAAAAAAGGGGCTTGGCAAAACCGGGGGGGAAGAAAGAGGCTTTCCAACCAACACCTAACGAGAGGAGAAATGGGCTTAAAGGTTGCAACCCCCCCCCCCCCCCCAAAAGAAGGGGGCCCCATCCCCTTGAAAAAAAGAAGGGGTTTGGGGGGGGGGGGGAAGAAAGGCCCCCGACAAATGTTTAAGAAAAGGGGTTGCCGGAAACTAAGAACCATTTAAGGCCTCCGAAAAAGGGGACAAATTCGTTTAAGAGCTAGAGGGGACCTTAAAGGACATCGAGTGCCGGGAAAATTGGGACCGTAAACCAAGGACCCGCATCGAAATTCTCCACCAGGGGGGCCCCGGGGAACGAAGGGCTGCCCCCTTGCTGAAGTCTAAAAAAACCACGGGGGGGTTTTGTGGGGAAAGGAAAAAAAAGTCCATCCTGGGGGGGCATAAAAAAAGAAAGGTCCTTTAGGCCAACCCAAGGCTTGGTTTGGAAGAACCCACCGACCTCTTAACCCCTAAACCCCCTTTCCCTTATTATCCACCCAAAAAAAAAACCCCCCCCCTACCTTAGGAAAGGGGGGAAACATCCCCGTCAAATGGGGAGAGGTGGCCGTCCCCCCTTTTCTCCTGAAAAAAGGCTTGGTGTCCAATCCTCATCCGAGGGATTCGTAAAGGTGAAAGGTTCCCCCTAAAACAGCGGGGAAAGGGTTCCTGTTGGGAGGTCCAACCACCAGGAGTACCTTCCAGTTTGGATGGAAAAAGGAGTTTTTCCCTCATCCTTGACAAAGGAAAAAAATTCTGGCAAGGAAGAGTGTCAAGTTTTCTGATCATTAAAAGGGGGGGAAAACTCCTGGGTATTTAACACAAATCCACGGAAGAAAAAAAAAGAAGGATTCTGGGAGGGGAAAAAGGCTGGGCCGTACTTGACCCCACTGGGAAGGCCCCACGGGGGCGTCATTGGGGTCCTTTTTGAAGAAGGGGGATTTAAAGCCAAAAGAAAAACTTGGGGGCCCCAAATCTTTTCAACAAAAGGGGGAGAAAGGGAGAAGCACTGTACCTTTAAGCCATCAACATGGGGAGGTGCGAAAAATCTGGGTTCAAAAGACAAGAAATGAAGAACCTCCCCCTCAAGAACGTGAAAACTGCCTTCCAAAAGGGGGGAAAGGGTTCCTCTGCCAAAGACCACCCCACCACCTGAAAATCAACGTACTTTTTCCCAAGGGGGGGAAAGACTGAAAAAAGGGAAACTTGGTCCGGCCGAAAAAAATTCACTTCCCGAAAATGCCCATGGAATTGACCCCGAAGGGGAGAAGTTTTGTAATCCTTGGAACCCGGGGGAAACAAAACGGGAACCGTCGGAATGCTGACGGGCGTGAATTCATGGGGAAGGAGGCACCCCTAACCCAATTTGAGAGTCCAAAACGACTCAAGGAGCCTCCTCAAAAAAAGGGAAGGCGCAGATCCATGCAGCCAAAGGAGTGCTGTGGGAGCCGCAAAAACCCGACCGAAAGAGGAAACCAGGGTTGGGGAATGAAACAAGGGAAAAGGGCCTGTGAAAAAAAGGGAAAGACCGGTAAAAAGGAGTTGTCCCCGGAACTCAAAGGGAGAAGAGATTTTTTTGGAAGGGATCAAAGCCCGGGCCCCAAGGGGGGGCGCCTGAATCTCCGGACATACGGGAGAGAAAAACAACCAGAAAAAAAAGGATCCCCCCGGGGGGGAAAGGGGAACCTACAAAAAAAAGGTTTTTCTTTAAGCCGTAAAAAGAAAACACCGGGAAAGGGGTCACTAAACCCTTACCTGCAAAAAAGAAAGAGGGTTGCATCTTCTAAATTGGCTCCCAGGGAAAAAAAAAACTTCCAAAAGGGAAATGGGTTCTGACCGGGGTATTTTGAGGGCCGTTGGAGAGGGGGTGTTTTTTTCTCCACAGGAACCCCTTCAAAAAAAAGACTTCACGGAAACAAATAGAAAACCGCCAAAAAAAGGGGGGGTCTTCCCGAGGGGGGGGGGTCAAAAGGGGGGCCCTTGGCGTACCTTTACTGTGGCCCTCCACAGGAGGGGAAGAGGGAGGGCCCTTCCCTTTTTGGAGGAGGGAAAAAAAAAATTCCAAATCCTGGCTGATCAGAATAGCCGTTTTTTGGTGAAATGCCGGGAGGGAAGGGGGAACCCGCTAAAAAAGAAAAGGCTCCCCCCTCTGGCGAACAACAAAACCTTTTCCAAAGGAAAGGGTAATCACACAGGAACCAACAAGTCAATAAAAAGCACCTTGAACACCTCTCCTTTCAAAAAATTTGGCCTCAAAAAGGAGGGGTTAGGGGAAAAATGTGGATAGTTAAAAAGGGGTGGCTTTTTTCATTTGGGGGGAATTATATCCCATCCAACCTCGGAAAATTTGATTTCGCCAAAGAAGGGGGAAACCTTGACTCAGAAGGGTTTCGCTGGGGAAAAAAGCCCCAGCATTTTGTTAAGGCCCCCCCCAATACAAAGAAAAGAAACGTCCCAGAGAAGGGAAAATACAAACCGCCTTCAAGAAAAGGGTCCGGGAAGCAACCGTAAAAGGAGTGTTCCTTCAATAAAAAAAAGAAGAAAACTTCGAAAAAAAAAAGGGGGAGGAGGAAAATAATAGGGGGCCCCATCCTGCACAAGCACCCAAATGGGGGGGGGAAAAGGCGTTTTTCCCTTTTATGAAGAGAGGGAAAAAGGCCGCCCGCCCGGGGAAACCTGTCCTGCCAGAAGCCCCCAGGGTTGACATCAAAGAAAGGAGGACTTTGTTTCGGTCCAAAAAAGAAAATTGAAAAGGGAAAGAGGGGGGGCCCCCCCTTCGAAAGAATAGGCCCTGAAGAACAACTTGAAAATCCCCGGGAAAAAAAAACCCCTCCTTCGGAGAAAACAAGGAAAGGGCCTGGTTTAAAAGGGGGGGTTTTTTGGTGAAACAGGGGAGAGGGGGGCAGACCCCGAGAAGGGGGGTCTCAATCGTCCCCGGGGGGAAACCCGTATAGAAAAAGGAAAGAGAAAAAATCGGATCCGAAGCCAAAAAGAACTCCCCCTCGGGGGAAACAAGCAGGGAAAGCCCCCCGGGACTTTTAACTTCATTGGGGTCCATGGGGGGGAAACCACTAGGGAAAGTTCTGTTCCTTTCCTGTGTAACAAGAATCAAAGGGGGAAACTTCCTTATCACAAAAAAAAAGGAAAAACCCCAGAAAAAAAAAATTTCCAGCCGAATGAAAAACCCATTTCCCTAGGTTCCTAAAGTGGCCGTTGCTCCGGGGGGGGAAAAAACCCTAGCTTCCCCCCCCCAAGAAAAGGTTGGGGGGGGGAAAAAGTTTTTGGTTTGGGAAACCTCCTATCCCATTGGGAAGGGGGACTTAAAAAAGGGGGGGAACTCCCTCCCCCCTTCCCAAAGGTTTCCTCGATCAGAAAAGAAGAGTAGGCATAAAGTTCCCTCCCCTGAATCCGATATGCCCTCTCCTAGGGGGAGGGGGAAAAGGACATGTTAAAGAAAAAAAAATCCCCCACGGTGTCCTGTTCCGGGGGGGGGACTTGATTCACGGTCGTAGGCGCGCCCAGTAAAAAAAAAGTCCCTAAAATTCTTGGAAGGCGGAGAAAAAAAAAAAAAAAAAAAAAAAAAAGAAGCCATGTCCTTCCCTGGAGAGAAAAGGAATTTCTTTTTTGTCCGTTCATAATAGGGGTGGCCCGTAAAGGGGGAAAAATTCCCCATTAAAAAAAAAAAAAGGGGGCCCCCTTTAAAATAAGAGGGTTCCCCCACGGAATGTTTTCCCAGTCTGTAAACCTCCCAGTTGTAGAAAAAAACGGTCCTGGAAAAAAAAAAGGGACATTAGAAGTTGGGAAAATCCAAGGGGGCTCCCGCGGGGGGGGGCCAAAATTCCCATTTTTAACAACCCAGAAAAGGCCTTGGAAAGGTAGGCTTTCGGGCAAGGAAAACTCATCATAAAAAAAGGGAAAAGAAGGGTTCGTCCAGGGGAAGGGGGTCGCCCGACACGTGAAAAGAATCGCCAAGTTCCGTTGGGAGCCCTCATTTCTCTTTTGAGGAAAAAAAATGACCTGTTAGAAGGGGGGGAAAAAGGAGGACGGACCCGCCCCTTCCTACCCGTGGGGGGTGCCGGCAACGAAGTAAACGGTCACAAAAGGGGTTGACCATCCCAGATTGAAGAAGGGGAAAAAATGTTGTTTTTTTTCAGCCAGGAAAAAAGTGCTGGAAGGAAACGGGACAAAAGAAGGGAACGGCCTTGCCCCGCGGGTAAGGAGGTTGGGCGGGAAGGGTGATAGGAGTAGATTCTTGGGGTGAAGAGGAGTGTTTTTCGTTTGAAAAAAGGTGGGAGCCGAAAAATGACCCAAAGCCATATTCAAGGAAGCGAAGGAAAAGGGATCCATGGTTTACTTCCGGTGCACAGGAGAAAAAAAAAAGCTTTGTGAGGGGGGGGGGTATAGGGGGTTCCGCGCCCGGTGGAACAGACGACCCACCCGAGAGCACCGAAAGGCAAGGGTCCTGGGGGGAAGGAATGGTCCGCCCCTGGCCCAAAAAAAGGGTTTTTGGGGTTCGGGCCCAAGTGCCCCATCCCCACCAAAAAACTCGGAACCAGGGCGGAAAAAGGTTGGCCTCCATGAAATAAAAAAAAGGGAACCTTTTGTGGGAGAAAGGGAAAAAAAAGGGACAAACGCACTCGAGTTTCCCCCAAAAAGTAGCCCTTTTTCTTTAACGAATCAAGGAACAGAAGGAAAAAGACCCGAATTTAAAGGGGGGGGGGGAGAAAAACCCGGCCCCTTCTCGTGCGGAAAAGAGGGATCGTCAAAAAAAAAAAAAAATGTGAAAAAGGGATTTGTTGGCCGCCCAGTGCGGGAGGGAATCCTCAAATCAACGTCTCCTCACAAAACACAAACAAAAAAGGAAAGGGAAAAATATATATATTTTCCTCCAAACAAAAAGGGGCCTGGACGGAAAAGCAAAAACTGCGGCCCGGGGTGACTAATTACACCAGTGCCAGGGATCAGAAAACGAAGAAAAATGGGAAGGGGAAAAAAACTTACCCCATTAAATCAAAGGGAATGTAGGGGGAAGAGGAGGGAGGGAACCCGGGCGCCTACGAGTGCGGGGAAATGAGGACCTTCTAACGAAAAAAGAAGCATCTTGTCATGCGCAGGGAAAAATGGGGTGGTTGGGGGGAAAAAAAAGCCCCCCTGGCGCTTGCAGGCCCAAACCCAAACACGGGGTCCCGAAAAAAAAAAAAGGAGGAAAAAAACCACTCCCTTCATCGGGGAAAAAAAGACCCGGACGGTGCCTCTCACCTCCTGGGGAAAGGCAAAAAAGGGTCCCAACCATCCGAAAGAAACGATATGAAAACTAAGAAAAAAAAAAAAATTCTTTCCTTTGGGGAAAAAAAGAAAAGGGGGGAAATGCAAAGGGGGGACACTGTCCGCGCCCCCTAGGGGATCCCTTAAAACTGCAGGGGTTACAAAGTTTTCGGCCTTCCACACGGGGGATCCCCCTTAAACACAGCTATGAGGGGGGAAAAAAAAAATAATGATTCCGTTTTTTCCGAAGGCGCTTCCTTTGCCAGGAACCTTGTACCGCCTGGAAAAAGAAAACGCCCCTGTGTTTGCATTTGAAAAAAAAAAAAAGGAATTGAGCACACGCATGGAGGCAACATCCACGAAACTGAAAAGGGGTTTTACTTCTTCCCCTGTCCCAAAGAGGAAGCCGGAAAAGGGTTTTGTGGAAAGAAAAAAAGAAGGTTTGATGCAAAAGGGGGGAAGGGAGGGGGGGTCGGTAAAAAGACGTGGAAGCCGCAAGCAAAAACGGTCCCCCCCCAAAAAAAGACCCCCCACATCGACCACCCCACTTCCCCCTGAAAAGGGAGGGACCACTACCTTGCAAGGGAAATTCCAAGGTTAGGAGGGAGCCCCGAACCAAATTCCAGCCTTGCCAAGCTCTCATCTTTGCACAGGGAAAAGGGAAAAGTAAAAATTTCAAAAAAAAAACCCGATTCCAAAAAAAACGTTCCGCCCCCCCCCCATAGGGTATGCTTACCCTGGGTGTGAGAAAACCCCCCTTTTCTGCATGAGAAAAAGCCTGGGTGGGGGGAAAGGGGGGAAGGGACCGGCCCCGGGGGGAACCGACTTGGAGGTGTTCCACTGGAACCACGGGAAAAAAGTGACCAAAAAGGGGGAAAATGCAAAAAGGAAGGGGGCCGGGGTATAATGGAAAGGCCAATCCGTGAAGAAAAAAAAATTTCACAAACACCAGGGGAGGACCAAAAGACCCTTCAGGGGAGAGTTTTTTCGGTGCCAGAATCCGGACCGTCTTCCCACAAAGGAACGATAACCCCTCCCCTAAAAAAGGGAAGCCCTTTTTTACTCTCTACCCACCCTTAAAAGCAACTAAAGGGCCCCCTCCCTTGGGGGAGAAAAGGAAACGAAGAAAAAGTGCGTTACTTGAATTCTCAGTTCCCCTAAGGACATTAAAAAACCCCCCCTCTGGGAGGAAAACCCCGGGATTAATCGATTTTTTGAAGACAAGCCGGGCACCAGTCCTTTTCCAGGGAGAATTGTCCGCCCTATTTAGCTCGGAGAAGCCGCCCCTCCCGGCCTGTAGGGAAACCCTAAAACAGGGTTACCTTACTTCAGAAAAAAAAAAAACCCTGGGAAAAAAAAGAAATCAAGGGAGGGCGGAAACGAACCATCCAGACCGGGCCCTCGAGGGGGAAAATACTTTCTCGGCAAAAAAAAAGGAAACACGTTCCCCCCTGCTACCAACGCGGGGGTCAGTTGGGGAAGCAAATGGGGGGGAACGGGGGGGGGGGGTGTCTCGGACATCTTGCACGAACCCAACCCCGGGAAAAGGGGTTTTCTTCCAAAGGGGGGGGGGACCCCCAAAAGAATTGGCCGTGTACAGTGGCCCCGTGGGAAAATCGCAACAAAAACGGGAAACAGTGCGGTGGGAAGGTGGGTTAACGCTGGGAACGAATGGCGCCCCTCCCACCAAAGGGGAAATCTCGGGGGGGGGGTCTTTGAAAACTTTTTTTGGTGATGCGCTCAAAGGAAAAGACCTAATGAAAAAAGCAATGGACAAACGTTCCCCGGAAATCCGCCTGGAAAAAAACTTTTTCAGACGGGCAAGGCGGCATTCGAAACAGGGCGGGACCGGGAATCGGGTCAAACAGGTTGAATGGGAAAAAAACCGGAGAAACTCCCTGGAAAAAAAGAGCCCTGGCAAAGTGTTGAAGGCCGCAGTGTGAAAAATCCCTGAGAAAAAAAAAAAATCTTGGAACAAAAGCCGCTTTTCCAAAAAGAAAAAAACACTCAGCGACTCCCACTAATTGGACCGGAGTAAGAAAAACAAATGCAAACCTTCAAAAAAAAAAAAAACGATGGCCGATGGAAAAACCGGTGTCAATCTGATCAAACCAAAACAACAACCGGGGAGATTCCCGGGGAAACCCCCAAAGGTGCAATCGCCCATCCGGGGGGGGGAAGTGCACCTGTCGAAATCACGGAAGGAGGCCAAGCGAGCAAGAAGGGGTCTGGCGTTCCTATCGCAGGGAGGACACGCGAAAGGGGGGAAACCCACGGGAACGGCAAAATCCCCCGGGCCGTCCGGCCAAACCCCCTTGGAAGGGAGGTCCCCCCCCCCCTCTCCCAAAATGACGACAAGGGGGGGAAACCCAGTGCCCCCCCGGCTTCGGCTCCAGTTCGGACCGGGGGGGGTGGGGGGGGTTTGAAGCGCCGGGAAAAAAAAAAGGGCGATGTGAGAAAAGGAAGGGGGCCCTGCCCCCTTGAAGACAGTTGTCCGTAGCCCGCAAAACAGCAAAAAACCCACGCCGGGAAAGGAGGGGAGCCCCCCCTTTTGAAAAAAGCCGGGAAAACCAAGGCACGCCCGGAAGCTGGAACGCCAAAATGACTACCAAACCGGGAAAACACGTCCCCCTGAAAAAAAAAAAGCGTTCTTGAAGGTTGTAAAAAGCCATGAAGCCCGGGGGAACGAGCCAACCCACCCCCCCAAGGGTTTCCCCCCCCCAGAAAGGTCCCCCCATCCCTAAAAAAAGAAAAGCCACAAAAAAGGGTCCCCAATTTGGGAAGAACGTGCCCCCGGTGGACAGTTGGGGAAAAAAAAACCATTCCGAATCCCCCTTTCCCAAAAAAGGAGGGTTTGAGAAAAGGGGGGGTAGAACGCACTCAATGCCCCAGGGGGGGGGGAAAGCCTAGTTTACCATGTTGTTGACAGGGGAAATCAAAGAAAAAAAGGTTCTCGTAGCCTATATTTTAAAAAAAAAAAGAAAGGAAACCTAAAAGGAAAAGGATTTGGAAAGGGCGAAATCGAATAGGAAAAAAAGAGGGGGTTAACTGGGGGGGGGTGTTGGGGGGGGAAAAACGAAAAAAAAGGGGAACCCTTTCAAAAGGGGAAAGAAATTGTTTAAAAAAAAACCGAGTCCGAGTGCGCCAGGAGACCCCGAATTCCCCCCGGGCTTCCTCAAATCGAGCCCCTCCCAGGAGAAAAAAAAAAAAGAAATTTCATCCCTGAGTCTTTGGGGAAAAAAAGGTGGTGAAAGAGGGGGGGGAAGACCCCCGGTCCCCATGAAAGGAATCGATTCCCCAACTGTCCCAACCACCCCGGGGGGAAAAGAACTCCAACTTCCCTTTCTTCTGAGAAAAGGAATCCCCAGGGGACAAAAAAAGGGGGGGGAAAGGTGATTTCAAGACGTCGCCCCGACCAGGGTAGTCCGTCAAAGTTTCCCACCGAAGGGGGGAGGGGTCGTGTGTAATCGGGGAAAAAGGGGCAAAAGAAGGGAAAGCACAGAATGCAGCTTTGGGGCCCGGGGTCCCCGGCAAAAGTCGAGGAACGTTGAGAAAAAAGCCCCTTCATGTCCTTTGGTGGAAAAAAAAAAGTCGCCACGGGGGAAAAAACAAGGAGACCTGGGTAAGCGGAAAAAACGTCACCCGAAACCGAAACCCCGTGGCAAATCAAGGGGGAAAAAGTGTAAACTTCCGTCATCTTTTAAGGAAAAGACCATGTCCGGGACAGGGGGGGGAGAAAGCACCAGAGTTTGATCACTCAAAAGAAGGGCCACCCCGGCGGGTTACGGCCTTGGATGCTGAAGGGGCCAAGCTGGAAGCGCGGCAAAAGAGTAGACTCCTGGGTGAAAAGGGGAATCCGAAGGGAAAAACGCCCCACCGTTGGGAGGGAACAGCAGATCCGGGCGAAAAAGTTCAAAAAACTAACTCAAAAAGGGGAAAAGTCGGAAAAAGCCTTCCCCCGGACCGGGGGGGTTCGAAGTGGAAAAAACTGGCTCCCCCCGAATGAGTCAAAAGGCCTTCTTGGGTGAAAGGGAGATGACGAATTTTCGCGTTGCAGGGGGAAGCACCCACCCGGTGGGGGGGCACCAGCAAGCGCCAGGGGAGGGAAGGGTGGGCCGCCATGAAATGAGTGAGGGGCGGGGTCGTTGTGGAGAAAGGAACGCCAACTCTATTCCAGGAGGGGAAAAAACCCCACCGGAGAGAGAAAAAGGAAGGGGAAGCACGCCCATATTCGTGAGGTTTTTTCCGACACCTCTGGGCAACGATGATCCATCGAAAAGTGGGGGGGGAGAAAAAACTGTGACGCTTTGGAAAAGAAGGAAAAAGGGCCGTGCCCACCGTGGAAGAAAAAGGAGAAAACTTCAAACACCAAACAAAAGAGAAAAGAGATGGTCCTCCAACGGTTCGCCCCGGTTCTAAGCCCAGCAAAGGGTTCTTCCCCCACCTTCAAAAAAGGGGGTGACGATTGCCAACAGGAAAATGATCAGCAAACGAAGAAAAGGCGTTTTGGTGGAATACCCAATTTAAAGGAGAGAGGTCGTGTCATCGTAAGAGCGAAAAAACGAGACGAGAAAGGGAAAAGGGAGACCCTTCCCGAACCAAAGGAACAATCTCAATGCCCGCACCAAGGGGGGTGGAGGCCCTTCCCGAAAAAAAAAGGGGGAAACTCAAAACAGGAAAAAGAAAAAAACCTCCGGGCACTCCATCACATGTTTTCCCAGAAAAAAAAAGATCCCCGTGCACGACAAAAAAATACCCCCTCGGTCAGAAAAGGGGTGCTGCGAAACACCCAGTTCTATAAAGCCCCTAAAAAAAAAGTGAAAAAAAAGGCGCCCGGTGGTGTGCACGGCGCCATTGGATCAGTTGAGTGCCACGCAGCCCCTTTCAAATGGCTTTTTCAATAAGAAAACCGGGGGGGAGAAAAAAGGGGTCCTTTTCCCACCCGAACAGCGGATTTCAATTGGGGGTCCACCCACCACAAAATCTTTCCTCACACCCGGCCCCCAAAGGACAAGCTCCCCCCTGTTTACCCCAGCGAAGCCCCCCCGGACGACCCGGTTGTCATTTCGAGGGATCACGGGAGGACAATGCAACAACATCCACGACAGGGAAAGCGTAATCTGCTGGTCACAATGAGCCTTACTTACAAAAGGAAGGAAAAGGGGGAATTCCCCGTTTTCAGGGGAAAAAAAAAAGTACAGAAGTTTTTCCGCCCGACCGAAGAAAAAAAAAAAGGTCCCATCAACAAAGAAAAACTTAAGAACGAAGAGTGACAAAAAAACCCGTTAGCCTACCGGGTTCGGCGACTAAGGGGGACCTCCCGGACAGACCCCAGAATCTTCTGAAAAGTTCAAGGTCACTCAAAAGCCCCGTCCCCAGGAAGGAAGTTTTTCCCGCCATCAAGAGGGGAAATGCCATAAAAGGGGAAACCGGCTGCGGCCTCGAAAAAAGGGGGGCCAATGGGCCCCGGTTTGGGTGGGGAGGCCCCCGGGGGGGGAAAAAAGCAAAGGGGAAGTTTTGTAGCCAGAGCGGGAAGGGGAACGGAGGGCTGGTCCCACATTAAGGACGGCGGCCAACCCAGGAAAAAACGCTTCCTAAAAAATCCAACGGGAAATGCAAGATACAACCCGGGCAAAAGCTCCAGAAACAGCCCGCCCCCCCCAAAAGAAGGTTGGAGCCCGCGCAGGACAAAGCCCCATAAAGGAAAAGGACCCGGCACAGGGAGGCGACCGGGAAAGGGGGAAGGGGCCGTCCCTATCAAAAGAAAGCGGCGCCAAAACCCGAGTCCCCCGCGGACGTAGAGGATTTTCGCCTAAAAGAAAAGGAAATACATTCGCCAGGACTTCCAGAGAAAAAAAAGGAGGGAGCCGGCCCTGGGGAGTAAAAACAAACCCTTGGTCAGTAAGGAGGAAGAAAAACCTTGGGGGGAAAGCCCAAAAGGCCCTCGAAGGGGCATCCTCTTACATTGGCCAGGAAAGGGGGACCACTTCCTTCCCAAAGGTCCCAAAAGGGGAGAAAGAAATAAAAAAAAAAAAAGGAAGGAAAAAGGAAAAAAAAAAAAAAAAAAAAACAACAAAAAAAAAAAAAAGTACTTTTAAACCCTTCCCGGGGGAGGGACTTGCATTGGGGGGAAACGAGGTGGGAGGGGTGTTGCCCTCAAAACGCCCAGGAAAAACCTTTTTTCAGGAACGGAAAACACGGGGGGGGGGGGGGGGGAACCCGGTGTTTTTCGGACAAAAGGTGGGTCCCCCCAGGGGAAAGGGGGGGGGGCCGTACTTAGGACGGGTTGGCAAAGAAAAAGGAAGAAAAAAAAGAACGGGGGGGGGGGAAAGCAGGGCGTCGAGGGGAAGTGGAAGAGGAAATCCATGCTCTTTCGAACGCTAAAAACGGAAAGGGGACGCACGAATGCGGACAACGTTCTCCCAAAGATCCCCATCGACTGAACAACAGGCTTTCAACAGAGGAAGTCGAGAGCGGACGGGGCTGAAACAAGGGGGGCCAGTTTGCTTCAAGGGGAACTACATCGAGCCCAACGACCCCGGGAAAGGAAGTTTTTTTCGCTTTGCACCCCCTGGGAAAGGGGGTCCCGTTCTCAAGGCGCCCGCCTTGGGTCCAAAGAAGAAAGGGCACGCCCCATACACTACCAACGAAAAAAAATGAATGCCCTCTTTTGAGGAAAGCAACTTTAATGGCCCCGGCAAGACCGAAAAAGGTTCGACCGGTCCCAAGGACAACCAAAAAAGAAGGGAATATATATAAAAAAGTGCCCGCAAAAAGGACCAAACCAATCGGGTAAAGGTTGTCCCTTTTTTTCTAAATTGTAAAAAAAAAGGGGTCCCCATATTCTCCAGGAGGAGGGGGGGGGGCTTCCCGAAAAGAGGCAAATGTTGAACAGCAGAACCTTTGAGGCCCCCGTACGGCCCCCCATGAGGCCCATTCCCTTTCGGGGGCCGATGGTTATT
>Ga0179593_1232691_pt1 | contig 14456 bp, 16 predicted proteins | sample CZODoug2_1_08_16_FD_185931 | JGI IMG/M metagenome (GOLD analysis project Ga0179593, IMG submission 185931) | Vadose zone soil fungal communities from Angelo Coast Range Reserve, California, USA - CZODoug2_1_08_16fungal (PacBio error correction) | ecosystem: Environmental > Terrestrial > Soil >...
GAAGGGGAGGGGGAAGGGGACCAGGGGGGAGGGGAGATGGGAGGGATGGGGGGTAAAGGGAGAAGAGGGAGGGGGGGAGGGAGGAAGGTATAGGAGGAGGGGGGGTGGGGAAAGACTTGGAGGTGGGTAGAGGCGAAAAGGCGCAAAATCTCCTGCCCGACCCTTGAAAACCAGCTGGTATCGACCCCGATGATGGGGGGAAGCTCGCAAAGTAAAGAGCCACGCCCCCCCGTAGATGAAGAGGAGAGATTCACCAAAAGAGTGGTATCAACGTCGCTCTGTGGGCAAGGGAGGATGAGAGAGGAGGAGGCCTGTAAAAAAAAAAGAAAAAATTCAAAGCCGGCATCTTCACGCCGGCGGGGAAGAAAACGGAAGGCATCGTCAATAGGTATGTGGCATTAAGGAAAATGGCTCTTCTCGGTTCTGGGAGCTGGGAGGAAGGTGGCCGGAACCGCTTGTTAGTGGAGGTGACCGAGGTGAGACTTCAAGGATTGGCGTCAAAAATTCAAAAGTGGGGCGGGGGAGGAAAGACGGCACGAAGTTCCAGAACTGTTCCGTAAAAAGGTGGGGGGTGTCTGCCTTGGAGCCGGTGGGGGGGGCCTAACAGGAAGTCGAGGGTGGGACCGCAATACCGAGATTCTGTCGAAACACTCAAGGCGAGACCGCAGTTCAGAACCATCTACTGAAGCCGGTACGCAAGTTGTAGTTTCCGGAGCAGGCGGTCCGAGGCTTGGTAGGCTCCGGTCTATATCAGGGCCAGGATTGGGGCTTAAAAAAACGCAAGGAAGGAACAGGGCGTTACCGGTGGGTTGGTAGGAGTAAAACGGATGCAGCCTTTCCTTCGAGATCGAACGACGGGGGCAGGATTCTCGAATTCAACAAAGAAAAGGAGGTCGAGCACGCAAGATTCGAAGTGATGCTAGGTGCAAAGACCGGACTTTCACCTCGAACGGCGGGAAGAGGGCAACAGGGAGGACGCTTCTAACTCTCGTCTCGGGACATAGAGCTGGGGGAGACGCAGCTGTTTGGGGAAGTGCATATCTCTATAGTTGGGGGGGGAGGTCAGGACGGTGAGACAAAGAGAGTAGCCGGGGGGGAGGTCCTGGTAAAGATGTTTGTGGCATAAGTACTGTTCCTTAGCAGGCCTTAAAGCAGCCACACAAAAGCATCTGTGCGTCGGAGTTAGAAAAGTCATGGAGGCCGCACGAGCCTTGATGAGTCAGTGTTTTGTTAGTTTGCGAAAGACAGAGAGAGGGGAGGCCGGGGCGGGACAAAGTCGACAACCAAAGAGAGTGATGGGCAAAAGGACACTCAACGAGACGAATACGACTGAGAAATCAACCAAGGAAGGGAAAAGTAGAAGGCGGTTACCTACTCGGTGAGCTGAGCCGTATGCAAATCTATGCCGGGCGACATGAAAAAAGTGAGGAAAAACCAGAAACCAATTCCACACCCTCATCGACCAGGGAAATACCGGCGAAAAATCAGAGAGATGCAAGAAAGGGAAAAAACAAGGGTCGAAAGTCCGACCCCTCATTGACCGCAGAGGTCAATCAAAGGGAGGTGTCGAAACGAACCTTGAACTCTTTCCAAGAACGAAGAGTACGAAAAAAAAAGGCTGCTGCTGGCGGATGTGTGAAAAAGGGTAACTAACGCGAACAGGAGTCCCTGAAAAAAGTCACGTAGGGACGGCCATGATGGGTCAGTTGGGGGGGAAAACCAAGGACAAGCTGGGTTTATCGTTCTGACTTGTGGTGAAGGACGTGCACCAGTGCGGGACGATTGAAAGAGGAAAGATGTCCTGGGGGATATGGCGAACGGTGCTCCGCGTAAGTCCGATCAAGAACCGAAGCCGACCATCAAAAGTACAGTATACCGGATGCTGATCAGATGAGTAAGGCCGGCTAGGACCGGGGGGGAAGAACACTGTCGGCGGGTCAGGGTCAATATGCTTACCCCTGTGCGGGAAAGTAAGAACGAGAAAAGAGGGACCACCATTCGGTGGGGTCTGAACGGAAACGCAAGGAGAAACGGGGAAGTCAACGACATGGTGGTCCGGGTCGGAAGCTTGGGGGTTGGGCATGTAGTGTCAGAAGGGGGGAAAAACCGGGGTAAGGATGTGAGGGAGAGGGACGAGAATGAAAGCCGGCGGGACGACAGAAAGACAAGCGGTCTCCAGAGAGAGTGAGCAGAAAAGCGATAAGATACAGGGAAGAAATTTGATAAGATGGAACAATCGGCGACGCGGCTTGGGGGCAGCCACAAGGACCCCGAGATTCTCGCAGGACGATACGTGAGCCGCAGAAAATCGGGTTACAGCATTATGTCTAAATAAATTCAATCATGATCTGATCGAGTTTAAGTTCAAGAAAGATCCTTGGATGACGAACTGAGCGACTCCAGAAGACCATTCATTATGTGATAACTAGGCGAAGACGGTGAGAGAAACGGAGACTAGGCGGGGTCCCTGAAGAGGATGCAAAGGAGAGAACCGAATACGTTCGGGAAAGAGAACCTAAACTTTCGGTGCAAAAAGACAGTCTATCCGCACATCCAGGAAAAAAAAGAAATCGAAAAAACATGAACAAAGAAGTCGGGAGGACCGGCACGGTTCGCATGGACGTAGAGGGGGACAGCTAAACGGGAAACAGATCCTCACTACTAAGGGAAAGAGGGGCAAAACCGGGAACACTTCGACGAGCAAAAAGCCAGAGAATGATACGGGATAAAATGACCTTCATAAAAATAGACAAAAACGTCCGTCCGGCAAAGTAACCTAGCATCATAAACTACAAACAATAAACGCGAAACAGAGTAGACTACACGGCAAGGAAACACATAGAGGCACGTAAAAAATGAAAGCAAAAAACACCCGCACAGGTACTTCAAATGCTGTAAAAGCGGCATAGTGAAAGAGGAGCCGGCCGGAAGGCGATTACGCACCATAACAGTGGCCCAGTATACATTACACATATGGCAGCGATTGACACAACACTACAAAGAACCAAAAAGGAAGCGCACAGCCAAACATAGAACTAGAACAAACAACGATAGGAGGAACAAAGGAGAATAAGGACGGGGTATGACAACGACCAACCCAACTAAATGGCAAGCTCGGAGGGATGCAATCGATGAAAAAATCCGAACTAAGGGCACGAGGGCAAAGTAAAGTAGCGAGCCAGACACAGACAACGCTTCAAGAAAACAGCATTTCGACACAGTTTCCCTTGAATATATGATTGCTTGAACGCCACCGGGAGGGCCAGCGCCACACTAACATAGATGCTCCTGGAGGGAGGAAGAAGGCCTGGGGAAGCATTGTGCCTGATCCTCAACAAGACAGCGAGGTCTTTGTAAGAAGATATAAGTGTCTCAAAGTATTGAAGCTTGGGGAAAGTGTCTGGGGACGACGACAATGAAAACGTTACGTGAGTGGGAACGTGAGGTCCTCCAAACGGAAGGTGCCCAGAAGAGCGTTGCGACGATCAACAAGGGTATTTGGAGAGAGGGAAGGGTAGTTGACAACCAGTTGAGGTGCGCTCCCGAAAGGCGGTAGCCACAGAGATGGCCGATCGTTATCAAGCGGATCATGGGGCACGCTCATCAAGCAGCTGAAACCAGAAATCCGATGGCGGAGGCGTCGAACGCGTTCGACATCAAGGAGGATGCAAACAGGAAAAGAGAGAAGAGATAAGATCTGATACGAAAAATTCAGTGTCACACGAGGGAGGGGAAAAGGCAACAAGACGAGACGAAACAGGCGGCGGAGATGTTGGGGGGGGAAGAAGCCAAAACGCTCCGGGGTTGCCAAGATCCTAAGGAAAGATAGGATTGCAAAAAATATAAAGACCTGGAGACAAACGGAAAGGGGAAGACCCCGCTGCTTGTTGGAGGCCGGTCCGGAAAAAGCTCTCAGGAGGAACCAGGAAAACAAAGGAAAGGAAAGGGCCACTCACGAAATAATGAATCAACACACGGACGCAAAGACCCAGGCGAAAATGTCAAAGTGTCAAAAAGCTAAGGGGCAGGGCTCGAAAGAAAAAAGTTGAAAAGAGAAATTTGACGCGAGGCAGGAAGGAAACAAAACCCAGCGGTACGCCATAAGGGGATACATTACTATCACATAGCACACTATAAGCACCGGAGACCGAAACAGAGGAAAAAATACGAAATAAATGGGAGAGAGCTGGGGGGGGTCGGCTGCACTAGGAGCCGGAAAAAGATGCTGCAGAATCTCTCCATAGAGCAAAAGGATCGAGCAATTCAAGGCGCACGCAGAAGGATAAAGGCAACTAAAAATTCCAGAAAAGATAAAACTGTAGGGTACCTGAGACTAACAGGGGAAATCAAGGCCCGAAAATCCGCTGACAAGTTCAAGGCAAAAAGTGTGTCGCGGAAGCCTTCACCCCTCTAAAAAATACGCCAGAAAGAGAGCCTTTCGCGGAAGTCAGGAGAGGGTAGAATAAGGGGGGGTAACGGGTTCGGACTCAAAACGCATGGACTGGGGACAGGGCGGTCCCTGGACTCCGGCGAGCGCCCGGAAGAAAAGTCGAGGATGAGAAAGAGGGGCGCGGGAGGGAAAAGGGCTCTGCAGGGGGGGGACTTGGTGGCAGGGAGGCAGAGGTCATCGAGGCATAGAGCTACAACCGTAACCCTCGAGGCGGGAAACTGCACAGATCCGATCGTGCGTGGAATATTTGGTGTCTCAGTCCGGATTCGCTCGGGTTTGTGGGACGTCAAAAAGAAAGAAGGATAAACTCAACCAAAGAAGCGTTTGCTGGACGGAAGGACCGCCCATCCGATGGGGCGGGGGGTTGGAAAAACCATCACGACAAACATCGAACATACAAAAGGCCGTCGGCGATAAGGACGGGGTTACTCTTAACGGGAACAGAGGCGTTTGGGGGTGTTAACGGCGGGGGGGGGACGAGGATAAAAAGACAACGGTTCCGATGGAAAACAACCGCTAACGTAACGGACAAGAGTACGCCATCATAGCAAACCGAAAAGAACTCCGAAACGATCAGAAAAAGCCCCGGCAAAAACAGCGCGTCGGATTAAGACAGGAAGGATTCTCGGGCACACTTAAGAAGACTCGGGTCCCAAAAGCGGGGGGAAAGGAAGACAAGATCATGAACAGAGATGCAAGTGAGGGCACCAAAAGGCACGGAGAAAAGATGGCGGGACTCGAAAATAAGTTCAGAATGTCCAGAGAGAACGACGCCGAGTCACGTTCTAGAAGGCCGGAAAGGCAGCCGCATCAGGGGGTATCGTGACACCGGACTCCCTTGAGGGGAGCAGAGCATACCAATGCCTATAGCAGGAGAAGTCTACGACAAAATCTAAAATGCGCTAGAGTACAATCCATATAGGATTCACACAAGGAGTAAGGAATGGATGCCCAATGACAATGACGTCTAGGAGGTACTGTCGGGGAGAGAAAAGAAGAGAGAGATATTGCGTAACCCCGAGGAAGGCTTCCCCACCGGATCGACCTGAAAAAAAAGAAGACCTGATATCGACAGGGAGAATATCAAAGCTTCCGCAACGCCAGTCGTGCGAAAATGAGGGTCAAGACCCGTGAAGAAGCAAGTGAAAAAGCAATCCAAGAAAGACTGAAGGCTCAAACCGAAGAAGACGACCACACCGTGCCCAGATAAACTAACGGGGGATGAACTTCCACCTCGGAACGTAGGAAAAATGAAAAAAATGACCGATGGGCAAGAAAGGCAGGGGGGGGGAAGGGATAGGTACCCGGTACAAATAATCATATGAGGCAAGAACAGATGGGACGAAGGAGACAAAACTTGTTGAATCAAAGCAACAAAACAAGAAGTAAAAAAGAGAAGAGATTAAACACGGGGATCAGGCAACTGATAGATGGGCGCTTAAACTGCTGCTGTTGGAAGGGAAGAAAAATCATTCTGTCCCACGCCCTTAGGAAAGTTTCCACTACCGGCGGCATAAAAACACGAGGGACAGGTTGCAGGGAAGACATGGGCTCAGGGGCGGGAGGCGCGGCAGTGGGGACCGACGGTGTCTGAGGGAAGGAAGTTGGAGGGGGGAAACAACGGATGCAATGGTGCAACAAGGGGGCAACGCGCGGGGTTGGAGGGGGAAAAAGCCGGGGTGGATCCTGGTTCGAACTGTGGCCGCTCGCGGTGGTGAGGGAAAACTGAAACGGTGGGTCTAAAAAGCGATGGGAAAGATCCGATAATCTCGAGCAAGTACTTAAAATCGAAGCAGTGCAGGAAGGATCAGTATAGACGACTGGGGAGCTATGTGGATTTGTTCCTGAAGCTAGAGGGTCACTGGGAGTCAGGCGTTCGAAGGAAGTTCTGAAATTATCAGGGAAAGGAAAGGATGCTCGCCGCAGGGGCACGGTGCGTTCCCGGGGTTGCAAAGAAAAATGATGGGCTCCGTACTTTCAAGCGAATACCGAAAAAGGCGAGAGAGAGCTCAGAAAAATAAAGAGGGAGAGAAAGCCATCTCGCAGGAGATCGGGGTGCATAACATTGGGAAAGGGGCCGGGGGTAGGTGTCGGAAATATAGAAAGATTTCGAAGAGGATCGGCGGAAGGCAATCGAACATCGCTTCCGGAGGGGGAGGGTACGGAGCGGGTTTGAAAAGGGGGAATATCGGGTCATTATCGTGGGTTTGGAGGGCTACGTCCCGCGGGTGGATCAAAAAGGGGCTCTAGTGCTGGGCGAACTCTGGGGACGATCGACAGAAGGGGGTGCCAAAGAGTGGTCAAACGCATCTTGGCAAAAAAGAAAAGAGGAGACACAAACGACCGATAGAGGGGATTAACGGAAGTTCCGAGGCACCGAGCAGTGCTGAAAGTCAAGTGTGTGGTAAATGTGAGGGTTTGAGACTAAAAATGGGGGCGGCCGCGTAATACAGATTAGTGAGGTTAGGGATTCTAAAAAAAAGACAAACAATTTCGATGTCGAATAAGCTAAAAAAGCAACGAGCGAACGCAGCAAGCGGGCAACAGTTTGAAGGCGACGGACAGAACGTTGAAAAATAGTGGCACACGATTCGAGGAGCATAACCGTGAACAATGCCAAGTCCACCGGAACGAAACAGGAACCTACCGACGAACAAGCTGGGATGCAAAAAGCGACTGGAACGAAAGGTCTATCGACAGCCAACGCACCGTCAGGGGGGGAACCGGGGAGCAGACAAGTAGAAGGGGAGGTTCGGGAGCCAAACCGGTGAAAGCAACGCTTCCATAAGCCTAAGATAAAACTTAGAGGATGGCGGAAGGGTGGGAAGAAGGTTGGGGGAATCGCCAAACAATGATCCAATAAGTAGAAAAGCAGCGGGGGGAGAAAGGGCCATGTGTTCTGAAGCGGTTGGAAGGGAACCCAAGGAAGCGGGGTTATTCTTAGCCGTGAGAAAGTTGGTGCCGGGGCAGAAAACAGGGGAAAACGTGAGATGGAATCGTGCACGAATGAGGGGTAATATGGGAGATTTAGGAAAAGGGCAGAGCAAGAAAGGACGCCCCTCGAGCGGCATTCTATGATACGGATCTGATAAAAGCATATAGACTCGCACGGAGAAAATGGCGAGGTAAAACGCGAGGTCAGGGGGAGGGGTCGTGACAGAGGGGTTTGCGGCGGTGAAGCAGCAAGACAGAGTGCACCACATTATTTGTTCTAGCAGCCAGACCTAAAGGGGAAAGGGAAAGACTTCAGTGGGAGGCCGGGGATGGGAGAGTTTTTTAAAGGCATGGAAGTAAGAACTGGTCGGGTTGGTTGGGGAGGTCTATGCGAGCAAAAGAGGAGGGGAAAAGACACGAAACTAGGATAACGCAGGGTGCAGTGAAGAGGAAACGGCAAGGAGATTTGGGGAGGTGGGGAAAATAGAAAGAACGAGGATTTTGGTGCTCGGACGCACCAAGGGGGCTCAGAAGTTAATAGGCAATGGTCAGATCCCTGGCGCCCAATTAACTAGGGGGAAAATGCGTGTTTTTTGACTAATAATCAGGTATCTGATCGGGTGTGAAAAAGGTGGGGCAGCAATTCGAGCGGGTCGAAAGCTCCATCAGCCACGGAGGTCGGCGCGTAACGAGATGGATAGTCAGGAGCTAAGATGAAAAAACCGGGGGCTAGCGGGGCTGATAAACCTACGGGTAGGTAAAAAAGAGAATTGCTTGTCAAGAAATAAACAATCGGCGACAACACACAACGTGTCGAAAGAATCTAAAAAACCGATGTGCGCTTCAACAGGCGGGAGGACTTCAACGCAAAAACAAGTACCGTACCAGGGGGGCATCAAAAAACGAACAATACATCCCGAAAAAATTGGCAAAGCTGGGTCCAACGACGGGGGAGAGACTTCTGAATCTAACAAAAGCCCGGACTGTCGGGTCATGGAATCAAGGCAAACAGGATGTCACAAGAGACGGACGTCCGAAAAATCAAAAGCACGTAACGAGAATCGAAAACGGTGGAACCGGTAGCTGGCCAGGAAAAGGGAGGAGTGACAAATCATCCAAAAAAAGACACGTGTTAGGGAAATGAATTGGGAGCAAAGGAAATTATCGGGACGACCTCGGCCGTATCTTAAAGCCGGCACGGCGGTGACACAGTTGAGTTCACGGTCAGAAATATTGCAAAAAGAGAACCTCAATCGGGACCAGGAAAGACGACCCACCTGAAAGACACAGTTCTAGATAAAACAGAACGAGGGTAGGAAAGTATAAATACGGTGGTGTTCCGGAGAAACAACGGGCAAAACTGCGGGATGTTCTTCTCACAGAAGGCAACGTAACTGAAGCACCAAAAACAAGTGATAAAAAATCCTTAACGAGCCGCAAGTACGATTCAATTGAGAACACTAAAGGAAAAACGAAAAGGACTGTCGCGAAAGGAATGTGGGAAGGAACGAAGACCTGAATGTGGCCGGAGAAAGCCACTTCCTAGCGGCACGCGAGGAGCGCGGGGAAGTTGGGCAGGAAGGAATTCTCTCAGGTGACTGGGAGAAGACATAGAACGGAACATTCCGTGCTTGCTTTTGGCCCGATAGATGGTGAAATAAAAAAAAAAAAACCCGTCGTGACGCGCCCTAGGGGCAACGTGAGGCAGGTTCGAAAGGCACAGTGTACCCAATTGACGTACTGGGGGAAGATACGGGAAGTCCTATAAGATAAGAAGTAAGCCGAGAGGGTAGCTGTCTATCCCGGGATGTGAGGAAGACAGGAAAGGTACAGGGGACTTTCACAAACAGTTGAGGCCCTATACAAAGGGGGAACGACACCCAGCAGTCCGCGCAGCGGGAGATCGAAGCGAACGTTTTTCGGCTCCATCATCAAATGCTGCGACGCGACGGCAAAAACCCTGAGAGAGCTCCGAAGCGGGAGACGAAAAAGTAGCTTAACACCTTCAAAGAGGAGGCAAGGATAAATGAAGTTGCGACAATCTGTACACGCCTCAGGGGACATTAGTACAACGGATCGGCCTGCGAAGACGAAAGGGCTTCTTGCGAAAAGGGGGTGGGCAGAGGGGAAACAAAAGCCGCGTCAGCGAGGGGTGTGCATTGCCGCAAAATCACAGCCGGCTTGCGTGACGCTAAGGAGAAAGCATCACATGGAGCAAGAAAAGGACGACTGGAGCGGAAAAGTGCTGGGAGTAGAACGAAAGAGAGCAAGTCGACAAAAGTGACTTAGAAGCAAACAAAAACATGAAACTAATACAGGAAAAACACATAAAAAAAAAAAAGAGGAAAAAAGGTCGTGGGGGGCACTGAACCGTATGGAGGGGAGAAGGAAGAACCGCTTTTAAAACGGACCAAAAGTATACGATGCTAATCCTCAAAAAAAAGGGTTCCGTGGTACAAGAAAAGAAAGCAACGCTGAACTAGACGGTAAGGAGGCATCCTATTATACTAAAGATAAAATTAGAATGGGATCTTGCGGGAGGTACAGAGCAGGATAATGCGAGAACATACGCCAGATACCACCCAATCATGGCAAAAGCAATAAAAAAGCAAAGTGGGACAGTGTAAAAAAGGCCAAAACAGCGGAAATGGAAGGAGAACGAATAACCCCGCTGTCCTGGTAAAAGTCGCCAAAAAAAGAAAAAAAAAAAAACCCAAGAATGCCCTGCACACACCAGCAATTACCGGGCTGATCAGGAAATCGGGGGTCGCGCAACTGAATCCGACATCTGCAGTCTGCAAACAAAATCCAGAAAGAAGCGACTGCGTCGATCTGATTATGGGAGGGGGGTTTCAAGGAGGGGAAACCGAATGGACTGGAAGAAGGCGGTCCCTGGGACGTTTTCCGGATAGATCGTGAATGGACGGCCAAAATGACGAACGAAAGCATCCATGACGGAATGGCGCTGGAGGTCCAAGGGGAGCTGAAGGGGGGGGGCCTTTTCAAGGTGGGAAAATTATGAGGCAAATCGGATCGGAGTTTCATAACGAGCCAACCGCACCTCTACGTACGGGCAACGGAAGGAGACAAGAGGGGGGGGGGGCGGGGGATCTATTTTGGGGGAGAAGGAGTTATCGGAAGTTTGGGACATTCTCAAGCAAAACAAAGGAACCGCCATTGGGAAAGCTCAGAAGCCCATCTCTGAAAAAGGACGAACAAAAAATCAAAGGAAAAACCCTCGACAGAAAGCAAAGCTCTGATGCGAAGACGGTTCCGGCTCCAAAAAGGAGTTTTTTGTCCACGGCGTGGGCCTCTGGTAGTAACTAGAGGACTCGGAGCAATGCAACAAGAGTATAAAGGGAAGGAAAAAAAGGACCGAACGATCAGGACAGACCGTGAGACTATACAGCAAAACATATACTTTCACAAAAAACCACGGGCGGCGACGAAAAAAAGGCAGAAGGATACCAAAATACGGCCGAACAAGGAAATAAAGTCGTTTTCCGGGTCCCCGATTAAAAGACCAGGGCTATGCACAACAGCATCAAAAGCGTGCTGTAATGAGGGCCTGCAGAATAGTTCTTGAATGGGCAAATAGGAAAATCAGCAAGAGTCAGGGAGGACGGAGAAATTCAAGGAAAGTTCATCCAATCAGTTTTACTGAGAGACCGGGGGCCATGGAGATGCGATAGGACATCCCCAGAGCAGGTGATAAAAAAATGAAGCTAAAACCCGAAAACTACGAAGCAGCATGGGGAAATAGACAAAAGATAGGGCACACTCTCATAAGTAGAGTGAGCAGCGGAAAGATGCATTCGACTGCGAACGGCGTGCCGAAGCTCGAGGCATAGTGAGGAAAACAGGAGGCGGCACAATGGCCCCAAAATCGACGCCTTCGAAAACCCAGTCCTCCTGATAGCGGAAATGTCGGGTCCAGAGGAGAAGCACGTTGGGCCAGGCAAACAATACCCGCGTGGCAGAAATGGAGGAATTGGGGGCAATCCTGTCAGAAGGATGGGAAACGTCTCAATAACGAACAAGGGGAGGGCGAATACAACGTCCTAGGCACTCCAGTACCAGGGGAAGAATAGGGCGGACTGCAAAAGCCGGGGACGAGAAAACGCACGTGGAAGGAAACGGAAGGGAATGTGTGGCCATCAAAAAGGGAAAACTGTAAACAAAAGAAAGGACGCAAAGCGACGAAAGGGGACAACCCCGATGTCAACTCCCAAACAACCCAGAGGAGGAAAGATATAGATGCACAACAGAGGCTCATCTAGGAGAAATTCTGCTATCAGGAAAGGGGGGTTTCCGGGAAAATCTTCATGAGGGGGGAAAACGGCAAGAAGGCAAAATTACCTACACGGAGTGCAAATCTGAAAACAGGGGGAAGGTAAGGCGCTAGGGACTCTGGCTTCAGGAAGCAGGGGGCGGCAAAGCCGACGGTGGGGGGTTGGAAGGGCCAGGAATTTGGAGCCTGCACAAAGTTGACAAGGCCAAAAAGAGTTGGGGGACGGAGCAGTAGGAATGTTCTAACTGGGTAATCCGAGGGGGTGGGAGGGAGGGAGGGAATCTAGGGGAGAGGGGTTGGTCAGAATAAATCCTCTATAGAAAAGCACAGACGTCACGAGGAAGGTATGGGAAGGATGAGACTGATCAGGGGGGGGGAAAGTTTTATTTGAAGGCACAGTTGCGACAGCGTTCGGTCGCTTTGGAGAGAATTCGCGGGAGCTTGAAGGGGGACTGGAATCCAGCCAGCGAGGGCACAGGGCGTTCCGAGAAACGGGGTGTCCGAGAAAAACTGGAAATGGAGGGGACAGCAAGAAAAACTACGAGCAGGGCTCACGCGGAGGCCTGGGGAAAACAATTAATAACCTAGGCGATCCCGCCATATGCCAGGGGGGAGGATCTCAGGGTGGGAAATAGCCTGTCCGAAAGTGCCTGAATCATATCTACATAGGACCGCGGTAGGGCAAAACTTCTCGAAGAGTAAGAAGGCATGAGGGGAGCAAGACGGGGGCAGGAAGAGCATGAGAGGGTTTGGACGGGCTACGTCGACTGAGAAGGAGAGTTGCGCCTCGTGGAAGTCTCGCGAGCTGGTGGGGGTATCGAAAAGCACGGGGAGTCTATTAGCCGAAAAGGAAACCAGCAAAACACAAAAGCCGCTGTTCCAGAGTGAACAGGGCCAGTGATCAACGAAGATGATAGAGGGGGGGGGCGTATGGGGTTAGCAAAAGCAAAGGGAGGGGTCCCGGCGGACAAAGCCAAAAGGGGAAAGGGGTAGTTATCTGTGTCAAATGCAAAGAGATACGGATAAAAATTCGCGCATCAACTATCGAAAGAAGGGAAAACGGCTGAAAAACGAAGAAAAAAACGGTTGGAAGCACATATCACTCGATGGAGGAATGCAGGACAAAAAACAAGAAAAAGGAAAAATTCCAGTGTCAAAACAAAGGAAACGAGCAGGGGGAACGACACGCGCGACGATCACGCACGGGGATAAAAACTGGGAAAAGGGAGGGAGTCGGAGCCCACAGTCAGGAACGGACATCCTGCGGGTCGCAGCCGAAAAAGGGAAAAGCGATCCATACATCCAAGCGCACCTGACTTTAATGGAGAAGGGGGGGGGGAAGAAGCGGGGTATGAGTCAGAGCGAACAATATGGAGAAAATGATGGAAACATTAAAAACGGGAGAATGAAAGGGGGTGGGGTGGAGCATGACACAGGACAGGTAATTCTGAGTGCCTGAATTGGGTGCTGAAGAAAAGAAGCAAAAGTGAGGGTAGGGGGTGGGCATCGTTCTCATGTCGTGGGTCAGGGGGCATTACGACGAGATGACGGAGACCGGAACCGCAAACGAGGCGCAATTGCAACAATTGAAATGAGACGGAAAGGACTGAGCCGAAGTAGCCTTCGAATGCGGTCGAATTTGAACTCTTAAAGAGGGGGGGGCAGAGGGGGGGGGGGGAGACGCTGGTAGGGGGGTTTATGGAGGACTTCCGCTAAGACAAGCCGGCCGGAACTGTGGGGAGAGCGGCGCCAGGGCACAGGCTCAGGTTAATCACAGGAACTTTTTCGTTCCAAGACTTGTCGTAGGGGGGGTCATGTGGATTTGGGCGGGGCTTGGGGAGAAATGTGAGGACGGAAGGGAGCGCGGCGGCACGGGAAAAACAAGAAAGGGTCAGGATCAAATCGAGGCTGGGGAGAAGGATCGCGATAATGAATACGGGAAAGGAACGATCGTGAAGAAAGTGGGGAAAAACTACAAGACGGCGTCTTGGGGTGGGGAGGCTGAAACCAGTTGGAGCCGCGGTGTCCGAACGGAAGGGGACAGGGGCAGAAAAATGGACTCGAGGGGACAGCATTTTTCGAAGAGAGTGAAGATAAGTGACTGTAAGATTTGAGGTGGGAGAAATGAGGGAGAAGAGAAGAGGAAGCTCAGAATCCGCAAGGGGCAGGAGTCGGAGAGGGGAGAGAAGATGAGGATTCGGAAACATGATCGATTCAAAATCAAGCACCGGGCTACTAAGGGTAACGACTAAGGGTGAGGGGAGCGGGGGAAAATCACGAGTTGGGCAAAGGACAAGGGTACATAGAGTCGAAAAGCCGCACATAAGGGTGATAGAAATGACGCGAGAGCGAAGGTGGGGGAACGCTTCAAGGAAGGTAAAAGTTGAAGGGAAAGGACCGCGGGAAATCGGGGCAAAAAAATCCAAGAAAAAGAGCAATCTGGGCAACGCAGGGGGGACTTTCCCCCTTCGGGTAACGAGCAAAAAAACAGAGTGGAACGGTAAAACAGGAGGTAAAAAAAACGTGTAAGTGCAGCAAAAGCCGAAGAGATCGAGGAAAGCATAGAACGGGTCCAATGCCTTGCAAAAGACTGAGCGTTCAAAACACTCATAACGAAAAAACTGGGGGGGAGAAATCTGGTTGAAGAAAATGGAAAAAGGATAGTGGCGGCAGCTTCCGAGACATGCCGCGAGAAGCGGTGAACATGTTAGAATTGGAGATACCGCGAATTGGAGCGAACCAGAAAGCGGACGGTGTCCAAGTGTGAAGAAACGGCAAAAA
>Ga0179593_1318299_pt1 | contig 14456 bp, 19 predicted proteins | sample CZODoug2_1_08_16_FD_185931 | JGI IMG/M metagenome (GOLD analysis project Ga0179593, IMG submission 185931) | Vadose zone soil fungal communities from Angelo Coast Range Reserve, California, USA - CZODoug2_1_08_16fungal (PacBio error correction) | ecosystem: Environmental > Terrestrial > Soil >...
AACTCGTGGACAAGCTGCATGTGACCGGAAAAACTGAGAGGAGAAAGAACCTAAAGGAAAACTCAGCCACAGCCTGCCAGGAAAAAAACTAGGCGCGAAGAAACTCGGGAAACGGAGGAACGGGGGGGGGGATCAACCACGCGTGGAAGCGGTTAGTGAAGTCGCGGAACACGACTCTGGCATCCGGGGAGGTGCAAAAAGGAAACAGCAGGGAGAAACCGTCGAAGCATCCGGTAAGAGAGGCTTTAGTCGATCCTGACCAAAAACCTAAGGTGGGAGACACAAAAAGCTTTGAGGTGCTGGAATGAGTAAGTCGGAGGGGACGGCCGGGGGGCTTCTGGATACCGAGGAAGTGGACCAGGGACGATCCTCGACGCCGGCGAAGGAGCCGAGGGAGAAGGCGCGAAGAAAGTTTCCCGCGAACCCCGATTCAAGAGCAGACAGCAAACGCACGTGGGCGCAGAAAACGAAAAAAAGAGGGGGCGAGCAGCTACATCCGAAGGTACGGCGAGGCCGCTGGAGCCGACGCAGAGAGCGACGCCATTATCTCCGGGAGGGATGAATCGGAAAAAAAGGAAGCAAAAAGAAGTGGGAAGGCCCCCAGGTAGAGCGGCTCCATCAACGAGGGGGAAAAGGACAAACGGGTCAGCTAAGGGACACGTGGACCTTAGATCAAACAAAAGGGAAAAGATTTTCGGATAGAGGCACTCCATACAGGGACATTGACTCGCTCACAGGGGTGGAGAACCAACTAAATTCAAGAGAAAGAATGAAGATTAGGGGTCTACCAAGGGAATCGTTCTGCGCCGCGAGCAAAAGGGAACGGGCGGCAGAAGTATGAAGGATTTCGGACGTCTGCGGAAAGGGAACAAAAAAGAGTGAAGGTGGGAGCCGAGGGGAAACGGCGGGGGGGGAGGGAGAGGACGCTGGGTCTGCTGCCGCGAAAGCCGCATCGTAACACCAGAGGCAGAGTGAGATGGGAAAATGCGTGAACTTCGTGCAGAGGGACAGACCACCGAACTCTTATGGGATCATGAAGCTCCAATTCCATAGAAGGAAGGAAGGGGGGACCCTGAATAAAAGCAGCCGCTGAACGCCAACGTTTCCGGCCTGACAAGGACAGGAAAGAAAGATTCAAACTAGGCCAAGAATACCACGACTGAAAGAAAAAAGAACTCGCCTCTGGGTGAGGTCAGGGGAAAGACAAGCGAAAAAAGAAAAAACAGGCGCTGTACCTTTGACAAAAAATGGGAAAGATATCCAGGAAGGAAAGGCGTAATGCGCAAAAACTACTAGCCGCCCCGGACCGCGAAGAGAAAGACTTCATCTCAAAAGCTGATCGAAGGGGGAGGAGAGGAAAGGGGTCTGTACTATTACGATCTAAGGAAAGCAATGCTTGGGGGGATCCAGAAGAGAAAGGAAAGGGCCAAAAGATACGCCGTTTCGCTGAGGGAAAGACGGCCTACTCAATGCAGCAAGGAAGACATTAAAAAGTCTACCCGGTACTCGTAAGCAAAACATCTTCATGAAATACTTGAGCGCAAGGCTCAAGATAATCTACTGGGAAGGTGTCAATTACATCTGGGGGACGGGGAAAGAATGGGAGGAACAAGAAAACCGACATCATAAAGTGGCACAAGCAACATTTCTCGTCCGAATCGAAGGTCTTCCTAAACCATAAGAAGCAAAAGCAGGACCTACTCAGGGAAAAGATAAAGAACAGGACACCTCTCTAGAAAAGAACGGGAAGAGAAAGAAGTTATAAAGGGGGGGGAGAAAAGGGGAGAAAAGGCAGCACGCTCATAAGTGGGGGGGGGGGAAGAAAGGCGGCAAATCCTGGACGAGCCGGGGGCGGAGACGGAGTTTAGATTTGAACTACTGGTCAAGGAGGAGGAAAAACCAAGAGAAGCGCACTTTCGACTTCCCGTAGGAGGCTCAGAGACTATCCACAACAACACTAATTAAAGAAAAATACTATGCGCCGAAAAAAAAAGTAAGAAAGGTGGCCACAATCATGGGCACGATCGGAAAAGGTAGACCAAGCTCAAGCGACCGTAAAGGATCGGGCAAAGGTAGGAAGGTGCCAAAGAAAGCGGTAAAGACGGGGCTCCAGTTCTGCAAGGTGTTTGGCCGGGAGAAAAAACAGGGAGAAAAGGGGGAGAAAGATGCAAGTAATGGCGGCGGGGACCAGCTATGAAGGGGCAAGGGCAAAGGTACGGCCGGGAGTAGCGGATTGGGGGTTAGACCTCCTCATGGAGGGCGTCAGAAGAGACCTGGGGAAGGCGGTGTCAACCAAGCTCATTAATTTCACGTATTTAGCGGGGGAAAAGAAAAGAACCGGCAGGAGGGATCTAACAAGAGATGAGAAAAAATTGGGACTTCAAAAGAATATGGTAATCCGAACCTTGAGAGGAGAGCGCATCGCTCGAAGGTAGGGGAAGAAAGGAGTGCTGGGGCGGACGAGCTCCGGGTCAGCAGGGGTTTTCCGCGAGCGGCATGGAGAGGCCGCGGGACTGGCAAGGAAAGAACAATAAACCGGCTTCATCAGCCACCATTGAATGGGGAAGACTCATCAAGGGGACAACCAAAAACAAAAGAAATTGAGGGCAGTCTCAGAAAAAAAACACGTCCCCGCAGGCGATGGAAGAAAAAGAGGAGACAGAGGGCTTCGCTGAAGACCGGAAAGAAAGTAAAACGGAGGGAAAGTACGAGGTCTGCGTGGGGGCGTTTGTGAGGGGGAGGAAACCAAAGGTTCCGTCCGAGAGCGTGAACCATTCAGGACAACAAAACGGGAAAGCGATAGGGCGGGCTTGGAACTGCGACGCGAAAGGGAGGAGAATCTGTGAATGAGGGACGGCGAGCAGGAAAAAGGATTCTTGTGAACAGGGCTTAAAGAAAGGAAAGGAAGGTGTGACGACCATGCCCGTAGCGTGCCGGTCGCGTAGTGCGGAGCACTTCTCAAGAAAGAAGATCTTAGTATGCGAGGTCCGGGGTGCCTAGAAAGCCAGGGAAGGAGGGAAAGGTGGAGCCCATCAGGCACGCGACTCCATGTAGGAAACTAAATTGAAGAAAGGGGGCGAAGCGGGAGTAAAGAAGCACAAAATCAAGAGCCGCCGCACGAGCACCAGGCAGCTTAAACAAGGCGTGGCCGGACCACTCCGGATAACGCGTGGCAAGGAAGATAGGGGAACCAGAAGCATCCACAAAGTAGTAAAAAAGAAGACACTAGAAAGGTGAGTAACAAGTCAGGCGCCGGCGAGAACGACGCCCCTTGCAGTTGGAAGAAACAGGCAGCAGCCGGATCTGAAGCGGTCGGTTCTAAAAACCTGGGTCGGCGCGTAACAGACCGAACTGTGGCGCATCGCGACGCCAGCGGGGCATCGCGGTGCTTCGAGAAAAAAAAAAAAAGGGGAAAAACGACTCGAGGAAAAAGGTGAAAGTGGACAGTCCGTGATGTGGGGAAGAGAAAGGACGGGGAAATCAAAACAAGATGCGTTCCCGTGGCCGCGGGACGCCGCGGCGATAAGGCGTACGATCTTCGAAGGAAGACAGCAGGACTACCCCGAAAAGGCGAGGGGGTGTGCAGAGAAAAGAGAGGGGCCGCTGTTGAGGAGCCTTGCAAAGGGGGGATTTCAAGTGGAACAGAATCGGGGGCGCGCCAGGAAAGGCGTCACGGCAAGAGGATACAGACATTCCTCTTTAGGAAAAGGATGGCGGATCTTCCCTCAAGGCCCTCAAGGAAGGGGGAAGAACACCGCAAGGGGGCAAAAGAAGGAATCCATACCTACAGATAAAATGGAGTCACAAAGAGGGAAATGGAACAGGTCGGGCCTGGCACCGGACATGCAGCGGCGGAGGGGAGGAAAGGTCCAGACCTGTAAACGAAGTTCCAAGTGAACGGGGATCTTAAAAGGGGGGGGGAGGGGGGGTCGACCAGCCCGAAAAAAAGAGTGCAAAGGAGGAGGAAGCCCCAACATGCAGCGAGGCAAGAAAGAACACGCAGAGTAAGAGGAGGGAAAAGAGGGTGGGACTATGGAAGTGGCAGGAACAAAGGAGACGGGCGCAAAGGCAGGGTACATGAAGACGGTTACATATGTTCGAAGGAAATCTCAACAAAAAAAAAATGAGGAGATAAAAAGAGGAGCATCTTGAGGCGGGAGGGGTAGAGGAAAAAGGGATCCCTCACCAGTGAAGAAACCGAGGGAAGAGAAAAATAAGACGTCTCGGAAGGGAACCTCACTTTAAATGAAAAAATTAGTGGTCTTTAAAATACATCTGCTTGGGAAAGTAGTTGGGGGGGCCTGGCGAACAAAGACGCGGAGATAACGTTCAAAGAAAGAAGACAGGGATTCAGAAAGAATACGCCAGGAAGGAGGAGTACTTTGATTCAAAATGACAACCTACAAGAGCGCGGTGAGGTGTCGGTTAGGTCCGTCGGGGTGGAAAAGGCCTGTGGGATCTTAAAAGAAGGGCGTCCCGATTAAGGGGGGTGGAAGTCAGAAGCTCTTGGGAACAGATGCTGTCCAGGCAGGAGGACGGCAGCGTTGCAAGCAAAAAGATAAAAGACTCCACTGTACATCCATATGGGGGAAGTCTCAAAAAGGGACACAATAGTGTTATAGAAAAACGCTAGTGTTCTGGCGGAGAAAGAGGGAAGAGAAGAAATAGAGTATACGATACATTTCGTCCGGGGGGCTATAATGGATCCAGGGGGAAGGAAGCGGGTGGTACAAAACCATACGCAGGATCGTAACACCCCTTCAAAAAGGGAAAGGTCAACGGGAACAAGGCAGACAGAAGGAGGTAGGGATCATCCAGGCTAGCCAAACAAGGAAATCCGCTAGGTGGAGACAGGAAGGAAATGCGTTCATCATCGAAGAAAAAGTTGGAAAACAACGGGCGATGACTCAGCGGCCGATCGTCAAATGGCAAAGGGTAAAGAGTTGAATGCAGCCGGGAGGACGAAACCGGGAGGGAACTTCGTGCCTTGGGAGAAAATCGGTCACGGAGGGAAGTGACGGGAGGGAGGGACCGGAATAAAAACCGTCGTTGACGTTGTTGTTACCAGAGGGGGGGACTCCGGTAGCAAATGAGAGGAATTATTGGACTGCAAACTAAGCATAGCGTAACACTCTATGTCGAATAGTATAAAACGGAGTGACTGGAGGCACGTAATGGAGATACGGAAGACAAATGGACTGCCTCGGAGTATTATGAGGGAAGATGGGGGGGGGAGCACGCGAAGGCAAATAGACTGACAGGGAAAGGACTGAACGGAGACGACACAGCCTGAAAACGCTACTGGCCTGGGACACCGGACAGAGAGGCGAAGGGCGAAATTAGCCACCTCAAAAAAAGGGCTCTCAGCCGAACTCAGAGCCAAAAAAAAAAGCTCGCACTGAGGGGCGGGTCGAGGCCGACCAGAAGGAAAAAAAAAGAGCGAGTGGACCTGTCGCCGTAAGACTGGGAATCGCCGGCCGGAAAGAGAAGGGGAGGGGGATGGAACTGAAATCCAACTACCACACAAGACAAAATCAAAACAAGGGCGACCGTCTCGATCGAAAAGGGCACTTGATGATTAAACACCGAAGCTACCGCTGGTCGCCCTTGAGACTCGCAAAAGCTAGTTGAAGAAGTGAGGAGAACCCTCATGGAGGGTGTGAGGGAACAGAACGTGAGATGGAGAAAGTACATGGCCCCGAGGTGAAAAAGAAAGGAGAGGAATTGGACAGCAGGCTACAGGACTGGCCAGGCCTCTGGGGAAACATAACAAAATAACTAAAAGTTATATTCTGGGCCAAAGCACCTGAGAGTCGGTGACCAATCGTCTCTCTCCTGGAAAGAGAGACGGGGAAGGTGAACGGGAAAAAGAGGTGAGCTGGGGGAATACTGGTTCAAAAAGGTTCCTAAACCTCCAGGACAGGACAGAGACTGGGGAGAAAAGAGAAAAAGAAATGTTTTTCTATCAAGACCATCAGGGAGAAGAAAAACCATCACGAACTAAAAGGAAGGGACCTGAAGAACGTCAGAAGAAAGACCATTAAAGCCACGACGGAGAGCAATAGGATAGTTGTTCTCCCCGGGACCTGCAGAACCTAGGGAGAAGTGAGAATAAAAATCTTGAGTTCAAATCCTGTACTACTCAGAGAAGGCCTGAGTGACGCTGGGTTAAGGAGAGGATCGAAAAGAGAAACCAAAAAAGGATGGAAAACAATGGGAGAATTCTCCGTTCGAGGAGACAAGCAGAGAGAGAAACAAAAAATAAGGACGGAGAGGACCGCTAAACCGAAAGGGAAAGGAGAAGGGGGGCCAAGAGACTTTTTTTTATAACTCAGAGAGAAAAAATCACCATGCCGGGAAAGAACAGGCAAAGGAAGAGCAGTCCATTATCAAGAGAAAAACAAATCTGCTACATTCGGCATGGTTGGACCGGGAGAAAACCTCCGTCTGTGGAGAGGGGAAAGAGGACGCGGTCTTGTTCCATGCTGATTAAACTGCGACGTACTAAGGGTGTCAAGCAAGGGTGGTCAGGGGTAAAGGAGGGTTATGCCCAAACACACGGAGGAGAAGAAAAAGGTATTGGTCCACCGAAGATGTCATGGTCGGTACCGAAAGTGAAGGGACAAAAATCTCTGTCGGGCACAGTTCAAACACGGTCTCTGAAGGAGCGGGCGACGATCGAATTAGGGGCCGAAAGGAGGAGGTGCGAAAAAGAAAAAAAGTAGTGGAAGTGCTATCGAATGGCCGTAGGCCAAGCCTTGCCGGAGGGCCATCAGAGGTAAAAAAGGGGACTCGGAGACATTTCAAGTTGCCTAGCGAAAAAGGGTGCCAAAAACCATTGTGTCCGGGACGGAGGACGAAAAAATGGACCGCAGTTAAAAAAAAAGGGAGTGAGGCGTGGACAGGCATCCGTGCTGATAAGGACTTGACTGAGGAGAAGGGAGGAGAAGGCGCGTGGGGGGAGTGTAGTTTGCTCAGAAAAACAAAAAGGTGAAGGGGAACAGGATCTTGCCCCATAGGAAAGAAAAAGGTAAGCTCAGCGAGGGTGGTGGAAGGGGCCTCGAACCAGGGAAAAGGGCGGGGGAGAGGGTGTCGAAAGGTAAACGGGGTGAAAAGGAAAGGGAAGGGAGGTCTCAGGCTAAGCGCATGAAAAGCCGTGACCAGAGGGGTCTAAACGGGTCCAGGATGAGAGGAAGGTTCCGGAATGCAGGAAAAATTGATTCTGTCTCAAGGAAAGGCCGGACATCCTCGGCTCGTGGGGCGGGTGTCTATTCCATCAAAGACCGAAGAACGGACTGCTCAACGAATAGTCGAGTTCGGGGCAATAGGACGGGGATGGGTACGGGAATTTCGATCATAAGACAGCTCGAAGCCGCCGCAGGAGTGGGACGACCAGCCTTTGACCGGGGGGGGAGGGAAAAAACGGGGGCGCACTATTAATGACTAAACGATGGTACTGGTGCAAACGGGTCTAAAAAAAGGCAGAAAGGGAAAGACCAGGCAGTCGACGCCCGGAACGAGGGTGGGCATTCGTCGCCGGGCTGGAAGAAAAGACGAGGGGAAACCTGGGGCCGGACGATCAAAACGGGCGGGAAAAAGGTGGTCAAACAGGGAGAAGCGCGCAAGGGGAAGACGTCGGCCATCTCGACGAAAAGGAAAAGAGAGGGTTGGGTCGTAGCATCCACAAGACCAACCACCAGAGACGGGGAAAGTGGAAAAGGAAAGGGGGGGGGTCGCTCATGCTGGGGGGAACTCCAGAGTGAGGAAGGAACAGACGGCGCAAAAAAGAGAGAAGGGCTCGGGCGGCGTCGGAGCTCCAGCCCAAAGCGGCAAAGCAAAGAGGGGGGAAAGGCCCACAGATGCCTTGGCCGCGGGAGCCTAAAAGGGAAGAGCTGGGGATCGGGGTGAAGGGGGGGAATTGCACGTACGACGAAAAGGCAAAAGAAAAGAGAGACAACGAGCTGCGGAGCGTCAAAGGCCTCCAAAAAGATATTGTAGAAACCAAAGTCACGCACACCGACGTACAGAAACCGGGGAAGCACTCCAGCTAGGACGCAATAGGGTAGTTGCCGGAGAAGAAAAAAAAGTGGGGTCAGGGATGTGCTTCGCGTGAGGGGGGGGGTGAAGGAGAGGGGGGTGGGGAGCGTGCTGAAAAAGGTAGTCTTCTTCTAAAGCAAGAGGAGGGGGGCAGGGGGCCAACAGATCCAGTGTCCGAAAGGGGCTCCAAGAACGGGCGGTGTGTGGAGTGCGCGAAACGGTGTGCCCGAGATGATAACGCCGGTCTGAGGAATGAAGGCTTTGAGGCCAGTGAGGAGGGACGAGCCGGGGGAAAGCGGCGAGGTTCAAAGGAGAGGAAGAAGAGGTAGGGAACAAAAGGAGCGAGGGGGAAAGGGGGAGGAGGGAGGCATAAGAGGAAGTCGACCAGGGAAATCTGCATGTGGAGCAGGGACCACCGTCTGGAGGGAACAAAAAAGAGTCAAAGGGAAGCAAAGAAGGGTAAAGCCAACTATTCAAGGGGAATGAAAAACCGACGGCAGAAATGGTTGTGGCGGAAGAACGTCCAGCTCGTTAAGTGCTAGCGCTGGGAAAGAACGATGGCGGAAAAGAAAGTTCCAGACCGTCTCTGAAATGAGAACGCGAAGGCCTGCAGAGGACGGGAGGCTATACAAAAAAAACCGCACCTCGAAAAGGTGCGCTCGTTAGACGTCGGCGTGCCAGGGAAGGGAGAACCATATCTCAAGAAAAAGAGGGGAAAAGTACACAGATCGTTCAGGGGGGCGGCCCCCCCAAAAGGATGGCAAGATGCTCGGCGGAGAAAGTCCAGGGGAGAAAACAAAACAAAAAACCGAGAGACGTTTGAGAGAACAGAACAAGGGGGGGGGGGGGGTCGGAGCACACCCGCGAGGCAAGGCGGAGGGGCGAGGGTAAAAAAGGAAGGGATCTACTCCCTAGAAAAAGGTCAACGGAGCCAAGCGAAAGCTTGAGGGCAACGAATGAAAATCAAAGGAAGGGAAAAGGGTAAAAACGGATCTGGCGTTGGTACCTTCGGTTATAATGAAAAAAAACCATGAACCAATTGGCGTCACGAGAATAAAAAAAGTGCATGGCCACGAAAGAAAAGATTGAGACCACAAAGCATCCGCTTCAAGGATAGAAATAGCAGGAGAATGCAGGTGAGAGACCGCGACTAAGGGAAAGGAGGGGCGGCGGCTAAAGAGGGGGGCAGGGAAGTCGGAAGTGATGAAGCGGACGAAAAAGAAAGGTGGTGACGTAGGGAAAAGGGGGGAGGGGGTTGAGTACTGCTTCTGGAGGGACAAGGAGCTCAGGCTGCTGCGATAAAATCGGGAGTCCCCCGGGAAAGAAGTTCGTCTGAAAAGAGCGTGGAAAGGACAGCCTGGTGGACTCGACAAACGCCAAGCGATCGAAAACGGAAGGAAAAGTTAATGCTGCTACCGGGAAGTAACACGAACTCTCATAAAGCTGAAGCTACGTCCTTGGGAGGCAGGAAGCGCAGAAAAAAGAAAAGAAAAATGGATCGAAAGAAAGAATAGACCCACGCGACGCTGTCGTCTATGCAACTGAAAAACGAAAAAAGAAAAAAAAGGAGGACTTTAGACTGAATACTTTTTCAATAGAGAAGACCGGAAGGCGGTTCTTCAGAAAATCCAACGACCACAAAAGACGAAGGGAAGAAGACGAAAAAGGAACCTGTCGTAAGAGAGAACGGAAGTAGACGAAGAGGGAAGAAATCGGGTGAACTTAATTGCAGCGCATCCCTCAAGGGAGGGGCACATGGGAAAGACGACAAAAGGAACAAGCCATTGCCTCCATGAGAGGTACGAAAAGAAAGGTATAATAAAGCAAGACGTCCTACAATAGTAAAAATGAAAACGGAGCCAAAAGGAGCTAGAAGAAAAGAAAAGGAGCCCTACTTCTAGATCCTTCGAAGAAAGACTCCGGGAAAGGGGATACATCTATGGGAGGGGAACCTACTTTTATGGTGACGAAAGACCGAATAAGTGAAAGGGGGGGGTAAAAAATCACCAGTTCTGAGTAAGAAGAACGCCGGGCGGAATCACCATCAGAGAAAAAAGTCCTGAAAGCTCCGTAAACTTCATCTCAAAAGGTAAAGCAGAGACAGAAGAAGCGCAAGACGTTGATAAAAAAGAAAAAAAAGGACAACGCAACTTGAGGCAGTATCAACGAAGAGCAGAGAAAAGGAGAAGGCAAGAGGAGAGATGTCGAAGGGTTCTACCCGGGAGATAGAAGTGAGCTCAAGACCACCCATATGAGGGAACACCCAGGGGAGAATGACCGGAGAGGGGGGGGAAGGAAAAGTAAGGGGACAAAAGGCGCAGATAGAATCAACAAATGAGTAGGAGAAGAAAAGAAGAGAAAAATACTAAAGTGAATTCGAAAAGGTGGAAAAAAAAAGTGGGGTGTGTTATAGAGGAGAGAAATCTACAACAGCGAAGAAGCGGAAGAACCGAAAAGACATGGAGAAAGCCCAGAGAACGTAGGAAAAAAGTGGCAAGGGGGGTCCAGGGATCAAAAAGGTTCTCACCTTCGGGTGCTCTGAACGTCAAAACTTAAAAGAGCGGTCAGGGAGATGGAAGATGGAAACTTCGAGTTCCATGGAAGGCTTCATCTATGGTTGGATGCCGAATTTCTTATCTGGAAGGAAACCTGTGAGGTGGTGCAAAAAAAGAAACCTGGAACGGGTCACCGAAAATTAGGGCCACTGCTGAATGCACAAAAGAAAAGTAATGGTGCTTCCATTCGACTAAGTAGGGAAAAGAAAAGAGGGAGGTTCTGAGAGCTCCTTTTCTACGGGGGGTAATGTCCAGGAAGAGGAATGGATTGGAAAAACGTACTAGAATAGAGAAACGGACTTCATAAAACTTAGGCCATGGAGTGGTAACTAAGTAGGTCAAGAAAATAAGAAAGGAAATTTCGAGCTACAGGAGGTCAAAAAAAATAGGGGTGCTCGTCAGAAGGGCGAGACGCTTCAATTAGGCGGGAGACCGGTCCTTGCTATCGCGAGCGGCGATGGAGAGGGGGGGGCAAACTGTTTATGGGTCAGGAAAACCGATTTCAACTTCAAGAAATCTTGACCCAGTCCTTAAGGAGACAGGTCCATCGCCAGAGGGGGTGGGAGGGGGCTCTTGTGGGGACCGACAGGACATGGAAAGACGCGCGGGGGTGCAGCGTTAGGCGAGAGAATGGCGGCTTCTCATTTTACTAATTCGAGGAGAAGGGGACGCGATGGAAGTAAGACGTTTCAGCTGGAAGGAGAAAAAAAAAGAAAAAAAGGGCGAGGCAGGTACATCAGCTTCAAACTTGGCGCAGGCCGATAAGATAGAAAAAGCAGATTTCATTGGTTCAAAGTCCAGAAGGAAGGGGTTAAGAAAAAGAAAGGGAGAGAAGGGAATGATCTCGGGGGGACTCTGAGAGGGGAAGAATCAGCAAACTCGCGACGCCGCCTCCGCCACACAAAAATGGGGAGAAAGATGCAGACACAAACCGAACGAGGGGAGGGAAAAAGAAGGGGAAGAGGAGGAAACCGAGACCCCGCACGAGTCTTCTACGAACTGCCCTACTTGGGAAAAAAAAAAGGGAAGGTCAATCAGGGGAGGCATAAAAAAAAAAAGACGTTGCCAAGGGAAGGGAAAAGACAGTCAGCTGAAGGGGGAGATGTTTTGAAACGGAAGAGCTCTTCAAGGCGGCAGTCGTCGCATCGACAAAGAAAGATGGGGGTGGCAAAGGCGTTGTTTGGCGGGAGAGACAAAACCACCAGCATCGGATGAAAGGGGGGTGGGGTAACTTTTAAAAGCTTCAACCGTGGTTATTGGGACTGCTCGGAATAGGGGCGACAAGGGGTGTCCGTTGTGGAAAAGAGGGGAGGAAAACAGTAAGAGGAGGGAGAGAGATGCTGAGCAGAAATATCCGACGGCCAGAAAGAGCGGGTGTTGCTCGCCAAAAAAGCGAACGCGGGTTAAGGGAAACACGATTTTCTAGCCGGATCAAAGGGTGGCGGAACAGTGAGGAACGGGGAACGAGGGGCATCATGAATCGCACTCCACGATCTTAGGGAATCGGGGACCAAAAAAGTGAGGGGTTGTGAAGAAGAAAGGAAGGCAAGCCACTGGAACGAACAAAAAACAGCTTGGAAAGGGAGGGTTGGGGGAAGTATAGAAGAAAACACGAGGAGAAAAGAAAGGACATGAGTCTCGGGGGGAAACATCCTGACTCAGTGCAGGTGACCGCCTATCATTAAGAAAATTCGGGTACAACAGCTGGAAGAGCATAGACATATGAAAGCCTGGAAAAGTGAATCACCAAAAGAGTTGCCCAAGATAGAAATGAAATACGTAGTCGCGGAAAGAGTGTGGCTATTGCAGGGGGCAGGGTCAGGGGATAAAGAGGGAAGGGTGTACGGTACATGAAGGAAAGGGGAAGGACAACCCATGTGAAAGTCGAGCAGAAAAAAAAGGGAACACAACGGATGAAAAGAGAGAGTTCTAAAGAGCTTACGGGCATTTAAACTTAAAAAAGTGGGCATAGCAAGAACCGCAACCGGAATCAAAAAAAGCCCATGAGACTGGCCCACGAAGGAATGAAAAGAAGGACAAGGGAACATGTGGTGTGTCTTCAACATAATCTGCGGGGAAGAGTGCTTGGGGGGAGGCGCTGGGCGCAAGCAATTGTCAGAATCCGTCTTGGGCAAACTGGCACGGGGGAGAAAAGAGCAAGAAAAATGAGAAAAGACTGAAGGCATCTGAAAGAGGGTGAGAGGATAAAGGAAAAAGGAAACCTGGACATGGTGGGCGAGGATGGAGTCTGTCTGAGAGGAAAAACGTCTGAAATAAATCCTATCATGGAACGATACAAAAAATCGGTATCACTAGAATATGGGGAAAGGCCTTAGAAGCATGGTCAGAGAAAAAAAAGTAGAAGACTCGCCGACAAAAGGGGTCTCAAGAAAAGCGTCAAGCTAGAAAAGAAACGAGAGGTTCGGGTGAAGTAGGATGGAAGGAAAGAAGAATCAGGGCCACTCAAGGGAATCTCCAAGTCTTGATCCTGGCGGGGGACCAAAGACTAAGATTGAGAAAGAATGAGAGCCAGGGAAAGAGGAAAAATTAAAGGCATCTAGTCTGGGACCAGGGGAGATTCGAAAAAACAGAAGGGACCAATCTTGGGAAACAGAGTAGATGACGCCATACTTTAGGACTATCGAAGAACGTGAGACTCAACGATTAAAGAAAGAAGCTACAGACTAGGGGGAAAGTCGTTCGGCGCCGAAAGACCTGAAGAACGTACTGCACGGGGGGAAAAGGAAGAGGAGTTATGAGTACTTCCTTCGGGGAGCTTTGAAAAAAGAACAAGAGTGACGGTGTTGCCGAAGGTCAACGGAGGGGGCTTAAGGGGGACTGGCAGGAGATAGTGCAATGATGCTGCGAAATAAATAAGACAGAGTCAAAAGAAGGGGCAAGTGAGGGGAGATAAACGGAGGAAAAAGGGGCCTGATTTCCTACGACAAAAACCTGAAGAGGAGTGAAAAAAAAAAAAATTCAATGAACTGCTTACGTTCCTTCCCAACGAAGAACAGGAAACGGCTGAACTCGAGGAAGGGGAAAGGCGGAGGCTAAGGAGGAAGAACCATTATCAACAAGTAGGAGAGATGAAAAAAACTCAACTCACCGAGAGCAAAAATCGGTAGGCGAAGAAAAACCTCCACCGTCGAGATGAATGCGCAGAAAACTTGGGGAAAAGAGCGAAGGGGTTCCTGGGGGTAATTCTTTTGAGGCAAAAAGACAACAGGAAAAAAAAGAGAACCGACTCCGCAAGTACCAAAAAAGAAGGACACGGTCGGAGAAATAAGCAGCAGGACGGAAGGTTCGCTAGGAAAAGCGCTGAAAAGCAAAAAAAAAAGATGTGACTGGGAAAATAGACATTATTAACCCTTCAAAAGGGAAGCCTATGACGAAGAGCTGAAGGATAAAAAAGTCACTCGGCCCTCGGGTGGGGAGAAAGAAAGGAAAAACAATAAACCCGGATCAATAAACTGAACGAACAGAGTCCCTAAAGGGAAGGCTGGAATTCTCCTCTGGAAAAAAACCTGGTAAGGGGGGACGTGAAAATCTATTGATGAAAAACTGGTCGTGACCTCACAAAATGCGTGGGAAAAAAAGGGGGACAGACTCCTCCCTTTTGAAGCATCACCATAGAAAACACGGACCGAAAAGGGAAAATGTCATCAGGAAATTTGGATCCCTCCTCGAAAAAGACGTTCATCGAAAAAAGGGAAAACCGTGTTAGCCCCGTCCAAGGAAGAACCTGAGCCGTATCAATAAAGAGGAGAATCTAAGAAGAAGGGGCGTCGATGGAGAATGGAAAACAGGGAGATAAGGGGAGAGAAAACAAAAGCTTGGAAACCGTTTCTCTTCCAAGCGGGG
>Ga0179593_1663182_pt1 | contig 14456 bp, 9 predicted proteins | sample CZODoug2_1_08_16_FD_185931 | JGI IMG/M metagenome (GOLD analysis project Ga0179593, IMG submission 185931) | Vadose zone soil fungal communities from Angelo Coast Range Reserve, California, USA - CZODoug2_1_08_16fungal (PacBio error correction) | ecosystem: Environmental > Terrestrial > Soil >...
AAGGTGCCCACAGAATTGTGTGGGAAATCAGGTGCGAGTCATCAAGCATGCATTTACCTAGACTTGGTCGCAAGGGGCAGGGGTGACCCGCTGGGAGGAGCCTTGAATTGCTCAAGGACCGGGGGAAGAGCAAGGGAGGGTCTTTGGGGGACCATTACGTACGGGTACGGTAATGGACCTCGGAGAATCGCTCATTTCGTGGGGAGAGTGCTGGGTTGAAAAAAACCTTGGGGGTCAAGCGGAACATGCGCATTATTCCTTCCAGAATACATCGAGGAAGAGAGAAGGAGTTAAGGGGTCTTCCGAACCCATGTCCCTGCCTAAGAGGGGGCGTAAAAAAAAAATAAAGCGGCGGGTAATGAAAAGGAAAAAAAAAAGCGCGGAATATCCCGAGAAAAAAAGTAAAGGGCAGCGAATAAAGAAGTGGTAGAGCCTAGTCCTGGGAACTCCTAAAGGTAGGGGGGGCCTGGGAATACTTCCACCCCGCTAACAAGCAAAAAGATCGTTTAGCTAAAGGTTGGCAGCGTCCAGGGAAGTTGAAGAAACTCCAAGCGGACGCACTTTACCGAGACCGAGTCCTCTTCGCACGGATGGGGGGGGGGGGGGAGAGACGCCGAACTACAGATGGCCGGGGCCTACTTTAAAAAAAAAAGTTGGGAGAAAAAGGAAAAAAAAAGTCACTGCTTTCAAGGGGATGCGCAATGAAAAAGGCGGAGCTGATGAGAGACGCCACTTTAGGATGTTGAAAGGAAAAAGAGTGCCACCACGTCGACAGTCGAACGAAGAGAGGACTGGAGGCGACAGAGAAATCTAAAATGTTTTCTACAAAAGGTAAAATTTAGAGGAGGCAGGGATCTGAACCGCAAGAAGGAGGCAAAGGCGGGACGGGAAAAGAAAAGCACAAGAACTAGAGCAAGCCGCGGAGGAAGGGAAAATAATCTGAAAAAGGGTGAAGCCTAAGCCTACTTAAGGTTGGGAGACCTCATGGAATTACATTGGCACTCGGTTGACGGTTGGGAAAAAGGGATCGGGTAAGGACCTCCTCGCAAGCATCGCGCAAGTGGGATAACGAGAAAACTGAAAAGGAAAAAAAAAAGAGAAAACAAAAAAGCCGCACCGCGACAGAGTCCGCCGAGGGGGGAAAAAGGGCAAGAACTCCTAAAGGCGAATCCTGAATCCTTTGATACTATCTTTCGAATTATAAGGGCAAAAGGGGGAGGACAGGAAAGACCCGTCTAGACCGGCTGATCGGCCGTCAACGCTGGAACGGGAAAAAAAAAACTAAACCCTCCGGCAGAATGTAGATTACTCAAGGAGGAAGCTACAACCTACAAGGGGCAAGTCTGACTGGGGGGATAGGTTTCGCCCGCGGAAACTGGGGGATTGGGCAAGCAACATCGGCACCGCGAATTAAATATGTAAAAGAAAAGTAGTGAAAGGGGAACAAAAAGGCGTCAGTGGAGAAAAGGGACCCTTGCTCGAAAGTCAAACTATCCTAACTTTCGACAGATTCGCCTCCAGTACATTCGCGTTAAAGAACGAGGGCAGAATCCTCAGGCGCGAAACACGGAAACCTTAAGGAGAAAGCAGCCAAAAAATAATGCGTCTACCATTAAGGAGCGCAAAAGGGAAAAGGTGAAAAACTAACAATGGGGGCAAAGGGGCCAGCCATCCCAACGCTTGATCGAGAGAAAAAAAAAAGAAGGGAGGAGGAAAAAGAGATCAAGCGTGGCGGCGGGACGACGCGAAGGGACTACCCTTGGAAAAAGATAATTTAAGAGACGCGATTGACAGAAAGGCATTAGACCGGTACTGGGGGGGACGGGTCCAGACGCCGAGGTGGGAACGGGGGGAGCTAGAGGATTAGGAACAAGCTTCGGAGGCGGGGATCGTGAAAAAAAAGCCAGTGCTTCGAAGGAAATTGCAAGTCTCGAAATCTCAGGGTCGGGCGAAAAAAGAGCCGGGGGGGGGGACGGGGAAAAACGGGCGCAAAGGCTCTCGAACGCGGCGAGGAGGAGGAGAAGCAAAAAGACGGCAAAAGGAAAGAAAAAAGACACTCTGATGAAAGAATAAGGCCGCCTGAAGGTGATCTCTAAGAAGGTAGATTTCAGTCCAAAAAAGATGATACCCCAAAGGACCGGAGGGGTTGGACTAAATTCGTTTCGATCAGCAGGGGTGCGGGAGGGGAACGCCGAAGCCACCCCCTTGCGAAATCGTCGGCAAGGGGAAAAAACCATCTCAGAAAAAGGGTCGACGCCGGTAGGGTGCCCGACGCAATCTTCGAAGACAAAAAGGGTGCGGGGAGCTGGAGAAAGGGTGAAAGGATGGATCCTGGGCCGTGTTTCCGACGATGAGAGAGGCTGGAGGAGGGAGGTCGACTATCCCTTCAAAAAAACCAAACGGTGAAGCGAAAAAAGGAACCAGAAAACGAAAATCCAGGGCGTGAAGAGGAAAATGCTGGGAGCCAAGCTTAGTTCTTCGACCTCATGAAGGAAAGGCTTCAAAGAAAGGGATGATTTGAAAAAAAAATATTGTGTGGAAAGCAAGGGGGACCTAACGGATGCTTGGGCCAGAACACAGCGCCTCGAACTCCCGAAGGAAGGAAGAGGTCCTTGAGCAAGCAATATGAATTTCAAAGGATAACCTTAAAGAAAGGGGGAAAAAAATAAGGAAAGGTAAAGCGGGGAAGAAAACAGGAAAAGTGACTGACAGGCGAGTCGAAATCGGACGCGTAAAATGGCGACTCCATTCCGCAGCAAACATAGGTAGGGGAAGAAAATGGCGAGTGGAGGAAAAAAAAAGCAACCATCTTAGGGGGGAGGAGACAAAACGTTCGGAAAGAAAAAAAAAGGGCAAGGGGACCAAAGGTGCCAGGCAGGAAACGTTGGGGGGCCCAAAGGGGCCATTGGCAAGGGAAAAAACCCCCGTAAAGACGAAAGGGGTGGGAAGAGGGAGGTCCTTTCTAACAGGAGGTGGAAGAAGGAAAGGGGGAGAGAAGAAGGGGGAAAGCGATGAACGTCGCCCTACATGGCCTAAAAAAAGGGGTCAAAAGTCCAGGAGGCGGTGAAATTAAAATCAAAGGCCGGTCCACTGACGACACACCCACCCCTCGCCCATTCCGGAGCGGACAGGGGAGGACACGGGGCAGACGGCGAGCTCCATGAGGCATCATGAAAAGCAAGCATGAAAGGAAACCTCTCTTTCAAACCTTTAACCAAAAAAGAGGGGGGGTCATAATGGAAAGAAGATATTCTCGACGCCCTAAACTTCTTCAAAAGAGAGAAAAACCGAGAACCGTTCCCCCGCGCCGCTCAAAAACACCAAAAAACTGATCCCAAAAAAAAAAGAGAAGGAAAGACATGTTCTCGCGTCAACCACCCTGAGGCAATCGCTCGAAAAAACGGAGAAGAAATGGACTGCGACGCGGCGACCGGAAAGTGCGGAACAGAAAAAACAAAAAACTTCTGCTGAACAGGAGATTCTATCTAAAAAAAAAAAAAAGGAAAGGGAAAAAATAGAGATATCCAGAGAAAGGTACCCATCAGACGAAACTTTTGGGGAGCCTCGTCCGCCACTTCAAAAGGGCCGAGGACGCAGGCATTCTGCGACGGGTATAATTGCAATTGAAAGAAAGAGTAAAGATTCACGGGAACCAGCGCCGTTGAGGGGGAAATGTGGAAAAAGAGGCGTAAACGTGGACTGTCCGCTCTCTTAAAAAAAAAGAAAAAACAAGATAAGAAAGTGAATAAGGGGGGGGATCCGAAAGGATTATCTACAAAAAAAGGAGGGGGGGGTCAAGTAGGAAGGGAAAGATTTGTCTGCTAACGAAAGAGGGAGTAAACCTCGATGAAACGCTCCGTCGGAAAACTTGTTTTAAAGAAAAAATTCCGGAAAAGACTCGGCAGGACGTAGGAAGAGGGAACAAGAGTCACCAGAAGCGGCTGGAAGAAGAGTATCACGACTAAAAAACATCTTTGGGGGCGACATAAAAAAGGGAAAAGACCTGGGATAGAAGAAATAAGCGTCATAGCCTCACAAACCCTTCCCCCCTTTTAAAAAAAAGGTGAAGTACTAAAGCCTCGGCCTACAGTAAAAAGGGAGGGTAGTGCGAACAAGTAAACCTGGACAAAAGAAGAAATCAGGGGGGTACGATTAAAAGAAACCTTAATCCGAACTCACGAGGGAATGGACACGGATTTCCACGGCGAATTGCGCAACTCCCCGCTCAGTCCTGAAAATGGGAATTATAAGAATTGTCTTAAACTCTAACCTCCGAAAGGGGGGGGGGAAGTAACACAAAGGACACCCTTCACGAATATTAGCCTAAGGGGATAGACATTAAAAGGCATCGATGCTTGAAATATCCAGTGGAGGAGAGTCGAAGGGAAGGGAAGTGCTAAAAAAGGAATGATTATCTTAACATCATCTTCTCATCAAAGATTCCAGAACTAGATGAAGGTTCCTGCCGAGTAATCTGACCTGAAGGGCTCTACTAATTGGAAAAACCAATGACCTTTACTTACGACTTTGGGGATCGTAAAGGAAAATGGCCTGGACTGAGCCGCTGAAGGGGGAGGATTTTGGCTTGGGAGCGTTGTGGAAAAGGGAACGGGGTAAGACCTCCCTCCGCAAGCATGCGCTGAAGTATTAACCCGATCCCAAAACCGAAGCATACAAAAAAAAAAAAAAACGAACACCGACGTCAGCGAGAAGGTTCGGCGGGCAAAAAAAAAAGAAAAAAGACGAAGAAATCCTTGAGAAGGGGGGGGAGAGGAGCTATGAAGTAACCGTACTTCTCGGTAGCAAGGAGGAAAAAAAAGGCTGAAAGCGAGCGTCCACGGCACGGGACCACACCTCCCCTCAGGTCATAAGCTAGATATCATGAAAAAAAACACTCCGATGGAGCACGGAGAATCGAGGGCTTAAGTGTAGGCCTAGGAGGACTCGCCGCGAAGGCAGAGAGCCTCATTTAAATCTGGGGGGAACCAAGGGGATTCCGCCCGCAAAAAAAACTAAGGCAAGGCAAGAAAAGGAAAAAATTTGACGACGAAAATTCGCCGGAGCGCCGTCCAAGAGCCGAGCTCGAGAATACTCAGGACGGTCCCAAAGCGGAACAAGAAGCAACCTAAGAAAAAAAAATAAGTCAAAGGGACGGCTCCTTAAAAGACCCTACTAATGGAAGGAATCCAGAACTTCCGAAATAGAAACACCCGCTTTATCTCTCTCGTAGGAAGAGGAAAAGGGAAAAGAGCCAAAGACGGTCACGGGGGCGTTCGCCAGGGGGGAATGGGCAGGAAAACCTTGTGGCACAAAAAGGGGGAAAAAAAAATTGGAACGACCAAAAGATAGTCGATCGCCTTAAAGAAGTGAAGGGAAACGGCTTTGCGACTTCCGTTCAGCTTTGGTCCTGCGCATGAGTTCGAAGGGGGGAATTCTGGCTGGGCAGGGGGAAAAAACGCCTTGACTGCGTCACCTGGTTAATAGGGAAAATTGCCCTGAGAGAAAGCGGGCCATCAGGGGGGGGTAGAAAAGGAACTCGGCACATCCGTTCATTTGCTCGGAGGGCCGATGGCGCAGGGAAGAAAGGAAAAAAAACGGGGCAAAAGGAAAGCCAACCAGCGCGCAAGAAAGTCCAAGGTAGCTAAGGTCTTCTAATGATATGTGTCGCAAAGAGGAAAAAGGAAAGGCCCAAAAGGGGGAAAGGTCGGATAACCATCTTTGAGCTCGATCAGCGGGAAGGGACCGCTAAGCTCCCAAAGCCGGCAAAAGGGACACCGTAACAAAAACGCTCAATACCTAAAAAGTTCAGCCTTGGGAAAGGAAGTAACTTCAAGAACTAAAAAGAATAGGGGTAGGGGGAAAGTGAAAAAATAAGGATCCTAGGACCTGGAGCCGGGCGACAAACTGCGCCAGGGAATGGCTTGCGGAGGGAGGTCGACAGATCAGGGCCACGCTAAGTAAAAAAATACAAAGTGGAAGTCTCCTGCACCGGTCATAAAAAAAAAAGGAAAGGGGGGGAAGAACCAACATCAAAAATGACGAGTACCTGTTCCGCGCCGCAGGGGGGAAAAAAGGCGTAGCCAGCTTAGGTCTTCGATTCCTCCGCGCAGAAGGCATCGACTCAACAAGGCAAAAACATGATGGTTGAAAAGAAAAGATGGGCAGAAGGGAGCGGGTCGGTCCATACTCAAAGCAGCTCGGAACAGCTGAAGCGGAAACGAGTACACTTGAGCAGCAGCTAAGAAATTCCGTAAAATGGGCGCTCTCTGAAACTGCGAGGAGAGTTGTTGGCAAAGGAAAAAGGACTGAACAAGAAAAGGGAAAGGAAGAAGGCTCTCGCAAGCCGTCCCTGATGAAAACCAACATGCACCTGGGCCAGCAGGAGATGGGGCGATGTTGAAGCTGGGAAACGCCATGACCCATAAAGCGATCAAATGAAAAAGGACGTTAAAAGAGTCCAAGAGGGAGGGCGTGTCTGGCTACCCGAGTTTAAAGACAAAGAATTCCCATCGCAAAAACCCTTCAGAAACTGGGTCGCAGGGTTCTTGAAACTAGGGGGGGGGGTCGAGGGGGTAGGATGCCGGCTCGGCCCTGTAAGTCCGCCAGTCGTGCCCGGAATGAATATCGCACGATTGAAAAAGGGAAAGCGACTTCGGCAAAAAAGGGTGAGTCCGGGCATGTCATCGCCAAGGACGGTCAGCTCCTCCTACCCCCATACCCGGCCCAAAAGAGACAAAGGGACCACAGACGGCTGAGCTCCAGAGGGAAAAAAAGAGACGCAAGAATCTGATTACCGCGCGTGGGCGAAAATTGAGACACAAAAGGAGGGGGGTTTCGAAGGGCCCCTCCTAATATGTCACATCGACGTGTCCGTTATTGCTAGCTATTCACGGAGACAAACGCGCGGAAATAAAACGTCTACCCGCCACTACCCCGAAACAAAAAAAGAAATAAAAAAAAAAATACACCAGAGGGGGGGGGGGAACCAGTTCAAGGACGGGAAAAGAAAGGAGGGGGACAGGGCCTTCAAGAGGAGGAGACAGCATAAATGACCCTTAAAAAAAGGGGCGAAGAAAAGCCGCACAACACGTTCTTCCGATAGATGCAAATCGTTCGCTCTTATCAGAAAAACAAAAGGGATAACGGGAAACGCCAATATCGAAAGGGGGGGTGGGGGGGGGGGGGCGGGGGAGGACCCACTCCCACCCTGCAGTTCTTAAAGGGGCGAACGGCTTGAAGGTAGGTTCCCATGTCGAAAAAGCCTGAAACGGGGTTCATAAAAAAGAAGGAGAAGCGGGGGGGGCGGGTTTGGGGGGAACCGGAAAGGCAATTTAACTTTATTGCCGCATTGAAGGGAGGACGCTCGCGGATTTCATTATCGGTATTATCAAACAAAAAAAAAAGGGGTTTCACGGAGAGAAAAGTAAAAGAGAAAGACTAAGAGAGGAGTTCCCAGCGAGGGAGGAGATCCTGTCGTACCGGTCCTACCCTGCCGGCCGACTCGTATGGGGTGTCGTCGAAGAGGACCGCCGATGGAGGACATGCGGAAAAAAGTCTTCTTGGAAGAAGAGACCTCTTACGATATTCAGAGAAAAAAAGAAAGTCAGGGGAGTCTGGGGAAAGGGACAGTCGAGAGACCTCGCAAACAATCGAACCCCTCTTTAAGACCTTGAGACGAAGACATCGACGCTGGAAGGCGGAAGGGGGGGCAGTTCACTGGATATTCTAAAAAAAATCGGGACTCTAAAAAGTAAGACGTATAGGGAAGGAACGAACGAGAATGGTGCAGGGAAAAGCCTTCCACGTCTAAACGCTCCTGCGGAAAAGGGGCATGGGATTTGGGGAGTCTGCATACGGGAAAAAAAAGAAGTAGGAAAAATCCTCCGGGGGAAGGCAAAAACGTAACAAAGCGAGCACCAGAAGGAGAAAATAAGGATACCGTCCGAACTGAATAAGTAGAATGAGGGAAGGGACCGTTCCGGCTTTCACTCTTGGATCAGTAAGCTTTAGAGGGGTAAAGTTCAGAAAAAAGGAGGAGGAAAACAGAATTCGGAAAAAACAGAAGAACAATACTTAATTCCCACGGATCGAAGAACCCTAGTGGCTCTACCCGTTTGAAAAATCAAGAAAATTACTTTGAAATTCTGAAAAAAATTAAAGAGCTGCAAGGAACTGGAAAGAGGTTTTCAGGGGGGGGAGATTTAACCATCTTTTCCCTCCGCAGCAAGCACAGCACTGGTAGGGGAAAAAAACCCGATCCCGCTCCGACCCTCTCATCCAATCTCATCCAAAAAATCTAAAAGGAGGGAGGCCACGACTCCACGGCGAGAAAAAAAAAACGAATAAGCAGTTGAGGAAGAGGGGGAGGGCTGGAAGGACTGAAACATCTTCGTCGCCCGGCGTAGACCGCCCTGAGCGAGCTTCACTGCGCTGAACGGAAAACCCCGAATAGAAAGAAAGCTTAACTATGGACTAAAAAAAAAAGAATATCGCAAACGGAGAAAAAAAAGGGAGGGGGTGTCTTTGAGCGGTCCGTAAAAGTTGTCGTTCTCAGACGATCGCACCAGAATGAGAAAGATTCGGCGATGGACGATGGAGGAGGCCGAAACCAATTGAGGAATGGACCTACCGACCGAAAAAAATCCGGCCAATGAAAAATCGGACAAATTTACGCAGGGGGAAAGAAACCAAATCGATAAAAGGAAAAAGTCAGAGGGACCAAAGGGCGTAAACTGAATTCTTCAAATACCTTCGAATGTTCTAATGACCACCATCGCGAGCCGGTAGGGGCAGTAGAGGGGAAAGAACGAAGGGGGGGGGCAAAGGGTACGGCAACCAGCACCTGTAGAAAAAAGAAAATGAGACACAAAAAGAGAGATCAAAAGAGAGGTGGGGAAAAAGGTGAAAGGGAAGGGAACAGGGGGGACCCAAGGATTAAGGGAAAAAGACGACGTGGCCCAGAAAGGAGCCGAATGGACCTGTCGGCGCCTTAGCCAACCTTCTAGGGAAAAAAATTCCTCCATGGTGCAAAAATGCTAGGGAAGAGGGAGAAGGAGTCGGCTGAACCCTTTACGTCTTCTGTCGAATAGAATTAAAGGGCATGGGGACAGGCTCGACGTGCCGCATTCATTCGTCGGGATCCATCCCTGTGAAAAAGCTACCATCGTAAGAAAAACACTTCCTCATCTATACTTCGCGTGGCCATGAGATGAGCACTACCCCCAGGCCTGCATAAGCCAAAATCGTACGAATCTCCAGCCTTCAGGAGGCAATCAAAATCCTTGAGGTCAGAGAAAGAGGACACCTTTATAAAAAAAAAAGACAAAGGAGGGGGGTTTAGACCCTTCACTCACTGGAGAGAGATCAGCATTCTCTCAGCTAGCTTCGTCGGTCCTTTGTCAAAAAACACAACCAAAAACATTGACGCAAAAGTAAGAAGCAACAATGAGGAGGAAAAAAAAGAGAGTTTCCAAAAGAAAAAGAGCCAGGAGACGTTTGGGGCCTGTATGGAGCCTTATCTCGGTGTCACCACGACAGCTGCGCGAATGATTGCATGAGGGGAGGTCGGAAAACTATCAACCAAGGGAAACTCCCCAAGCCTCCTGACGGCTTTCTCAGGAAGGACCTAAAAGATCACAACGAAAGAAAAGGGGACTAAGGGTTTCGGACGTAAATTCTATCGCCTTGTTCTTCGTCAATCAGAGCGGGAAGGCATCGCTCCGGATTTTAACTGAGAACCAGCCACGCCTGTGGGATAGCAAGAGGGGCACTTCGGGAGTACATCCTACGACAAGGAAGAAAATGTAACGAAGAGAACGGAACTATTCGATAAGTCCTATGTGTCCTGTAGCCAGGCTAGACTGAGGGAGAAGAATGGGGACGCCGGGCAACTTGTCCAGGTCAAATTCAAAAAAACAAAAATACTGTCAACGAGGAAGAGGAAAAAAGGAAAACAGGGGGCCGAAGAAAAAAATTCCTCACCTTTGCAGCAGTATATGGTCTATGTCAGCACAATTCGCAAAAGGCCCGGTTCCAGGCCCCAATCGTGAGTTCGCACCTCGGAAAAAGAACCTGAGCTACCCTAAGGAAAACGTCAACTCGAGAAGGTAAACATTGGAGAAACACTGGGAGGAGCACCTCAAATTCTCGAAGGAGGGATGAGTACGGCCAGGGTGTACATGAGTCAAAACACACTTGGGGAAAAAAAATACACTACAAAGTTGGTGGCGGAGGAAAAGATCCCTGCTTGGGGCGACCGACAATGCGGGGAACAAAGGAGGAGCCACCATAAGGGGAAAATAGCTGGCAAGTCTCTCGGGCCAGAGCCCGTTCCTTTACTTCAAGCTACGTCTACGCCGCATTCCTCAAAACCCTCAAGACGAACACAAAAAAAAAGGAAAAAACCATTTGAAGGGGTCGGGAAAAAATCAAGAGGAGTCAAAATCAGGAAAGGGGGACATAGCTCGTTCTGCGTATCTGCTAACGAGGAATGGAAGACAACTACAATGTCAACGCCGACACCAACCAATTATTTTTTACAGAAGATGGGGCTCACTCAATAAAAAAAAAAAAATCAATTCAAGAGGAAGGCTCAAACCGTCTACTCCCCTGCCCAACCAAACAAACAAAGACCTGCCTCTTCACAAGTTATGGAAAAAGACTGGTTAGTGTTAGGGTGACATTTTTCCTCGCCTCTGGGAGCCCCCAAAGGCATAACTACAGAGGAGAATAGCCTAAAGAAATGCGGGGGTTGTGGAGAAACACTGGGGAAACTGGTCTTAGAGACCGCACTTACTATAAAGAGATGCTGGCAACATTCTCGGGTATCAGCGACACCCCAAAAACACGATTTAGAAGAGGGGAACAAAGAGATCTATACCGGGGGGTGACAAGTCTGCGTACCTACGTTTTTCCTGTGTTGAATGTCGCAGCAATTTCTGCTGACGGTGGGCTCGCTCGTGCTTTAAGGGTGCTTGTAAAGGGGGGGTGGAGGGGAAACTGCATGTGTGTAAAGTCACCTGGAGCAGGAGGTCGTTGGGGAAAAGGGAGTCGACGGTTGACTAAAATTCTCAGGGGGGAAAAAGGAAGGATAGTGCGCTTAAAACTTTCAAGAGAGTGAGACATCGGAATTCGGGCAAATAGAAGGTGTGTTTTAAAGGGGAGGAAATGGCGTCGCAGGGGACTACCCATCAGAGACGGTGAAAATAGGTGGAACGAGTCATGGTCCCTGGGTCTGAGGAACTGTATGGCATCGTCTATGCTAAAACCGCCTCTGGAGTGAAACTGATACCACTCTTGCTGGGATCATTGCCCTAAGGAGGCGACTGAAACTAATTTCCTTCTTATACTCAGCCGGCACGCTGTTAAGAAAGGCCGCGTACGCCATAAGAACACACTCCGGGCGCGACCGCCTACATTGTATAAACTCAATTCACTAAACTGCTTCGGAAAGCGAGGAAAATCAATGGAAAACTAGCGGAAAAAGGGAAAGCGCCCGCCGATTGGAAGGCAGCCCCAACACTGATTTCTGTCCCGCCGAATACGACAGGGGGCAGGCCAGGCCTTTCCACAGGTGAGAATGTTACACACTCGCCATTCTTAAAATATTTAGTCTTAGGAATCCGCGGACATAAATAGAAGAGCCGGAAGTAGGCGGAGCGTATCAGATAAACAAAAAGAACAAAACTACACAAAACCTGGTTGATCAATTTGACCGGAAACCGACACGTCCTCCCCGTCACAGTCGGCAATACTTATCCAGGAGCCAAAACAGAAGGCGACCTGGATAAGTTCCGAAAACAACAGGAAGGCGACGTACGCATGAAAACGGGTGATTTGAACCGCCCAGCCGGTTTTCTTTTCCCAGGCAAGATCATGACAATATATAGGGCGGCCATTAAATACTATGGCTATTCCACCTCTAGAAAGGAATAATTAAAAGAGAGGGAAAAAAAGGGGAGAAGGTGCAACCCCAAAAGAAGGAAGGCTACTTGTGATCGGTGAGGCCCTGACCAGGGACTGCGAAAGCATGACTGGGAACACTGGTGGGGGGGTCGCGATAACATTTCAAAGGGATAGACGACCTCCGACGTAAAGGGGAAAGAGGGGTCAGGAAACAAGATCCGGAAAGAATAAGCATTATTCTACATCTCTAAAGCACGACTGGATGAGCACTCAATAGTTGGAGGCAAAATACTCACCGGCAAAGCTAGACCGGCGTTAAATCTAAAAGTCGTCAAGAAAGCGAGGGAAGACTAAAAGAATAAAATGAATCAGGTTAAATAAAGACTAGGGCCAAAATACCGGGGAACCCTGGGGCATAACTTTGAATCCTTAACGGTAAGAAGAAGAAGAAACCTCCGGCTGGAAGATCGCCGTAGAGTCGGCGCGCTGGTGCTGCATTTGCCTATTCGGGAGGGATAAAGAAAAGAAAAAGAGGAGAAGAGGAGATGCGATGTAATAGTCTCTGAGGAACCGAATCGCCCCGACACGCGCGGCACGTCCGGAGCCCGGATGCCTTTGACGACTATTTAAGCGTCCGTGACCCTACAAGAAGTCAACTCAGGAAAACTGGGAAAAAAGGGGGGGAAAGGGGTACGGCAAAAAAAAAAGAGGCCAAAGGCGAGTCTATGAGGGACCAGGTCCGGCGGCGCCGGTCTGGTCCCCTTGACCCTACGATGGGGGCAAGAGACATCACAATGACCGCACCTGAGAACCGCACCGAACCGCTGCGCTACAAACAACGGAAAAAAATAAAGCAAGTTTTCGGTTCCTCAGTAAAAAAAAATGGGACCCATCATGAACGTCGACGTTGCCCTCCTCCTCGTTGGCACGAATAAGGAGACAAAAGGGGAAAAAAGGTCAAGTCGACTTGGAAGGGGGAGAACTTAGGATGTTCAAAGGGAGTCTGTCTGGGGGAACGCCTTATCCGCCCGGCAATAGGCTCAAAGGCAGTCAACGGGCTCGGACGGGCCGCGCATGGACGTTAACGGCAATCCCCTTGTGGGGGGAGGGAAAGAAAAGACACTAACATCGAAAGGAAGAGGAGAGGAAACTTGGAGAGGGGAATGGCGCTGAGGACCACAGGGGAAAGCACCAGCGCTCACGGGCGATAAAGGAAGGCGATCTTCCCGCCGGAGGGGATCCTCTACTTTGGCTCGTTAAGGAAAAAAAGAGGGAAGGTAAAAGCAAAAGTGAAGCTCAGGCACAGTCTTCTCGGGACCCACTCCCCTTGCTCGTCCCGTCCCGCGCACCATACAGGCCCCGCAGGAGGTCGGGTACGCCGGTTTATTGGCCCGACGTCGTACGAAGGGATCTGCTCGGGGGGAAGGTGACCGGAGAGGAAATGAGACGGACCCTACGACGGAGGAGATTGCTTAGTGTGACTGTTCACGACTCCCGCAACTCCTGTGCAGGGGCGGATCAGTCCAGGAAGGTACCTCAACCACCTAACCTTTCCAAGAGGAACAAGGAAATTCGGAGGAGAGGGGGGAGGACTGATGAAGAGAAGGAATCGTCAACATTCTGATGAGGCCGCCCATGGTTCAATCATCGTGGGCCCGAACTCTTGAATCCGCAAAAAAGCTCAAAAACGTCTAAAGTGAAAAGAACTGTCCCTGGGGAAAAGGGAGTTAATTTCGGTCAAAGCTCTTCGTCCGGTTCGTGTAGGAAAAAGGGCCTGAAAGAAAGGCGGACGGGGTACAAGAGGAATACAGGGTGCCTTCCTGTTCCAACATTACAAGACAAGGGAGGGCAAGAAAGAAGGGGAAAAGCCGGGGTCCGGAACCCCCATCGATTTCGTCAAGAATCCTTGCGTCGGGCTGACAGGCCCTCGGCGGGGAGAATGAGAAAACATCTCCTATTGCTTTCACATAAAAAAGGAAAAAAAAGGAAAGTCAGGGGGGAGGGGGGGGGAGGCGGATCCAGTTCCTGGGGAACGATTGGCTCTCAGTGGGTTGCGCGGATCCGGCGACGGGCCTTTTCAATAGTCCTCCAAAAGTGTTGCCTTCATGCTCCCTAGAGGCGGGGGTACAGGCGGATCCGAAGCTCTCTAGTCCAGAGCTGTTAGCATTACCCCCCAGCCGCTGTCCGCGGGGCCAGAAGACCACACCATGCCCGGAAACCTAAGTAGGGGGATACCCATGAACAGCAGGAGGTCAACAATGAGTAGAAGGATGTAGCAAAGGAAAGGGGGGAGAGGGAAGCCTTGAAACCAGTATTGTTCGATAAAACTCACGACGAAATACGCGAGAGCTACCTCTACTTCATTCAAGAAGCAGGCGGCCATAACCGTTACACTTCCGACGGCAACACTACAAGAAAGAGGGAAAAAAAAGGGGAACTTGAGGAAAGTTTTCAAGGAGGGGAGAGTTCCACCTACGCGACCAACGCGAAAAATATTGCAATAACAGTTCTAACCTTTCGGCGCACCAAAAGAAACAATCTTTGCCTTTGCA
>Ga0179593_1365057_pt1 | contig 14455 bp, 12 predicted proteins | sample CZODoug2_1_08_16_FD_185931 | JGI IMG/M metagenome (GOLD analysis project Ga0179593, IMG submission 185931) | Vadose zone soil fungal communities from Angelo Coast Range Reserve, California, USA - CZODoug2_1_08_16fungal (PacBio error correction) | ecosystem: Environmental > Terrestrial > Soil >...
GCGGCCTGTGGGGGGACGCAGATAAGTTGCTGCAGGAGGCGGAGGGATTTTGGGGGGGCAGGTGACGAGCGTCGCAAAGGAACGCTCAACGGTACTGGGTGGAACTCGAAACCAAAGGGGCCATCAGGAACGATTCCAATAAGACATGGAAGGCAGCGCGCATCGCAACAAGGTGGGTCGTTTTTGCCAAAGTCGCGTGTAGATGACGAAGTCTGGTGAAATGGAACGCCACAAACATCCACATGAAAAGCGAAAACATGAACACCTCGCAATGGAAGGGCTGCACCAGAAAAATAAGAGAAAAGAATGCTGGATTCTTAATGGCCGTATCGACTAAGGCGATTGAAGAAGCTCCTCCACACCCAGGTACCTGACCAACGGCCCAAAGTCATCGCACGCGTTCGAAAAAAAAACCTTAGTGAGCAAAAAAAAACGTCGGGGAGATGGTTCAGGGGCAGGAAACCTAACAGCCGATCAGGGAGGGCACGGAGACAGGAACCGCACCGCAAGCCTATTAGGGGGGTCGGGGACTCCGGCGACAGGCACCGCACTAGGAAATCAAAAATCGAAAGTCGGTTGGGGGGGGGGGGGGGGGGGTTGGGATTGTCGTAAATATCTCATTAGGAAGCAGCGCGCCGACGGGAGATTATTCTCAACGCTGTTTCGTCGATCAGCCGGATCGAGAAGGAAAAAACAAACTGCAACGCAGCGGATCGTTTGCAAAACCTCCTAACGGATGACTTTACCGCCAAGGACGTAAAACGGAAGTACTTCGAAATGCGGCCAAGGAACAACAAAACCGGCATCAAAAGAAGCCAAGGCGCAAGGCCGAGGAATAATCATCAGTCTTCAAAAAGAGGGTGAAGTTGACTGCCAAGAATCCGGGGGGCGTGCCCATGACTACTGCCCTCGACAGCAGCAGAGCAGGGGTGGCCACACAAAATAAAGACTTGAGGGGACAAAGATACCCCTAGGAAGCACGTTGGGCAAGAAAGCCAGCCAAGGAATTGTACGAGCAAAATGGGTGAAGGATGTTTCGGGAAGTCATCGGCTGGCCAGCGCGCCGAGGGAAAACTTCACGCTGAAACCGAACGAAACGAACAACCGAAGCAATCAATGGGGGGTTACGAGGAACCTTCAGGGTAGCCGTGGGGAAGGTGCAAAACTTGCCAAGCGGCATGAGTTCCTAAACGGGGGAGGGAACCCCTGCCTTTTCATCCATTTGCGTACGCCGGAGCGAAGAGACCGGGCATCCCGCCGAGGAAGGAAAAAAAGCCGGAAATAAAGGAGAGGCGCATCAACGAAAAAAGGAGGGGCCAAAATAACGAGAAAAGATGCCCGCGAGAGGGGGCTGGGGGAGAACTCTCGGGACGAAGGGACTAAAAACGGCGAAAGGCTAAGCTTCCGAGATCAAATCTAGAGTGGAGCGACGGACTAAAAGAGGGCAAAACATAAACAAGGACCCATTACGAGAGTGCCTGAGGTCTTAGTTCTTACAGGGGCGGAAAGGCGAATTAGAACGGAAAAGACCACGAGAAGGCGGTCCAAAGTTAAAACAGTCATTATGTAACCTTGCCGTCCCTGCTGTAGACTACGACAAAAAAAGGGGCAGGAAAAAGAACCACGAAAAAAAGAAAATTAGTGCCGGCGATCCGCGGCCGGGTACGCAAGAAGTGGGAGATTAACCGCCGTCGCCGCTAAGAGTGGGAACGAATTGGCAACTGGCGGGAACTATTCTGTGCTTACAGACCTCCCATCTCTGATCTTCATTTAAGCCCGATCGGGGAAGGGGTGCAATTGCAAGCAGGAAGGGGGGGGGGAGTCAGGGCAGAAAAATACCAAAGAAGCTTGCCGAAAACATTACTCACGAAATCACATGCTCCGCGTACCGCAGGGCTGCATAAACCCGGCGATAGAGAAAAGCGTACGCGTAGGGGCCATTTTAGCGCTATCTCTCTCAAACAAAGAAGAAAAGAGAAGAGAATAGCGATGCGGGGGGAGGAAAAACGCAGCTGAGTCGCGGGAAGGAAAAAACGAGGCCTTGGCGAGACGAGCAACGGGATATGGCACGAAACAGAGGAAAAAAGAGTGATAAGGCTTTGCGGAAGAGAAAGCGAGAAAAGGGGGAATGTGGGCGGGTTGGGGGTATCGGCAAATGACATTACCTCGTGTCGCAAACCATAAACAGAGAGGGGGGAGGACAGGAAGCGACTGGGCGAGGGGGAGAAAACGAGAGAGCCAGCAGTTAAAAAATCTACCACCGTATCGAGATACCCTTGGGGATCTAAAAAGTAGGAATAACCGCGAGAAAAAAAGAGGGGGAATCGACGCATGAGGATGAAAGTACGGTCCCGCCCTGTTTTTGTGCACGGGAGGAAGTACATGGAAAGGGAACAGGCAGCAAGACGAAAGTTGGGGGACTGAGAGGGAAAGCCCAGGACTGTGTCGCGATGATTCCGACTTGAACCGTCAAGGAAAAAAAAGAGCACGGGACCCGGGGTCAAAAAAAGAACGCGGGGGAAAGTTGTATAGGGGGATTTACCCTACATCAAAATATGATGGCAGAAAGCAACTCAAAGAGGTAAAGGTTCATAAAGTCTAAGTTAAATGCTGAAACCTCGAGCCCATCGACAATTGGAGAGGCAAGGCACAGCGCCGGCCAGACGTGCCAGTCCCTGCTAACGAGGCAAATGATACGTCCCGCGCGAAAGGGGGACGTGGACTGCGAGCAAGCGGAAATCAAACAATGTCGTAGTTCAAGGGTGACAACTTCTAAAATGCCCGGAAGGCTCACGGCAGAAGGACGTTGGTGACACTTGTGAAAAGACTCGATTGGGAGGTTTCGTAGGGTTTCCAGCTGTGCCCGGGGGCAACCGGCCAAGGGGGAAAAGACACCGGAAACCGATTTCTAAAAAACTTCAGGGGCGGCATCCATAACCGGGTGACGTCCGAAGGTAAGGACACAACAAAGGGGAAGGACACGAGTGCTCTGGAGCGGACCGGGGAAACTGCCGTATGGAGGCCGTTAAACGCACAGAACGTGCACCGGACTGGAGAGCGAACGCTGGCGGCTGCAATTTTCTTGACTGGCCAAAGGAGTAGGACGTGGCGGCGGTACGTCCGAGCCTCACGGCTGCTGTAGAACCGATCCCTGTATGCAGTGGTTGGCCGCGCTCACGCCGAAGTCCTCGACACTTTTTTCAAAATCCGCTTGGCGGAACATCCGGGGCGCAAACAGTCGACACTCACGAATTATCTATTGGGCGGGCGGGCTGAGCCCGACGGAAGAAAATGAAAGATATGGCGGAAGAAGGTTGTTCGAAAAAAAAAGGATTCCTTACTGCTTTAAAACTTAAAAGTGACAAAAAATACGGGGGGGGCCTGTTCCGCACTAGTTCCGTGGAGGCGTTGCAGGTTCCGTGAGGGAAGGAGATGACTTCTCGCCGTGGGGAAAAACATAATGAAACCGATGTGGGAAAGTAGGTGCATCTCGCAAGGATAAGAGTTGGATGCTGAATGGGGGGGTTTGGAATCTAGAGCTAAATCGAAAGGGGGCAAACATTTGTCGGCGATGGTTCGCGCCGGGGCTAAAGGACAGGGTGCCCAAACACCACATGGGGGAAAAAAAGCGGCCGTACTCCCCTGCCAACAGGAAATGCAGAATACACAATCGCGGACTAAAATAAGAAAAAGGGAGTTGCATCTCTCTAAAGGAGGAGGAGAAAAGCTGCCTTGGGGAACGCGATGAAAAAAAGGGGAGGAGGAGCTGGATGGGTTTGGCAGGCCGAGCCGCCGGGAATTCACGCTTCCTGTGGGGCAAAAAAAAAGGCTACCAGGACCCTCTCTTACCCAAAGGTCACTAGGGGATGTATGAGACGGAAAAAGGTGTATAGGGCCAAAAAAAGTTCGAATACACACTATCATTGAACGGTCAACGATATCAGGTCTCTGTAGTGTCAATGCGATAGCAAATTCCCGGGAAAAATGAAAAAACCAAACAAGAGCGACAGAGGTGAAATAGCAAAAAAAAGTATGGTCGATGGATTTGTCGAACCGGCGGGATGGAGCCTACGACCAAGCTCAACGTCCTGCAGTTCGGAAAAAGCGGTCAGGGACCCCCCCCACCCCCCGAGCACAGCGAAAGACAGGTGGTCGCATGTCGCGCCGGGAGGGCTATTTGGGGACCATTCGTCAAATAAACGACGCCCCCCGGATCAGGTTGGGTCCGAGGAATGCCTGGCCTGCTTAATACTGAAGTATAGGGAGTGGACAGACCACCGTCGGCAAAGCTCCGTGCGATCAAAAAAGAAGTCCGTCAGCTGACCTATTCCCGCTGCAGAACTGGCGAGAAAGAGGGTCCCGATAATATGGTGGTACAAACATATACACTCAAGGGGGAAAATCGGAGCGGACAGCAAGGGCCTTGACATAATGCGGTTTCGGAGTAGAAGCGGCAGAGCAAAACGGGCAGGAAACCGAAACGCACGAATCATAGGGGCAGAGAACCCACCAGTGAGGGTAAAAGTGGGCATCACAAGCAGGAAGTGGCCGCCCGAAGGAGGGCACAAAAAACTTCACAGGTGTAGGGCTCAGGACACGTTCGGGGAGCGAGGTATCGCAGCCGTATACCGTCAGGAGTTCGCAGCAGGCAGAATGTTGCAAGAAGTCAAATGGCCGAGAAAAAGGCGCGTGAAACGACGAATCAAAAAGAGGAAAAGCCGAAGCCGGGGGAGTTCCTAAAAGGAGGTGGGCACGGTCGCCCAACCGCCCGAGGGGGAAGGTAAGCAGTGTTTCAAGAACTGTAGAAATCGGGCATCGCCCTCTAGAACCCGCTCCAAAAAAAAACCAGGCGTAATCAAGCCGAACTTAGGCTGAAAAAAGAAACATTGGAAGCACCCCACTTAGGGAACCAGGACGCGGGGGACTGTCCGATATCTCCGATCGGGGGGAAGAAATTGAAAAAGGGCGGATGGAGGCTCAGGCTTTCGAGAAAAACTAACATCGGAGGTCATTCAGATCTTTTAGGGTTAGCAAAACTGGGAGGTAATGATAACAATGAAGATCCAAAAACAGGGGAGACGAAAAACCTAAAGGGACTAAGTATCACTAATTCAGTCCTACGAGGCAATACAAAAAGGAGGGCGTCCATAGCCAGGGATCGTTGTTGGGGGCAGTCAGTTAGGGGGGCCGTGCGTGGCGTCATGAGGTAAAAAATAGGGGGGAGATATAGGGACGATGGACGGGGAAAAACGGAAACTATATAGGTCAGCTAAATAAAAAGGGATCTCCGCGGTTGCTCAAGGGGGATTTAGGGCGGTAGAACGAGTACGGGATGTTTTACGGAGCCAGAATTTTGCGTGGTAGGATGACACAGCGAAGGCATCCACCGCGTAAGGCTGACCTGAAAGACAAAAGACGAGTGGTCTGCTGAATGGTTGGGGGAAGAAACCATAGGGAAGTTTCAATGAGCAATCTCAAGACTGGCATGGGCAACCGGGGAGGCTATAACGCGCTAGCAGGGAGAAAAAAAAACGGGCGTACTTATTAGGTCGGGGGGGGAGGGGGGGGCCCACAAGTTTTTCACGGCACCCTACCCAGTGAGGAAAGGTAAACAGCTGGGGGGTATCGGGGACCGAGCGGGAAAATCTTAGGAACCCACGGAAGCCGTAGGGCCCGGAAACACCCACTTCGCGGGTCCAGTCAGCTGAGTGGGTGGGAGGCTGGTACCCTCGAAAATATAAGGTGAAAAGAAGAGGGCAAAAAAAAATTAGGGAACTTGCGTCAACCTCGATGGGCTAGTAACCCAATTCCGGTATAGGGAAATTCATCTACCCGGTACTCCGGGAGCTACAATCACGGGATGTCAAAAAAACCCTCTGGAACGGAGGGACAGGGGGAGACGTTCTTGACTCAAAATTGGGCTTACATGTCCCTGCAGGAGAAAGAGTTACGGTCCCTCACGCAGAGGAGCACCGTAAAAAAAAGGCCGGCCATCATCTCGGAGGTGGGTTGGCCCAATCGGTGTCTGAGGGGGGAGTGTCCGTCAAAACAAGGCTAGGTGCACGTGCACGCTAAAGGACCTCGAGAACGTCGATCGGATCACCAAGGCAGGAGGGGCATTAAGACGAAGGGGGACTGTGCCGGTAGCGAAGGTCTTACTTCTGCTCAACTAGGCAGAGCGGTCCTGGGACAAAGGAAGGAAAGAAAAAAAAAAAAGGGCCTCTTACGGGGCTCTCTTATAGCCAGGTCTGGCGGCAGTCTTCTCCGGGGGAATGTGTCTTGCCTACGATGTTCGCTGGTCACTTGTCAGAGGGGGTAAAAGAAAAGAAACCATCTCTTCAGAAGGTTGGGCCTTTGCCGACTAAAGCTACTATCTACAATTTGGAAAATATCCCCCCTATTCTCGTTAAAGGACTGCTCTCCGAGATCGACAATCCGAAAGATGACTCATGTAAGAAAGGTTACGGCTCGCTGGACCTAAGGAAAAGAATGCCTCTTCTTCTGATGCCCTGAGGTCACCCCCATTAAAAAAGGAAAGGCCAGTCAATACGGGTCTGACGTTTAGGGACAGAGTCCGAACCAGGGGGAAGGGGCAGTCACCAGTTTTCTGATTGCTTCAAAGAAACTAAAGTACCCCCTAAGATAGGGAAGGGGGAGTGCTCTGAAGTGAAAAAGGAAGGAAGAGGGGCTATGGGGGGAAAAACGCGGTGTTTGGGTTAACGGATGCCAAAGGGCAGCGGAGGATAGAAAGCCGAGGAAACGAAAGTTTTTAGATGAGCTTAATGCGGAGGAAAAGGCGTATGGATTCCGGTGGGTGAAAACCCGAAAGGAAGGCGGCATCGAAAGAAGCCCCAACAAATCATTGCAAGGCGCGGAAGAAACCGGCCAACGGCGGAGACAACCAAACAAGGAAGGATCTGCTCCAACATAGAAAACACAACACGGTAAATCCAGCAGCTACTTTGGGGGGGGAAGCAGGAAGTGACTGCAGAGACTTGATGTGTTGTGTCAGAAGCGGGAATTCCTCTAAATTCTTGGTGTTACCAGGAGAAGAAAGAAAAAAAGCCATTCAAAGGCCCATAAGGAAAAGAACTGAAAAAAATTCTTTTTTATAGTCGGGATCCGCTGTGAAAAAGGGTGAGAAATCACTTCTCAACGCAAAAAAGCCATAGTCCAAAAAAGAAGAAGCTCCCACGGCGTAGGCTGAGCCGCAGGAGGCATAAGCAACCGAGGGATGAAGCCTCCAAAAAAACGGGTACCTTCATAAGGGTAAAGCGGGGGGGAGCGGCGCGCAAAACGTACGGGGGGGGCAGAAAAAAAAAATGGGGGTCCAGTGTCGCGTCCCGGTAAAATCGAAGAAAACGCACGGTAACTCGAAAAAAAACCTTTCCACAGGGGGAGGAAAAGGCAAGCACGCACTCGAATTTCCGAAAACTCTCAAAGATCTCCTAAAGGTGTCTAAAAAAACCAAAACGGGATGTAGCGGATCAGCCAATCAAAATCAGCCGCGATCGGATGACCGACCGCTTGCTGTCAATTACTTCAGAGGCTTGGGGGTGGGTGGGGTGGGGGGGGGGTGTTGGTGGTGTGGGGGGGGGGGTTCAAGGAAAACGCAGGGGGACCCGATGCCGAAGAATAGGCGGCACATTCTTACTAAAACCGTCCCGTGGGGACCATTCTCGAAAAATCTCGGGACAGTGTGGGGGCCAGAAATACGCATAAAAGGGTATTACCGAGGAACCCACGTAGGACTTGAGGGGGGCAAGAGCGTGGGAATAAAGCCACGCGCGACGTCAAAAGGCACCGAAAAAAAAGACGCACAGGCGCGTTGGGCCACGGAAAAAAACCCAATATAGCGTCCGTGGACGGTGCCTTCCCGGGAATATTTCGAAGCGGGGGCAAGACTGGTAATCCCTTTGCAGGTTGCACGTCGGCCTATTCATCGGCAAAGGAAACGGGACACTGCAGGGGGAGTTCAGGCCCGGGGCAGAGGACGGTTCCTCAGGTACTAGTTCGATTGGGGGGAAGGGAAAAATCTGGGAGAATGTAAAACTCGGAGACTTCGAATGAGGTGCCAATCTGTCAGGCGTACCGCCCAACGGAACCCGTAAGGGCATTGTGGGAATGCCTAAAGAAGTCCACTGAATAACAGCTACTAACACAGCATCAGTCTCAAAAAATGAAAATTACTTCCGTTAAACGGGGATGTAAGGAACGGGAAGAGCAGGGTAACCGCACAACCCCGCTCTTCGACAGGCGATCCGGGACCGCGGTAATCATGAAAGGGGGGAAGACTGCCAGAAACACTGTACGGAAATTGATGGGAAAGAACTAAGAACCACCGCGCACCCCACAAACACACCCCCCCCCACCCCCGCCCTGAGATCGAAAGGGGATCCGAAGGAGGGGAGTGTTTGCATTGTAAAGGGAGGGGGGATGGGGGACTTGCCCAAGACCAAATACCGGCGGAACCAATCAGTTAAACTAAACAAAGATCAGACAGCGGACCATAAGCAGATCCCCGGAAAAAAAGCGCAGCGAAGTGGGGCCAGTTGAAAAAGAGATTCGGCGGGCCCTTCTGCAGGCACACCCCCCGGGAGGATCGAAAGAGCTTGGGAAAAAAAGGTCCAGCATATATTAAAAAAAAACTTGGTCCGCCCTAAGATAAAGCGAAACTTCCGAGATTCCAGCCAGTCGAAAAAAGGGTTCCGGGAGGAGGTTAAGAAGGTACTTTTTGGGGCTTGTGCCGCAAGTATTTGGGAGTCTGGGAGCAATGGGAAACCGGAAAGGTGGAGAAAGAAACGGAACTCGATTGACCTGCAGAATGGAGGCGCTGCGTGGGTTGACGAACAGCATGTACGGAAATCCGCCAGTGTCAATGCGGTCAAACACTATAGAAAAGAAATTCGACTCACGGTCGCTCTGGAAGCGTCGAAGCCGACTAAATAATGTAGGGGCTGGTGGAAAAAAAACGGCTTTTTTTTAATCGTAAGGAAACCAGGTAACGAACTTGGGGTCAAGAGGAGGGAGACACGCCATGATAGGAAGGGGTAAATGAAAAAAGCCGAAAGTGGGACTGCGGAAAACCCCTACGTTAAGTCCCGGGGGTAGAGTTTACCTTAGGGGGAGGGGATCGCTGGGATGAGAAGAACGCCGCTCAAATCTCAAAGTGCATCCAGAAATGGAGAGACTTAAACTAAACGCCTGACACGATTGGCGGCAATAGTTAAACGAAAAAGGGGGGTGAACCGAGCCCATCTAACCATGGTGTATATGCAGGGTTAGCCAAGAAGGCCGTGAAACTGCGCCGGAAAAGAGCCCACCAAATAGGGGAATGACAAGGTGATGTTGTTAACAGACGATTTAAAGACGAGAAAGGACAATCCAAGTAAGAGATGGGGCAGACTGGCAAGATCGGAAGGAAGGGAGGAGGCAGGGGGAAAAGTGGCTGTGCCGCAGCGCAAAGGCCCCTAGCCTTAAAAAGGGAGGAATTTCTGATCCATAAGAGAGGGGGCTGGGGAAGAAAAAAACGGGGAAGGGGAAGTGTGTCTGTAATCGGAATGGAGACAACACTTTAAAAAAAAAACTCTTCAGAATGGCCTAAAAAGGAAGAAAAATCAGAAAATTGTGGCACCGGATAAAAAGGGGGAGGAAGATGCTGATCGCTCAAGTAAAGGGATCTTGCTAGGGTTGTGGGGGTGAAAAGGGAAGAACGTGACTTCAGACAGGGAGGGAAAACGGCACGGGAAAACCACCACTTGGAGGTCTTCAAAATCGCAGGGGGTTGACTGCCTCAGAGAGAAAAACTAGAGAGAAGTACTTTGTTGTAAAAGCCTCTACATTCGTGCAGAAGCCTGCTCAGGCGTCGCTCTAATCCGACAGCCCGCTCAGTAGTTTTCCGGGTTGTCGGGGAGGGGAGACTTCGCATGCGGACTCCCGGTGAGGTCTTCATGGGCGGAAATGAAGTCGACGGTCAGTGTCTTAGAATCGAGGGAAACACACGTACTGGGGTGCAACCTGACGGGGGGGGGGAGAAAAACAAGAGGCCAAAAAAGGGGGGCATTAAGGGCTTGCCGGTTTCACTTGTTCTGGGGGAAAGGGCCTCCAAACCAAGCTGCCGCGAAAAACTGAGGTGAAAGGAGTTCTGCAAAAAGCAAAAGAAGAGGGGGGGGGGAGGGCAGTTGGTCGCGTTTTTTGAAATCAAAGAACTGACCCCGCGAGGGCGAAAAAGAAAGAACGAAGTGCACGAACAAGTGGGTACGGCGAGAGGGGACGCAGGGGCCACTTAACGGACACCGTGGGGCCCTCGAAAAACACTTCCTACGCCGGCTCAGCTCGGCCGGAAAAAAAAAAAAGTGAATTTAAAAGAGAAGAGAAAACGGCAGGAAACGTCAGCCTTAAGAGGGGGACAATCTCACCCCAAGGGAAGTTGGAAAAGGAAGTGCAAAGAGGACTTATGGTGCGCGAGTAAGGGGGGGAGGGGGGGGGGGCCAGGGAGGAAAAGAGGGGTTTGCTCAGAAGGGAAAGGAAACTCATAAAGAATGGGCTCCTACCCAGGAGAAGGCCACTAGGGGGAGCGCAGAAGGACGAGAAAAGAAGAGAAGACCCACGGTTTGTCAAGGAAAGTTAGTACCTAGGGGAAACAGGGAAGAGAAGGCAACCCACATCACAGGGAGCAAAAAGAAAAAAGCAAAAGAGAAAGTGCCTTAACACCACGCAAAAAAAACCAAAGACCGGAGGGGCTTCAGGGCGGAGCCAAAAGCCTCTCATAAACCTCCAGCAGTAGGCCCAAACCCAGTCAAGAGGAAAGAGTGGGGAAAAAAGAGAAAAGGCAAAAGGTTTTGCAGAGCCGGAGAGAAAAGGGAACCTGAAGAAAAAAACTCACCAGGCGACGCAGGAACTATGCAAGGCAGAAGGGAAGGGGGGGGAGAAAACGGAAAAAGCCCGTTCTCTAATTATAACAGAATATAGTCAAAAAAAAGAGAACTATGAGGGAGGATATATGAGCCCACTGTTCGTGATAAAGGAGGGAGAAAAGGAGGAAAAGGACAAAACAAACCACGGGGGGGGGGGAAAGGACGTGGCAGACAACTGGACGTCAAAGGAAAAAGTCAAGCCTTACAGAAAAAGTCAAAGTCGAAAACCCGACAACTCAAAAACGCCTCCCGTACAAGGACCTAGGAATCAGCAAGGGGAAGGACTTAAAAACCCACATTAAAGCCGCCTGTCAAAAAGACCTACGTGAGGGGGAAAGGAAGCAACCAAAAGTGTTTGCAAAACATAGGAAGAAAGGGAATGAGGGGGAGAGAAAACTTAGTGAAAAGTATGCCGCCTTATGGTTAAAAAAAAGAATTTCGGCAGAGTTCTTAAAGGGAACCAGGAGTGACAAACGAGCTTGAAAAGAACAAGAAAACGGCCAGGGAGAGAAGGTGGGGGGGGGTACCTCTAAAATATAGGGGTGGGAAAGTGGCACTGAACACATTGCCCACTCCGAGAGGAGGGGGGGACACCACCGGTTCCAAGGGAAGGAAATCATAACATGGAGAAAGGGCCTCCCGCTAAGGGGGGAGAAAAAAGGATCAAAAATAAGGAAAAGACAGCCGTTTAACCTGGTCAAGGGGAAACCGGAAAAAGGGTATGCCAGGAGAAAAGAGGGGGGGCGTAGGCGCATGCGCTGAAGGAAAAAAGGTACTATCTGATAACAATCAAAAAATAAATCAGCGGAGGTGAGAAGTAGCGAAATCTCAACAACCTAAACAAAATGAAAAAGGGGGGGGGAGGAATGACCAAGTTAGGGAGAATGTTTCAGAACGCTTGAAATCAAAAGCGACGATAAAAATCGAAAGGGGAGGGTCCTAAAGATCCTGCCACAGTGCGGAAGAAAAGAAGGGGGACAATGGGAAGGGAGGAGGGGGGCGTAAACAATAGGTCAAAAAAACACATAACGGGACTTAGTCTGAACGAGGAGTCAGCTGGGAGAGAAGAGGGGGAGGAGAAAGCCTCTTACTATCGCGGCACGACGAAGTGGGGGGTGAAAAACGGGGAGTGCTGGACTTGAACCGAAAACCCCTCAGAAAGAGAAAAAAGTCGGCAAGGAAGCCTCGAAGGGGGGGAGGTTTTGGGGAAGGGAAAACTTAAAAAAAAATGGGGGGGTGTAAAACGGAAAGGGGCGGACCTTCTCCAAAGAAAAATAAATGGCAAAAAAATCCATTCAAAGGAGAAGTCCAAAAGAAAATTAGTAAAGCAGAACCCTCTGAGGGAGGACGAGCCCCGCTAATCGGCCGCAGGGGGGGGGGGAGGGGGGGGGAGGGCTAACAAAGGGATCTTGTCCTTTTTCCAAGAGAAAGAAAGAAAAACAAAAAAAACACCGGATAGGGGAAAAAAAAAGAGAGAGAGTATGCTGGGAAAGCAAAATGAAGGAGAGGGCAATCGCAATCGGAAGGCTAAAAAAGAGGGGGAGCGGATATAAAACCGCGGGCAAACGGAGGGACGAGCTTCGTGAAAAACGAGGTACGGGGAAGGGGGGGTACTAACGGTGTGATCGAGAAATGGGACATGAAGAAAGGGAAAAGGTCAAAAAACCCTCGAAGGAAGTCTTTCCAAAGAGGACGGGACGAGAAACGACATGCGAGAAGTGGTGGGAAAGGGCACAAGAGCTCTTCTTAAAGCAAATTCTTAAAAAAAAGATCGTAGAGACGATCGAAGAAAAAACCAGGGAAGCGCTAACCAAAAAAGGAGAGAGCTCTCCGAAAGGGGGGACTAATGATGAGGGTTATTTTGGGGGGAAAACCAAGCCCTTTGGGGTGGTCAAGATTCCAAGGAAAAGGAACGGCGAAAAGTGTAGGAAGCAAACGGGCTTTAAGGAGAACAACAAGAGAGGGGGGAGCGGGCGCGAGAGGCCCTCCGTGAAGCCAGATCGGCGCCGAAAAGACCCCGGAACAGGGCCCTCTGTAAGGGGGGTTTTTCTGGGAAAAGAAGGGCGGCAAATCGCTACACTGGGAAGATGATGGGAGGACTACTACGAATAAGAGGACAGATTCATTTCATCATTAAAAGGGAGAGTAAAGGGAGCCAGCAACCAGAAGAGTAACAATTTTTGAACGGGCAGGGTCAAGCGAACGGGTGGTGAAAAATTCAAGTTCCGGGAGAAAAAGAAACGGGTTGGGAGGGGAGGGGGGGAAAAAACTGAGAACGCTTAGGGAGGGCCGTGGGGCGCATCATCGTCACGCAAGGGGAGGAAAAGGGGTCAAGTTCATGAAATCGGGGGGGCGGATAATAGCAGAGGGGAATTGGGAAAAAGGAATAAAAACGTCCGGAAAAAGCCGAGGGGAAAAAGAGTGTTTTCCATATTGGTAAAAAAGAGCTCTAGGAGGACCGGTTGTGGAAGGCGTTGGCAAGAATTCAGGGGGGCACAGGGAGGGATAGCCTCGAGTATACTTGAGTTACCCGCCACCGGAGGGGGGGAAGTTCAAGAGCCCCCAGTAAGAGGGGGCCAAACGTAGGGCTCGGTTAGACGGGACCGGAAGGATCGATTCGTAACAATCTTCTGAGACGTGCGACGAGGTTGAATCTAGAAGGGGAAGAAACCAGGCCGGGCGGCATCAGGGGAAGGAAAATGAAAAGCGGGCAGCCGGAACTCCATTGTGACGAATCGGGGGGACGGGGGGGGGGAGGTGTATGCTGGCCGGGTCGGTTGTGAGGAAGAAGGGGGAAGCATTAATTTAACGCAAGGTCACTCATAAAATTAGGTCAAGCATCAAGAGGGGGGGGGGGGGTGGTCCGGCAGTTGGGAGGGGAAAAGAGAGCGGAAAGTCGGGATAACAGGGGGGGGAGTAACGCAGGAGAAACCGGTCTGAGCGATAGCTACTTAAAGCTAGAAAGAGACAATCAAGAGCAGGTATCCCTGTGAGAGCCAGGTTAAGTGAGAAGGGGGTGATTCGGACATGGAATCCAGGATATTCTTGGATCCTTTTGAGGCGGAAGGGGTCCAAGGTAAAAGAGGGTTCTGGTCCAAAAGAAAAAAAGAGCAAAAAACTGAGGGGTTGGCGTCCGCAGGGAAAGGGGAAGAGTTAGAAGGAGGCAGTGCCTGTTCATTTTGCGGAAAGAAGTGGGAACTTCCTAGAAGGTGTGAACCTCATCAATGAAACCTGCAAATAAGAAGGAGGGGGCTTGAGGGCGGTCCTGCAGAAAAAGACAGGACCGATGGTATGGCGACGGAAAGGTGTGGGGGGGGGGGGGGGACAAAAGAACTGGAAAAAAAAAGGAAGTCTACACAAAGAAAAGAAGGCAAAAAAAAAAAAGGGGCGGATACGCTAGGTCATACTGGGGATCGGGGGTCCGGGTGTTTCGGAGGAGAACAAAAAAAAATGTGTGAGAGGGGGAAGATACAGCTCCCCGGAATTTCAGACGGGGAGAATGGGGCAAGAGTACCCAACACCATGGAAGGGAGGGGGAG
>Ga0179593_1601293_pt1 | contig 14455 bp, 21 predicted proteins | sample CZODoug2_1_08_16_FD_185931 | JGI IMG/M metagenome (GOLD analysis project Ga0179593, IMG submission 185931) | Vadose zone soil fungal communities from Angelo Coast Range Reserve, California, USA - CZODoug2_1_08_16fungal (PacBio error correction) | ecosystem: Environmental > Terrestrial > Soil >...
CCAGGCGTGGAAGAGACGTAGAATGCGCCTGGACGACGAAACGGAGAAAACGCCCGGTGCGGGAAGCGAATCCCAGTCCGCATGAACCTCTTGCATCCGCCCGGAAAGGGGGGGGGGGAATATGAACACTCGAAAAAAGGACCCAGAGGCGTGCCCGTGTTGCGCTCGGCGAGGCAAACTCAAACACCGAAACGGCCGGGCAGTCGCTCCATACGAAGAACCGTGATGAGCAAGGGTAATCCCGTCAGGTACGGTGGCAGGGAGGACCATCCGGAAAGAAAGTCCCTGATGGGGGCAAAAAAAAAGGGTTCGGTCATTGGGACCCAGATGCAAGGGGTTTTTCCGTCCCATGCCAAGACAGACCTGTTCTAGCAAAAAAACCCTCCCCTGGGGGGGCGGATCGGGAATAAAGTAAACAGTACGAGCCAACGGGTCGCTGGAGACATTCGCTCAAGAGGACTATGAACCCAACTTTGGAAAAGTCAACATCGTTGAAATTGGGGGAGTGAAGCGCAGCGCGGGGGGGGAAGCCCGATTTGACCCAGAAGTCTCCGTAGTCGCCTCGGCCAAACAAGGGGACCGGTCCGGGGGGCCGTTTTCCCTGGTGAAAAAAGGTTTTGGGGGGAGGAAGAGAAAACGAGAACGCTTTTGGGAAGAAGGCAGCGGGGGGAGAAATCCCCGTAAATTGGGGGTGAAACAAGGGTGAGAGACCATAAAAGCTGTTTCAAGGTCAGAATGCTTTCGGTTTAGAACTGTGAGGATGAAACTGCGAAGATGGAAAAAGTGTTTCCCCGCTCAAAGGACAAAAAGACAGAATACCGCGGCGGGCATGCAGTAACCTCGGCGACTTCATGCGATTCAACAAAAAGGAACCCAAAGGGGGTGTTGCGAAAATCGTTCTGTTCTTTCAGCAAGAAAAGGCAGGGGATCTGGAAAACCAATCATGTCGGTGAAACTAATTCAAACATCCCGAGGATATATGAACGCAACGGGCCCGGGAGAGAAAAAGAAAAAAAAGAAAAAAAAAAAAGGGGGGGAAAAAGTCAAAAAAACAAAAAAAAAGGGAAAAAAGAAAAAGTCTGGCAACTAAAGAAAAGGAAAAAAGGAAGGGGGTAGTACCAACACTGCATTCCAACTTGGGGTCTGCTGCGTCGTGGTCAGGGAAAGACTAACTCAAGTCAAAATCGGTACTTAGAAAAAAAGACTCCACGCCACCCGCACCCAATAAAAATCCGTGGGTTCTTAAAGAAAGAGGCGTCAAAAAGGGGGCCGATCCCGGTCCAAAGGGGAAAAGCAGGAAAAAAGGCTCTCGGGGAAAAGAGAAAAACTGCCGCCGTCCGTTGAACAAACCAGGGGGGCAAAATTTCCCCTGGTCGAAAGGACCCGGCGTATCCTCTTGTGGATCAAAAGCGGAGGAATAGGAAAGGCCGCGTAGGGAACGCGCCCAACGGGACGCCAGATGAAGCTAAAAAGAAGCCCGCGGCGTTGGAAAAACAAAGGGGCGACGTGGGGGGGGGGGGGTACGGGGGCCCCCGAAAGGGTTTTGGGAAAAACCCCGCGCTCCCCCACTAGTCGAGGAGAGGGATCACATTGGCGGGTGAGTGGTGCCAGGAACAATTTCCTCAATCGAAGGCAACGGCACCATTGTATGGGAATGGGAGGTCGTGATGGAAAAGGTCGGAAAAATCTTTAAGTCCCATTGGTATTGCCGAAGGGGGGGGCTGGGGGAGATGAAAAGACACCGGGCCTTCGGAGGAAAAGGGGGGGGTGGTTCGGCACTCTCCGGTGCAAAACAAGAAGAGGGGTTGCAACGGGGGGGGGAAGTTCCGTCGGATCGATGAATCAAAAAAAGTTTTTGGACCTGAAGGTTTCCGGGGTTAATCGAACAAGGTGCTGGTAGGGGGGGGGGGACTGAGTGGGCGGAAAAGGGAAGAAGGTTCTTCCTCAGACCAAAAAAACAGCCCAACAGAACTCGAGAAGTTAGGGGGACATATGGGAGATCTCAAAAAAAAAAAATGTTGGGAAAAAGGGAACAATGGACCTGGAAGGCCTTCGGAAAGGGGAGGGGGGTAATCAGCCCAACCTGAGTCCCCTAGGGAAAGTTCAGAGAAAATAAGCAGGGTCCATTGTCAGTCCGAAGAGTGGGTCGTTGGGAAAAAGGGGAGGCCCTGGGAAAAAAAGGGGAAGTCCTTCGTTGCAGGTGAAGTTGGAAAAGGGAAGTTTCCCGAAAGAAGAATTCGGGGGGGGTTCGCATAATCTCAAAAAAAAGAAAGGCGGGGGGGGGGAAAAGAAAAGGCGTAATTCAGGCGGGGGGAAAGGCCCTCCTGCTTATTGGGGGGGGGAAATCCAAGGCAGTCTTGAAAAGTGTGGTCCCCTCAATAGATCCTCTGGCAAACACAACCAACAAAAGGAAAGAAGGATATATAGAGAAAGTCAATACAAGATCGAAAAAAAAGATTATGCAAGAAGCGAGCCATGACGGGGTTCCCTGAAGGAAGACTGGCGGGCCAGGAAGAAAGAGGAAGAAGGAAGGGACGCTGCTTTATAAAAAAGGGGAAGGAAAAGGACGGCAACTTTGGGGACGCCGAGCAGAAAGGGAGGAAGGTCCAATTCCCATCTCCAAAAAGAAAAGGAGGTGCTGACACGAAAAAAGGGAAATTGAATTTGGTCCAACTGACCGAAGAACGGTTCCAAAACATTTGGGGGAAGGAGGGGCAGAGGACCACGAACCTCTTTGCAGGGGGGAGTGTCCATAGAAAAGGGGCGAAGACCTCTGCTATGGTAACAGCGCGTGCTTGCGGGCGGCCGGAGGGGAGGAAAAGGTTCAGAAATCATCACCATCCCGGAGAGGGGGAAAAGGAAAGGAGAAAAAAAAAGAAACTTGGACGGGCACAACGACGTGAAGAGGAACGCTGATCAGAAAAAGACTCAAGGGGGGAAAAAGATAGACGGTCCCCGGAAAAAAACGGCCTAAAATCCGGAACGGAGGCCCAATCTACAAGAAAACAAAAAACGGGGAAAAGTACATGGACCTAAATCTTAAAGGACCGTCTCACGGAAAAAAAAAAAGGCACATACACCTTGGTGAAGAAAGGGACCGAGAAGGAAGGAATTGTCGATATCCGAAAAAGAACCAATGGTTATTCTAGGAGAAAGGAAAAAAAAAACGTTGAAGGTGAAGGGGGTCCTCCAAAGTCACAAAAAAAAAAACACCCCCGACACACACGTCCGAAAGGGGGGCTATGGAAGTTCCCGACCGGAAAAAAAAAAAACTTTTAGAGAAAGGACTGGTAACGAAGCAGGGAGGGGATCAATATCAGGGAAGAAGGGGGGAGCCGAGCAACCACCCCTCTACTCAGGGAGGACAACCGGGAACTGGCGTTCCAAAAAGGAAACGAAAAGGGGGGAAAGAGCGCCCTCATTGCAGAAACCTCGTTCCGCCAGGAAAAAAAGGAACGGTAAATACAAGTATTGGAATGTTGGAGAGGGCGTGAGTTCCCTCTTCGCGGGGAAAAAAAAAAAAAAAAAAAGACGAAAAAGGGGGAGGGGACCCGGTCTCACCGAAAAAAAAAAAGGAAAAAAAACATCAAGACCGGAAAGGGAAATGTTGGTTAACTACGTCCCGGAGAAACTCCGCCTGGCCATGCAAAAAGGGGAAATTTTTGGTGCGGTGGGGGGGAAAAAAAAAAAAAACGTATGCCTTTACAAAGGGGAGGGGAATATATTCACGAGGGGAGATTTCAAAACCAAATTAAGGGGAGAAAATCTCCGACGCGACAGCACCAAAAAAGGGAAAAAAAAAAAAGAAAAAGGAAAGAAACGGACTTCAACCCGTTACTTCAGGCCCAGGTAACCAAGCCGAAGGAAAGGGTGGGGACGGGGGCTGATGCTCTCTAATCTGAAAAAAAAAAAAAAGCCTCGGCGGGAAGGGGGGAATAACCGCAGTCTAACCGTAAAAAAGGGGGACACAGCTTCATGGAAAATAACCCTGTTTCAAAAAACGAATTACGGGGGAAAGGAAAAAGGCAAATTCCAAGCGTCTCAGGGAAAAAAACCCTCCAACAGGAGGGAGGGAAAAAAAAAAAAAAGGCACAAATTCCAAACTACAAAAAAGGTTTGGCCGCGGCAAAGCGGGGGGGTCATCGGGTCAAACAATGGCCGAAAGAAAAAGGCGCTTCAATTCAATTCACCGGAAGGAAAAAGGATGTAACGGCGACAAAAAGGGGAACGAGGCGACGGAGCGATCGGAAGAAAAGGGAAGGCTCGTAAAGGAAAAAAACATCATTTCACACCAGAAAACCCGTCCCCCAAAAAAATCTTGGAAAAAAATAGGAACAGCGTCCTGCGGAGGGACACGCAGTTTGCGAAGGGGGGGGGAGGGGGAAAAGAATTCAAGAAGTCAAAACGTGGGGAAGACGGCCTGTGGCGAAACGGGAAAAAAAAAGGGGGTCCCGGGGAAAAACCCCAAACAGACCAATTCCGTTAACCCCTTGTGTCCAGAAGGACAGATCGGCTAGCCTTTGGGGGAAAGAGATCGCCGGAAGAAAAAAAAGGAGAAACCGGCCAAACGCTCTGGTCAAAAGGAAAAACGGTGTTCAGAAAAAAAAAAAAAATGGACAGCGGCCTGCCAATGGTTACAGGAAGAGAGGGAGTCGTCTTCCCTGCGAAAAAAAAGGGGTCCGTCATCGCAAAAAAAGAGAGATCCGGCGAACCCGAATCCACAAAAAAGGAAAGAGAGACAACACAACAAAGGAGGGGAGAAAAAAAAAAAGATGACAGGGCGTGATTCGTTTTCCCGCCGGATAAGCCTGCTTTACGAAAAAGGGTCCAAGAGAAGCCCATGCTCAGAAAAGACCTGACCAGGAAAGGAATCAGCGTTCTGGGGAACACAAAAGGAAGCTCCCTTTTGCCGGAAAAAGAATCGAAAAGGGTTGCCGGTATACTAAACTCGGAAAAACGCCGCCGATCTAGGCCCAAAGGACCGTATCGGGAGGAGAAGAACAACCCCAGGGGGGGGGAAAGGAAAGTTCCAAGAAAAAAAAGGGGTCTTTGGGACAAATTAGAACCATCCGGACGAATGTCAAAGTGTGCACCAAGGAAGGGGAGGGTCGGGTCATTTGGAAAAAGAAGAAGGGTTCCGGACCAGCAACGCCTGTTCGAGACCCTTGGAGGCCCGGGCCCCAGGAGTGTAAATTATGGGGAAGGGAAAAAAGTACGAGCCCTCGGACGATTACGAAAGGAAAGGCGCATATGTAACCACAGTTGGGGTCTCCGGTTACTGAAGTTCAAAAGAAGAAAGAAAAGGATTGAAGAAGAAAGAAAAAAAGGGGACGCATTGAAGCCCGAGTCGCCGTAGGAAATAAAAAGGAAAAAACCAAGGGGTCAGAAAATGAAGTTTGGAGTTGTCCTGTGTTGTCCGAAAGGGGGGAAATCTAACGGGGGGGGAAAAAAAAAAAAAGCGTTGTACTTGTCCATGAAGGGGGAAGGAACCCGTAATTGGGGGGAGGGAACAGGGTGCAGAATTAAAAAAAAAAATCCACAGGACAAAGGGGAAGGAGTTCCAAGGAAAAAAATGAGTACAGTGCCTGCAGATGGAAGTTTGTGAAGTGGCCGGAAAATCAGAAGGAAACCGTTCCAAAAGTAAAGACGGGGAAGAAACAGTACCGGGGAATCGAAGGGGAAGGCAATGCTAAGTCCCGGGGGGGGGTCGATCGAGGGGGAATTTCAATCAAAGACCAAATCGGTCGATGATCCCCCAAAGGGTGGCAGGGGGCACTAAATAAACCAAAGATCCGAATATAATTACAAACGAAAGGGCCGTTGTGGGGGGGGAAAAGGGAAGGGTTGTAAGTCAAAACTAAAAAAACAGGTAGACAACGCAAAGGAATCGTAGGAAGAGGTAAGAACGTGTCCCCGTTACCAACTCAACAAGGGAAAAAAAGAAAAATTTGAATTTTCTGCTTCGGACGACCGGTAACGCCTCCGAAAGGAAGGAGGAAGAGGGTAAACTTAACTAAAAAAGAGGGAACGCAAGAATCCTCCGGTTCAAAAAAGAGTTCCCTGAAGAAAAAAAACTTCAATAAGGAAATCAGGGGAATACTTGTATCAGCCAGCAAAGGGACGCCCCTTTTATCATCGTGGAGGGGAAGGAAAAGTTAACTCCCATTGAGAAAAAGGGAAACCCAAGGGAAAAGAATTAGTATGTGATGATATGGGGGCTCTTAAAGAAGAATAAATTGAAAGAAAGAAAGGGGAATCGTTTTGAAAAGGAGTGAAGCTAAACGTAAAAAAGGACGCAACTCTAAACATAAGCAAAAAGGGACGGACGGGAAAAGAGGGTTGGTCGTTGACCAAGAGGGGGAGGAAGCCTTAAAAAGCTCACGGGACCAAAAGATCGAAAAATAAACAGGGGGGGCTTTGGGGGTAAGGGGAAAAGACAAACTATTCCTGCAAACCGGGCGGAAACCAGTGGTGGGGTGGGGGAATTGAGCGGGATGCCCCGGTCAGGAAAAAGGGCGCGTTCAAAAAGAAATCCGTTACGTGGGGGGGATAGTGCCCAACACCGGAAGAGGTAAGTCCGGCAGGGGTTTGGGAGAGCCTGGGGAGGAATAGAGCAGTGTTTTTGAAAGGAAGGCATTGATGGTTCGAACGTTCCCTATGAGAGGGGGGTGCCGAAGGGGGGATGGTGAGGGAAATAAGTGGATGGGGGAAATGAGGGGTAAAAATGCTTGACCCCGTTCAAAAGATCAAAAACGCCGCCGGCCGGCGAGGGAAGGGAGTCCGCCCAAAGGTGGGCAAAATAGGTATTTCGGCAAGAAAAAAAAAAAAAGGGTAAAGCATCCCCGCTTGGGGAAGGGGGCAAAAGAAGGGGGGGGGGGGAAGGTTCGCGGAGCTGAAGGGCTGGCCGCACTCGGTGTCAATGGACCACAAGGAGGGACCTGAAATTGAAAGGAGAGTTTCACCAAAAAAAAGTGGGCCGCAGCTGTAACGAACTCGGCGGTGCAGGAGAAAAAAGACGTCGGCTGACGGGAGGGCCACGCCCAGTCGTATCAGATGTGCAGAGAGGGAATTTCCGTGCTAAGGCCAAAATACGGGGGCTTACTGGTGTTTGGAAATATATCCCCCAAAAAAAAAAAACCCAACACGGGAGGGGGGAGTAGTAAATATAGAAGAAAAAGAACACCACGGGAAAAGGCAGCTAGAAGAGCGTTGAAAAATAAGCGACTCCATGCACTCACTGGTCGGGCCAGGAAGGGAAAACCGAAGAAGATTCTGCTAAAAAACTTGAAAAAAGGAAGGAGGGGCGGTAGTTAAAAGGGGGAAGCAGCCTGAGGGGGGACCCATATCCAAGCCAAAAAAGGAAAAGGGGGGGGCCCGGCCCCAATGGACAACGAAAAAAAAAAAAGAAAAAAAAACGAACTTTCAACAACAAGAGGGAAAGAGGGGGGAGGCCCCTTAAAAACACACCGGGAACAGAAGTACCGGACTTGTAAAAACTTTGGCGGAAAAGAAAAAAATGCCTACCTGAGAGAAAAAGAAAAAAAAAAAAAAGGGAGCGGGGCAAGGCAGGGGAGAACGGGGGGGACCACAATCAAAAAAAGTCCCATCACTGTGGGAAGGCCTTAACATGCGGGGAAAGAGATCGGACTCAGGGAAAGAAAAGAGGACTCAGGGAAAAGCTCTATTCGAGGATAGCCGAACACCTGAAAAAGACCTCCTAGAAGAACGGGTGCATCTAAAAAAAGCTGCAAAAAGACATGGCATGGTTTACCAAAAGTACATGAGAATCACGAACTCAACCAAAAAGGGGGGTTTACTCCTTGCGCACGGCAAACGCGGAATGCATTCGACCGAACCAAAGAAAATGGGAATACGGTAGAAGCGAAACTCGGGAGGCGTTTTTAAAAGGCTTGGAAACGGGGAAAGAAAAAAAAGAACACTCACTCCTCAAGGCCTACCGAAGGAGAGAGGGGGAGACCAGTGTTAAAAGAACCGTCCCTCCTCTTCGGGAATCTGAAGAACGGCCAACCCTATCATCCTAGAAAAAAAAGGGACCAGTGGAGACGGGAGAAAAAAGGGGAAGGTCGCCTTAAACTTGAGAATCAAAGCTGCTCCTCCAGTGGAAAGTCTTTCAGGGAGGGGAGAGCGTTAACGGTAATACCTTAATGAAAGTTGGCCGTGGAAGTGGTAAAACAGGGGGGGGACTACAGACCGAGGAAAGGACGGGTCCCGGGTCCTTCACCGAAAAAACAGCAATTACTGCACGGGGAAGGGGGGGAGAAAACGTCGTCCTACTCGGAAGAAGAGGGTGGTGGGGAAGAAAAACAAAATATGCAGTAAACAAATAATTTCGACGGATGAGGGGGGGAAAAACCCTACAATGACTGGGGGGGGAATCTACGAAAAAAAAAACGGGGTCTGCAGAAAAGAGAAGAAGCGCAACCAAGAAATGCCCCCGAAGGGCAAGTCCTTCGATGTCCAAAAAAGAAAAAAAAAAAAAGTTTTCTTAGGTGGGGGAGGAGGATGCGGCGGCAATCGTAGCAACAACCAACGCAGTTGCACTGGACCGCAGTCTAACCGAAAAAAAAAAAGGGGTGTCCAAAAAGCGGCGGGGAGAGAAAAGAACAACCCTGTTTTTCCAAAAAAAAAACTCCACGCTGGCAAGCCAAAGCAAGGGTGAAAAACCGTTCGATTTACAACACCCAGGACAACGGCAGGAACAAAACGACCGGGGGTCACCAAGGGGGGCCGCAGGCGAAGAGAAAGTCGTTCTTTTCAAGGGAGACAAAGAAAGGATGCGCCTTCAATCAATTCCACAAAAAAAAAGAAAAGTTAACTTTACGGAAAAAAGGGGGGGAAAAAAAGAAACAAAGGGGGTATAGAGAGAGTCGTCCCTCCAAGTTCCTTTTAAGCGGGCAAAAAATTCCCCATCCTAAAAAAGGGGTATCTTTTACAGGACTAAAAGGGGGGAGGGCACAGGCGGGGTGACTCCAAAAGGAAAGAGAGAGGCCAACTGCCCCCGAACTGAAAAGGAAAAAGCCGGCCTGGTGCAGGGGGAAAATCGTTTCCGGGGAAAAAAAAAAACGCCAACGAAAGGAAGAAGGGCACACCTTGCTCATCAAAAAAAGTCGGCTGGCCGTGAGTGGGCCCTCTATAACACCGAGAGATAAAAAGAAAAATGGGTCGCAAACCCTCACAGAGATTGGGGGGGAAAAAAAGAAGGATGCAGCTGAGGAAAACTCTCCCTGGATTAGCTGCAAAACGGCGTCTCCCGGGTCGGTTCTGAAAGAAAGATCCGTGCGAACCGAATCAAGGAAAGGGGAGGGCTCCAAAAACAAAAAAAGACAGAGAAGGAGATTCCCCTCTGTGAAAAGAAAGGAACGTTATAATTCACGGGACAAAAACGAACCGTGAGACGCCCTGTAAAGAAAAAGCCAGGCGGGCGGGCGGGAAACTGACCCGGACTGCAAACCCGTTCTTTTGAAAGCCTGGTTTGAGACCAGAGGGAAAGAGGGGATCAGACTCGAATCCCTCGGAAGGAAAAAAAACCTAAAACGCCTAGACCTACTCCCATACACGAGGGGTTAACGTAGTCCCGTAAAGTAGGGGTCGGACCAGGGCCTTAACAAAAAATTAGGATGAAAACAGAAGAGGGGGAAAATTCATTGTCAAAGTGGGGGAGAAATGCCTGTTTGCGGGGAGAAAACATACTCTGTTCGAGGGAAATGGAAGATCGTTGGGAAAACCCCCACACGGACCGGGAAATAAAACGGTAATGAAAATGGGTGGCGTCTTAAATCGGGGCGCTGTATAAAAGAAAGATCTCGGTCCCGTTCCTGCCTAATGGAAAAAAAAAGACGTTTTTACTGAAGGGTTGAACGGGGAAAGGGGGGCCGTTGATTAGAGAGGCGGCTGGAATGTGCCGAAAAAGAAACCGTCGGCCGAGATCGAGAGGCCAAACAGTGGTCTAACAGGGAATTGGGATGGGCACGGGGAAGGGGGGGGGGGTTCAAAACTCCAAGAAGGGGGAAAATCGAACAGTGTAACGCCCTTGTTGAAGGGCAGCGTGTTAGTAGCCCCTTCAGAGTGCGTCGGGGAAAGGAAAACGGGGAAAGAGTGTTTGACAAAGGTTCAAAGGACCGTGTTATACTGCGGTTCCGTAAAAGAAGAGCGTGGGAAGTTCCGCTCGAAACGCCGTCCCAAAGGGCAGGGGGGAGGGGCCTTATCGTAAAACTCGGAAAATCCTTGGGACAGTCCGTTTGGAGATCCGCTTTCGGAGGGTGCTGTCGGCGTCGTGAAGTCCCATGTCATGTTAAACAGAACACCCATCAGGGGGCCTAATAGAGAAAAAAAAAGGTTGTTGGTAACAGGCAGGGGGAGTAAAAACTAAACAGTAAGAAAAAATGGACTGGCCTGCCCTGGCTGTGAAAAGTAACCAAACACGGGGAAAGGACAGTTAATTGATTTTCTTGCGAAAAAAGGGGGCGAGGAAACCGGGACCCGAAGAGGGTTCAGCGGTAAACGGAAGAACGAAAGCCTCCACACTGGAAGAAAGAAGGTTTCCCTTATTAAAAAAAAAAGGGGGGGCACAGTCGGCCAAAAAGCGATGTGCGAAAAAAGGAGGGCCGCGCTGGGAAAAAGCGCCGCCGTCCTTGGGAAAATTTCCCCTGGGACAGGGGGCAAAGAAGAACGGGTAAATGAGGGGGGAATTAGGGGGGGGAGAAAGGGAGTCTCTAGAACAACGGAATGTACTCTTGGAAAAGAAGTCTAAAAGTCTCGACAGGACTGAGGCAAAAAAATCGTAACGGACTTGGTGGTGGTCTGGCGGGAGGAACCGAACGTTTTGGAAGGAGCTACGAACCATAAGCGGAACAACGAGGCTACTTAGAGAAAAAAACATTTTGGCGTGGAATCGACGACAATTCCTAAAAGAGACGGGAAAATTCCAAAAAGCTTCACCAAGGGGGGGTTGCCTTTGTCGGAAAAGGGATTGAAAAAATTGGGTCGTCAAAGAGGTACCATGTAAACCTTTTAGTGGGAAAAGGGGGTAGATTCCCACGCAAAGGAGGGCCGAGGTGTTTCGGAGAAAAGGGGATAGAGCGTGGTTGAAGGGAAAAGAAACGGACGGAATCTAAAGGTCCGCGTTGGGCGAAGGTTTCCGGAGCCTAATCCAAAAGGGGGGGAAGGTGGAGTGTAAATAGGAAAGGACCCGTTCTCCAGGTCCCTCAAGGAAAAGCCCGCGAGTACATGGGAAAAAAGGGGCAGAGGTCATTAACCTTAAGCAGGAAAGATGACAAGTCCACGGGAAAAAGACCAGAGGGGGGCGGTGTAAGCATCAAAAAATTAAGGTACAAGAGTGGGGGAAAAAAAGAAAAAGGTTCGCAGTTAGAAAATATTCAGGGTCCAAAAAAGGGCCTTCTGTGGCAGTTTTGGGCTATTGGCTTTTGAACAGGGTGCGCGTGAAAACGGGGCACGCAGAAAAATTGAGGTTCCACAGAAACACAGGATTGAAAGAATCTTCTCCGGAAAAGAAAAAAAAGGTTTCAGTGGCCCGCCCGGGAAATTCCTGTACGTTTGAAAGGAAAAAGATTTCCGGAAGAGGGGGGGAGAAAAAGGACAGACCCTTCACTTGGGGTGGACGCACCTTATCTCGAAAGAGGAGGAGGAAGGAAAGAAAAAAGGGAGACAACAGTTGACAACAGTATCGCTGATCAATGAAAAGGGAGCCATGCCGGTCCCAAAGGTACGACTGGCCCCCAGAGGAAAAAAGATTGATGACGAAGAGGGTTTCAAAAAGTAAGAAAGCTTTTACGCTGCCAGACAAAGCTCAAAAAAAAGATCCAAGCCAACGACACGAGGGGGAACCGGGAAAAGGGGGGACCGCTTGATGGGGGAAAAAGGAGCCTCGAACTGGGGATTCAGCGGGGGGGGGGACAGTACACGACCTCTGGTAAGAGTTTCATCGGGAACAAACTGTGGAAAACCGCTGGCTACCTTTCACCTCAGGGCGTGCGCGGGAATCAGGGGGAAAAGCCCTCAGCCCAGCCATGAACCAGCAACTGGGATTTAAAGAAGTGCGGCACCAACGCGAAAGGGAAAAAGGACCGACATCGGAAACTCAATTGTTCTCTGCCAGACACAAAACCGTGCTAGCAAGAAACGGGGGAGCCGGAGGGGAAAAAGGGACACGAAAATCTATCCAGGGAAAGAAAAATGGTGACTCTGTCAGAAAAAAAGGGACACCTTCACATAACAAGGGGGGGAAAAAGGTTCGCCGTCCCTGCTGAGGAGGGTCTGTCCAAGGGGGAAAAAAGAAAGGGATCGGCCAGCCTCGACTCGGGGGGGGAGGGTCCAGCCAGCCGGAACAAAAAACAACCCGCCCCCAAAAAAGAAAAGGGGGGCCGATTATCGGAAAGGGGGAGGAGAACGTTTAGTGCAGGGAAAAAAAAAAACGCGTCCCTCCGCCGGAAACAATATCGCCGGGCAAGTCCGCTACGCGGCGGACCCAGGGGGGAAAATGGCTTTTCCATTAGGAGCGAGGAATACAAGCCCGCAGAAAAAGGAAATCGCCCCTCGGTCTCGGAGGCCCTGCTTAAAAAGATTGGTTGAAGGATTGGGCGGGGAAACACGCGGATCATGGGGTCTGCAGAGGACTCTGCGGAAAAGAATTTCTTCACACCGACGGGAACCACGACGCAGAACGAGGGGTCAGTGTTGGGGGTACAGGGTCGTACGCTCCAAAAAGGCCAGACGTGGTGTTCTACAGGGGGTGGGTTCAAGGGGGGGGGGACAAACTACAACCAACTATGGAAAAAAAACAACGGCCACGGGGAGGTGCCGGAACGGAAAAATGGCGGATTATTGTGCAAAAAAAAATGGGGGGTAAGCCATCAGACGCAGGTCTTTGGCTGCAAAAAAAAAACGCGATCGGAACACCCGGGACGCGGCATGCAGAAAGGTACCCAGGAACGCCAAAAGGTCCGTTGGGGGACAAAAACTCGAAGCGACTTTCACGCCTCGTGCAGTGGCAAACAAGGCTGACCGGAGATCGACCTGGGGAAGAGGTCGCGAATTCCGACGCACAAAGGACCTTGGCCCCCAGTCTCCCAAGACAATTCCAAAGCGTCCTCGGGAAAAGGCCTCCAACCGGGATGGGAAAAAACAGGACAAGGGGACAAAACGACCCGGTTTCCCAAAAAGAACGCCAGGTCTAGCATACGGCGGGTGGTCCATCGGGCTTTGAACGCTGCCACTTCCAAAAGGATGCAAGGAACGATGTGATCAAGTAACGGACGTACAAAAAAAACGTAGTCGAAAAGCAGGGGGGACAGCGACTAGGGCTGGGGGGGGCTCCCAGACGTAGACGAACCCGGACCCGGTTGGCTTGAAGGGGGGGGATACGTAACAGCGTTCAAACCCATTCCATTTACTAGGAGAAAAAAGGGGCACGAATTCACGGACTGAGGGGTGTTTGCGACTTTCGTGGGGGGCAAGCCAATCAGCCGAAAAAGAAAACATTGGTTTTTCCGTTTTAACCCAAAAATTTCTCTCCAGGTGGGTATGGTCGGCGAGGCCGTTGGAACGCGGACGGGAAGGGGAAGAGGGAGAGGGTCGCACTTCACCTCGGGAAAGAACTCGTATGACAAGCAGGGAAAGGGTGACGCCGCCTGGGAGGACCTGGGGCGCAAACGTTCTGTCCTCCAGGGACAATCTACGTCGATAGGCGAACAGGGAGATCATCTGTGACCAACAACAAAAAAAAGGGGAAAAAAAAGAGAAGTAGTGAAGAGGGTCCCGGATCGCAGGAGAATAAACCGAACGACAGACGGGACTAAGTGCGACAGTACAAAAGAAAGGCCGCGTCATAAACAAACACCTGCCCGCCGAGGGGGGTCCGTTTGGATATGAACACAGCCTTGGTTGCAAGGGGGCGTGGAAGCATCTACACGCGGGAGATCGCCTATTCCACTAAAACGGCCTATCAAAATGCTCCATAACACCTATAGAAAAAGAAGGTCCGTCCATTTCGGTGCGTTGGGGGGGCCAAAGTCCGGACGAAATCTGCCAATGCACTGCCCACTAAGAATTTCGTTGCAAGGGGGGAAAAACGAATAATGCCTTGTTGCCAGGTCCCTGGGGGGTGAAAAAAGAGGTTTCGAGAAAACCGGGACACATCCCGGTCCTGGTTTAGTTTCCGGCGTTAAAAGAAAAAATCGTGCGGGCCCGTCGCTAGAAAAAAACCACAGGGGGGAGCCGGGGTACTGTAGTTGCAAAAGAGTTTTGAATTGGCCGGTTGGAGTGGATTCTGCCGCAGTGAAGGGCCCCGAGGAAAAACCGCCGCCCGTAAGTAGAAGAAAAGGTCGAACCGGGTCGTGGACCGGGGGGTGACACTGGTTTGCAAAAAAGAAGTGTTGGAGCATCGACGGGCGAGACGCAGGGAATTGCAGCGTGGAAA
>Ga0179593_1278813_pt1 | contig 14454 bp, 14 predicted proteins | sample CZODoug2_1_08_16_FD_185931 | JGI IMG/M metagenome (GOLD analysis project Ga0179593, IMG submission 185931) | Vadose zone soil fungal communities from Angelo Coast Range Reserve, California, USA - CZODoug2_1_08_16fungal (PacBio error correction) | ecosystem: Environmental > Terrestrial > Soil >...
CAGCGAATTCTGGGAACGGCGATGCTATCCTGCTAAGAGAGCTAAGTGTCGGCTCATATCGTGGAAGAAAGAATTCAATTGGGACTACGTCCTTTCTCTCGAAGCTATAACTGGCTCGCGGAAGAGGGGGGAAAACATCTGCAAACGGTTGCGAGCAGGGGATTTGCCTAAGGACAAAGCCTGACCAACGGAGCAGGACAGAAGAGAAGGACAACGACTAGAAGACCGGTAAGAATCTCGATGCCCCTGCCAGATCCATCGATCCAAACGCCTACCAGGGAACAAGAACTCACATTACCCTGGGACAGGAGTCGAACGAAGACCAAAAAGGAGAAGCAACAGGGGAATGTGAAAAGCGTTAGAAATCTCCGTAGGAGCTAGGAAGAAAAAGGTTCGAGGAACGTGTTGGGAAAACTATCTATCCTTGGAAAGGGGGGGAAAAAGAATCAACCGGCAGGCGGCAGCGATGAGTAGAAACTGGGGAACCCGAATCGCAGCATGAGTCGAGGGGAAGGACGACGATTAAATACGATACACATCAGTCGAACACGGCGAACAGAGAACGGGCGGGCTGAAAGCCAGGGATAATTCTGATAGGGAGGGAAAAACACCTCGAAAAAATGGGGTAGTAAACGGTATTGCACCTGACCACTAGATTTTAAAGGAAAAGGGCCACCTTTCCGCCCTTCTTATCCGTTAGACTTAAACCCAACTTACTGTCAACCTTCCTAAGGGTCAACACCATCCCTCTACCCGTAAACTTACAGCCCAATCCCCGGAGCCCAAATCGCAGCAGTGGAAAAATGTCCCTATCCGTACTCGCAAGCCGAAAGGGGAGAAGAACGCCTGGAGCGGGCATCCGGAGACACCCCGTTTCGGGGCAAGAAAGACGTACTATACAAAATAGGAAAAAGGAAGAAAAGGAAATTGGTGGATGGTCTGGGGGAAAAAAACGGGCCTGACGGGGAAGCCTCGAGCAAACACATAGGTCAACTTTCACTCAAGGCGCAAAGCGCTGATGGGCTTGAGACACATCCAACGAGAAGTGGCACCCAGTATTTCGGAGGGGAAACCCTCCTGCGAAGAGGAGGGTTTCACATGGAGCTAAATCAAAACCTGCAGAAGCCGCAAGCAGGAAACACCAGGATAGAAAAACAAACGGTTTTAACACGGGATCCGCCAAAGGCCACTTCCGGGCGCTCCGGCCGTAGTATGGAAAGAAAGCGAAGGGGAAGGGACCACAGCTGTAAATCGGATGGGTTGGCGTTCTAGTGGGGAGAAAGCAGGTGGCGCACCGTGTCATTACTTCCGAAGTGGGATGGAAGAGAAAAGCAATCACGGGGCAGGGGATGGGCCAAAGGGATAAAATTTGTCAATCCACGCAAGGTCCGGAAAATCAACTCATTGACGCAGATCGCTTCTACTTATTGTATGGATGTTGGCCGGATTTTCTACCGACAGAGGAGAACCACTGGTGTTAGACGCCCGTTTAACTGGGCGATGAGGGGGGGGGACAGAGGGGCGTCTTCATCCGTTCACGATAACATCATGGGCAAGAAAACGCGGATTATGGGTAACCTAAAGGGAGTTTCTCGGAAAAAAAGGGGGAGCGAGCCGACCTGCAGGCCGAATCAAGGGGGGGAAAGAGTGGGAGCGAATTCCAACTGCCTCTCACGAGAGGACCGTGTAGAAGAAAGGGAGTACAAATCGGAGCTATCCTGATGAGACAGGCGGCAGAATTCTTAAAAAGGAGGCTGCTGCTGGAAAGGAAAGCGGCCCACCCTGTGTACCCCGACACCGTGCGGGGAGGCACGACCGTTGGAAGTTGGACAGAGGAGGCACAAGGGGACTCGAAAGAGTGGGAGGAACCTCCTTTATATTGACCCGTCGGACAACTTGAAATCAAGCGAAGATGAGCCGTGCGGGAACGTTTTTACTCAGGGCGCTAGATAAACGATCGGGAGATCCAAAAGAACGCGGTGACGATTGGGTCAGTGGCTTAACCTTTCAAAGGGAAATAGGAAAGGCAGCATCACTAAAATGCACTGAAACACGAACAAGGAAAGGAGCAATTCGACGAAATTTCCACTAAAGGAGGGAGAACATCTAAGGCGGAACGAGTCCTCGAAGTGGCTGGCCAAGTTGACAAGTAACGGCGAAGCGACATAAACAGGTGAGAACCGGAAAACATCCTGACATGAGGTAAGATCAACGACCTGGATGCAGGGTCGTACAGGACGGGTAAAATGAATCAGATTTTGTGGATGATCTAATGCAGAGGAGAGGGGGGGGCGTCCAGGAATCCTGAAGTCGCCTCGATTGAGGAAAGGCATTGGATCATGATGGTGGCAGGGAAGTCGCAATATGATTGGGGCTGGAAAAGAACCAGAAACCGTAAATCAGGGTCGAGAACTTAAGAAGATTGAGAGGGGAACTCGGGAGGAGGGAACGGAAATAAAGAAAAACGTGACTGCGTTGGAAGGGATGCTTTAATTTCAGGGCGAAAGGTCTAGAGGATGAAGACATTCTGGGAAAGGATAATTACCGTACAGTGCCACTTAATAAGCGGCAATCCTCAATAGCGTCACAGGAGGAGGCCTTGAACAAGATGATCACTAAGGGGGAGAAACTTAAATAGGCAACGATTCCGGAAGCCCAGGGTATGGGACCGGGGGTTGGAAGACCTCTCAAAAACGAGGAAAGGAAAAAAGGAAAGAGAGAACAGAAAAATCGAAGTCCCGCCTCGGTGACGGACACATTGCGAGAGCGTTTGATCAGAGGGGGGCCGAAAGCGAAGAAGGGGTTCTCTTAGCCGACGATTTCAAGGTTAAGGCACAAAAGTTCATACGCCCAGAAGGCATAAAGAAGAATGATTAACCGCGTGAAATGCCGCCAGGAAGCATAACGGGGGGAGTTTAAGTTCCATCGCGCATAGGGAAAGATCAAATTAAAGTCGCACGGCGCTATTTTGAGGGGCAGGTCTTGGTACACCACACCGAGAGGATCTTCCGGGAAGCCGCTTTAATAAAAAAAAATGATAAGAAAAGCGAGACGCTTGTCTGAAGATCCGGGGCAGCATTAAGGAATTATAGCGACGAAGACCAAAAAGACGATTCCTTTCCCTCCCGCCGGAGCAAGGGGGAAAACACCGTCTCGTGATAGCCTATTTGTCTGAGGGGGGGAAGGTATAAAAGTGTGATGAAGCGATTTAAAAGCGTAACTTGAAATTGGAAGCCACTTAGATGAAGAGGAAAAACGCCGAACAGGGGGGAAAAAAAAGAAAACTGTAGGAAGGTTAGGAGAACGCTACTTGGGAAGGTGCCAGGGAGGGGGCTGGCGGCCATTGGAGATAGGTGAGAGAAAGAGACCGATGAAAGAGCAACCCAGGCGCGTGTGAGCGCGATCTGACCACCTCACAGGAAAAAGTGCAACTCGGGGGAAGCCGACACAAAAAAAAAAAACAAAAAGCTGGCGACCAAAAAGAAATAGACGCATAATAACAAATGGGAAGGACGACTAAATCTCACAGGAGGGTAACAAACGATTTTCGAGATGCTGCTACGATAACGGAACGGGCCTGCTCCTAAATGAAGAGACATCAAGGGGCCAAGATTCATTCATCACTTTCGAGGGGCGACATAACTGGATATTATATAAAGGCCGTCCTAACAAGGAACGACATTTCTCGGCAAAGCGCAAATATTACGGAGAAGTCCGTCATGGAATTAGCGTCTGGGGATCACCCAAGGGGGACTCGCACCGGAGCCGTTCTGATCGCTCACCTGCCGGGCAGACTCTGTAACAAACACTTGCTCAGGGAAAATGGTTATCTCTCCGAGAGGAAGAGACCCGTAAGGTCACAAAAACAAAATACGCTTCGAAAGGCTATAAAAGGCGGCGAAAGATAGAAGGGGTGTCGCTTCTCGGAGGGAAGAACTCAATCTGGAAAAAGGAAAAAAAGACGATTTCCTAATTATCTGGGAACGTTTTGTCAGATCCGTAGGGGAGTGAAAGGAGCCTGGGGAAAAATCAACCATAGCAGGGGAAGGAGGGTTCGTTACAGTTCAAAAAATAGGAAAAAAAAAGGTTAGGGCGCATGGATAGCTCAACTTAACCCAACAAGATTTGAAAGGCTGGAGTAAGAAAACGGCGCTTCGGAGGTGTCTTTCAAATTCCATCGGACGGAGAGACAAGACGATTGGGAGTGTTATCTGGTCCCACCAGAGATAAGGGGTCGATTGCATGAGTGGGAAGGGGGAGGATCTACGCCGAGAAACGGAGGGGAAGCACACGCATTCTTCGCCCATTCAATGTTAAAGGAAAAGAATACCGTTCCCAGCTAGGGGGGGATGGGAGACGCAAAGCGCCAGCGCGTGGAGCGAGGGGAGGTCACATAAAGGGCAGGGAAACGTACCGGGGGTCTCTTATGCACAGTACCCCTTTCAAAAAAGGAAACCAAACTTCTAGTTGAGTAAGACTTTAACTGATGTTGGGGGAGAGGGGGGAGTCTTAAGGGAGGAAGAAAAACGCAAGTTGAGGACGGCGTTCTAGCACCCTTGAGATAGTGCGAGGAAGGGAGTAATTAAACTGAAGGCGCGGGAGATTTGCCAGGCAGGGAAAGGGATCATATGGGTGAGCAATTCGGTTTGCCAGGGAAAAGTTTGTTAGAGAGGAAAGGGACAGCACGAGGAGGAAACAGGGGGGGCAAGTTGCCAGGTCACCACCCTCATTAGTGTAGAAAAACGGTTACAACTATAACAAGGGTTGCGAGGGAAACTCGACGTTATCCCTTGCAAAACATCGGTTCGCCGAGGGGGGCGAATTGGGGTGATCGTCTTTCGTAGTAACTAATAAGAGAAGATGTACAGGGAACCTTCAAGAACAGTGTGCTGAACAGCCATTGTGTGGCATAGGGCAAAACCATGCGAACGATTGTCGGCTCTTTCGTAAAAACAAGGTCCCAAAAAAAAGTAAGGGGCTTTCTCGCCGAACGGATCGGGACGATCCCCTGCACTGTTTCCGCCGCCTCTCCTGTTGATCATCGAGCACTCGGTAATAGTCCCCTGTCCCTTTCGGCCGCGTAAGGTAGGAACGAAATCTAGTCAATTCGTTTCGATTCTGTCAGGTGATTATATTATGTGAATTGCATCTTGATGGAGGAGATTTTCATAGGGCTGTTGGAGATAGCCCTGCTTTGGCTCTCGCCGGAATCTGTGGGTGTACCCGTCTACGAGAAGAAAGCCCACGTTATTCGGTGCCAACGAGTCCCACTTCGGCAAGATAATCTTTACAACTATAAATCTGGAAGGGGAGTGCTAAAATCAAACCTAAAGCGGACAGTGGATCTCCGTTTTCAAATCGAACTAGCTCTAGGCTCCTATAGCAAAAAAAACACGGGAGAAAAGAGATATATCTAGAGTCTTTTATGAAGGACAGCGATCTCTAACGGCGACGCAACGCGGCAGATTGTAGACACTCCGGAAAGAAGTACATTTCCTAAAGAAAAGGGAAGGAAAGTCCTGGAGATGACCTGAGAAGGGTTCGGGGGGAGGACGTAAGACGACGTGTCGACAGCTTGGCATTAAACCAACACCTAAGACCTGCTGGAGATAGAGATGACCGACGATCCTCCCCCCTCGGGGGCAAAAACAACCCTTGCCGACACAGCGATCAGCACCAGAAGCCGCGGGGGGACATAATCCAGGAAAGGAAAACCCCAAGGAGATCGCGTTACTCTCGGGGAAAAAGAAAAACCACAGTAAAAGAGGAAACCGGGGTTACGGAAGATAGCGGCGACTTCTGGAAAAAGTTGTGTTAAAGCCGGAAGAAATTCGACAGGGTTTTCCACCCAAGAGGCCACACATCGAAGCCGGCACGGAACAATTCGTTCGGGACGTTTGCACCCAATCAGAGGTATGAATGAGGGAGGACTTCCCCTCCGATCACCAAGCACGTAGACAGAACTGCGAACAACGACTTGCTGGGTCAAGAAGTATAAAGTAGAAGGATATCGGAACAGAGCAACATGGGGGACCTAATGTACGGTATGAAGTTACAAACTATATGATAAGGAACGGGCCAGGGGGTGTGCATACTCAGGAGACGTCTGAAGAGTACAAAAAAAAAATCTCCGTCCGATGGCTCACAAAAAGAGTCCGATCACCTGGTCCGCCAATAGAACGGCTCAAAGCCGGCAGGGGAATGTAATAAGACGTAGCAAAAGAAAGGGTACGGTACGCAAGCGGTCATCCGGCGTCATGCCGTTGGGGAGTAACTCCCGGGAAAGACCGTCCTCTCAAATCAGGAAAAGGAGTCCTAAGTAGAAATGTTGGATTGCTTTGGGATCGGTCGCTGAACGGCAGAACGACGAGAAAAAACCAGAATCGTTGACCGCCCGAAAATTGTGGAATAAAGCCGCTAAGGCGTCTTTGCTGGCGTGAGCATCCCATAAGGGCACAGTTATTAGTGTCGGGAACACGTGCTGGCGAGGCGGCAGTAATAAGGGATACTCTTAAAGAAAAAAATGCATATCCTCCATCAAGTAGACAAAGTAAGGAAAACCGGGGGTGAACCGAACTAAGAAAAAGCGTTCTGAGCCGTCCGTATGAGAAAGTTAAAAAAGAATGGGAAAGGGTGATTGAAAACGTAGAAAGGTAAAAGCCTTTTGAGCGGAGAGAATGTGACACAGTTGGGGAACCATCGTCCGATCGGGGTAATGGAAGAGAATCATCACTGCGGTCTGGGTTAGGGGGGAAAAAAAATTCGAGTTTTGCAAGCCAAGGAACGCCGGATCACTAAACGTTGCAAAAAAACGAGCTGAAAACATCAGGAAGGATGGTCTTTTGAGGGAAATCTGCTGATTCAAGACCGAGAAAGCCTTTCCACCCGATTTTAACAGGAAAAAAAATGAGGGGGGGGGGAAAGCGAGGCTTTGTGAAAGGGCGAAGCTATCAAGCTCACGATAACATCAGTTTCACTATAAAACTCGTGAATGCAGCTTTGTTTACAGGGAGTATAGGGGAAAAACGGCAGATGGGAGTAGATCCAGAAGAATGAAAAAGTAGAAGTTTTTGGGGGGGCTCTTCACGAATTCCATGGAACGCCAGGAAGAAAGGAAAAGAGGATATGTGATTTCGTCGAAGGACATTCATGAGGATGACTCGAATGAGAAAGAATCGTAAGTCAATGTCTGCCCCGCAACACAGGGGGACTGAGTGAAGGGGGGAGTGATCTAGAACCCGGGGTGGAAGCTCACTTCGGGGGAGTCAGACTTTTTGACTGGTCAGGGTGCCGGGGGAGAGGCACAGTAAGACGAGAGGGGACGTGGGAATGAAACCTCAGTGATGCGGGCATCGACTCCGTAAGAAAATCGGGGGGGGGAGGGGAGAAGACTGACTTTAAAGAAACTGGATCTTTCAGAATGTAAAGAAGAAAATCGAATAAATAAAGCAAACGCGGTTCGGGTAAGGGCTGCCAATGGTGCAGCGATTCTAAGCAAAGGACTCTCAAAGACAAAGGGCCAAATACGGAAACCAAGTAAAAATTCTCTTATAGACGCGCTGAAGGGGACCTTCAGGGGAGAAAAATAGAGTACGAGGGGGAGCAGTCGGGCGATGAGGAGCATGGGAAAAAGGGGTGTGTGAACAAAAGGGGGGTGGTTGGAACAAGAGGCGGTGCGCCAAGGCGGCAATGGGGAACATGAGATCCCCAAAAAATCAAGATAGAAACAGTCGCTGGTCTGCGATCCGGAAGAAAGGACAAAGCGTGCAAAAAGAAACGGTCTTTTGGGGTCAGAGCTGTGCATCAAAACGCCCGACTGCCAAAATTACGCTCACTATTTGAAGGAAGAGTATGTTTGAGAGCAAGGGCAACGGAAAAAGATCGGGAGAGGTGGTGGGTGGGAGGAAACCCGAACAAATAAGGTATAACAAGGGCGAGGGTGGGGGGGGGGGTTGTTGTGGGGTGGTTGGGTTTGGGTGGGGTTGGTGGGGGGGGGGGGTGGGTTGGTTGTGTGGGTGTTTGTGGGGTGGGGGGGGTTTTTTTGTTTTGTGGTTGGGGGTGGGGGCTCATGGCTCGGTTACAGGAAGGGAGAAGTACGAAAGACTAACACCGTTGACATGGTTCTGGTCCAGTCGTCGAGGGAGGGAAGGGTGAAGTCCAAGGGGATCTCTGATAGGCGAGGGAACTGAGACTGGGGGTATGCAACGTTGCCGAAAAATAAAGGGGTCGCGGAAAGACATCAAAAAAAGAAACGTCTCGCACGTTAAAAAGTGGATACCCGATCGCCGAAACTGGTGGGAAGAAATAAAGGGGGATGTGGCGTGTTGGATACTCAAAAAACAACGGATGGGGTAAAAAGAGTTGAAACACGAAAATGAAAGTAACACCGATTTTCCAGGGGGAAAGGGGCAAGAAGTAAGAGAGGGGTTTCACAAAAAGGGAAGGGTAGGAGAGGGAGTGAGTGCAGCGGTAAGAAATGGTATGGGCACGAACATGCATCTCAAATAAAAACACCGCGATTAAAAAGGGAAACCGTAAAATGAAGCAAGACCGAAACAAAGGAAAAAACGGTGTATGATTTCCTTGTTAAACAGCGCGCAAGATGTACTCAGCAAGTCAAAAAGCTGAGCTAGTTGTGGTCGTTAAGGTTTCCAGCAACAAACACACAGATCAGGGGAGTCGAGAGTGAACCGCAAAGGATTCAAAAACAAGAAAAGTCCAGCAAATCGGGGCCGACTGTCGGAAGAATCCTGTCCCGCCTTAAATGGAACTCGCTCACGACCAGAAAGCGTGTCAAAATCCGGTCCGGGAAAGCTAAACCCTGAGCGTTGATACAGACAAACAAAGTATTGGGGGGACGGGTGTTGTGAGGGGCCACTGCGGAAGGGGCTTGAAAGTGGTTCAAATTACACTGGTCGGACCATGTTTCAGGCATCAGAGGTGGAAGGGAAAGGTTTGGCACGGGGGGGGGGAAAGGAGGACACTACTTTGGGTCATGGGTCGTTGCACCTTCTTGGGAATCTGACGAGGAATGTTGAGATAGGGGGAATAAGGACGCAAACAACAAAAAAAACAGGGTTCGAGGGACCTTACGAAGCTGACATTAACGAAAGACAGCATGCAAGGAAGAGTCGAATCGAGGAGTCGCGTGAGGCAGGGCGTCGACGGACAAGCACATTAGTTGGAAAGCCAACGTTGCGAGGAACGGGGGGCTCACTAAAAGGAAAGTTCAAGGAAACCCGAATTGGAGGAAACCCGAACAGGGGGAAAGATGGACACTCCATCATACAAAGGGGAAGAGTGTAATAAACTACATCGGTTTATCAGGAAGCCAGAGTGGGCCATGAGAGAAGCAATATACTCCCTTATAGGATCACAGGATTATCATATCAAAAAAACATTAAGAGTAAAGGATCTGTCTTGATCGCAAAGGGGGGAAACGGAAGAAGGGAAAGTCAGTCAACGGGAATACGAGGGGTTAGTCGGTAAAGGAGTTTCTGATACCTTAAAGATGAGAGACTAGGGACCCCAAACAAAGCGGGCAGGTCAACAGGCTCAAGATGGACTAAAGTGGTTGGACTCCTTCGAGTCAAAATAACGAAAAAGCTGGCCAAGCATCAAAGGCAGCTGGCTGTGCTGTCACTTGAGTGGATTTGCATCCTCGGGATTGCATGGATCCGTGGAAAAAGGGGGATTTTCTATGGGAACATTCAAAGATACATACTGTTTTCCACTTTGAGAAAAAATGAGGAAGAAATAACGGGGGACAAAACGAAGATTGACGGGATGAGAGAAAAGTTCATAAATTTAAAAGAATTGGAACCAATTCAATAAAACGGAGCCGATCCGTTGTAAGGAGTGGCTGCAAACAACAGAGGTCCGTGGTTAAGGGGGAAGGAGGACTGAAGGGTTGCGTATCGAGCGAGAAAAAAGACTGGCACGCCCGGACAGTCCTTCCCCCAAAAGGCAACAACACAGATAGGGGGCAGTCTGGGATGGGGGAGAAGCCAAAAGGAAAAAAAGTCACAGCGCTTGAGCGGGAGTTCGTTCAGGGCTTTGAACCTGGGAGGCATTGTTTGTGAGCTAGGGTCTCTTAGGAAGACGCGCCCCCAAACCCAATAAATCAAAAATTACGATGTAAGTCTACCGGTTCCAGGGATCGCGGAGCGAAGGAGTAAAAAAAAACGAAGGACGCCGGATAAAAACGGAGGAGGACGGTAGTCCACCTGGGTTCTAGTCGAGTACGGATGTTAAATTGCAAAGGAAGGATGTTTTTGAACAGGGTTAGGAGGCATGGAGATTCGGATTGGGGGGACCCTAGGGAATGTAGTATTTGTGTTGGGGGGGGGCTCGTCCAGGACGATCACGCGGAGGAAAAAAGGGGCAAGTGGCCTTTTCCCCATTGTGAAAAGGATTGGGGTTGAAAAACCTTTTCAGGGTTCAATAAGGAAAATTTAACTGGCCTTGAAAAATCAAGAGGGGAGAAAGTTCGACGTTTATTTTATCGATGGACAGGCGGAGACAAATAATCGATGATTGAGCTGTCGGGCACAGGAACAAGGAAAAGAGGGGGTCAGGAAAAAAGCATGCCGCGTGGGGGCAGTTCGTGGTGAAAACCTTGATAACGGATTCGAAGTTATTACAAAATGTCCAGTCCGGGGAGGGGGAAGGAAAAAAGAAGCAAATATAGTTACAATCACATTCACGGGCCCTAACGGAAGGGTGTGGGAAGAGGACGAACCGGCATAATAATGACCAACTTCAGGGTCCACCGCGGGACGAACGGGTGGAATAGGGAGGGAATCAAGGCCGGGGCGTCGATTCTACCTGGATTATAGTAGTGGATCTTAAGAACTGGATGAAGGATAAAAGGGGGAACTCGGGCTGTTTCGGTAGGGCAGGGAAAGTTGCCCACCAGCCAAACTGTGGTACACGCAACACAGCGAAAGCCCAACGGTATACGGGCAATAAATGCCTCTGGAGCCGATGAAAAAGGGGGCGGAAAGGGACGATGAGGTAAGGGTAGACAATCACAAGGAATACTCGCGGTCTATGCGAAATTCCAGTCATCAAAAAAAATAACTGGATCGACGAAAAAAGAGGGGAGGAGTACAATAGAATACGAGCGAGGGACTGATTTAACGGAGATTCCGAATGAGACGCGCGGGCCTTAGGATTTAGGGAAACCGGACCAGAATTAAAGGAAATGGAAAGGTCCGCGAATCATGCCTTGATCGCAGCTATAAGGCTTTAAGGTGGGAGCGTCAAACAGAAAAAGAAAGCCGGTGGGAAAAGCAACACTGGATTAATGACAAAAGCCGGGACAAAGAACTCCTTCAGAAAGAAGAAAGTCAAAAGCACAAGCCGAATAATACAAGGGGAAGAAATCGCGACAAAAACTGCCTTGCGGCGATGCCTCGATCACAAACCCGGGGCCAAACCCGGGCGGGGACTCATAAAACCGGTCAGTTCGCCGCCGGACGGGGGGAAGAAAAAGAAAATGGATCAAAAAACCAGGAGCACCCTTGTTAGTGTCTCGAGCGGCGGGTCATAGTGGGGGAACGGTAGCAAGTTGTTAATAGAAGAATCCTGATCCGGTGAAGCCATGGGGTGGGGAACAAACTAGTTTCCACAAACCAAGGCAGGGGTCAGAATGAACACGGTTCGGGCGGAGACAGAATCGCATCAGACAGGAAGGGAGCTGAATTACTCTTGTAAATAGATCACAAGACTGTCCAAAAAACGAACAAGAGTAAAAAGGGCCTTCAAGCCAGTGGAAAAATAGGGGGGGACCGCGGCAAGGGGGAAGAATGTAAAGTCTCTTATTAAAACAAATTCAGTAAATAGGGGTCCAAGTCCTCATCGTATCGTAAGGGCGGCTAAGGAAAATTATAGGAACCTTCCGAATGCCACAATACAGCTCCACCGTAAATTAAACAATCTCCCGGTACCAAGCCGGCAGTTGAAAAGGGGAAAAACCTAACGATCAAGCCAGAAAGGTCCGACCCAGAAATCGCGGTAATCCGTCTTCACACCCGGTTTATTACCCAGACTGAAACAAGACACTAACGAGCCCAAATCAGGACAGTAGTAATGGGAGGGCTGGGGGTTAAAAGAGGCGATGTTAAGAAAACGACTAGAAACACAAGGAAGGTTTTCCTCATCCCAAGCACTGAATTTTCTAAAAAAGCAAGAAAGCGCATGGATCATGTAGATGGCGTAGACACTCTTCTTGCAACAAAAGGTCATCAGTTCAGGAAAGACTGGCGAGAGGAGGGGCGGGCCAATCCGGGGTTGGAGAGGGAGACAAAGAACAGCCAAGAAGTAGACCCAAAAACCGGCAGGTACAAATGGTGTGAACCGAACTCCGCCAAAGGGCTCGATGCGGCGAGGCTTCAAGTCAGGTGTGGAATAACGCCAAGTTTTAGTACGCTATCAGAAACTCTTCGTTGGGGAGGTTGTTGATTCCTTGGAGGGGGTAAAGGGTGCAAACACGGGGCATGGACTGCCGAGCTTTGAACTGGGAAGGAGAAAATACAGAACTTCTCTTGGTGATTGGAAGAAAGGGGGGTGAAGCAAAAAAACCGGTTCATCAAACTCAACGGGGGAAGCAAGAGAGCCTCAATGAAAACAAGCACTGGGGGGGGGGGGGATTGGCTGAAGTGGGCCATAAATCGGGGGGCCGTCAGGCCGAGGGAATGTAAAAACCGAGTTATCGTAACTTTACAGGTGAACAAGCGTTGGGGGGGGGACCGGTCGATAGTCAGAGAAGCTCGGAAAGCAGTGGGCCGAAGAAAAAAACGCGTAATTCATTTGTAGGGGGGAGAGCTGATTGCGTTCGGCAAAGGGTTGACAATGATCCGAAACTTACGGGTTCGAGAATTTTGAGATTCGAAAAATTCAACCACCAGGAACGGAATCGGGGACTTAGAGTTGATCTAGACGGAAAAAAGGGAGATTTCTCGGAGGGCGGCCGGATAAAGAGCAGTCCGGCACTTGTATAACAAGCGAAAATAAGTGGATTCTTGAAGGAATATATGTCAAAACAACTTTTCGGTTACATCAAAGTCTTGAAAGGCAATTTAAGGGGGTCCCGGGGACGAATCGAGGAAAATGAAGCGCGAAAATCGGGGTTTACCTTTTATATGTAGCGACTGAAATTGAATAAGCCGGGAATTGAAGACGCGGCACAGACTGTTACCGGAAGTGAGGGGAATTGCCCCAAGATTAATGGGATAAAAAGAGAAGCGGTTCGATGGTGGAGGGGGTGCAGGAATGGGCGTCTCTCCAAAACAGGGGGCCATCCAAGCTCATAAAAAAGTACGAAAAGAAAAGGGGAATCATCGACACGTTGGAAGGAAGCAATCAAGATCTCAAAAACTCGGCCAAGCCATTGGGGCAGGGCACAGCCCAAGTAAGAAAAAATCCGACATACGGACAGAACCTTTGATCACAAAAAAAAACAGCAATAACCTGCATCTATGAGAAAATAGGGCACAGCGAGCAAGGGAAGAACCGAACGGGGGGGAAAGGGAGCCGTCTTTGTAGATAGAAAGAAAGACTGGTATAGGTCGTGACAAGATTGAAGATAGGACCTCGATTGGTTATAAGGAAGTTTGAAAGCTAAAGGAATGGACGACGGAAGTATCTGGGGTGGGAAAGAATCCCGACAGTATCGAGCAGCAAAAGGAAAAAGGAAGGCTAGTTTAAAGAGGGTCGAGAGTGTCTATAAGAAACCTTTTACGTCAGGGGGGCCTAGGGGAGCTGAATGTTAAGGAAACGAACCGCGGGCGCTGATGGGGACCGGTGACTTGGAGGATGGGCAATGGTAGTAAAAGGACAAAGATCAAGGACACGAATTGAGGAGGAAAGAAGTGGCAACCAGAAATTTAAAGCGAGGTAACAGGTTTAAACGCGGACTTGCAGGGTAGGGGGGTTTTTCTGGGGAATGATCTACAAACGAGGAAAGAAAAACTCTAGAAGATATCAAACAAAAAAAAAGATCTAACAATCATTGCCGAGAACATTGGTCGGACGTGGATACCGCTGGAATCCGCTGAGAAGAGGGTGAAGATCTCTGGACGAGAGGCAATAAATTAACTAAAAGAACGTTCATCGTAACACAGCAGAACGCGGGAAGGTAAAGGTGAACTCCGCCAAGCCATACGGTTCGGGGATTGCCTTTCCAGAGAGTCCGGATTCACAGAGAGGAAAAAAGTATAAAAGAGGATAGGTGGGCTTTTTCCAAAAAACCACCGACGAGGAGGCGGCGAGGCCGCAGGGGAGATTCATCAAAATGACCGAACGGGGCAAAATCAGGAAAAGGATGGAAGAGACTGGAAAACCGACGGGGAGGGAGAAAGCTCCAACCAAAAAGGATTCATTGTACAGAAAGGCATGGAACCGTCCAGCTCGAACCGTCAACTCGTGGACAAGATGCTCGCTTGGTTTTAC
>Ga0179593_1288759_pt1 | contig 14454 bp, 14 predicted proteins | sample CZODoug2_1_08_16_FD_185931 | JGI IMG/M metagenome (GOLD analysis project Ga0179593, IMG submission 185931) | Vadose zone soil fungal communities from Angelo Coast Range Reserve, California, USA - CZODoug2_1_08_16fungal (PacBio error correction) | ecosystem: Environmental > Terrestrial > Soil >...
CAGACTCGAGGAATAGGGGGAGGGAGGACTGAGGAGCAGATCATTCCCGAAACAATACGGAAGCCGGAGGTTTGAAAATCCAGTGTCACGAAGAAAAAAAGGGGTACTTCACCTACCATAGACTTGAGGGGCTTATAGCTCGGCAGGGGCATCTCCCGGAGTAACTCAAAGGGAATAGTCGGCCAGTGCTATTTACCGGGAAAACATATTCCCATGACGCAGAAAAGAACAACGAAAAAGAGATGCGCACTGGGGGTCAGGGGGAGGTAATGGGATTAAACACTAGCTGACATAGGAAGAGGGCGCGCTAACTCTTCGTCAACGACGTAAGGCTCAAAATTGATTGAAGTCTCTTCTCTGTAATCGGAACATCGAGAACAAATTAAGAAAAAAAAAAGGAATAGGGAACGGATAATCACTAGAAAGGGCCAATCATGCAATTTGTCCGAGAGGTGCCGGGGGGCTGACGACAAAGGGCTGGGGGCGCGTAGCAGGAGAGCCAACACTCCCGAAGGCGGTGGTTCAAAAACAAAGTGGACTAGGGGACCTCTTCATTCTGAAAAAGAAAGACGAACCAGAAGGGGGAAAAGAACGGTGGGCAAGACGAAGAAGATGCAATAGAAGAATACACGAGAACATAACGCAAGGGTCCAAAGACAAGCCTCCCCTAGAGCACAAAACCAGAACCCCCTCAGTTTCACAAAAAATCAAAAGGTACAGAAATCCCGAATAACTCGGAAAGTAACCCGGGGGACAAAATCGCACAAAACTAAAGAAAAGGGGGTTTATTGGTAGAGAATCCGGAAAAAAGCTTAAAACTACGGGAAAACGAGTAAGAAAAGGGGGTGGGACCGAACGGAAAAGACAATAAGCATGCACAGTATTGAGCGAAAGGAAGGGATGATGGCTGGGATCGGAACGAGTTCTCCGGACGAGCTGAAGGTTCTGGGAGGGGGTGAAAAGACTTCTCTGAAAGGGGGAAGATCAAACCTATTTCTAGGAGGACTGGAGGTCGAGGGCACCTCGATAAAGTCTCTTCCCGAAGTCCGTTCAGAAGGGAAACTAGCAAAAGGGCGAAGCGAAAGAGGCATGTCGCTTATTGAATCCTATGGCATGAAGAGCCAGGGTATGGCGGCATTAGCATGCTATGGCTGGGCCGAGGGTCCTAAAGCAGCGAAAGAGGGCGATGCTAGAGAGATGACGGAGAACTGCGGCGCAAGTCTTCCCAAAAAAACGGTACCAGTCAAAGGGCGGGAAATCCACCAAGGTCACCATAACAAAAGATCCAAACCGCTAGTGCGGAGGGAGATGAAATGAAATGTCGATCGACGGGGGAACGGTTAAAAAAAACTGATTCTCTAAACAAGGATAGATCGCCTGAGGGTGAGGATGAGTTTCTCGGTATTCGGTCCTTGAGTTTCGACCTTTATTCCGTGGGGATGAAGGGGGGGAGGGCCGGTCAGAGACCACCATCAATAAATTTCCAAGGAGGATACATATCCAGGTCCCACTGCGCCGAGGGAGGACTGGAGGGACGAAAATCACTCTAGGTACCAAGGGTCGGGAGAGATAATCCTCAAGGGATGCCACAACAGGAAAAAAAGACGGCAAAGGAGAACGATAAAATATCAAAATTATAGATGAGAGCTCACTCGCAAAGAGGGAAACGGGCGAAATAGATGCTACGTGGGCATCACGAGCATACTCGAGACATAGGAGAGTGGATATAAAAAGGGCCGAGAAAAAAGACGTGCAGCTCGGGGTATCCGCTCGGCCCCAGGAGCCTGAGGGGAAGTTTGGCTCAGGCAATCTCTCAGAGAGATGAAGCAGAAGTGCCCTCGAGAGCCAAGGGGAGGGAAGCCGCGGGACGGGGGGTTGAAACAAAAAAAGAAGGACTCATCTGGAAGAACTGAAAGGTGGAAGAGCCGAGGCCAGACATCTTACACCTCCAGGAATACTCAAAAGGGGACGGGGGAGCTCCCAGTAAACTAGGCCAAAGGCGCTCAGGGCCAGGGAGAGGTGGAGTCTGATGATTCAGAAAAAAGAACCGGGGACTAAACCCTGTCGAAAAAAGGAAATCACGCAGAACCGGGGGAGCTGCAAAACATCCTCCTTACTGCAGGGGAGAATCGAGAAGGGGGGTCATCTAAGGGAACAAGGGTCACAACGTCGATGGCCCCTTCTCCTGAATAAAATTCGACGCCGACTGAAAGGAAAAGGTTGGAGACTTTATGAAAGAAGGGGGGGGAAAGGTGAATCAAAGACAACTGTCAGGGGGTGGTGGAGTCACTCTCTAGAAGGATAAAATCCTTTACCAGACAGGCTCAAGAATACCCAACTGAGAAAAAAGCGCGAGGGATGTAACGGAATAGGATACTAGTTCGACAAAAGCTATGCTACAAGAAGAAGAAGCCGCCTAAGACGCAAAAAAAGGGCAGTCATTCTGATACGAAAAAGACCGAAAAAAATACTTCTTGGCAGAACGTAAGCGTCCGCGATGATGACGCTCATCGAGGGAAGGAGGACCGCGGGAAGATACGCAAAGCTCCCTGGTGAAATTGAGATAGAACTGAGAGGACTGGGCAAAAAACAAGACGTTTGGAAAAAAGGAGAAAGGAGTGAGAGCAAGTCACCGAAATCAGTCCTGAGGTAGAGGAGAAGGGGGAGGAAAGGGCGGTTGTTACCTGTCAGGGGGAAACAAAATGGAAGGGGAACACTAAGGGGGTCAGAAGATGCCGGGCCGAAGGAGGGAAGCGAAAGGGTTTTCGACGCGCAGCGAGAAAAGGGGAGGACTAGTTCGGACGCGCATGCGGGTCGTCGGGGGGGGGAACATCGTGGGGGTGGGGAAACGCGGGGGAGGGGGTCATATTTGTCGCGGGGGGTAGGGGAGGAAATGAGGTATGGAGGAGACTGGGCAGAGGAGTAGGGATCGGCCAGGGGCCAGACCGGTCTGGGAATTCTCTAAAGACGTTACGGGGGGAAGTTGAGGAAAAGAACGCGGTTTCCACGAGGAAACAAACTTCGTGTGGGAGGGAAAAGAAGGTCCCGACAACAAACACAAAGGGGAGAGATGGTAGGGTATGTCCCGCGTCCCCTCAGATAAAGGACAAATGAGAAAACCGCCTCTCATGTCATTTGCGGAAAGTGTGTTTAGAGGGGGACGGCCAGCAGAGGTTAGAGAGACAAGCTTTCAGTGGCGAAAAAGCGAATCACAAGGCGGAGCCATGAACGGACGTCTCCGTAAATCAGAAAACCGGAGGGATAAGATAGTTACCCATGACTAAAGAAGACAAAAGGGAAAGGAACAGACTATCATCTTCGCCAATTGGTGGGCCATTTTTCTCAAAACGGTGCAAAAAAAATTACGTGAAAAGTCGGAAAAAAAGGAACAGTCACCGGTCGGGAAGCGGTCGCGTTGTCGAGTAGTAACTTTGCCACTCTACTTGACGGGAAAAGGTTTTTCGGGGAGGAAAGAACAAGTTTACCGGTAGAACTTCTGGCTTCAACAGATTGTATTCTGAAAAAAGGAAACAGCAAGGCAATCCCCGAGGGTCCTTATCACGCTAAAAAAAAAACAGAGGAGGAGTCATATATAATCCAGAAACTGCGGGGAGAGGTCAGGCGGAAAGGGCCTCTTCCTTAAAACAGAATGGCTGCATCACACGGCCGTACACGGCGGCCGCACCAAAAAGAGGGTCTGTTTGGGAATGCCCGGAAAGAATCGGAAGGGCTATGCTAAAAGCGACTCCTGAATGAGGTCAGGGGGAATCTTCTTAGTACCGGTGTCAGGCGCCAGAAGGGGAAAGGAAACATGCAGCCCGGAAGGAAGACGTTAAGCCGCTTCTGAAGGGGAAGAGGTTGGGCAAGGTCAGGTTAAAATCAAGAGATCGCACGAGCAGCTCCGAAAGGAGAGGAAACTTTGAATGGACACTAGGAGGATCGCAAAAAGGGGCCAGCTCATTGGGATCTCTCAAGGGTCCGGCTAACATATTCGAGAACGGGCCCAGATCATGCGGCTTTGGGGTCTCAAAAGGAAGGATCTAAGGGACAAGAGGGCCATAAGTAAATGAGCAGTGTCTTGTAGGGGGCGCACAACAGTAGGACCACATACCGAAAAGACCTCATCTCTTTTTTGAAGACGATAGGGGGAACAACCAGAGGATTATACCCGCAAGCTTAAACGCAAAGGCCGGAGAATATAGAATAAAGAAGGATGCAACGAAGGAATGCAAGCCCATTGGCCGATAAACTCCGAAACAACGAAAAATATTAGCAAACCAAAACCCCTCCTTTGGCCACCCAAAAAAGTTAAAACACGCAAATCTCTAACTCGAAGAGGTAATACCTTAAAGCATACCACCAATCAGAAAAGGGACGAGGAAAGTTATAAAATGAGGACCGACCAATGAAACCAAGGGGGGTCTGGCACTAAGGTGGGGAAATAAAAAAATCCATGTCCGAGAAAATTAAGAATCTGTTGGTTTCCGATCTAACTAAAGCGCCGAAGCGAGCTTTTAGTTCGGAAAGGAGGATTTTTATCTCACCGTGAAAAAAGCACTCGGGAGGGGGAAAGTGGTGAGTCACCCTGAAACTAACGTATTAAGGAATCACGCGGCCGCCGGCAGGGCGTCCGTCCAAAAGCATAAGACCCGAAAAAAGGTGAGCGCTCCTTCAGCTTCGGGAAATGGCGTGGGGGGGGGGGGTGAGGTGAAGGACGTAAATGTTGATGACATTCCCTTCTTATGGATGGAAAAGGGCCCGGGGGAAAAAAGAAAGGGAAGGGGTTATTTCGCGAGGGGAATGGAGGGTAGGAAAAGGAGGGCGAAAGAGGACCACACGGTACAAGGCGCCAAGCAACTGCGCAAAGGTAGTCAGTCTATCTCCAACCCTCATAAGGAAAAAAAAAGGAAAGGGATCGAAGGGAACCGACGGGAAGTTGGACGACATGAGGATCTCGAAACTTCAAGGGAATAGAGCACCGATTTCTAACCAGGCGGAGGTTGGGCAGAAGCGGTTGTGAGGTCGAGTCGAAAGGAGGGGGGGGATCTTCATCCAGACGAAAAAAAAAAAATATAGATCAGGAAAGGCGGATAAAAATAGGGTGACCATTCCTCTTCGGGACTGCGGTGAGAAAAAAGGCTGTGAGAGCTCGATCAAATCAACCTGGATGTCGGGAGCGAGGGATATCTTTCGTCAAAAACACAGGGAAAAGGGAGTCCGGCAGAAGGAAAGGAGCTACCTCTGTAAAAGGAGATAAGATCTCATAAGACTTATCCTCAATAGGAAAAAGCGGTGTCCGTGTTTCAAGAGAGGAAAAAAAAAAGCAGCGGAAGACACGTAAAGACCAAAAAACAAGTGAGGGAGAGGAGAAGATGAAGGAGACAAAAAAAGGGGAAGGGCCGGCCGTGAGCATCTCTTTAAAGACAAGCCGCAACTATATTGATCTGATAGGATCCAGCTGCTTCGCCGACTGAAAAACTCGAAAAAAAAATCACCGCTCATGTGTTGAAAAAATGGATTGAGGAATAAACCTACATCAAGTTTATTTGTAGGGCCCGCTACCGGAAAAGTAGACAAGGCGGACTACGGTAAAGAGCCCGGTGATCGCCCTAGAAGATCTTCTTTTGGTAAAAAGTCGGTTAAAACCGCCGAGCATCAAAGGTTTAGAACGGAAGGAGAACGAAGTATTCTGCATCCGCCTGCTGAAAGGCGGAAAGACGAAAATGGATGAGGCCGTTCCGTGGTCCAACGGAGAGGGCCATCGGTACCTGATTGAACAGTGCAGGATAATAGGCCCAGGTCTCTTGGTTGGGATCTTGATGGTATTTGTCCCGGGCATAGGACGGAGTCAAGACCGTTTGAAGAAGGAGCAATCCGTTCAGACAAGTAAAATCTAGGAAGAACGAGCACTTCCCCGAGTTCCTCTCTGGGGGAGCTAGGACGAAGTTCCATCTATCATAGGAATGGAGAAGGGATAAAGAAAGAGAAGGAAGATGAGTGCCCCAATCCTAAATAAGACCCACGCAAGGAAAGAAGGGAGCCGCTATCTCGGCCAACGTAAAGGGGAGAGGGGCAGGGGTTGTTGACGCAAAAAGGAAAGGAAGGACACGGAGTGCGAATCTATTTAGAGTCTCGGGACCACGGAAAAAGATGTAGGACGGGGGAGGTTAACACCTTAGAGAAATGCTTTTCACCAACCGTAACTTAGTGGGAACCACAAGAGGGACTAGCGAAAAAAGCCTCAGAAGACCTGAAGGTATCTAAAGGGGAGTTGAGGAAGAGATTTTTGGATGAAACGACAGGGTGGGGGAAAATGTCCCATATTGTCAAATGGACGCAAGGAAAAAGAAAGGAATCACTGTTCGAAATAACAGGAAGGGGGGGCGACGGAAACTCAGACACCTTGGGCACTTACCCTGAAAAAATTCGCGCAGGGACGGGTTCTTGTGGAAGGGGGGGACTTCTGTGGGGGTACAGGGGGGCTCATCATAAAGGTATTAAGGCGGCACACAGGTTCTTCTGAGGACGGCAGCGAAGATCAACATTCATCGTCTGCGGCGGGAAGGGCCAAAAGGGATTGTCGCGGCGAGAGGCTCGGCCTTAGGTTCAGCAGGAAAGCGGAGCCACTGCCGCTAAACAAGAGGGGGTAGGGTGGGGGAAAAAATGTTGCTAAGAGGCAACGAGCTACTTATGGGGATGGGAGTCCTAGGAGGCCCAAGTGATATAAGAGAAAAAACAAGACATTGAGGTCCCCGGGCTGAAAGGAGTTTTTTAGACACAAGACCCGAATGAGGTACAAACCTATGGGGCAGACTAAAGCGAAGGGATCAAAGGAGGATCAAGACGGTGACACGAATGCAGCCAGGGGATAAAGACGGAAAAAGTTAAAGCAAGGGAACAATGACAAAAGGGAAAAAAGCGGAAGGAAAAGGTGATGCCATTTGGAGGACGGATGAAGATTACATGTCCAGAATGAGAAGAACCTACCCCATTAAAAAACGTCGCTATCAGGTTTGGAGAAGGAGGAGACAAGAAGTATCTCTCACGGGGTCACCGGTAAGTGGGTCGGTTATTTCAAAGAACCCGTTCTTGAAAGAACTTGGGAGAATTAAAAGATTATTGTGAAAGGATGGGGAAGACATAATACAGCCAAATGAAACATATCCAGAGGGGACTGAGATCTAGAAATAGAAAAGACCTCGCGATATGTTCCGGACGCTGGCACCCTGGATCATGGAATGCCCCAGCTCCGAAAAAAGGGTGCTATACACGGAGTCCATGACTGTGAGGACAGAACCGACAATTCTTTGAAGGCACGTAGAGAGAAGTGTGAAGGAGAAAACCGCGAGACGAAAAGGTAGGGTTCAGGAGGAGACCTTGTTCAAACCGAAAGGGAGGGAGGGGGAAACATCCCCAATTTAATGAAATGGGCAGGAGGGGAGACCGGAAATATGGTGTCATTTGGGGAAAGTTGACTTCGAAGAAAGAACCGTCATGCAAGCAAGAAGAGATCGTCACAATTGGTCAATAGAAGGTAGCGGAGTTCTGTAGAGGTTAAGAGGCAGCTAACATTCGGGTCAAGAACGAGTCAGCGCTGCTAACCATACAGTCAAAAAGGAAACTGCAAAACAGAAAGCATTCTTTTCCAGGGAAAGAGAAGCTTGAGGGGAAAAGAGACTCAAACATACATCTAGCATTTTCGTGGGGAGGGGGGACAGGAACGTCCATATCAGCCACCAACGAGCGCCGTGTGGCCGCGGAACGAAGTTGAAACCCTCGCATAAACAAAAAGGGCATCTAGGGACACTGCGCCGGTAAATGGCAAATCAGACGCCGAAACTTCGAGAAGAACCGACCTCCTAAAAGGGAAGAAAAAGACAAACACTCCAGGAGACCACAAACGCACACCCCAACTTTTCCCACACCACAAAAAGGTTTCCAAAAAGCATAAAAAGGAAGAGAGTAAGACTGTAAGGAACTAGTAATAGCTAAAAGTAGAAAAAACGAAAAGGGTTTATCTACTCCTTCTGAAGGACTAACCCAGGAACCAGTAGGGGGACTTTTTTTGGAAACAGCATGAAAGAAAAAATAAAACAGGCATGAAGGAATTTGTTTACAGGGAAGATACTAAGAGCGAGGAGACGCAACTGGGTTCAAGTTTTGAAACAAACTAGGGCGAGCCTCAGTAAGCAAACTTAGTGCTACAGGAGGAATAGAAGAAGACTTCAAAATCTGATGAGAGAAAAAGAGGAACCCTCCTTTCCCCAAAGCAAAGAAGAACCATGGGACGTCATACGTCATAAGAAGGAGTTCTGTCTTTATTTGGTTAAGTACGGAGATATGGGATTTTCATAGTGTTCGAAAGGAGGAAGGGCTTAGGGGGGAAAAAAGTTGGCAAGGAAGGGACTCACATACTTAAAAACGCGGGGGGAGCGGGCGCGCCGGTAGGTGCAAGGAGAAAGAAAAAAAACAAAAGGCCATCGAATTAAAACGGCGAAAAAGTCTGACCAAACCAAAAAGAAGGTCGGCGACGATAAACAGACGGCCATCGACGTGACGTGCGCTGATCCGACTAAAAAAGAAAAAAAGAGGCAAGTTCTTCAGGAAGTGGGGCGAAAGGCGTGAGGGAAGTAAAGTATGACCTGATTCCAGGTGACAGGGACGTTTAACCTGGCAATACGAAGACCATCCTTATATCAAGGGAAAACAGAGGGAGGGAGGCAAATCCACTAGGGCCCCCGGCGGAAAAGAAGGGAGGGGAGGGGGGAGGGGGGGAAGAGGAAGGTGTCCACACAGGCCCCTAAAAAAAAGGTAGGGGGAGGGAAGACTCGTATTCAGCAAAAGGCTGAAAAAAAGATAACCGTCAAAAAATCCTTTTATCAACGTTACAAGAAGGAAAAAGAGGGCGAAGCCGGAGGGAGAAGAGAGAGAAAAAAGTCTATAAGAGACTGAGCTGGTATATCTTCAAACACTCTGTCGGGTTGGATCACTTATCACAACAGATGTATTATCAAAGAGATCACCCGCCAGAAAGAAGCTCAATCGGTCAGAGAGGGAACAGCGCTGGGGGGAGAAGGGCACGTGCGCAAAATCAGGCGAATTTAACGACCGGCTCAAACGGCAAATGATGAGGTATGTTGGGGACGCCCAATTAGGAAGTAAATTCGACATATTTTTAGTTGTGACGCCCGGAGAACAAAACGAGGGCCAAGGTAAACAAACGGCTCCGCCGGGGAACATATGCGGTATATATAGAACAAAACCCTTAAGCTACGGATGGTGGAGTGTAGGCCTCCTACTCTCAAAAACGGAGAAAGAGGCAAAGGATACTCTCAAAAAAAAAAAGACACCGAGAGTAACTCGGAAAAGAATCGCCTCTATTCTGGTTCGAGAAACGCGACGCAGGGAGTAACAGCCACGGCTGGGGGTCACCTCTTCCCTGAAAGGGAAATCCCCTGATAAGAGAAAGCCTGGAAATTCGCAGGTGTTGTGCACGAGAGTTGATGGCCTCATCAGCCGAGGATGAGTCGTGTTTTAGGAAAATGGAAAAAAGGAGAAGGAATATCTATTACCTACGGCACCATAACGACCCGAGGGAGAGGGATTCCTTCGGAAGAAAAGAAAGTCCAGAACATGAGGAATGCTACATCCAAAATCTGGGTAGCTAATCCGGAAAGTCAAGCAAAACGCCAAAGACAGCCCTCTGCGGGGCGAGGAAAAAGACCGACCGGGAAGGTGCAAACTAAGCCGGCGGGCCGCGATTGGTCCGAAATTAAATCGACAGAAGAACGACAATGCGTTTTTGACGGTGAGAGCAAAGAAAAAGTCAACTGTCGTGGCAACCCAACGGGAAAGTAAGGGGGGGGGAAACCAAAGAAAAACTAGCGGGTCGAAAGCAAATGGAATCAAGTAAATTTTCTCCTCAATACTGAATGCAAATGGAAGGACGAGGTTTAGGTTCTCAAAAAAAAAAGGAGGAAATGAAAAATGTGGGGGTTTCAGTCGAATTAGCGGGTGACGCGCATGACAATGTTACGCAAACCAATATAGGGGGGGTCTACTTCTCAAAGCAAGACAGGGGGAGTACCTAGTGAGATTAGCGGAAGGAGGGGTGAATGCAGGCATGTGTTGTGGGGGTTGGAAGGGGTTCGTTGTGTGGGAACGCCATATCTAAGGTTCGGGGTGGAAGAACAATGGAGAAGCTAACATGAGAGGATTAGGATGAGAATCCTATTTGCGATGGATCCGCGGCCTTGGTCAAATGCCTGGGGCGGTTCGCGGAACGAAGTCTAAAAAGGGCAGAGGCGTTGGATGACTTCTAAAATAACAATGTGCTAAAAAAAAAAAGTAACACGAAAAAGGAAAGTTCAATCGTGATTGTTATTTATTTACTAGTTCGTCACCCAGAGGAACTGAAAACAGCCTACCTGAGATTCGGCATAGGGAGGGTTAGAAAAGAGAGAAAGTTATCTCGCGAGTTAGTTGGCGAGGAAAAGAAAATCTAAGAAAGAAAAAACGGGAAAGACCCTGACGGCGTGACGCCGACTACTCGGAACGGCTCTGAACGCTTGATCCCCAGAAAGAAATGGGGGGCAGTAACTCGTACTCGCAGAAGCGGACGCAGTTCTGGCCTCTTCGATCTTCAACATCAACTTCGGGTCAGCGACCAAGGTTCCCAGCAGGAATTCACTACCAGGTCGCGGAAAGGGAAATGGGTTGGTGACACGTGGGGGACCAGAGCGCGAAGGGCGGTAAAGAATTTCAGGAGTCAATACAGGAAGCTAGTATCGTCCCCCATTTCGGCTCAGGGGGGACGGACATGAAAAACGTCGAAAGTTAACATCCAGTCGAGCTAGCGCTACTAAAAAAAAAACGTGAGAGAAAAGGGGAATAAACGCGGATATTCCGGCTAGGTCGGAAAGACTGGATCATCACCAAAAAATCCTGAAGCAGCTGCGTCACTACTCGTGAAAGGACGGGGAAAATACCGAAAACTCTTTTTTCAACGAAGAGCTCTTCAAGGGGAGAAGAGGAGAAACACGCTCCCGTAAGTCGTTGCTTCCTGTAGGGGAAAAATTGGTACTTGGCCCAGGCGCAGAAAGAAGGTGAGAAACTGATGCGGCCAGTTCAAGGTGCAGGGAGGGGAGGTGGGGGTAAAATCAGAGCGAGGACCGCAATCATTCGAATGTCAGCAGGGGTCATTCTCTTCAATCGCAATAAATGCTTCAGAAAAAATCGGGTTGGGGGGGGGGGGGGGGGAAGAATCGCGGGGGATGTAAAGAAAAGGCGAAGAAACCAACAGAGCATGATTTTATGCAGCGCAATGGGACGTGAAAGTGGACACCACAACTCCATACGACAGTCGGGGGAGAGGAATGAACATTCTCCTAGCCGCCAGAAAACGGGGTTTGCGAGAAGGCGAACCGGCATGCTGAAACGCACCGCGACCAAGCCGCGCCACGCGCGCGAATGGGGGACCTCCGCCGGAAAAAAATGCAAGCACCTAGCCTCCGCACCAAGTGGCAACTCCCGATGATCGGAAAAAAAAAAAGGACCCGCCGTTTCAACCCAACAGAAACCGAAAGCCTACTCGTTCCGCGGTCAGAACCCGGGGAAGCGGCAAGACAGGAGGAAAAAACGAGAAGGGTCTTAACGATCTACACAGAGGGGGAGATCGTAGACGGAAAACCAGAGTGAAAAATTGCACTTTTTTAACGAACTAAAAAGAAAGCGCTGACCTTGAAGGAGGTTGTCTAATTTATTCCCTGTACTTGGGGGCAGGCTAAACGCAGAGAGAGATCATAGGAGGGGGAAAAAACGATTCAATCGGGTTGAAAAACAAGGGGCAGAGTGTGAGATCAATCAAAAGCAACAAAGGACGTCGCTATGACGGCAAGAAGGCTTACGAAAACATTTCGTTCCGAAAGTCAAGACACTGAACGGGAGGGCGTCGACATGCATCTGCGTAGGGGCGTGGGGATGTATTCGGGAGACGATGGCGGATTATGACTACATTTTCAAATCGGAAAGCATGGGGAATTAATAATTAGTCACCTACAAAAGAGCACGAAGACAGTTAAGGTGATTGATCCTGATTCGAAGAGAGGTAAAGGAACGGCGGGCGGAAAGTGTTCAAATGAAAGATAAACAACGATGCGCCAATGTCTTCAGCAAAGCGATCGAAACAACACGAGGGGTAATATGCATGTTCATGCATTATACGGTCTCGACGTTTCGTTTGAAGGGAGGGACGTCCCGTCGCAGCGCGAAATAAAGCAGTCCGCAGGGAGGTCGAAAAAATGTGAAGGCGGTGGATGCTGGGAGGAGGCGTTAGGAAAACTGAGGCTAGGTAAGGAAGGCATACTACGACATTGGAGGGGCGCAGGGCGATCATATTCCCGGACGGACCCCGGACTCCTGCTTCTACTTGGGGGAGGGGTGAAAATGGGAGGTGAGAGCGGCCAAATACTCATAGGACACCTCAACAGTGGAGTCAATGTTCATCCGAAGAGGGAGGTTCCAAAAAGCGGCCGCAGGAGGGACCGGAGCGCTTAGAAGACGAGGAGAAACTGAGCAAAAATAAGAACTCATGAAAAGCGTGCTCACTTCGCGAAAACGGACGAATCAAAAGATGACTCAACGCAACACTTATTAAGGAGGGAAACAGAGAGACAGAAAGGGACAGACTCCTGCTGCTATCATATCTTGAACACCTTCCACGATAGGGAGGAAGAGGGATAAAAAAAATTAAAAGCGATCGTTTTAACGTTAAACGATTACGATAAAAGACGTAAGTCCTGGGGAACCGTTGGTGGCAGGACCGCGTAAGCGGATTCCAGACAGAGGTTGAGGCGATCAGGATCCGCTCTCACATACATCTTAAAAGCAAAAAAAAAAGAAAACCGAGTCTCAAAATAACATAGCGCGTAATATCGACAGTCGCAAGACGGGGGAAATCTCCGGGGTATGGTCGGAGGGAGAAACGGTAACGACCAGAAAGTTCGACCGCAGAAAAGCACTCACTGGCACATAACCGGAACGGAAAGACGGCTGACTCTGAGAAGTTAAGCTACAGGTAAGAAGAGGTCAAAATCAACACGCTTCATGCACCTTCTCAGAGCGCGCAATTCATGCGGGGTGAAAGAGTGAGGAGAGGGAGGTTATCGTGGGAAGAATGGGTAAGGTGGTGGAAAATCCTTTGACGGGGAACGAGAAAAAAGGAGCTAGGAAATAAACCCAATCAACTCACTCTCGACAGGGAGGGAACTACGTGGCCATTCTCCACCTAAGCAGGCTTTCTCTAGGGAGCTAATAGAATAGGGAGCCTAAGACAAGGCCTCCGCTGCGAAGGGGCGAATAGGAGTTCGCTAATCTGCTTTTGAACGAACAACTCCATGGATGATTCCGACTCCATGTGAAGCGGAAAAGGCCGAAGGCACCTCGTTTTGGGAAAGTTAGATAAAAAGAATGCCATGGTCGACCATTGAAAGGAAGGGGGGGGCCAAGCGCTTATTAGAATCGGCCAGAAAGGCATCATTCTAAAAGGGAGAAAGGGGAAAGGAATCGATTTTACTTTCTGAATGAATCACCCAAACGGGGGGGGTGAAAAGGTAGATGGACGCTGAGGGCCGAAGAGTAGATCCAATGGGTCAGACCCCAATGATAGGGTGGCGACGTCTCCAAAGAACTCCAGAAGCGGTCGCTCTATCTTTGAAAAAACTTGGTTGTGGGGGGAAAAGTCGGGTCGGTTTGGCGGATCATATGGGAGCTGGTTACTTTCGAGGATTCGGAAACGGGCTTCTTCTTAGTCCAGTCCTTCACAGTGGGCGGAGATTACCCCGGACAGCAATGCCGCGGGTGAGAGGAATGGCTCCAACCAGCTTCGGGTTCGTTTCTTGACGAACTGGTGAAACAGAACCCAGCGAAAAAAAAAGGGGCATAGATGTAAGGTACTGATGTCCATCGGGATCCTTAACCGAGGGCCTGGACGTAGAAAAAATATCATTGGAGGGAAAGGCTCGAGGGGGGTGAAAATCTGATCGAGAAGAAGAGGAGCCTCTTTCTATGGAGATTACGACACAAAATTTCTGATCGGAAGGAGTGCCTCAGGAGAGGGCCTGCCTATTAGATAAGGGGAATCCCCATGGAAGAAAAAAAAAAAATTAAGGGCAAAGCGTGACTCGGACTCGGACACCTTTAAGTTGAGGCCATTGCTCGGAGCATGCCTCAACTTGGGGAAAAAAAATGTCCAAGATAATTGGATCATTACGAGGCAGGCGGGATAGGGGTCGCCTGAGAAGAAACTGGCCCGGGGCCGTGGGGAATACCACTAAAGGAAGTGGGAGGGGGGAGACACGCCCTTTCCTGTGCGAGTGATAGCCAAAATTGAGGGGCTTCATTATGTGGGTTTGATGACTTATCAAGGGACCGACAGGGAAGGCCAACAAGTCCTCT
>Ga0179593_1416159_pt1 | contig 14454 bp, 11 predicted proteins | sample CZODoug2_1_08_16_FD_185931 | JGI IMG/M metagenome (GOLD analysis project Ga0179593, IMG submission 185931) | Vadose zone soil fungal communities from Angelo Coast Range Reserve, California, USA - CZODoug2_1_08_16fungal (PacBio error correction) | ecosystem: Environmental > Terrestrial > Soil >...
CGCGGGATTCCTTCCCCTCGCGATAGATAAGTGGAAAAGAAAAATGTTATCTCTGGAAGGATCGACCTCTCTCGTCGCTCTATGGGTTTTCTCGATCGGGCCAGAGCAGCCGAGGAAAACCTTTCGGGGGGAGCTCTCGAGTAAGAGGACGAGATAACTCGGAGGATTCAACTCTTGACAGAGACTCCCTTCATGCGAGGGGGATCTGCTTACTGGGGAGAGATAGATGGTCTCACCTGCAAGGCGGGTTGTCCAAGTATGCTGCTTCCACACGTCTAAGGCAACTGACCAGGAGAAAGAAACGAGAAAGAGCAAAGGATAGCGGGTGCGACTCAGATGAAAAAGACTAATCTCAATTGGATGGAGGCTAATACACGCGTACACGGTTCAAAGGGATACTCAGACAAGAACGAACAAGAGTTCAGGGGAAGAAGCAGCCGCTCAACGACGACTGGGAACGTTCCCTCGAGCAAAGGCCAGAAGGTGGTCTGTCTTGTCGTGATACGAGATGGAACATAGGAACGAGCGTGGGCAGCGTTGCTCACTTTTTATGAAAAAGGACAAGCCACGGTATCTCGTCATAGAGAGAGGTTTCGTCTTAAGCAAAAAAAAGAGCGCGGAGAGTGCACTCAGTCAGGTGCTAAGGATCAGAGAGCTATTTTCCTAGACCAAAAGAGCGCTGAAGGGAGTTAAGGAACAACGATATATTGAGTGCAAGCCGTTTGGACGGAACGTCCCTATCCCTCAGAAGCTTTATGAAAAAAAAAAAAAAATAGACTGGAATCTTCCAGGGAAGATGGTCCTATGCTCAGACGAGCAAAAGGGGCACGGAAGAAGAGGACACGGCGCCACCCGTCTCACACAAGGGAAACAAGCCTCGCCCTTTTCATGCCGTGAAGAAGCGCTGTGAAGGAGCTTAGACCGCCTAAAATCAAGACCGCTTATGAATCGGCCAATTTCGAAGTGCTAAGCCGAACATCCCTGGACAATGAATATTTCCGGGGAGGGAAGGGCGCTTCGTCCTGGGGGAAGTGGGGGCACGAACCTCTTCGACAAAAAGAGGACAGTTAGTGAGGGGAGCTCACTTCACCCTCGGGTCGCGAACATAACCAATGAGAGAGCGCGGACTTCTCCTACCGGCAGATTAAAAATTTAGACTGGACAAGGGCTCATCCAAGTCTATTTGGAGGCTGTGTAAAGAGGACAGATCGACTCGCAATGAGGTGAGTCCGACTAGTGATTCATTGGAGAAATTCTTGTCTCTCGAACTCAGGCCGTGGAGAGATCGTGCTCATGCGACTAAGCGCTGTTAAGACCTTGCAGTGGCCCGTTTTTCGTTTCAAGGCCGCGTGCCTACACTGCAAGAAGGGTCGATAAAGAAGAGGTTTCCCTAGGTTCTTGCAATGGGAATTTCTAATAAGATGACGAGCTTTTCAAGGCGAGGAGAAACAATCCTTCGTCTAATCGGGGGAAAGTCGGCGGAGGGGGGGCTGCGGGCTGAGTCTGCAAAAGTCACTAGACGACTCTTGAGAATGAGCGAATAATGAGTAAAAGGAAGGGCCTCACCCGCGGGAATTCAGCCTTACCTGGGGGCGAGTTGGTTGGAGATGAGAGTAGACCCGCGCGCACTAAAAGGTCCTATCCGGGAGACAGAAAACTTTCTAACTATAACGCAATTTTAGAGAGGGGAAATAAGAGAAAATGAAGAGAAAGAATGGGAGAGGCAGAGGGTTGACGGTTCTGCCCTACAAGAATCGGTAGGAGTAAAGGGTTCAATCGTATAAAGGGGCCTGCTCGTAGGTAAAGAATAGGTGTTCTTCGTAGCTGAGGGCCGCAGGAATCTTGGGAGTGGACTAAGCAACCTCCTTTGTGAGTTCTAAACTGTTTAGCTAAACGAAAAATGAACGGGGGAGTGGTAAATGAGGATACTCTGCTCTCTGGGAGGGGAGCGGACAACTATCTCTAGGGGCGACAAGGGGGGGGATGGTTATGTAGAGAGAGAACCATGCTCTTTTGAGCTACTCAATTCACAGGCGACCTACAGCACCCGCACAAGTCCTCGCGAAGCGGTCTCTAACCACGCCTATTAATCTATTCTAATACGAAACCGGTCAGGGACTCTAGAGAATAAAATGGCAAAAGGAAAGGCAAACGAAGAGGAATTCACATTACTGATACTCCACGAAATCCAAAAAGGGAAAACTTGTCCCTTTATCCTGAGTCATCCTCCTCTGGCCTGGACGGAGGCTTTAAAAGACTCAGATAAGGGGGGGTAAGTCCTCTGTGGGTTGTGAATTAGTCAGGGCAAGGGTCGATCCGTCCTCTAAGTGAAGAACAACAAAGATTTGATGAAGAGGGCCTGGTTACGAAATTGAAATGCAGAAAGTCCGAAAAACGCGGAATTAAAAATTTCAATAGAAGAAAGACCCGCACCTGAGGTTAAGAGATAGTCACTAAAAAAGTCATGTCAATGTGGTCTTCTGGCATCTTCCTTTTCACTGCGTGCTCTTTGGGAGGAGGGGGGTGCGGGTTACGTTCCTTTCTACGTAGGGAGGGGCACAGAAGGGCTTACGGACCAAGGGTTTAAGCGATAGGATAAAGATTTTGGGCTTCTTCTTAGGCTCGGTGAGTATGCACCCTCCTCGGATGGGGGCGAGATAAATCCAACAGGGAGAGAGGAGGAAGATAGCAGTTGAAGCTCTCGAAAGATCGAGAGACAGCCGATCAGCACGTTAGTAACGCCAATCTGAATGCGCTTGTCGCGCAAGGGCGCCAACTTCTCTTAGAAAACAGACTCTTTCTCGATACCTCTACAATAAAGCAGAGTGTATCATCCCGAGTTGTGCATTTTCTCCCGCTCGTCAACGTAGTCCAAGCGAGGTGCGAAAATGAAAAAAGTAATCTCTCTTGAGTGATTCTCGGAAGTGGCTAAGTCTAAATGGGAACATTCTGGATGGAGGAGGGGTTGAAGCAAAACGGTAACGAATCCCTGAGACCGTTGGAAGTAAAATGAGGTTAGTAACACAACTATCTACACAACCAAGAACGTCTTCCTCAGAAAACAATCGAGTTGTGTAGGAGGAATTATTTCCTTAAAGATTCTCGACCAATCAAGAATCTAGGGAGTTTCCTTGAGGCAAGCGCTCCTCACTGGGAAGAAAGGACCGAGAGTAACACCGATTCTAAGAGAGAGGTTGGATTCGGATTCACTACGGAATACAGAAGATTTTCAGATGTCCAACGCAATACGACATTAAACCCCGATTGGGGGGGAAGGCAGAGGGATTTCTTGACTTCATGGTTGGGCTGTCACTGGAAAAAACTGGGTAAATCAAATCGCTGATGAGCTTTGAGTCAGCAGGATTAAACTGGGTTTGTAGAGATAGAGTTGTTTACGAATAAACTCGGGCTCAAAGGACATGACTTGCATTCTCAATAGTCTGACTCAAGAAATTGCTATTTAGAATTGGGGAAGAAAAGAGCGGACCGCCCCGAGCGATAGTTGCGTCTCTTTCAAGAAGTCGGGAAATTATGCAAGTAGTGGAGAATACGTTACCGATAGTAAAGTGGGAGCAAAAGAGAACTAGTTTGGGGAATTAAAGACGCCAAGTAACGCTTCCCTTAAACCCTCGGGAACTCCCAGGAAGACGAGAAGTCATCCCATTCAAGAAATAGCATGTCGTTTCTGGAGAGTAGGGTACTTCACGGCCGCTTTGATAGGGTAGTAATGTTAGTTGGGCGTACTTCGGGCTACTCGAAAATACTATGGAAAAGTAGAGGAAGCTCAGGGGGATATTGAGGGACTGTCGACACCGTGCGCGAGGGCTCGAGAAGGACAAGTTCGGGAATCGCATCGGCCATATTAGGGGACCTGAGAAAGCGTAGCTGGTACCTCGAGGGATAGGGGGCATCTAAGGCACTTCCAAAGTCGCAGAGGATATTTACACTGATCGACCACGAGAGGGAGACGTTAAGGAGGGACTGAGATCGATTTGTTCGTGTCAAAAGCTGGGTCTAGGAAATTGGAAACAATCCTTCTGAGACTAGCGAGAGGGGCAGGAGCATGCAAAAGGCAAGTCGAGGAGCAGAGTATCAAAAGGGAGGGGCTTTTTCAAATTAGAAAAGCACTACGGCGCGGCAGGGTCGAAAAACTTATCTAAATTAAGGTCGAAACGCACCTCTCAAAGGCCTTTTATCTAGAGAGAATGAGGCCGAGGTACACAGGAGCTTTCTTCGTAGAACTTAAAGGATGAAGGATTGTGAGGGGGAGGGGCGAAACCTTTTAATCTGTAAAGTCGAGCGGTGGGGTCTGAGAGCAAAAAATTGCGAGACTTAAAAGTAAGATCTTACAAAAGTCGCCCCGCGAGAACCTTGTCTCTGGCTCGGATTGGGGGTAACATTGGAAAAAGAGACCAAGGGGGGTCTGCTCCTCCTCCTAAAAACGTTATCACGGATGGACGAAGGGGACCTCTCTCCGCAAGAGACTCCCCCGCGTTCTAACCGATCGCTGACACGTGTCTTCATTCACTAAAAATGTGGGGAAGCGGGAAAAAAAGATATTGGTCTAAGCCTCACGCGCAGGGGGACAAGGATCGCGTCGAGGACAAGAAGACTCAGCGAAGAACGATATTCAGGAAAACGGCCAAAAGTAGAAATTAATTGTCCATAGAGGAGGAGAGAGTGCGGCTCCCGAAGTGAATAAAAAGAACGGACGAAACTAAAAAAAAAAACAACAACAAAGGAGGGGTAGGTAGTAGAGAGAGATGAGGGAAATCTTGAGGGTTTAAAGAACGCTTCGGGAAGGGAGAGGGGGACACGGGGGGGCTCGTGGCGACGCCTCCTCAAAGGGAGTCACGTCGGCTTTCTAGGAGAGACCGATTCAATTCCTATTCCTATGGTAGCGCGAGTCGAAAATCGTTGAGCTCTCAACTTAGGATGAGAAAACTCGGGGCAGCGCCTCCTTAGACGCGGGAGGGGGACTGCTGGCGCTAGCTATCTTCAGCCAGCCGATTGCAGGGTCCTTATCGGAGGGGGAGGAACTAATTTCGGCAAATGGGGCATGGGGGAGAACCGCCCGACACCGTCAAGTCATCGAGGGGAGACTTGGAGGATACGACTTGCTAGCAAGTTCCTTTCTTCTACTACACTAATCTACAAAGGGCAAGCTTCAGACGACGACCAGCAAATGGGACTTCATCCGTGGGGACCTCCTAACTAGAGGGGAGACATCGTCGACTACGAAAAACTAAAACCGGCCGGAGTCGATGTTCTCAATCATAGGAAGAGAATCTTATCATGGGTCCGCTCTGTTCTCGGTGGTACGAGGGGGGGGAGAACAGGGAACACGGAAAGGGGGATATCACGAGAATCTCCGGGGGGAATTCTTCTAACCTATCAAGAGAATCTATCTCGTGGAACACAGCGCCTTATTTTCTCAATGGGATGCAAGATGGCCTCTGAAAAGACTACGCAAAAGGACGGAGTCACCATGAAGGGGTATTGAAGAATCCTTCGGGGCTTTGAGGGAAGGGGGGATCAAAAGGGCACCCTTCCAGCTTCGATTTCCCAACGGAACGTCTCTTTATGAAGTATTGAGATGTATCAAATACGCGCACAGGGGGTTCTTGAGTTCACTTTTCCTCAACTGATAAAAGACACACAAGTACCTAAAGAGCCAATGGGGGAGATCTTACTACTGAGGAGGGACTTATCGTAGCAAAATCATACACTACCGCAGAGTTCTCATCTCCAATTTCGGGCCACAGCTACACTCTTCAGAAGGTCTTATTCGAAAGGGAGGAAGGAGCAGTCGAACAGGGGAGGGAACCACGCTTTGAGAAGAAGAGGTTAAAAATTGCGTTGTATTTAGACTGGGAAGCATCTGGAGGAGAAAAAGGGAAAATATCGTCAAAACTGGTTAGAAAGAAAAAGTCGAGTCACCCTTTTGAACTGGTAGGGGAAAAGGAGCAACATAGAGAGGGGGAAGAGAAGGGTAAGGTAAAACTAGGAGCAACTCAAAGTACTCGGTTGAACTATTTATGCAACAGAGGGAGCATCTAATAGGAGGCTGAATCGGTAGCTAGCTTTCCTTCTTGGAACTACTCAACTCTAAACTTTTATCTCGGGTCGGTAGTCTTTCACTTAAAAACTCATCATACATGTGGGGCAAAGACGAGAGCAAACTCGATTTGGGAAATCATGGGGGCAAAACCGGTTGGAACTTTCTAAACATGGCTAGCTGGAGCTATACAAAAAGGATAATTCAGGCAAGGGATTTTGGGTCAATCTCGGGGACTGGAGGGGGGAGGGGCCGGAAACTTCCGACAGGAACGACTAACTAATTGAGAGGGGCCAAGAGACATGAACATTCCTCCTCGACCGCCCCTCTCTTTTGTGGCTCTCGTAAACTGAGGTTTCGTTTTTTTGTTAGCTTATAGAATACACGGAATCTGGGACTAGAGTAATAAAGGCCGTTCTTAGTAAGAACATCCATGTCAGAAAATCAGAACGGGGGAACGCCTTGTCTATGCTCGTTCCAAATAAAGTGACGCGAGCATTTGTCTAGGAGCTCGGTCATGGACGCCTCCATTCAGGGAGGCGGACGGCGAGGAGAGCAGCTTGGAAACTCGGTCGCGGGGAAGCGGATCGTCGTCGCTAGTAACGCAGTCTCAGGGAGGACGAGCGCCGTTGTAAGTCCTGCATGGGCCAAAAGAAGGGGGGGTGGTACGGGGGGGTGCCGCTCCTCTCGGTTGAGGACACGTAGCGATGGGAGGGCGACCTTGGAGTTATGAGGGGAGGATCAAGATGCGGGATTGCTACTCAACATACCAGAAATCCAAGAAGGCGAAACGAGGGGAGAAGACAGACCTCTCGAAAAGCCTGGGACGGGTAAAGAGAATTACACGAGGGAACTCCCAGGCTACTCTACCTTATAAAGAGGACCCCTGAAGGGGAACAATAAAAAAAGAACTATGGAGTGGAACTATCTCCCGAAATAACAACCTTTGGGTTCGTGGGGACTTTAGCTCAGGACCCCACACCTCCTTATCCTTTTAAGGGACTGGGTCGACAGGACTCGGCAAAGGTTATTCCTCGTGTGGGGGGTTTTTTTTCGGTTGGAAATTGCTGCATGTCAAGTGGGGGTAGAAAGGAAGAGTCTCTAAAACAACAGGAAAGGATTTAAAATAATATATAGGACATGGGATCGGAATGTGGGGGGGGACAATATCAAAGAAAACCCATAGACCAAGGAAGCTTAATGAGCTCGGGGAAACTCCCTCCCACTTCAAAGCTATTGGATTATCTCGCTATAGACCGGGCACTAAATTGTCAAGTTGGGGGATCTTCTGGTAGTCTTGCCTGGCAGGCATCGGAAGGGGCGCTTTTCTAGTTTGGATTGGAAGGAGTGAGAGGGGCAGATAGTGGGGGGCTTGTTCGGGGGCTTCCTACTCTTCCTAAGGTTGGGGGAGTAGAAAAAGTTAATATGATACATCTTGTTCTGACTCTGGGGATTCGACCTGTTGTATAACAGAGCCTAACGCGGAGCCGGAACAATCAAGAACCCATTACCTCCGGGGAGGCGAAAGAGAGGGGACTTGAGACTCCTACTATCTGCAATAAAGGAGGGAAGGCTCAGGAGATGCACCGCTCCCCCATGGCATCTCTGGCTGTGGGGTGTAGCATCAAAAATGTCGGAGCTGAAGAAATCTTCCTATCAAAAGAAAGAAGGGAAACAGGCCCTCCGCGGGGACATCTCTCCCCTAAGTGTGAGAGTTTCCTACTCTTCTCCCTGAACCTAGGGGTCTTTTCGTTTCGAAAGGAAACTAATCCTCCGACTTAACGGGGTCTTCATTCCTCGGGTTGGGGCGCTCATCAAGTCTTCTGGCGGGCGTAGGGCCAAGGTACTTGACTGCTAACCTACTTCGTGAAATGGAGTGCCGACCTTGATTGACATCCAAAAGGAACCTCCTGTCCAAAGAAAGAAAAAGGAAAAAATCTGTTGGAGGCAGATGAGGCCAGGTGGGAAAGGCTAAGAAAAGCTCTCAAGGAGGAAGTGCGTTCCGGGTCAATGTTCAACATGGGAAACGTCAGACCTCTACGTACATTAGGGTGAAACAAAATGAACGAATCCGCGTGGGGTGTATGTAGCTACTTACAAAGCATCATCTGTAAGGACTAAGGTAAAAAATGGTCAATAGCCTCGGACACAAAAAAAGCTGAGGTGGACAAAAAAAGGGGGGAATGGAAAATTGTCCCGGCCGGGGCGTCGTTGTCAACCGGTAAGCAATATCGCGTGCCTTCATGGCGAAATACGAGAAGCCCCTGGGCAATATAGAGCCAAGAGAGAAGAATCTCCCTCCTAGGGGTCCCGAGCGCTAGTTTCTCCCTATCTGGGGAAGGAAAAGAGAAGCAATCCATATTTCGCCTAAAAAATTGAGTTATCCCTTAAGAAAGAGAAAGAGAGAACGTAATTGCGACATGATGTCCGATCTCTGGGCGATATTGTCTTCTCTAACGGTTAATGCGAAACGACAAGGAAAGACGGTCCTGAAAGGAGGGAAAAACGAAAGGCCAGAAAAGGGAATAAAGAGCATCCCGCGCCGGAATGAAAGAAGCAGGTCGAATGGCGGTTGCTTGCAGGCACGCCCTTGGGGCAGGGCGAAAAGAGTGGAAAAATAAGAGGTGGAGAAGGATCCGGGACGAAAAGAGGGGGCCTAAACCTTTGAGAGGATATTGGGGAGCAAGGTCGGAGGTGGCATCTCGAAGAACCAATTTTCGATTCCCGTCAAAGATGCCTCAACTCTCTACTAGGGAGGGGAATTACGCATTGAGAGAACTGAAAATAACCCATCATTCTATTGGAACTGCCCGAGACCCCCGAGAGGGGAAAGGAATCCATCCTTTCTGCTCAGAAAGGGGTTTGTCAAAGGGAAATAGCGCTCAGGACTCATTTAGCAAACCCATTCGAGTTTTCTACGAGAGAGAGACCTTTCAGGGCCGGAGATGATCGGAGGGGAGAAGACGACCAAGTTTGCCAGGGGGGGGTAATCATAGGGCAGTCGCAATAGTTCCAGGGACATCTCAAAACGAAAGGCATGATCTCCGCGGGCACCTCGGGGCCTCGAAATTGGAATCTTAGATGGGGCTATTCTAACATGTTCGGACTGTCATTCTCGGGACTTGGGGCACTGAGGAACGGAATATGAATACCTTTTTTCATGGGATTAAGATTAGAAGGGTAAAAAAGGCGTGGAGAGGGGATGTCTTCAGAACAACACGTAGATACGGAGCATCTACTAAAAGTCACCCTCTCTCCTGGGCCTAGAGTTAGGAAAGGTCGTTCACGGACGTCCCGGGTTTTCGGGAAGAATCAACTCCGAAAAAGGACTCGGAGGGGGACTAATTAGAAAAAGGGTGAACATCAGCGACTCCCCCCTGCGCACCTTAGGCGATGGAGCAGATGTACTACGAGTTTGAGAGGTCCACGAGGCTAGAGCGGGGGCCTCACTGGTGCAAACTCGTCCTCTCGCGCGATAGCAGACGACAGGATGGGAGCCGCCGAATAGGGCGTCGTCGGCAAGGGACGAAAAATGCATTGGGACACAGTACGAGCGGCGCAGGCTACAGAACGCACGTCATCGAAGAAGAAAAACAAAAAAAGGGGGGGAATAAAAGCGGGGAAAATGAGCTGTCATTCTTTAGAATCCCTTCTCCGCTAGACAGGGGGGTCGGGGTGGAGATCGACGTCCCTCTCTTCTAAGCAGACTGATTCAGTCTTCTAGCGAAACTAAGGGGGAATAGGCAGAGTGGATTCTCAATCTGGCGAACTGAACCTGAGGAATGGGGATACACTTGTCACGACGAAGGTACAAATAAAGGGGGGGATCGGCTTGCGCTCAAGGGAAGGAATTCGACGCCTATAATTCGGGGTCCGGGAGGACGGCGAACGCAGTGGCAACGCCATGAGGACAGCCCGAGTCCCGAGGGAAAGGCAGAGCGGGTTCGACGTTTACAAGGACTCTCTTCTAGAAGCAGGAGGGGCAAAGCACGACCGATAATACACGATTCAACGATGGAAGCGAACTCCAAAAACAGTCAATCTTCTTTGACAATCCTAAGAAGAAAGAAGGAAAGGACGGGGGGGACGAATCGGGGGAGAAGAGGAAAGTCGCGCCATCTGCCGCGGGCTCTCAGCTTATATCTCATCAGATCGTCTATTGGGGCAGGTCGGGGGGGCCAAGGGGGGGAGGGTTCTCAAGTTAATGAAACCGGAAAAAAAAAGGGTACTCGAGAGGGAAGCGGAGACGGAGTCTTCAGGGCTCCTTCCGTACTCGAGATACGGCTCAGTAAAGTCGGGAGAAATTACTTATCAGATGTGGAAGCAACACCTCTATCTCAGAACCTCCTGAAGAAGAACCGGGGGGTATAGGGATTGCAATAAAATCAAAACCAAAACAGGTCGTGGGCCGGTCGTCGCGAGAAATCCTCTTTAAGAATCTGTGAAAAGGGAGGGGGGGGGGAGCGTGAGTCCGGGCGCTATTGAGAGAAAAAACCTTGGGGAATCGGAGGATTCAACAGGAGAAGGGGGGACCCTTAACAAGAAACTGAAAAGAAAGCTAACATAATCAGTAAGAGGCGTCTGGGGTGAAAGGGCATAGCCGCCAGAAGGCAATCACACGACCTCTTTCTAAAGCGTCAGAAAGAAAATGAACTGGGAGAGATAAGAAGATAGTCGTGGAGATATAACGGAGAGGGATGATCCGTCACAGTGCAAAGAGGGGGGCACTCAGATGTTACGAAAAAGGACAAAGGGCGTGAGTTAAGACTCACAACGTCTCTAAGAAAGAAGACTGACATCTCAATACCGGTGGGGAGAGGGCCTAAATTCTTGAAAGTAACTCAGCAGGAAAGAAGGTAGCAAGGAAGTTTCTGAAAACGATACTGTAATCGAATGCTCTTTTGCGTAAGACTGGTATCATTAATCACATTCAGGAGACGCGGAATCCTCTGGTCAAAGGGAGTTCAGGAATTCAAAAGACAAGGCTGGGTAGCGCCTTGCTTTACTTTGCGGGGTCACTGTCCAGGCAGCGTTCCGAAAAAATTAATCTCTCGCAGCAAAAATAGGGACTGGGACTATTTCCCTTGGGAAGGGCGCATCCGGTCGATTTGTGACCGGAGCTCTCTAATACACAAGAAAAAATGTTCTCATTTTCGATATGGGGTACTAGGGACGAGGCTTAAAAATGAAAGGGCAATGCAACACGACGCGGGCCTTGTGATAGCGCGCGCCTCAAATCAGGACATTCCGGGTAGCCTAACACGCGGTTTCGGCGAACGGGCAAAGGAGTGTCTGGTGGTGTCGCGGGATGAGGACGAAAATCAGGCGTTCCCTAAATTCTATCCTTCTTCAGGGGAGGGGAACAACAGAAACCTCGAGGGCGGCCTTTCGATCGAGGCCAAGAGAAAAATTCACTCGAGTCTTTCAGAGAGGGAGTTCGACCCCAGACCAGAAATTTGGGGGGGAATGGCGAAGAAATCGTGCAACGCGGGCAGCTGGTACAAGCAATTGCTAATTAGTGGGGAAACTCGGGGATACCCGGAAAAATTCGCTCTCCTAGGGGAGTAGAAAAGGGTGGAGGCGAAACAGCGGCATGCAGCTTTGATTTACTAAGGCTAAGCTTCTTCAATGATAGGGAGGGGGATCAAAACTATAGCCAAGAAGGAAAAACGTTAGGGTGATTGAGGGATCCGCTGATGAGACGGTCTAACGAAAAGGACGAATCAACCTCCTCACGGCTGCTAGTCTAGACGATCTCGACAAAAAAATGGGAAAAGAAAGAGTCGCCTCGCCCACGCAGTCTCACTGCCTTAATAAAAGGAAACCCTCGAAATAGACGAAAAAAAAAGAAAAGATCCAAATAAAAGTCAACCTTTTACATTCTTTGAAGGGGAAAAAAAGGAAGAAAGCCTCGTAGCCGTGAGCGGGAAGTGAGAGGAGGCATGATCTTCATTTGAAGCTCGGGGTGTGGTGGGGGCGTGGGCATTGGCTGCATTGATTTGATAGTCCCGAAAGGCGCTAAAAAGGCAAAACCAAGGGGGAGGAAGGAATATGGCCTGGGATCTACGGGGCAACTTCCATTCAAGGACCCAAAACGTAAGGGAAAGGAAAGGGGGGGAGGGAAGGTTAAGCACCTCAGGAAAGAACTAAGTGGGGGGGATCAACAGGGGATCCCGGTCACGCATGTCCCAGTGTAGACGTCGTGGCGGAGTCGGCATTAGAGGAGGGATCAGGGGAGACTTTGGATTTGGAAAATTAGGGAAGAGGGTTAATGGGCATTATTTCGTTCAAGCTCTCAACGAAAAAAACTGGGGGGGGTAAAGGCGATCGAATACGCGTTCTTCGGAGTATTAAACCGGAATCAAAGCGAGGGTCATCTCTACATAAGAAAATCAACATCCTGAACACTCTCTGGGAAAGCGGAGTCCTCGCTCAAAGCTCCTGATCACGGATAGTCCTTACCAAGACCCCCTCTGCATAGTTCGCCACATGCAAGGAGAATCAAAGGGGGAGGCGCGGAAATCGGAGCGGTCGCGCAGGGACGTAAGAAACTAACCTTTACAGAGAGAACCGAGGGTGAAGTGGTTATCCTCGAGGGAAATTCCAAAGAGGTCTTGGTGAGACCAAAACTCAAAGGCTCGCGTGCAGGGGGTCCAAGGGTAGGGGGGGTCCACCCCTTAGCTCAGAACAAAAGCCGGGAGGGGGGGTTCGGCAAGAGGGGGGGCTGGGTCTAATCAAAAACAGGAAAAGGGTTCAGAAAAGTATGGCTACTCATGGAACAACACCAATACCCTCTGATGACGCTAACAAGGAGTTGTTTCTTCTCTTATGGACTTATTTTGGTCTCGGAAGCGAACTCATGGAGTCGAGGAAAGGAAAGTTTAAGGGGTTCCGCGCGCGCAACGTACGTAAACTAGGAAGGGACCCAAAGCGCGACTATCTCTTGGGGGTTAGCGAGCGGTACGGCATCGAAGAAGACGGCTTAAAGGAATGGGGGTACCCCCATCAATCTGGAGGCTGGGCAACCGCTCTGAGTTGAGCTAGGAGTCCACAGGGGGAAGGACAGCCTCTCTTTTTAAGATTTCACTCAAGAAGACAGCAGGACTTTTAGTCAATATCAATCTATGAGCACTATTCCGAACGAAGGAAAAGGCAGCCTCATGCTCAAAAAATATCTTACTCACTCTCTCTAGTTTTACGCGCTTCGTGGTACTCCAAGAAACCTCCAAAGAGAACAAAACGAAGATGGCTGCTCCATTGAAACTCACTTCCAACCGGTGGGAGGAAAGGCCGCGCTCGGAGGGGGAGGTAAAAACAGAGGGGGGGGGAATCTCCCCTCAACATAACAGTCTTCCGGCAGAAAAACATAGGGGAAACCAGCGTACACTAAAGACCCAGCTCCGTCAAGCAGTTCTAAGGGCGGGCGCTTGAAGCACGCCCTTGTGGCAGGGTTCGATAGGGTCGTTTGCTTGAAGGAGGGGGAGTAAGCTCCGGCCTCTAAGACCCTAAAAATTTCTGGGAAGGGGTGGCGCCTTTTATGAGAGGGGGGTCGATGATAGGTACCCTTTTCGCTGAAAAAAAGAAAGAGAGAAGGCGGAATGACAAAGGCTCGCTCGCTGGTAAAGCAATGGGAAAGGGGAGAGAGAGACCGTAAAAGGACACGCTTAGACCAGCACCAACTCTAAGGGGATTCCAAAAGGGCAAGGTAGGAGAGTTTGCTAGTCACATATCAAAGTGGACATTGTACAAAGGCGAGAGTGTGCGACGAGGAATAACGGAAGGAAAAGCAGCAGGGCAGACTGCGGAGATTCTATCTCCATGCAAAGGGGTAAATCAACATCGCAAACGCTCACGACTAAAACATGCATCAAAAAAGGAGAAAAGCGAGAAAAGAGATCAAATCGCCGCGCCGGGGCGCTTCGAAGGCGATTCAACGACGATGTCGTCCTCAGGGGGGGACGCTGAGGAGGGAAAGAAAATAAGATACTTCAGGGCGGGGGGGAAGGCGAGCGCACGGGACGGGTCGCATTCTTGGAAGAGCAAAAAAAATTGCGCAGGAAGAAGTCGAGTACGCACTGACGCCCAACGAATTGCTCGGGACGAGGTTCCACGTTGCTGAGAAAGGGCGTCCCCTAAAGCACGCCGTCAGAGGAGGGAGGAGCCGCTAAGAAGCCAGCGCTACTCCAAAACCTGCTACAAGGCACTGCACGAGTGTCATTCAATTCACCTCCGTTGAGCACTCCAAGATTTCTAAGAGAGGGAACTCAACTCTGGGAAAAAACAGGGAAGCGAGAAGGATAAGAAAATCGGGAGGAATCCGCGGGCGTCAAAAACAGGGCCACGGGTGAAAAATGCAAGAAAAAGGAAAAAAAATTCGGGAGCAGGGCGGCATCCGC